>Ga0315284_10013404_pt1 | contig 11671 bp, 7 predicted proteins | sample YL17G09_16_MG_FD_203696 | JGI IMG/M metagenome (GOLD analysis project Ga0315284, IMG submission 203696) | Sediment microbial communities from Yellowstone Lake, YNP, Wyoming, USA - YL17G09_16 | ecosystem: Environmental > Aquatic > Freshwater > Lake > Sediment | place: USA: Wyoming | collected... | reverse complement strand
TTTGCTGCAATCGCATCAGGGCGACAAGCTGGCCATCGGCGTCCGCCAGGCGATGACGCGCTGGCAGGTGAGCGCGAAAGACCACGCATTGGCCGCGGCAACCGGGGCGCTGGTGTTCTGCGGCGCGCCCAACGCGTTGATGACCGCCGTGCTCGAGCAGGCGCCGGACATCCCCGTCATGTGCGCCCCCGCGCTGCGGAACGTGTGCGACCGGTCCACCCCGCTGGCCGGCCTTGCTTCGATGATCGATTACCTGACGCTGAACACGCTGGAGTGGTCGCAACTGGCGGACCGGGAGCGCCTGCGGCGGGAGGTGCCGGTCATCACGGTGACCGAGGGGGCGCGCGGCAGCCGTATTCTGCTGGGCGATCGGGAGATCCGTATTCCGGCGGCGTCGTTCGATGGACCGGCGGATACCAACCGTGCGGGCGAAACCTACGGTGCGGCCTTTTTCCGTGCTCTGCGCGCCTCCTGCCCGGATTTTCCGCGGGACATTACAGCGGAAGCGGCGGAGCGCGCCGGTCATTGCGCCGCAGCACAGGCGGCAAAACAGTTGGCGCTGCGGGAGTTCGGTTTTCCAGGGGAGTAATGGTTCGCTTGCGTGTTGTCCGATATTGTTAATATGGTTTATATATATGTTTCACGTGAAACACTTGTTCTCTTTATTAGATAAGAATCAGTAGTGCCTGCGGATAATGTCTCAACACGGTGTAAGCTCTAAAACCGGGGATCTGCGGGGAACTGCGGGTATTTTGGTTCCGGCTCTCCGCCGGATTAGGACTTATGCTGGGGCGTGTGTTCTCATAACGGGGCAATATGGACCAATACCCCACAACCGAATCAGGCCGCCGGGAAAAAGCCTGCACGAACCGCGCCATGTTCGACGGGATCGCGCGGCGGTACGATCTGTTGAACCGCGTGATGAGCCTGGGGCTGGATGCGCGCTGGCGGCGGCGGCAGGTGGAGCTGTGCGCCGTCGGGCCGGGGGCGCGCTGCCTGGACGTGTGCTGCGGCACCGGCGACGTGGCGCGCGAGCTGGCGCGGCGCGGGGCGGCGGTGATCGGGCTGGATGCCAGCGCGGGCATGCTGGCGGTGGCGCGGCAGCGGGTGGGGCAGGGGATCGCGCTGGTGCGCGGCGACGCGTTGCGACTGCCCTTCCCCGACAACGTCTTCGATGCCGTCACCATCGCCTTCGGCAACCGCAACGTCGCCGGCCTGCCCGCGCTGTATGGCGAAATGCGCCGGGTGGCGAAACCGGGCGGCCGCGTGGTGTCGCTGGAGATCAACCGGCCCGCCTCGCCGTGGCTGCAGTGGGCCTTCCTGCTGTATTTCTCCCGCCTGCCCGCCCTCTTCGCCCGCCTGCTGGGCTCCAACCCGTCGGCCTACGAATACCTGCCCGAATCCGTCCGCCGCTACCCCGATCCCGCCGCCGTCGCCCAGATCATGCACGACGCCGGCCTGCGCGACATCCGCATCTTCCCCTCGTTCGGCAGGGTGGTGGTGATCCACGTCGGGATCGCGTGAATCCCCCCGCGCATCACCCTGTCCGGCGTGCCGTATTCGGAGTTGTGAGCGAATGATTAGCGCGCCGCCGCTGCGGTTGTGACGGCAAGGGGTTTGGCCAGCATGACTTCGTCGCCGATGGAGCCGTCCAGCCGGACCATCTGAATGCGCATGGTCGTGGACGAGACATCGACGCGCAGGTAGTGATGGCTCCGTTCGGCATATTGCAGATACGGATTGGGCTTCAGATTGGGGGAATACAGTGGGGCGCCGCCGCCGCCGGTGATGATGTAGGGCGTGCCGTCGTAGTTGCTCCGCTCGTAAAAATGATCGTGCCCGAGGAACACCGCGTCCACGTGATGGCGCTGCAGCACCGGCACCCATTCCTTGCACATCGACGGAGTTCCGCCCCGGTCGCTCGACGAAAACGGCGGATGATGGAAGGCCGCCACCGTCTAGCGCCTCGCCGGCGTGGTCCGTCAGGTAGCGATCCAGCCAGTCGCGCTGCGCCGCGATGCTGCGCGTGCTGTTGAGGGCGATCACCCGCACCCCGCCATACGTGTAGGCGTACCACTCGTGTCCCGACGTGTTGTCGGCGGGCGGGGGGAACAGGCGAAACATGGCATCGGCATTTCCCTCGTGATTCCCCGACATCGCCAGGTAGGAGGTGCTGCCCGTCAGCGGAGCGGTGATCCCGAAGAACTGCTGCCACTCCCCCGAGCTCGCGCCGCTTTGCACCAGGTCGCCGGTGTTGATGACGAAGCGCGGCTGGAGTTTCAGCAGGGCGCCGACAATTTTCCGATGCACGTCGATCCCGGTGCGCGAATCGCCGTAGATCGCAAAGGTGAAATCGACGGGATCGGCGGGGGCGGTGCGGAAGCGGTAGGTTTTGCCGGCGGTGCCCGGGGGGAAGGTATACGTATAGTCGGTATTCGGTGCAAGGTCCGTCAGCGTAATCGAGTGGTAATTCCCCCGTGCGGGTGCGGTGACGAGTTTGTCCTGAAACCATACGCCCTTCACCGCGAGATCGCCATACAACCAGGTGATGCGCACGGAGGTCGGCGTCATATCCCCCAGGACGGGACCCCAGGACGGCGTCTCCGCCTGCGGGGAACCGTGAATCATCAGCACGTTGGCCGCCAGCACGCCGAACAGCAGCAACGAAAAGCGCAGCGTTCTGCTACACGCCCCGGAGCACGTGTGCCGTATGGTATACACGGAAACCATGCCGCACAGGCGATTTCGTATACGACGGAAGAAGGAAATCATAGGCTGCCCTCGTATATATCTGCGGCGAGTGTATCACACCATGTCTCGCGCGGCAAGCTGAAGGACGCCGGTCCGACGTGGTATTCCGCACGTATGCCAAAGGAAAACCCTGATGATCAAGTATCTCGAGATTCTGGAAGAGATCTATCGCCCAATGGCCACGCTGTTCGGCTTCGGCCTGCAGCCGATTGACGAGGCGATCGGGCGGATGCGCCCGGGCATCTACGGATTGATTGGGCCCGGAACCTATCCGCTGCATCTCACCATGCAGTGCCTGCAGCACAACGACGACGTGTGCCTGTATTACGGCTACGTGTATCCGCCCCTCACGGCCATGCAGCGCCTGTCCGCCTACGGGCTGAAAATCCCCATGGCGCAGATCATCGTGGATCCGCGCACGACACTCACCCGCAACACCGGCTTTTCCACGTTCCGCCTGCGGATGCGGTTCATGAATTTCATCGATATGTATGAGACCCTCCCGACGCCCGCCATTTCGATCGAGCGCCTGATTGCCGATATTTCGAGCGTGCGCGAGAAGGAAGATCAGCTCGTCGTCATCTGCCTGGACGATTTCGCGGCGTGGCTGCGCACCTCGCTCAATGCCCTCGATCCCAGGGCGGCCGATCCGCGCCGGCTGGCGCAGTCGCTGCAGGACTTCAGCCAGATCTACCAGACGATCCTACTCGCCCCCTGCCAGGCCGACGATCCCGCCGCGCAGATCCTGACCGAGATTTGCAACACCACCCTCACCCTCACCCAGCGCGACCCGGCCGACTTGCAAGCACAGAAGCAGCACTTCACCATCACCGTCCGCGACGCCATCAGCGAGACGCCCCTCGAGTTTACCTACTCGAGGGAGATGGAATCGTTTACCGGTTAGAGTTGCGCCCGACGGCGGCGGCGAGCCGGCATCAGTCGACGATCGGAAGGATAAACGAGATCGTCGTGCCCTGTCCCGGCACGCTTTCCGCCCAGATGCGGCCGCCATGCACCTCGATGAGCAAACGGGTCATATACAGGCCGAGCCCGACGCCGCGTTTCGCGCTGTAGGGCGCGCCCCCGGTCGTTTCATACTTTTCGAAGACATGCGGCAGGATATCCGGCGGGATGCCGGGTCCCCGATCCTGTATATGCACCACGACTATCTGGTCCTCTCGTTCCCCCGTGACGGTGATCGGAGAGAACAGTGGAGAGAACTTGATAGCATTGTCGAGGATATTGGAGATTGCCAGTTTGAGGTAATCCGGATCAACGGAGACCTGCGCGGCGGGTAGTGTTCGCTCGATCCGTTTTTCCAGGCCCAGGTGATACAGCTCCATCTCGGCGACCAGTTCAGCCACCAGCTCGGTGAGCCACACGACCCGGCGGTTGAGCTGCAGCCGCCCTTCTTCCAGGCGTCCCATGGTCAACAGATTGAGCACCAGGCGTGAGAGCGCATCGGCGCTCCGGTTGATGGACTCCACGATATCGCGCCGGGTTTCCGCGTCCAGGTCAGGCTCGCGAAGGAGGCTTGCGCCGGTTTTGATGGCGCTGGCCGGGTTGCGCAACTCATGAGCGGCGAAGGCGATGAATTCGTTGCGCAATTGATCGGTTGCCCGCAACGCTGCCGCTTCGGCTTCGCGTTCTCCAAGCCGGGTGAACAGCACTAGCGCGATAACCACCAGCAACAAAATAACCACATTGTTGACGTTGAGGACAACGATACTCAAATCTTGTTGCTCCCGCTCACTGGTATTCAGCGCATCCAGGTCCGCGGTATGGAGTTCCCGCAAGGCATCGAGCATGGCAATGACTTTTTGTGCTTGTATTTCGACTGCTTGCACCTGAACGACGGTTGGGGATGGCGGCAAGTTGACCGCAGCTTGTGTAAATGCATCCTGTTGGGCAATAATATTGCGCTGCAGACGCTGGCTTTCGGGGCGAAAGAACAGATTCGGATTGCTCAACAAATCCTGAAATTCCGTCGTCTGCGCCCGGATCGCGGCACGGTCGAGCGATATATAGATGCTTTGCGCGACGAGTAAGCGTTGGCGATCCAGCAGGATCGTCGCCCGATCCACCCGCAGCAGGATGCTGATGGCACGGACTTCGTCATCGATAATACGACGATGCCGTATTTCTACGGCATACAACAGCAGGCTCAGCCCGATGATAACCAGCGGAATGAACCCGATCACAATCCGTATCAGCCATCGCAATCGAGTGATTTGCATGCCGTCTCTACAGGAACGAATTATAGCAGCACTCATGTGTGAATGATGTGCGACGGAAAATCAATGTCGTGAAAGCGGCATTCCGCGCAGGCGTCGATACTTCATAATGGGGAGATGAAATCGGCAACAGAGCTATGCGGCTCTTCGTTCACCGTATTCATGCACTGGCGAGGAGGAGGCGTGATGATGCACGGCGATCACGCCGGGCATGGCATGCCCGGCGAGAACGGTCCGCGGACGGAACGCGCCGTCGAGCATGCCGGCGGCGGCCATCACGAGGGGATGGAGCAGGAGTTCCGCAACCGATTCATCGTCACCGCGTTCCTCACCATCCCGGTGCTCCTCCTCTCCCCGATGATCCAGCAATGGCTCGGATTCTCGCTCACCTTCCCCGGGCAGATGTATGTGCTCTGGGGATTGGCCAGCATTATCGCCATCTGGGGCGCCTGGCCGTTTTACCGCGGCGCGGCACAGGCCTTGCCGACCGGCACCTTCGACATGAACGTGCTGGTCTCGCTGGCGGTCATTGCCGGCTACCTGTTCAGCACCGCCGCCACCTTCTTCTTCGCCGCCCCCGAGTTTTACTGGGAGATCAGCACGCTGGTGGTCTTCCTCCTCTTCGGGCACTGGATGGAGATGCGCTCGCTGCGCGGCGCCACAGGAGCCTTGCGCGAGCTGATTAAACTCATCCCGCCCTCCGCCAACCGGATCGTGGATGACCACATCGAGACCGTGCCGACCGCGGAGGTGCAGAAAGGCGATCTGCTGCTGGTGCGCCCGGGCGAGCAGGTGCCCATCGACGGCGAAGTGGTGGAGGGCGAAAGCGAGGTGAACGAGGCGATGGTCACCGGGGAGTCCCGCCCCGTCTCGAAAAAACCGGGCGATACTGGCATCGGCGGCACGCTAAACGGCTCCGGCGCCTTCCGCATGCGCGTAACCGCCACCGGCAAAGAGACGGCCATCGCACAGATCATCGCCCTCATCGAGAAGACCCAGGCTTCGAAGACGCGCACCCAGCGGCTGGCGGACGTGGCTGCGCAGTACCTGACCATCACCGCGCTGATCGTCGGCATCGGCGCATTCCTCTTCTGGATCCTCTTCACCGGGGAAGGGCCGGTCTTCTCGCTGCTGCGCATGGTCACCGTGTTCATCATTGCTTGCCCGCACGCGCTGGGACTGGCCATCCCCACCGTGGTGATCATTTCCTCCGCGCTCGGGGCGCACGCGGGCATCCTCATCCGCAACAACGAGGCGACGGAAACCGCCGTGCGGCTGAACAGCATCATCTTCGACAAAACCGGCACGCTGACGAAAGGCGAATTCGGGGTGACGGACGTAATCCCGCATGGCAACCTCAGAGAAGACCAGTTGCTGCAGATGACTGCCGCCCTGGAGGCAAATTCCGAACACTCCATCGCGCAGGGGGTCGTGCGGGGGGCGCAGCAGCGTAACCTTGCGGTTCCGGCATCTGCGGACTTCCGTGCCGTTCCCGGGCGCGGCGCACAGGGAACCATAGCGGGAGAGATGATGGCGGCCGGCAACCGGGCGCTCATGGAGCAGTTCGGCGTGGACGTGACTCCCGTTGCCGCGCAGGCCGACGCCCTTTCCGCGCAGGGGAAAACGCTGGTTTACGTTACGCGCGGGGGCAGGCTCGCGGGTTTGATCGCCCTGGCGGACATCATCCGTCCCGAATCCTACGAAGCGGTGCGCGAGCTGAAAGCGCTCGACCTGCAGGTCGCCATGCTCACCGGCGACCACCGCAACGTGGCGGCCTACGTGGCGAGTGAGCTGGGCCTGGACACCTATTTCGCCGAAGTGCAGCCCGGCCAGAAAGCGGAGAAGGTGAAAGCCTTGCAGCGGGAGGGGCAGCGGGTGGGCATGGTGGGTGACGGCATCAATGATGCGCCCGCGCTGGTGCAGGCGGACGTGGGCATCGCCATCGGCGCCGGCACCTCGGTGGCGCTGGAGTCGGCGGACGTGGTGCTGGTGAGAAACGACCCGCGCGACATTGCGACCCTGATCCGCTTGAGCCGCGCCACCATTGCGAAGATGAAGCAGAACCTTGCGTGGGCAACGGGCTACAACGTGGTCGCCATCCCCATCGCCGCCGGCGTGCTGGCGCCGGTCGGCATCGTGCTGCGCCCCGAATGGGCCGCCCTCATCATGGCCGCCTCTACCATCATCGTGGTCTTCAACGCCCTCTTGCTTCGCCGGGCAAGGCTTTAAGGCTTCCCCTGGGATCGCAGGCGTCCCGCGCCTGCTTGATTATCAGCTCGTTATCGCTTTTGATGCTTTTCGAGAACCGGCACTCGAAATGCACTAAAGTCGAATACGGCCCATCATCAAAGCAGGTGCGGGACGCCTGCGATCCCAGGAAAGACGCTCCTGGGAAATTTCCTGCAGGAGATCGGGCGGCATGGCAGAAAAACGATGCTGGTGTCCGTGCATTCGTTCTTCCTGTGAAGTAACGAAAGGAGAAGCCCTTGTCTATGCAACAATCGAAGCTGCGGTTCGTCCTGCTGGGCTGCGGCGGGATGATGGGCGGGCATGCCCAACGGTTGAAAGAGCATCCGGAGGCCGAGATCGTCGGCCTGTGCGATGTCTCCGAGCATATCCTGAAGAGATTTGCCGAGCGCAACCTGGCGGGCATAACGCCGCCGAAGTTCTACACCGACGACGCCGCCATGTATGCCGAGCAGCGGCCCGATGCGGTGGTCATCAGCACGCCGCACACGCAGCATTTCGCGCAGGGTGTGCAAGCGCTGGAGGCGGGGTGCCACGTCTACATGGAAAAGCCGATGGTCACCTCGCTGGAGCACGCCTACGCGCTGGCGGACAAGGTGAAGGAAACCGACAAAGTCTTCGTGATCGGCTACAACACCCCCTGCTCGCCGGAGTTCTTCTACCTGCGCAAGCTCATCCGCGAAGGGACGCTGGGCAAGTTGGAGCTGGTCACCGGCTTCCTCTCGCAGGACTGGCTGCGTTTCACGGCTGGCCTGTGGCGACAGGAGCCCGATCTCTCCGGCGGCGGGCAGGCCTACGATTCCGGCGCGCACCTCTACAACAGCCTGTGCTGGAGCGTGGAGTCGGATGTCGAGGAGGTTTTTGCCTTCGTAGACAATCACGGCGCGCAGGTGGATATCAATTCCGTCACCTCCATCCGCTTTTCAAACGGAGTGCTCGCCAACATCACGGTGGGCGGCAACTGCCCGGGCGGCGGCAGCTTTATGGCCTTCATCTTCGACGGCGGCCGCGTGGAAATCGACGGCTGGGGCGCCGGCTGGATCAAGGTGTTCAAAGGCGCCGACCAACTCAAATACCCGCCCATCACCCCCGACATGGGCGCGCCGTCGCCGCTGCACAACTTCATTGACGCCATCCTGGGCCGCGCCGAACCGCGCACCAGCCCGCGCAACGGGATCATCCAGAGCCAGTTGATGGACGCTGTGTATGAGTCACAGCGCACCGGCAGGCCGGCCCGAATCGCTGACCTGGTGAAGCGATGAAACGATGAAGCAGTGAAGCATTGAATTTTGATTGCTGTATCTTCTTTGCAATAAGTGTTCGTATAAACTATTCCGCATGGAAGCGGAATGTCAGCCTGAAGGGCTGAAAGTCAATAGCCCGGGGTCGCACGAAGCGACCCCGGGGAGAGAAGCCTACCAATTTGCTTGCGCCGACAGGAAGTCGGCGTCCTGATCGCAGGACGCGATTACGTGAGGTGATTTCATGACGCAACCTGATACGCAAACCAAGGCGCCGGCGGCGCTGTCGATCCCCTTCGGCCTGGGCAATCCGTGGAAGTTTCCGCTCTACGGGCTGCCGCTGCGCTGCAGCATCCCGCTGCCGGAGGGTAAGGTATTCGATCCGACGGCGGAGCTGGCGCTGGTGGATGAGGAGGGGAAGGATTGTGCCGCGCAGTGGCGAGTGCTCTCCACCTGGAACGACGGCTCGGTTCGGTTTGCGCTGCTGGACTACGCGGAGGCGGTACTGCCGCCGCGCGCGTCGAAGCGCTACACGCTGCAGCCGCGCGGGGAGATGCCGGCCGGGCCGCCGCGCGCAACCATCGCGGTGACGGAGGATGGCGATTACCTCACCGTTGACACGGGCCGCCTGCGCTGGAAGTTCAGCAAAACGCGCTTCTCCCTCGGCGAGTCCATCCAGTTCAACGGCCGCGACTGGATGCACGGCCAGACCAGCGACCTGTGCATCACCGACGCGCAGGGCGTCACCTTTCGCGCCGGCCAGGGCGACTACCGCATCTCCCTGGAAGAGAACGGGCCCTACCGGGTGATCGTGCGCCTCGACGGCAAACATGGCAAGGACGGGCAGCGCTTTATGGATTACACCGTGCGCTTCCACTTCACCGCCGGCGGGGCGCAGGTGCTGATGCTGCACCACCTCCGCAACCGGCACGGTGGGCGCGCGGGGGTGGACGTGCAACGCTGCCGGCTGGAGGGCACGCTCAACGTAGATTCATCTGCGGTGCGGCGCATCCTGCACAACATGCACAGCCTGTTCACCATGCAGCAGGCGCTGGAGTGCCCGGAACGCGTGAACCTGGACACCGACATCTGGCCGCGAGAGCGGAAGGCCGATCGGTACCGCTTCCCGAATACCGAGCGCGAGCTGTCCTGGATGGGCCCCTTCACACTGCTGCGCAACGGCGCCGGCTTGCGCGAGAGCGAAGATGCGATCTGCGACTCGATCGACGAGAAAAACCCGCGGCACGCGCACGGCGACCGCCGCTCCTGCACGTCGCTCATCGACCTGCACGAACCGGGCGCCGGCGGCATGCTGTTCAAATTCGCCATGGCCAGCCCGGAATCCGAATTCCCGCTGCACCTGGGTTGCGAGCGCAACGCCTTCGAGATCGATTTCTTCCCCGCCGGCGATGAGCCGTTCCACTTTGGGGAAGGCATGGGCAAAACGCGCGATGTGCTCTTCAACTTCCATGACGATTCCCTGGAGGCGATGGACCTGTTCCACGAGAGCGCCAACCTGTCCTATCCCGGCGTCGCCTCGCCGGGGGCAGGTGCGTACCGGAACGCACAGTTCGCCGACATGCATCGCACCATGCCCTTCCTACCCAATAAGTATCCGATGCTGGAGTCGAAGATCGACCAGTTCAAAGTGACGCAGCGCGGCTATTTCTGGCCGGACGCCGTCGGCTGGCGGGATTTCGGCGACGAATACGGGTCGCGCGGCTACATGGAGAAGCGGAATATCTGGCAGTTCATCAACAACGAGGAGGACTACCTCTACTGCACCATGATCGACGCCTGGCGGCGCGGCGGCGCGGTGGGCAGCGCGGCGATGGCGCGGCACCTGATGGACATCGATTACATCGACTATTCCGACGACCCCAGCCGCCACGGCGCCACCTGCCCGCACGCCGAGGAGCACACCAACGGCGAAGTCTATACCAGCCACCAGTGGTGCCAGGGCCTGCTGTATTATTATCTGGCCACCGGCGACGAGGAGGCATTGCGAATCAGCAAGCGCATCGGCGACTGCCTGGTCTGGTGGATCACCGGCCCGATGAGCTACGCCATGCGCTTCAGCGGGCGCGAGACGGCCTGGCCGCTGCTCTCGCTCTCCGCGCTCTACGAGGTAACCCACGAAGAGAAATACAAGGACGCGGCGATGAAGGTGGTGGACGACATGCTCGACATCCAGCGCGAGCACGGTCGCGTGGTGTGGGAATACCCTCCGGGCAGCGGCATCTACGGCGGCTATATGCTCACTATGACCTTCAACGGCATCTGGGACGTGTGGGCGGCCACCGGCGAGGAGCGCGTGCTGCAACTCTGGAAGGATATCACCAGACCGGTGATCGACGAGCTGGAAAACCCGGGAAGCTGGGGGTATGTCCTCTTCCGCAACTGGCAGATCAAGGTGGCCGACCTGACCGTGCTGGTGCGCTGGTACGAGCTGACCGGCGATGAGAAATACATCCGCCTGGGCAAAAACGGCCTGCGCCTGATCATGTCCGGCGCCCCGCAACTCGACAGCCAGTTCCAGGGCTTCTTCGCCATGTGGTACCGCCACCTGATCCTGTTCCTGAAATATGCCGACGAATTCGGGATGATCGATGACGATCATTGCACATTAGTGTGGTAGAGCTTCCCGGGGCAGACCTCGAAGGCTCCGGGGACTGATCCCGAATTTAGTGCACGGCTGGAAGAGAACAAAGCCCGTCCGGCAAAAGCCGTCGCGCACGCTGCTGCACCTGCCGCTGTTCACGGATTTGTGCCAGGTCACCGTCAACGACCAATCCTACCCCCAGGTGACCGGAGTGATCGAGTTATAAAGCAGTCGATGACAGGATAGATCCTAATGAATACGCCTCCAGACGCAACCGGCCGGGTATATCCCTCATCGTCTGGAAAGGCAATATTAGTAAATGAGCGTCCGGACGATCACGACAAGAAATTCCATAGCCCAGGGTTGCACGATGCAACCCTGGGAAAGCGGCTATCCCTCCGCCGCGCTGACCGAGGCAGCCCGTCCAACCGGCATATTCGCAACCAGTCGAGCGTCTGGAAAGGCAATGCCAATAAATGAGCGTCCGGACGATCACGACAAGAAATTCCATAGCCCAGGGTTGCACGATGCAACCCTGGGAAAGCGGCGGCCATCTGTCCCTCCGCCGCGCTGACCGAGGCAGCCCGTCCAACCGG
>Ga0315284_10013403_pt1 | contig 11671 bp, 5 predicted proteins | sample YL17G09_16_MG_FD_203696 | JGI IMG/M metagenome (GOLD analysis project Ga0315284, IMG submission 203696) | Sediment microbial communities from Yellowstone Lake, YNP, Wyoming, USA - YL17G09_16 | ecosystem: Environmental > Aquatic > Freshwater > Lake > Sediment | place: USA: Wyoming | collected... | reverse complement strand
AGCTATAGCAATATTATCCATTTTTATATTTATCGCAGGCCCATAACCAATATTCTTGAGAATATAACGATCACCATCGTGCGCTAAGACAATAAAAGGTCGCATTGACAATTCTTTTTGTTTGATCATCTGCTTTTTCATTCCCCTGGTTTGCCAGGCATACCAAATAATCGCAAGCAGCGTTAAGAGCAGGATCAGAGGATTAAGTTTATCTAGGAATATGAGAAATTTGTACATTCTATTTGCCTCCTTAATTCTTCTTCACCCTCTCCGCCCTGGTCTTCCCGGTCGCCGGGTCCTTGGAGACCTGTAGCTCGGCCTGGCAGTACTCGCAGGTCGTGACGCCCAGCACAGGTTCGTTCTTGTCATAGTAGATCCCGGAGACCATAAATGGGCAGGCCACACTCCGGGCACGGTAAGCCAGTGAACGATGCGAAGAGGGCCATGTTATATCAAGTACCTTTCCTCTATTTTATTGGCCATGAGGGGATTATTGAATCTATCTTGGACATGATTCTAATGGTCTCGTTCAAGGCAACGATTATCTGCTGGTATTGCTGGATGTCATCACAAGAAAGCTTTCGGCCCTTGCGGTCTTTCAGCCATTTCTCGCAAACCTGATGCCCCCCGATATGAAATTCCCAAATCACTTTAGACACTTCAGAGAAGTATTGAGCTTTATTAATCCAGACTCGCCTATTCTTGTCAGAATATTGAATTTTATCTACGACGTTGTCACCTTTTTCAGAAAAACCAGTAATTGGATTGTGAATTTCAGGTGCTTCCAGGAGGTGGAGCGCGACCAGTTCGGCGCCTTTTGCGGCGAGAGCGCGGAACAATTTGAGGTTGCTCGTCAGCGGCAGTCGCGGAAAATCAATTTTGAGGAATTCGGCGTATCGTATCCGATACGTCGGGGAATGAAACACTGCGTATGTGTAATGGAAAATATCTTCGGGCGTGATGTCTTTTGGCAAATCGTGCGGCCCTTCCTGCGGAAGCTTCAGCTTCTCCGCCAGCACCTTAAGAAACGTGGGGCTGAGGTTCGGGCGGCGGTTGGACTGCGGGCCTGATTCTCCTTCGGCGGCAGGATAAAGGAAAAGCGGGAAATTATAATTCCCTTCTCTGGTCTTCGTCGAAACGACGCAGCTCTCAGCGACTTCTTTTGAAACAAAAATATGACGCCATCCGAGCACACCAATTTGCCTTGGCAAAAGCAAGCAAATGTTCTCTCGCCAAACAACGTGATCCAGCAATTCGCGACGAGGGCGGTCCATGATGATACTGCTGAAATAGCATGCGCGCCAGTCCAGTGGACGGTACAAACAACGAATAAAATTCTTCTGCCAATCCATATCACGTCTTAGCTGTTGGCGGGCGAAAGATAATTTCCAGTTCGGGTTCTCTCTGAGCTTGAAAACATTGCATAATTCGTCGTCAGTTTGGATTGAGTTACGTAAGTCGCTGATACGTTTCCGTATTACATCCTCATCAAAGTCAATAGCGAAGTGGTCACGATGTGTCTGAAACCCAAGAACGTTGACAGGTATAATCTCGGTTATCTTCCACGCTTGTTCGTACTCGTCTCGTAAAACCGTATCCTGCGGAACCAAGAGGTGAAAGGGCGCAGATGGTTTCAGCTCCTTCCAGTCCATTTTGCCTACGTCGGTTTCGGCGAGGCCTTCATACTTTACTTTGCGCGTTCCCCAGAAGTCGGCGTGATATACTAATGTAGGCTTTTCGTTGTTCTTCTGTTTAACGCACAGCAAGATGGCGACTCCCTCTGTGATGTCAAAAACGTTTTTGTCATCGCTGCCGTTAGGCGTCCGCTCTTTCTTCTTTGCGTTCCCGTGCAAGTCGAGGACAAAAATCTCATTGAAGGTCTTCATAAGATTCTGGCGCATCCCTCGAAAGGTCGGGCTGTCCAGATAGCTGTTGCTGGTGATCAAGCCGACAGCGCCTTCGCCTGTCTTGCTTATACGCCACTGAGCGAACCGGATGAATTTAACGTAGTCGTTTTGCAGCCACTTGGGATTTCGCTCGCCGAGGGGTTTTCCGTCTACAAATTTATAGTCTTCGATGAGCTTGCCGATGAAGGTTAATTCTCCTTTTTCATCACGGCTGCGGTTGGCGGAGTGGCCAGAGTATGGCGGATTGCCCAGCACTACAAGAATAGGCTCATCTCGTTTGATCTTCGCGGCGGCGTTGGCTTCTTCAGCAACCCAGCTTGTGAAAAGTTGCTCGCTTTTCTTGGCGGCTTCTTCGAGAGTGTTAGTGAGGTAGATACCGAGGCGTTGGTCAGATTCGAACTTGTAACCGGTATCCTGCAACTGCATGCCGAGCTTGAGATGAGCGACGGCATATGGGGCCATAAGCAATTCGAAACCGAAGATACGGTTGAGCAGATGCTTGGCGACGTAATCGTCCCAGGCGCCGGCTTGTTTGGCGAACTTCTGGTGAATTTGATCAATAACGGAATAGAGGAACGTGGCAGTGCCGGTGGCTGGATCAAGAATGAGGGTGTTTTCGTCGCCCAGGCCTTTGGGACGTTTGAATCGGGTTTTCAACAGGTGGTCAATAGAGCGGACAATATAACTAACGACAGGCTCGGGCGTGTAATAGACGCCGCGCAATTCGCGCATCTTCGGGTCATAGGCAGCCAGGAAGGTTTCATAGAAATGGACGACGGAGTCTTCCTTGCCCTTGCCTTTGCCGAAATCTTTAAGAATTTCGAACATGTCGGCGTGCTTGAGCAGTTCGACGATGTCGTCCACGGCCCAGGCGATGGAGTCAGGCATGTTAATGCCAGCGATCTCGGCAAAGAGTTTGCGCAGAAACGGATTGGTCTTCGGTAAGTTATACGCAGCCATTTCGCGAGTGAACGCCTTGTTGGGGGGTGTGTGGATGCGTGCGGCAAAAAGACCGTAGGCAAGCGTTTGTGCAAACATGTCGGCGAATTGCTTCTCATCGAGGTCGGGGATGAGCGTTTCGCGGAATGCGGTGAGCCAATTGTGTAGCCAGGGTCCGCCAAGATGGAGTTCTGCCTCCTCAGTTTCCATTTTGAATGATTCGACGATTTGAGCGCGGACGATGCGTGTCATATGCGCCATGCTGGTGGCGAGATCCTTGGCGGTGGCAACAGTTAATGCGGGTTCGCTTAAGAACGCTTGAAAGAGTTGAGATAGTTTTTGCTCACCGTCTTTCGTCGGAGCGATCTTGCCTTTGCCATCGAGCTCGGCGAAGCGAGTCGTAAGACGCTTTTTTCCGTTCACGAACCAGCGGAATTCGAGGTAATCAGTAAGAAGCCAATTTGGCAAACCGTCGCGATAGCGAATGAATTGCTCACCGTGCGGTCCCTTTCCATGCTCCATCTCATCCAGGTCTGTCCCGATATCTTTTGTCTCGATATAGCCTAAAGGTATTGTCTTCCGGGTTATCTTGAAATCCGGAGCTCCACACGCAATCCGCTTGGGTTCATTCGTGGCAGAGATCCCATCGCCTAAGGCTTCTAGCAAGTCCTGGAGGGCAGGGCGATAGGAATGTTCTGTCGCAACTCCTTCATGCAGTTTTTTTCTAATTTTTACCAGGTACTCTGAATAAGAACTCATTGTGGTCATACTTGAACCTGATTTGCAGCCTATGTCATAGCGGCCGATTATAGGGCTCTAAGGATCAGTTCATCCTCTCCCTTTAGATTATAGTTTCCTTTTTCCGTGACGCGCTGAATTTCCGTTCCGGACAATGAATCTACCCCTCCTAACCATACCGGAACTATATCGCCGACCGTGCGGCGATGTCAATCTTCGTGAAAAGCTGCCTGACGTCAGTCCTTCAAGCGTTCGGCTATGGCGGCGGCCTCAGAAACCGGGGACTAATATGGACCGGCTCGAGATCGTCGCTTCCAGGGCTTCTGGTGAGGCCGATTTTCTGCCGCTCCGGGGAAAATAACTTTTGGGCATCAAAATGATTAAAATGGTCACGACAGGCAGGTCTTCAATGCACCTTCAGAAGGCCTCTCAACTGTCCAGACAATGGGGAGAGGGTCATGGGGCGTAAATGCTTTGTTAGGCGATGCGGCAGCGTTCAAATTATGATACGTCGAGTCATTCCCATTCCGAGAGTACCGCTTCCAGATAGCGTTTCACTGGTCCACGTTGGAGGTATTGATGGGCGAATTGGTTTCTGTAGCTTCTCAAGCATCCGTAACAACTTGTGGACTCGTCGCAGCCACAGTTACCGCCGACTCTTTTCTGCACAGCCTCTAAGCAATCCTTAAGCACTTCCTCTCCCTGGAGCCGAGCGACAAGACCCGCACCTCCTGGCACATTGTCGTAGAGGATGATTGGAGGCACAGGGTATTGCTCACTATGGGCTACCGTCGCGCTCAGGTCAGTTGAGGGCACCTCTAAGACCTCCGCGGCCCCCTCGACCACAGCGTAGGCAAGCGAGTATGCAAACCAAACGGGCTCTATCTCTCCCTCTGGTTTGGGATGAAACTGGAGTTGCAGCACATCGGTAACAAACTCATGCCCGAGAGAGACCTGTTCAAGCGTCCCATGGCAATCCTGACCATAAGGGGTCTTATGAGTCTTTTTGCGTTCCCTGAATCCTGCACCACATCCCCCACAGATATGAAATCCCTCTCCACGTCGGCCTTCGCACAACACAGCCATCAAGCCTGGAGATGCTTTTTTCATAGTGATCAACGGGGAGTTCAAAGGCATAGTGACGGTGCCAGGATCAGGGCCAAGCGAACCTGCAAAATAGGGACGCGTTGTGAATACTCTTACGGTCCGAGACGTGGGATCCTTTGGCTTATCGCGATCAGTCAAGAACCCAAAACGAGGAATAACATACTCGGATACCATCAACCGATCACCACATGGAGTGGTTGGTTCGGGTTGCCCTCGTTCCCACTGATAAAAGACGTTATGCCGAGCACATCTTTTGTAGAACTTCCGTGGCCACTCCTTCTCGGCCACTCGTTTGAGTCCGTAAGAAGTCCATACCTTCTTGTTTGCGACTAACTTGCTTGTGGGGGCAAACTCAGAAATTGCAATACTGAGGTCTCTTTGGAGCAGGACTTCAAACGCTTCTTGGTTTTGTTGCGTTCTCTGGGTATCAAGTTCTACCACGTCCACCGGGAAGCCATACTTCGGGATAACGGCCTTGCGGGAGAGGAATGAGAGAACGTCCTCCTCAGCAATTGTCTTCGCTCGTGCCTTGGCCCACTTGGCAGTGTCATAGTCCCCTTTGCCGGCAGCCGTCACCTCAAGATCCTTGACAGTCCGGTAGTCACTTGAGACCTCTGCTTCGGCTAGAGAAAACCGGCTGTCGTCCCCTGTAACCTTTGCGATCCAGCTCCCATCCGCAAGACCGATCCGAGTGATCATATCGGATGGAACAATGGCGCGCAGGGATTCTCCCAGTTCAGCCCGATGCTCGTGGAGAAGAGCTTGAAAATCGGTAACGCCAGACGGATGCTCCAAGTCTCTGGATAGCTTCTCCACCGTTTTGAACCTATTCGGAAAAGTTCGGAAGAAGTGCGACAGTGCCGTTGCCGCAATGTGGCGGGTGATGATCTTCTCGTTTTGCAGGCTTAGGGTGGGGGGCCGAACTCTACCGCTGAGCATCCGCTGAGGTTCGGAGAAGTGGTAGAGGTCGTGAGGTCCACGGCGACAATAGGTAATAGCAAATCCGGGGTATCCGCTTCGGCGCCCGGCCCGACCAACACGCTGAGCGTAGTTGAATGCTTCCGGGGGGACATTGCGCAGGAAGATGGTGTCGAGGTCACCCAGATCTACGCCTAATTCAAAGGTCGTGGAGCAACTCAGGACATGAATCCTACCGCTCTTGAACTCCCTTTGAAACTCTCGCGCCTTCTCATGATCAAGTTGCGCCGTGTGCTCTTCCACACGCAGAGAACCCGGCAAATCCTCCTCGTAGAGGAGGCGATAGTGGTTGGACTCCAAATTTTGCCAGTGTACTTCCTTGAGGGTGCCTGGGCAACGATGCCTTGGACAGACAGCGCGAACGGAGACTGCCTGGAGGCGGTCACAGGTGTCACACTGGAAGATCGTATCGTCATTCGTGATGAGACGGAGTCTCCACCATTCAGGATTCAGCCTCCGCTCGTTGTCCACACAGATGAGCATACAGTCATGGGATGAAGGAGCATTTTCATCAGATTGTCTGAGGGTCTCCCACACGGCTCTCAAGACAGGCACCGCCTGCTCAACGGCCTCTTGCTCTGAAAGATCATTCCTCATCCTCATAAGAAGTTTGGCCAGGAACCGGGCCCGCTTCCCTGTCTTACCATCCCAGCTTTGGACAGGCCAGTTCTTAGCGCCCTTCGGTCGCCGAGGAGGGCCGATCCGGACGCGCATTTGTGATGCCTGCAGGCCAAGGTCACTCCAATTCAGCGAGACATTGTTCTCGGTTCGAAGTTCAACAGCTCTGTCGGCCCTCATGGAATCCAGGAGAATAGATACCAAGTCACGTACCTTTTGTTCGGTGAGCGACCAAGGGGGATTCCTGAGGACTTCTGGAACCTTGAACCAATCTGGCCATTTGACAGACCAGCGAACGAGGCCAACCCCTTCAAGAGAAATCCTCGGCTCATCAGTGAGGAACTCGCGATAGAGTCTAAGCCATGCCTCATGACGCAACTCCAGGTCACCTGTAGCCGGCGGGAAGATCTTTCTCTCGCGGAAAAGGGCGCGTAGGCCTGTTGCCAGTTCCCGCAAGGACAAACCTTCTGGTGTATGAGGGTTCAGTCTTTGGACGACCTTCAGGACCGAGTTGCGGCTTAAAATATCTTTGTACGAGTCTTCGAGATACCAAGCAAAGAATGCAGCTTCCTGCCGTCCGTCGGCAAAGGCAAGCACCTTCTTTCGCTTCTCTGGAAGGTTTTGATAGAGAGTTGTGGCGATGACAGCGTTCGGACCGTCGGTGCCATGGACCACCTCCCGCACCGGATCGCGACCAGCAGCGCTGTACCCGCAGGCACCGCATTTCGCCATTTGGTCTGCCTTATCTTCATCCACTGGGGGATTCTCTTTGACTACTCGAATTAAGTCTTCGTGCCCACATTTTGGCTTACCTCGCCCCATCTCGCCGCATCGGACGCAAAGTTGAAATACCTGTGTGTCACCCACCTCGCTGCTCTCGTCTTCTTCGCCTTCATCCCCGTCGTTCTCAATAGGCCGAAAGAAGGTGGCTCCGAAATTAAGATGACTCGGATCGCGAATCGCTTCCACCAATTTACCGCCTTTGAAATCTTTTGGACCTACAAAATAATGCTGACCGCATTCTCGACACAGCGCAATTTCAAAGGCCGTGCTCTCCCCATCCCCCACCTTGCGCTCGAGAAAGACCTTCTTCTGCGGCCAGTAAGAGACAAAGGCACCTTCGAGTGATCTGAGGAAGAGATGGTAACGTGCAGACAAGAGAGGCGCGTTGGAGACAGAGTCCTTCGCCTGCAAAAGAAGCTCAACCAACTCGGACAGCACAAACACCCGTTTCTCATCTGGTAGGTCATCAAAGACTTGAGTAGCAATTTTCCAAACTTCGGCAGGGTTACCTGTGATGAGGAGGCGGAGGGCCGCTGCGCGGCTGTCACGCTGAAGGAGCCTGCTGACAGTCTTCGGCAGATCTTCGTTGCCTGGAAGCGGCACACCGAGTTTGAGCGCCAGTTCAGCAACACGGCTTCTGGCTTCTGTGCTTTTCCCATGAAGGACCTCTCCAAGAACCCGATATTCATCTGGGGAAAAGCTTTCTGGGCCCGGTTCGGGGATTGGTTCAGTCTCCCCTAGAATCACTTCCTCCTCACGGAATTCTTCACCAAACAGGTCAGAAGCGAACTTTGCTACCGCTGCTCTGTCCCCTTCTCCGCCAACCAACGTGGCGCTTGTGGCAATGCATCGGAAAGGGTCTAACCGACCGCCTTCTCTCAACCTTCGCTTGAGACGCCGCAGAAGCAGCGCCATCTCAATGCCGCGAGAACCTCGATATTGGTGGGCCTCGTCCAGCACGAGAAACGTCCACCACCGGGCGTGCCCGTTGTCAAAGAGGGGGCTGTCGTCGGGTCGGAGCAACAGATACTCAAGCATCGAGTAGTTGGTAAGGAGGATGTGGGGTGGTGTACTTCGCATTTCGGAGCGCAATACCAACTCCCCTGGCAACCGATCCGCCATGTGGTCGCCAGCGTGGCGTCGCGAGTCGTTTTCATCCTCCGGCGTTTCTCCGATGTACTGCCCGAAAGTGAACCGAAAAGGTGCATTCCCTTCTTCAAGCCGTTTGCAGATTTCACCAAGGCGTTCGCGTTGGTCGTTTGCCAGAGCATTCATCGGGTAGAGGATTAGCGCCCTAACGCCAGGATATAGTTTTCCTGCCTTGAATTCTTGATAAAGATGAAGCAGAATTGGGTAGAGAAAAGCCTCAGTTTTGCCACTACCTGTTCCGGTGGCGACCACCACATTATGCCCCTGAAATACTCGCCGGATTGCTTCTTCTTGGTGCTTGTAGAGAGGTCTATCACCGTGCGCTGCTTCTAGGAATCCTTCGTCAGGTTGGAATCCGAGGAGGCTTTGGAACAAAGTGCGTGGCATTTGGCCCCGCTTGAACACCGGTGTGGCTTCAAGATACGGCCCCTTGCTCAGATGTCCCGATTTCAGGGCCTCTTCGAAAGAGGCTCGAAGATCCGGATTCCTGAAGTAAAAGGTGGTCTTCAGGTAACGTTGGTATCTTGCTTCAATCTCTTGCGCCAGTTCTATTGGATTCATCGAGTTACCCCCTCTCGTTGCACACCAGGTACCTTTGTCACTTTGGCACCCCCGAACCCTGCTTGCTTCAGTAATGGTTTCAGCTTTGAGTCGTACTTCATCAGAGCACGCGCCAGGGCGTGCGCCGATGCCTTCACTTGCTGCACTGTGCCTGGGTTACTCCCCGTCACTGCGATGAACACTTCTGTTTGTGATAATACCTCCCTGACTTGCTCCAATTGGAGGAGCCGCCTCAAAAATTGTTTGGCCTTGGGCGGAGCTGCCTCAAAGTGGTCGTCTACGGGCTGTCCGTTAACTTTGATCGCACCGGCCCCCTCTCGCAGTACAGCTCTGGCTATGGCCGTTTTCTTTCTTCCGAACCCAACACAAAGTATTGGCCGTTGCGATGCAGGGATGATAGCAACGACTCCCTCAACGAGTTCACTATCACGTTCGATCCAAATAGTGAGGAAATGATCCTGGTCACGGTCTCTCATTTCTTGGCAATCGCCAAAGTGACGGAGTGGAATGGCAATTTCTTTCTCCGGAACTTTCACGGTATAAGGTCTAGCTTCCGATCGTTCGAATCCCACAAGGATTCTATCCGTCCAGCGTCGCTTGGGAAGTCTTAGCCACAAGGCCTTTTTTGATGTGGCGGCAAAGTCGTCACATGCAATGGTAAGAAGTTCATCTTCCCATTCGAATGGTAGATTGTCCTCTTGGCCTACGGCCCACCAGAGCCTTTCTACTAGGATAGTGACTTGTACTTGGGGCTTGCCTTCGGATCCGACACGCCATTGAGTCTCGTCATAGGTAGGTTCAGGGGGGATGGTCAGGATCGTTTTGTTATCCTTGCTCTCAATCTGGATGCTACATGCAAGGTCGTCAGCCGGTTGGATGGCACAACCCGGTTTGTGGTGGAACTCGACACATGTTGACTCGTGTCCATCTTCAAACGGAAAAGGAGATGGTTGGAGTATCCTGATCTTGCTTAAAGCACATACGAGTCTAAAGTTTAGGCTATCCACGAGGTCATCGTTCGTGTCGTAAAATCTGAGAAAGTACCATCCGCCTTTTCTATCTGCAACTTCGGGGGGCAAAGCTTGTTCAACCTTTTCCTGGGTGGGGTGGAATGACTGACGCCATCTCCCTTTGCCGCTACCTTCCTCACCAACCACGATTGTTCCAACATCTTTCCACGCCTGGTCGTCTAAAGCGCGGATTTGGGGAGGTTCCCCACCGAACAGAGGCCCCATGTTTTCACTTGCATCATTCAGTCGAATCCCCACCAGTTCGAACCGTGGTGCCTTCGACTGGATTACAACTGGCTTGTCCCCCGAAGTGCGGAAGGCGATCTTCCCATCACTGTCCTTCTCAAGATTGAAGAAGTGGGCCTGGTATCCAGTGAGGGACACAGGCTCCGGCGCCACTGGTGGAGGTCCCGACAAGGCATCATCGCGCTCCCAGTTGTGCGGAACCATCACCAAGTAGGACCCAAATGATGGGGATTTGACGCGGCGCCCCTGGTTTTGGCTGCTCAGTTTGAACAGAAAGTAACCCTCCTGACCAAGTGCGACCTTGGTCTCTTGGACATCCTCGCCTTCGTTCCACCGGAGTACCACTTCGCCAAAAGTCTGTTCCAGACGCCAGCAGGCTTCTCTTGATTCGTCTTGTAGGAGGGGTGATTCATTTTGAAGGACCGCCAAACCGGAGTTTTCAAGGAGCTCCTCTGGTACCTCTCCCGCTGGTATCCATTGCCGTTCTCTATTCCAACAAACGATTTCGGGCTTCAAGTGGCGGGGCTTGGTTTCTTGCGGTGGCCGTTTCTCAGAGGGCTCTTGTAGTCTCGGCTGCCTTCTTGGCGGCCTATGGTCGAGTGGTATTTGCCTTCTTTCTTCATCCTCTTTCGCTCTCTGCCGCGCTTTTTCCTCTGCTCTGCGGCGCGTTTCCTCCTCTGCTTTCCGTTGTGCTTCCTCCGCTTTGCGGCGCGCTTCCTCTTCAAACTGGCGATGTTCCGCCTCAAGCTGCTGCCGTTCATCTTCATCGGCTTTCCGCACAGCCTCCTGTTCCACCTCGCGGCGCTGTTCTTCTTCTGCTGTTTTGCGCCGCGCCTCGTCTGCCGCGCTTTGTGCTTGCCGCCTGCGCCTAAAGATCACGACACAAGCAACAACAGTGGTCGCAACTGCAACTAACAAGAGAAGCATTGATGCCACGTCGATAGTTCCCATCGGAGATTCTCACCATTGTTTCGCCTAACGGCAGAGCCCGTCGCCGCGCCCATATTCGGGAGCAGAACGACAGTGCGCAGCCGCCCCTGCCGCCGGAAACGCCGTACCATGAAGACGATCATCCCAATAGCCGCCAGGCCAATGAAGACCGTGACCAGCGACACGTAGAACTCAGCGCTGCCCCGCTCCTCAAACGGCAGCAGCACCAGGGCCACCCCGGTGATAAAAATGGCGATGCGAAAAGCCGCCCGGCCAATCTGCGGATCAATCATCCGTAGCGTCTCCTCTGCTGAGAGCCTGTCTGCAAAAATGGCCCGTAGGAAGCATGTAGCGTAATCCGTGAAACGTGATGCGTAAAACGTGAAAATCATGCATCAGGTTTCACGTTTCAAGGATAGGTAACATGATGATGTGATGCACCTCCTCGGGGAGTTTGATAGACTCTCCGTGGAAAATCTTTCTTAAGGAGGTGCACAGATGAATTATGTCGGAATTGACCATCATCGTCAATACTCACCGCCACTTGGCCCTTGTCGGGGATATGGGATGTCACTCGAGCAATGAACTCCAGATAATCCATCACCTCCCGCTCTGCGCTCCTCCCTAAATATCAGTCTTTCTTCCATGGCGCCATCTCTCCTATGCCTAGATTGCCACATGGCCCCCTTTTCCCCAAAACCCCCT
>Ga0315284_10013401_pt1 | contig 11672 bp, 5 predicted proteins | sample YL17G09_16_MG_FD_203696 | JGI IMG/M metagenome (GOLD analysis project Ga0315284, IMG submission 203696) | Sediment microbial communities from Yellowstone Lake, YNP, Wyoming, USA - YL17G09_16 | ecosystem: Environmental > Aquatic > Freshwater > Lake > Sediment | place: USA: Wyoming | collected... | reverse complement strand
AACAGATAGGGGATTTCAAAAAGCACTTCAGTATGAAGCGGCGAGACTTCCAGCATATATTGATTATGAGGGTATGGAATATTACCCAATCATAAGTAGTGCATTGGACTTATTTATGGAAGAAGCGACAACCATTGGTTTTGATGGTAAAATGTTAAATATCTACTCGAACAAAGAAAGAATAAAATTTTTACTCGAAGAATTATTCTATGATATAGTCAATGTTAATGTTAACTTGCCTTTCTGGGTGAGAAATACTGTTAAGTATGGTGATAATTTTGTTTTAACGTATGGTGAAAGAAAAAAAGGTCTTACTCACGTGAAACAACTTGTTAACTATGAAATTGAACGTTTCGAACGAATTCAGAACGGAAAACCATTGGTGAAATTCAAAGAAAGGATGACTGGTGATGAATTTAATGTTTTTGAAATCGCTCACTTTAGACTTCTTGGTGATGACAAATATCTACCATATGGTTCATCTGTGCTTAACAAGGTCAGAAGAGTTTTCAGACAATTAATCATGGCTGAAGATGCTATGCTTACCTATCGTATTGTGCGTGCGGGTGAGAAAAAGGTATTTAAAATTGATGTTGGAAATATTGATGAGGACGATATTGAGTCCTACATCATGAAGGTTGCAACTAAGTTTAAAAAAACAGCAGCAGTTAGTCCCAATGACGGTCAAATTGATTATCGTTTTAATATAATGGGAAATGATGAAGATTATTTCCTTCCAGTTAGAAATGCAAATACACAAAGTGGTATTGAAACACTTCCGGGTGCACAAAATTTGGATGCTATCCAAGACATCGAATATCTTCGTGATAACTTATTTGTTGGATTAGGAATTCCTAAACCTTTCTTGAGTTTCCAAGATGCTGCTGGTGCTGGTAAAAACATGGCACAATATGATATTAGATTTTCTAAGAAAGTCAATCGTATTCAACAGGCAATGATTCAAGAACTCAATAAAATGGCAATAACACACTTGTATTTATTGGGTTATACTGGCGATGATTTGAAAGATTTTACCCTTACACTTACCAATCCTTCAACACAGCAAGAATTGCTTAAGTCAGAGTTAATGCGTGATAAGGCACAAACATATACTGAATTAACTCGTGCAGAGTCTGGTATTGCTGCAATGTCACATACAAATGCCAAGAGAATGATATTCAATTGGAGTGATAGGAAAATCGTTGAAGACCTTAAGCAACAAAAAATGGAGAAAGTCATCATGCAAGAACTTCAAGATTCTCCGGTTACAATTAAGAAATCTGGATTGTTTAGTGATATTGATAAGAGATATGGCGAGCAAGTCGAAGGTATGCCAGTTAGTGGTAGCACTGGTGGTGCTCCCGCTCCGGGTGGTGAAGGCGGTATGCCACCGATGGGTGGTGGTGCTCCGGGCGAAATGCCACCTCCGGGTGGTGGTGGTGCTCCGGGTGGTCCTGCTCCTATTCCGGGTCTTCCAAATCAATCTCCTTCGGAGTTACCACCAGTGGTTGGTGATAGCGTAAGTGGTAGAAAGGTGTTGAGTGAAGATGAGTATAATAGTCAAGTAGAAAGACTCGTTTTCGGTACTACTGCTGAACCCGAAAGAAAAAAGGAAAGCAAACAGAAAAAAATAATTAGAGAGAATAATAATAAAAACGAAGAATTGAATAGTCGTGCTATGGATATGGCAAACGAAATTGACAATCTTTTAAAGGAAAGTGAAAGTATTAACACACCACAGAAAAATATTGAAGCAGAAGATGTTGATTTTGATGAGATTGAGAAGTTGGATGTGCAGTAATTATTTAAGTATCGACAATCATAATCATTTGCAGTAAATTAGAGTATTTATAATAAATTGAACATAGAATTATGAAAAGCACTAACATAGGAATAGCCAATTTAGTAGTTTCGAATAAATTAAAAGATTCGTACTTCAACAACAGTATGATTGACGAATCTAAGAAACTAACTACAGATTTTTTCTCTGTTGTTAAAAGTTCACCAATTCTACAACTAGAGTTCAAAGTTTTTAATGCTCTTGAAAATAAAACTATTGAGAATGAAGTTGTTGCAACCCGTTATATAGATAATAACATCAAGTTGTTTGAAGTGTATACAATTTCTGAAATTGAGGCAGAACGTGGAAAGATGAATCAATTTCTTCTTGAAAACGTTGTCTCTGACATAAAAGATGCCGACTATGATTTAGATAAGATTAAATTGTATGAAGCAATTGATACGCTAATTACCGAATCATTAAATGATTATGACAAGGTGGATGTTGACAATATTCACGAATCATTTGAAATAGTACTAAATCACCTAAAAACCCCAAAGAAACAAGCCTTAACCGAAGGCAAGGAAACCGAACTAGTGGATAGTAATATTATCGAGATTGCTATTAATAAGTTTAATGAAAAGTACGACTCGCTTAATGAAGACGACAGAAACTTATTAAAAAAATTGATGAAATCAAACGATAGGGAAAAACAAGGACTTTTCGAAGAATATAAAACCGAATGTCTTGCCATATTGGAAGGTGTGAAGAAAGATAGTATTGAAGAAAAAATATTAAAGACTATTCAAAAGATTAAAGAAATGAAACACAATTCCATGACACTCGATGACGATATTATTGGTCTGCATGAATTAAAAAGAGGATTATTATAAAATAAAAAGGCATCGATTAGATGCCTTTTTTCGTTTATGCTTTCTTATTACCATATTGTTCTTCCGATTGTATATTACTTGCAGCATTTATATTAAATGGTTCTTTTAATCTAAGATTTTTTGATGGGTCGGTTTTTTCATAATTTTCATCATAACCGAAATATTTACCAGTTGGTTTATAATTTTTTCCTAATCCCTTTGTTTCCAAGAAATTATTTTTATCGCCGAGGATTCCAAATGTTTTAAGGACATATTTAAGTCCTTCGTTGGGGTAATTGGGGTTGGCTAGGCTTAATTTACCCTTTTTACAAGCCACTATTGTGTCAGTGTATGTGCTTTTCTGATAAAAACCTCTATTATAACAAAAAAGTGCCGAACTAGTTAGATTATTACATCCTTTAGCAAAAAAACTCATGAGTTTGCATTGTGCTTTTATCATTATTCCCGGATTATTAATCACGTTCTGGTGTAGAAGTGGTCTGTTTCTCCAAGCAATATCGTGACTTGGCTGTGGGTTGTTATTGTTATAACTTCCGACACTATATGATGATGCTAGTTCTTTTGCTTCTAAATTATTGTTTATTGCATATGTTTCCTCAGGAGTAATTGGATTGGTTGAGTCATATTTTTTTCCGTTTTCATTAACAATCACGTCCCATAGTGTTTTCATAAGAATTTGACTAATTCCAGAGGCAGTACTATCCAATGGAGCATAATTCCATACCACATATGATGATTCTGTATATGATTGTGCCGCAATAACATTTGCATCGAGACTATACTCTTTAGAATATGTGTTAAACCAATAAATTAATGCATTTGCCAACTCATCTGCTGTTGATATTATTCTGGTTGGGTCGGTTGGTATTTTTATTGTACAAGTCCATATTTGATTCGCTGCCGATGTTTTACAATATGGAAACGGATAGGAATTCTTACCTCGTAACAATGTATTTGTTGTTTTTCCAATTGGAAAGCCAGTGTTGCAGACGTGCTTTATGAAACTTTCCCCCTCTGGTGTTATTTTACTAAATGCCATATTATCTAATTTTAAAATCATACATTGAGTTGAATTGTGCTTTTGCTTCATTATCGCTCGGCTGTGTTCCAGCAGTAATATTTGCGTTTGACGAATCACTTGAATTAGTGTCATCGGAATTCCCACCATCAAATCCAAGAATTACAGATGGTTGGAGTACTCTAGGTATTGGATATTTTAATATTTTTGTTCCACTGAAACTTGTTGTCATTTTATTGGGTTCAATATTGTGCTCGACAGATAAAATAACATACGAACCACTAAACATTGGCACATTTTCCAATTGAAAATATTGGGTCGGTTGAATTGTTGCGTTGCCTAATCCAGTAATGGTTGCTTTATATGACCTATTTTCATATAAATTATAGAGATTCTGACCTTTTGGTGGCGGTGCTTGTAGTTTATTATCACCTGCTATCCTAGACAATATTTGAATGCTTTCATTGGTTTCGGGATATTCCTTACTATCTATTTTGATGTCGGTAAACATCGATTGATTTTGTTCTCCGAATCTTACCCTAAATGCACGTACCTCCTTCCACGGAAAATTCGGATTGGTATTTAATTGATTGTCGTCATCATTTATCTCACCCTCTTTACAATCGCCAATATTAAAATCACCCACATTAACAATACTGTCAATACCATCATCTTTGAATTGACCACCAAAACTTTCGATACCTGTCGGATAACTAGACGAGCCACCAATATACATACAAACAAATGCTGGTCTTGGGTGTAAATTACCCTGGGTATCAATCTTAAAACAGTTAATCCAATCTTTTGGTTCATATGACATGAAATTTTGTAATGGGAAAAATTCAAATCCATTCATAGATAATAGTTGTGATAGTACACTAAAAACACTAACATTTGGGTCATCGAATAACTGAATTAAGATTTCTGGGTTGATTATTGTATCACCAATTGGATTCATCGCCCTATCGACAAACGCAAATGAATTTATTAATGGACCAATTGGTGTGTCACTAAATGAGGGGTATCCCGAAATTTTATCTCCGGCTGTTGGTGACGAAAGCCATTTGTCGTTAATGTTTTTAAAAGAGTAGTATGTTTGTGTTAGAATGTCTTCATCGCCAACTAATTTATCGTCCTCTTTCTTCTGTTCAATACGTTGTTTCTCTTTATTCTCTAATTCCGCAGATAAATATTTAAAAAATTGTTTAAAATAATTTGCGTTAAAATTTTTCTTCTTACTATCATTGTCTGTTACGCTTAGTGGTAGATAAAGCGGGTTTGAAATAACGTTTCGTTGAAACGTCATTTCGCTATAATTAACAATACAATTCCTTTCCATTAGTGGTTGAATAATGTATTGATTAAAATCACTATTCAATAATTCTTTATATGCGGCGTATTTTGCAGCAATGTATTCTGTTTTTCCTATTTTTTTTGCTGCAGCAACCTTTTTGTCTTCATAATTTACTTTATCACAGACAAATTTTAGGTTACTAACCACAAGGTCATATGTACCGCTACCAGCAAAGCCATTTATATATTCATTTCTTAATAATTCTCTATCTGCTTCTGCCATCTGATTATTTATATCTACAATATCTGCAAATATTAGTACACCAGAACTATTGATATTCCTACCCGCTCCAAGTACAAAGAAATTATATAATTCTTCATAAATTCTGGGATTTCCGTCAGTTATAACAAGAGAACCCATATAATATCCAAGAAATGTAGGAATGTCTACTGCGGCAGGTAGACTAAACACATCTTTATTTAAAGAACTAGGAAAAATATTAAATGTACTTAGTGCATAGCCAAAACTTGATGCTAAAACTATTTTACTAAGTTCTTTATTTTCGGGAGTTGTTGGGTTTATAATTGTATCATAAATTTGGGTATCGTTCACAGCCAATACAGAAGACCAAACATCAATCATATCTGTAAAAACATCTGATGGGTTAGTGACTCTGGATGTTTGTATAAGTACCGAATTTCCCGCATTATCTTTGTTAATGTGTTCAATTGTTTTTACTCTGTTTTCGTATTTAAAGTCACTATTACTTGCATTCGCTCCAGCATTAAATCCAATCGAATCTTCTTGATATGTATTTCCTGTTTTTATTTGAAGTTTGTTTGTGAGAAATCGTGTTTTAATTTTATTATCACCACTTTCGCCAGTACCGTCTGGAGTAACGTCTGGAATAAAAACAATATTCTCACTACTAAATCTTAGTGTACTTTCAACTTTAGTTTCTTTAAAAAAATCCGTCCATTTTCTAGTAGATTTGATTTGAAAAGTACTAATTGGGTTTGATTTATTGTTTCCACTCTCTGCGATTTTTTGTGCCGCCCTACTAGTGTCGGGTTTTTCTTGGAGTATAATGGCTTCGTCTGAAAAAATAAAACCATGAAAAAGTGCATTATTTTTATCAACATATGCATCTCCAGAGGAATATGTTGTACTACCCGTTGGTAGATTAGGTCCATCGACAAGACTGAAAAAGGGATATGTCTTTGCTGGAAAAGTATATGGTTCTGGTATAAGGTCTTTAATCTGTGTAGTGTTTGTATAATTTTTTGCAAAGGTTTTAAGTAAACCAATATATATTGGATTGAATATCGAAATTGCCATATTAATTGCTTCTGATTCAGCAAACATAGTAATATAATCATTGTTGCCGTCTTCGGTACTTTTTTTTCCATTGTTATTTACATAAAATTTATTCGGATATGCAAATTGGCTGAGTATATAAAACCTTTTTAACATTATTATTAATGGCAAAACTAATTTATTGTATTCTGACACCCCAACTGGTTGTGCTGATGAATCGCTATCGACACCAGCATATGGTGAATAACTAACATTTGTGCCTAAGTTAGAATCAAAGGGTGATATTGGTATCCAAACACTAACACCCTCCGCATTTACCGTATTTCTCATATCAATTTGTTCAGTAATATTTCTTTGTAGAATAAACGTATTAACAAAATCTTGAACCAACTCCATTTCTGGTAGGGGATTATCTGGTGTGCTTAATGCTTTTGGCATTATTCGTGTTTCTTTAACAGTGTTACAAACATTCTGTCGTTTAACAACAAGTGGAAATGCAAAAATTTGTTTTTGTGTATCCTTATATAATTCGCTACTAGTAATCTTCGTAAAAATATCGTCATTATTTTTATAATAATCTTCTGCTTTCATTGATGTGTTTCTTAGGGTTCTAAAAAAGATATCAACATCATCTAATATTGTTTTAAATATTCTATAAATCGTTGGTTTCATACCTAATTTATTTTGAATCATTTGATTCACGGCAAGATTTATTGTATTAATCTCGGCACTTATCAGTTCATCAATTTTAGTTCTTTCATTATAGAGTTTTACATAATATTTGGTAATATCAATGGCAATATACGTACCACTACTACTTGGTATTGATTTTGCTTCTTGAATATCCGCATCGTCCACTGCACCAACAATAAAGCCACTATTATCTACTTGATTAATTAGACCTTTTCTATATTCGTTTAATTTATCAAGTTTAGTTTGGATTGGGTCAAACTCTGTCAAAAATGGGGAGATGGTTATTTCTCCATTAATTGTTGATATTTCTCTACCCGTATAATAGTCTCGACTAACAAAATAGCCAATTAATAATCTTTGGGGTATGTCTTCATAGTATCCACTTACGGCAAATTGTTCAATTATCTTATTATATTCGGTAATTGATTCCATTGGACTTATATTATTTATGCTAGTTATCTCATTAAATGTGCTTGCCAATGCCAATGGATTGCCTTCGCTAGTTAGTGTCGTACTACTACCAAATGAAAACAATGAACTAAATACGCTTCTAATCGCCTCTTTTTTATTAATAGCATTGTCATAGGCTCGGCTATCGATTTCAGTATTTTGTTTATCAGCAGATGCGGCGTATAAATTTTTTAATTTTAGAATTAGGTCGTATGTATTTATTGGTGGCGTATTTGGCGATGGACTAATGTTTATGGGTGCATTTCCTCTATTTGGCAAAAGAGGAAAATTTACGACATATCTAAACAGCACATCTGTTAATGGTGCAAATGTCATCGCAACGAATTGGGCATCGATAATAAAATTTCCGTTTTCTGCCTTAAATTCACTAGTATATTTAACGAGATGTAGTTTATATATGAGTGCCATGCCATAATAACCCTTTATTGTTAGGGTAAATATTGGCGGCGGAAAATAAAATAATACCCGATATGGTGAATCTGTCTGATTAAAAAACGCTAACCCTCTTACATCAATAAACTGAATATTAACTTGTGGAACAAACGATGAATTAATCACCACCTTTATACTACTAATACCAAAACCTTCGTATCGGAGACCTTCGGCAGCACTACCATCATACCAATTAGTGGTGAATTTTAAATAGTTGGGGTCTGTGGCAGACTTGTTCTGATTATTACCAATAAAATTGATGTTAATTTCATCTTGTGACCCATTTTTAGATATTGAGTATTGTCCAGTATTATTAGTTTCAAGTACAGTTCTTCCTCTTGACCTTGCTGTTAATTCTGCAAAGATGAACATATCTTGGTATTGTGGAATACCGTTCACGAAACCTTGATTAGTATTAAGTAGGTTAGGGTCGACTAAATTTACACTCATTCTATAATATTTTAATATAAATACATTATTCTTAAAAATCTAAAGGTAATAAAAATTTCTCAGACTTTCAAGACTATTTATAATAAGACAAAATAATAATGCAAACTATTTATAGTAAAGATATTCTTATATGAGTAAGTTATTTCAATTAGAAGAAAGTCACATAATACAGCCAGGCAAAACGGGGTTCGGAATTTTAATCGAGCATGACGCAGGATTTATTAATGCCGACTTAAACCCAAAGTTTCTTAACGAAGCGTTTGAACTTAAGCCAAATGAGCCAGTTTTAATTGACTGCATACTTCAGAAATGGGGTGTTAAAAATAAGAACGGTAGAATATATCCAAAAGATGTTTTACTACCACAAGTCGAAGAATATCGAAAATTGGTTGATACCAACAGTGCAGTATCAGAAGCCGACCACCCAGACAGTTCAATTATTTCATTACAGAATATCTCACACATGATTACAAAAATGTGGTGGGGAAAAGGTGAGCAATCAAATGTTTTATTCGGAGAATTAAAAATAATCGTATCTCCCGGCTTTATTAAATATGGTGTGGTTTCGGTTGTTGGTGATAAGGTTATTCTCTACTTACAGAATAAAATACGATTGGGTATCTCAAGTCGTGGTGTAGGTACTCTTAAAGAAGTTAATGGTGAAAATCTTGTACAAAACGATTTCGAATTAATTGGTTTTGACTTAGTTGCGACACCATCAACGCCCGGAGCATTCTTATTTCCAGGCAAAAAGGGCGAAATGAATTTTGGCGAAACATATAAGAATAAGAACGGTATTTATCTTAAAGAAGAAGATAATAAAGTAATTACTGCAATAGATAAATTTTTACTGTAAGAAATTTTGCGGCATAATATAGGTATTATTTTTGATAAAAGCAAGAAAAATAACGGCTAATTTATTAAATAATATACTTTTTCGCAAAAATAATGTATTTATATAAAAATTATAGTATTAGTTACGACATTTAATATATGGAAAACGATAAAAAATCGATAATGAAAGAAGCCTTGACAGATTATAAAGAAATCATGGAGGCTGCGGATGCTAATGCTAAAAAGAAATTAGCGGAAGAATTTCCAGAGAAATTCAACAACTTATTAAAAGAAGAAATAAATAAAAATAAAAAGTCAGTAAAGGAGTCCTATAAGAAATTGGATGACGAGAAAGAGTCTGAGGAATCAGATGATGCTGAAGATAAAAAAGAATCTGTTATGAAGAATCAAAAAGAAGAGACCAAAAAGGTCGTAGAAACCGCTGGCACTAGTAAACCGTTTGCTGAAAAGCCAAAAGGTGTAGCAAAAGTACAGGAAGACGTAAAAATCACTGATACTGTTGGCAAAGGTGACCCCTTTAAAGATAAAGCAAAGGGTGTTAAGAAAATTGACGAAGAACGTGAAAAAGATTTTGTTGCTGATGTGGAAGCAAAAACTCCAAATCAGGGTAAAGGCGAACTTGAAAAAGGTGTTGCTTTTAAAGAAAAAATCAAAGGACCAACTTCGGGAAAACCAATGCCAAATTTGACAGAGGAATTTGATGTAACAGAACTTGATGTTGATGGTGTAGACAATGCAATGGGTGGCGCAGGTGAAGAAGACGAAATTCTTACTATGGAAGATATCGAAAGAGAAATCTATGAAATGGATAATCTTGGTGGAGAACTTCCCGCATCTGGTGGAAACACAGCACTTGACCAACTCATGGAAATGAGAGATAAACTTGATGGTATGATTAATGGTATGGGTGAACAGAAAAACAATGGTGGACAAGGTGCAAACCGTGTTAACCTTGGTGGACCAACTAATCCTATGATTGATGAAATGCCTGTAGCAGAAATGCATCAAGGAAATTTCCCGTTAGGCAAAATGCATAGTGGTGATTATGATAGTAGTTTAATTGACGAAGTTACCGAAGAAGACATTGAAGCGGTAATTGGTGGTCAAGAGGAAGAAACCGAAGAACCAGTTGAGGAAGCACATGGTGTGGCTTATCCTACAAGAAGAAACGCTACCGGAAGACACACTCCCGGAAACGATTATTTAAGTCAGGGTGAAAAAGACCAGTCTCCTTATTTAGTTGGTGAAGCAAAGAAAAGAATAGCAGCGTTAATTAATGAAAACAAGAATTTAACCAAAAAGTTGAATGAAAGTAAGAAATATAAGACTACTGCAGGTACTTTACTAGAAAATTACAAAACTGCACTTGATAAATATCGCACACAATTAAAAGAGATGGCAGTCTTTAATACCAATTTGGCTCATGTCAATAACCTTTTGGTAAACGAAGAACTCGCCTTAACTCAAGACGATAAAATTAAAATTATCAATGAATTTAAAAGCGTTGATAGTATCGCCGATTCACAGAAGAAGTATAAAGCAGTCCTTACAGAAATGAAGGTCGGCAAGAAAACTTTAACTGAAAGCGTTGAAGCGAAGGTAACTGTCTCAGTACAGCCGTCTTCAAAGCAAAAACTTGATGAGGTAACCGCATACAAAAACGATGCTCACATCAACAAAATGAGAAAATTGATTGAGACAATCGAAGCAAGAGACAAAAAAATAATTAGATAAAACCTAAAAAATATACAAAATGGGATTTTTATTAGAAAGTGCGGAAGTTGGCAACATTGGTTTGAAACAACTCCGTGAACAAAGAGAAATAACAACAAATCGTTGGGAAAAAATCGGACTTCTTGAAGGTCTTGATGGCAACGTGAAAGAAAACTGTGCTCAGTTATTTGAGAACCAGTTATCACACATGATTAACGAATCAACTGAATCATATAACAGTGGTCAGTTTGAAACCGTAGCATTCCCGGTTATCCGTAGGGTATTCGCTAAACTTTTAGCAAACGACATCGTGTCTGTACAGGCACTTAACCTTCCGATTGGTAAATTGTACTACATCAATCCAAAAGCAAGTGAGAGAGTTGAATTAAACACTGCTCAGTTTGCTAACACATCACCTGATGGTGCATATCAGAATGCAGCAACTACTGTTCTTTCAGCAAGAACACAGTTCGAAAGCCGTTCATTATACGATGCTTTCTACGCAACTGAATACGCTCAAGAAGGTACATCATTATTCGACAGAAGTAAAGGTGAAATCACTATCATTACTGGTGTGACTACTCCTGTATTTGCTTATGTTGCTGGTGATAAATCATTATCAGTTATAATCGCTGGTTTTAGTACTACATTCGAAGGTAAATTAGTTGGACCTACTGGCGTTCCTATGGACACAGAAAGTTTCCTTGCTAGTTTGAAACTTAAATCAACCGTTAATTTGACTGCTCCTGCTCCTTA
>Ga0315284_10013399_pt1 | contig 11673 bp, 3 predicted proteins | sample YL17G09_16_MG_FD_203696 | JGI IMG/M metagenome (GOLD analysis project Ga0315284, IMG submission 203696) | Sediment microbial communities from Yellowstone Lake, YNP, Wyoming, USA - YL17G09_16 | ecosystem: Environmental > Aquatic > Freshwater > Lake > Sediment | place: USA: Wyoming | collected... | reverse complement strand
TGGGAGACCGCCTGGGCGATGACCGAGGCCAGGCCCTCCGGCGCGCCCACGACCGCATCCTGCGACGGCAGTTCGAGCACTTCGGCGGGAGGGTCGTCAAGGGCAGGGGCGACGGCTTCATGGTGGCCTTCCCTTCGGCGCGCCGGGCCGTGCGGTGCGCGGCCGAGGTGCAGCGGGCGATCGCCACCCAGCAAGCGGAAGGGCGCTACCGGGAACTGCAGGTGCGCATCGGCCTGCACACCGGTGAGCCGGTCGAGGACCAGGGAGACCTGTTCGGCAGCGACGTGAACCTGGCGGCCCGCATCGAGAACGAGGCCGGTGGTGGTCAGGTCCTCGTCTCGGAGTTGACACGCCTCCTGGCCCGTCGGAGTCCCGGCCTCCGGTTCGTGGCCGTGGGCGAACGGTCTCTCAAGGGCTTCGCAGATCCGGTGCCCCTTTACGAGGTGTGCTGGGCCACCGAACGCTCGGCCCGCCCCCCACTCACTCCTTTCGTGGGCCGCCAGGAGGAGGTCAGCCAACTGCGCCACTGCCTGGATGGGGCCATCCGCGGCCAGGGCAGCCTGGTGCTGGTGGCCGGCGAGCCGGGGGTGGGCAAGACGCGACTATTGTCAGAGCTGGCCATCGACACCGTCGACCGTGGGCTTCAGGTGCTGACCGGCCGCGCCTACGAGACAGAAGGGATGCCACCCTACCTGCCCTTCATCGAGGCCCTCAACCAGCACATTCGTGGCCGCACACAAGGGGAACTGCGGGAAGACCTGGGCGAAACCGCTCCCTACGTGGCCAAGCTACTCCCCGAGCTGCGTCAGTGCCTCCCGGATGTTCGTGAGCTTCCAGCCCTCGACCCCGAAGCCGAACGCTACCGGCTGTTCGAGGGCGTCACCGATTTCCTCATCGATGTGGGTGCCCGTACGCCCCTTCTCCTCTTCCTCGACGACCTGCACTGGGCCGACGATGCCACCCTGCTCCTTCTCCAACACCTTGCCCGCCGCTTGGCGGAGGTGTCTCTCCTGGTTGTCGGAGCCTATCGCCACACGGAGATGGACGACCGGCATCCTCTGACCCCCGTGCTGGCGGCGCTGGCCCGCCAGCGGCTGGCCTCTAGCATCACGTTGCGCCCCTTCGAACGCGAAGACGCGGCGGCCCTGGTGGAAGCCATTCTGGGCAAGGCCCCTGCTGCCCGCGTAGTCGACGTCCTCTTTGCCGCAGCGGCGGGCAACCCCTTCTTCACAGAGGAACTGGTCCGAAACATTCAGGAGCATGGCCACGACCTCGCCGACCCCCAGGCCGCGGTGGATGACTGGGCCATCCCCGACAGCGTGCGACACGTCATCGGCAGGAGACTGGCCCGTTTGGGGGACGAGGCGAACCGGGTGCTGACCTATTCTTCCGTCCTGGGCCGTGATCTGACCCTGCCCAAGGTGGCGGCGGTTGCAGGAAGAGACCAGGACTCAGCGCTGGACCTCCTGGACGAGGCCCTGGCGGCCCATGTCTTGCGTGAGCAAGGCGAGGGCTACGCCTTCGCTCACCCGCTGATCCAGGAGACGCTGTACCAGGGCCTCAGCGGTCCCCGCCGGCGCCGGTTGCACCGGCGTGTCGGTGAGGCGCTGGAGGCCCTCTATGGGGCGGACCTCCAGACCCAGAACCTGAGCGAGCTGGCCCACCACTTCTATCGGGCCGTGGTCGGCGGCCCTTCGGCGGGACAGGTCGTGGACAAGGCCATCGACTACGCCTCGAGGGCGGCCGGGCAGGCACTCTCGCAGGTAGCCTACGAGGAGGCCGTTCGGCTGTACCGGATGGCGTCGCACGCCCTGGACCTCAAGGGCAGCCCGGACGAAGCAGAGCGCTGCGAGCTGCTCATCGCGCTGGGAGATGCTGAACAGAAGGCCGGTGAGCCTGAAGAGGCTGAACAGGCTCTCCTGGAGGCAGCCGACATCGCTAGAAGAATGGAGACGCCGGAGCAGTTTGCCCGCGCTGCCCTGGGAATTGCGGGTTACATAGGTCGCGGGGCGCTGGAGCCCGTGCGCATTGGCCTGCTGGAGGAGGCCTTGACCCGTCTCGGAGAGGGGGACAGCCTGCTTCGCGTCAGAGTGCTGGCCCGCCTATGCGAAGCGCACCCCTATCCTTTTTCAGACCACCTGGAGAAGGGGATATTGCTCAGCCGGCAGGCGCTTGACATGGCGCGACGGCTGGGCGACTCGGCTGCCCTCACCCACGCACTGTTCGCTAGTGATGAAGCTCTCTTGGGTCATCCGAAGCACCTCCAGGAGCGAGTGGCCATCGCAAGAGAGACGCTCAGTTTGGCGGAGCAGTCCGGCGACCCGTTCGCGCGCTATTGGGCCCATGATTCGCTCTGTTGCAGTGCGCTGTGGATGGGCGATATCTCGACCCTGGACGACGAGATCGAAGCGATGGTCCAGATCACAGAGGAATTCCCCGAGCCCGTATTCCTGGAGAATACTGCCGGAGTTAAGGCAATGTGGGCCATGCTGGACGGCCGCTTTCAGGAGGCAGATCGCCTGGCTCAGCAGACCATAGTCTACGCAGAGAAGGCGTGGGGTCCGGGCGGGGTTCTCACTTTCCAGGCGGTGCTATTATCCGAACTCGGTTCTCCAAGGGAGCGGTTGCGGCACGCGGTGGCAGCCATCGAGACCCATCTCGATCTGGACGATCAATGGGCCTGTTTTCGGCGCTGCCGGCTGGCCCTCCTCTACGCAGAGCTCGGCCAGGAGCGGGAGGCACGAGATGCATATGGCCGGCTCGCCATCAACGAGTTCGCGGGACTGCCTACCCATAGAAGCCGCAGCCCCTGCCTGGTCTTCCTATCGCAGGTGTGCGCCTTTCTCCAGGACGTCCCCGGCGCGGCAATCTTGTATGATCTCCTTCTCCCCTATGCCGGACTCAACATCGCTTGTGGCGACCACATATGCTGTGGCTCGGGGGCGTTCTTCCTGGGACTCTTGGCGGCCAGCATGCGCAAGTATGAGGACGCGCAGGCGCACTTCGAGCAGGCCCTGCAGTTCGATGCAGGGATGGGGGCGCGGCCCTTCGTTGCCCGGACCCAGCATCAATACGGCCGCATGCTCCTGACCCGCGATGGCCCCGGGGACCGCGACAAGGCACTCGTCTTACTGACGCAGGCCCTCGGCACCGCCAAAGAGCTAGGGATGGAGAGACTTGCCGGCAGGGCGGAGGCGCTGCTAGGCCGGCTATGACCACTGGCTACTTGCGCGCCAGGGCTGATAGCGAACGCCATCTCTGCTTCGGTCACTGTCAAGGGAGCGGCGGCGCGCCACCAAGTCGAAGTGTGCGCTACGGCTACCCCTGGGCGATGGCGAACCGCACGATGGCGTTGGCCAGCGGGAGGACAAGCATGGTGGTTGTGGGGTCACAATACCACAATACGGAGCGTCCCCTTCGCCCTAGAGCTGGCACGTTGAGAGGCCAGAGAGAACCGCAAGGCCCAGCTTGCGGGACAGTGTGCCGAGCCTAAGCCGTGCCTATCCTACCCCATCGCCACTATGAACCAGACGATGGCGTTGGCCAGGGCGAGGTTCGCGAGGGTTAGGACGAGGAGCCAGCCGTGCATCAGCTGGCCCGCCACCTCCTGGCGTACCAGGCGCCTGCGCTGGAAAAAGCCCCCCTACCCGCACCCTACGTGCACTTTTTCCCTAGCTTGCCGGCGTACTTGTTCACGTCCGCCATAGTGATGAAGTTGTCCTTGTTGAAGTCCAGGCGCTTCAACCAGGCCGGGCTGGGCGGCGGGCCACCGGTCGACCCGAGGCGCCCCGCATACTTGTTGACGTCGGCCATGGTGACAAACTTGTCGATGTTGATGTCCAGCGGCCAGGCGTCATCGCCGTCGCAGTCCACGCCGGGGCATTTGCCGGCGCTGCCGGTCTTGTCGGGGCAGTTGTCCCACGGGTCGGTCTCCACGTAGCACTCGACGTTGTCCTTGAAGGTATCGCTGTCGGTGTCGTCGGTCACGCTGCAGTCCCGCGCGTGCGCCTCCACCATAAGGTCCATGCTGATGTTGCCCAGGGTGGGGTCGCACATCGCCGGGTAGTTGGCGAGGGTCACCTGGTTGCTGAAGAAGAAGGGATAGTCGCCCGTGTCCTGGCACATGATGCCCATGCCCTCGTGGGCAAACGTCGTCCCCTCCACAGGTATGGGATCGGGCAGGAGGAACCAGGCGGACAGCTCCGGCGTGGTCAGGGGCACCACCCCGTCCATGTCCCACACGTAGACCTTATCTCCCACGAACAGGTTCACGTCATCCTCCACCAGCTCAGCGGGGCCGGGGTTCCACAGCGGCCCGTCGTTGATCTTGTAGTACGCTCCCGCGGCAATGGCGATCGTTTCCTCGTCGTAGCCAACGCTCACGTAGCCCATGCAGGGCCCGGCCGGCACATACATGTCCTTGCGCACCCGCACCTGCTCGGCCACGTTTGGCCCATCGTTGTGGATTTGATTGGCGGTGTCCCACTCCTCCCACTCGTTGATGGGCAGGATGTAGGAGGGAGCGGGGCCGAACATCCAGTCCTGCACCACCAGGTCGGCGTTGCCCCCAGTGCAGGTGGCTGTGCCGGTGAACGACGTTTCAAGCGGCCCGGTCGGGCCCAGGTCGACCACGTGGGGGTTGGCCGGCCGGATGCTGGCCAGGATGTGCTGCTCGGGGTACAGCCCCGGCTGGAAGCAGTTGAAGATCGACTCCCCGGCCACGGGGCGAACCTCGCCCGGGCCCAAACCGAGCACGGGGATGTTGATGGCCACGCTCAGGTCGCCGTTGTTGGCGATCTTGATATCGTAGGTGGCGCCCGGCGTTGCCATCCAGCCGGCGGCGCACATCACCGGCGGCCGGATGGCCGTCAGTTGGTCGATGGAGCAGTCGGCCCAGGTGTCGGTATCGGGTCCGTCGCCCTCCACGTCAGCGAGATAGGCGGGGCAGCCGTTGTTGTCGCAGCTGCCCCAGGGCGTGCCGCCGTCGCCGTCGTTGTCCACGTCGTCGTCGCAGGTCCAGGGGAGCTGCATGTGCTCGGGCGTCTTGCTGGGGTCCAGCGGGTTGGAGCCGAACATGTACTCCTCACCGTCGGAGTAGCCGTCGCCGTCGGTGTCAACGCACTTCAGGTCAGCGGCGTCCTTGCCCCACGCGAGGTCGTTGTCGTCGCCGTCGCTGCAGCTGCCAGCGACATGGATGCTCTCCGGCGTTTTGAGCGGGTTGCCAGGGTCGGATTGGAGCAGGCCCTCCACGTTGTCCGCCCAGTCGTCATGGTCCGTGTCCTTCAGGCCCTCGGGGCCACCGATGCCCAGGCCGGGCGATTGCGCCTCCATGGTGACGATGAAGTCCTGCACTGAGCTTTCGCTGTTCCGGACAAGCACGATCGCCGGCCTTGTGTCGGCGTAGGTCACGTCCACGTTCCGGGGGCCCAGGTCCGACAGGTCGATCGGGTAGCCGTGGGTGTAGGCGGTGCAGGCCACCAGCATCTCCGTCTCCAGGGCGTTGTTGTCCGGGTTGGGGTCAATGAGGTCCTGTCCTGGGACGACCGCGAGCTCGTTCTGGATGGTGAACTTGTGCAGGCTGGGATCCGCCAAGCAGGCCAGGTCGTACTGGTGCTCCTCCTGGGTCTTCTCCCCCAGATTCATGGAGAAGATTCCCGGATCAGTCGCGTAGACGCGGAACCACTTCGCCTGGAATGTGGTGAGGTTCTCCATCCAGAGCTGGTCGCCTACGGTGAGGTCTTCGCTGCCGTCCCTGTCCTCCCACTGCCACACGTACCAGTCGTCGGTCAGGAAGTTCCAGGTAGTGCCCACCGGGTTGGACGGCCACTCGGGCACCGTATTCGTCATCCAGTAGAAGATGAGCATCGGCACCTGCACCAGCCGCTTCAAATCCAGCTCCTTCTGCACGCCCGGCAAGCTGTCCGCCGCAACACAGTAGCCGGGCTGCCAGGGCGCCGGCTGCATCACCATCGTGCACGGCATCTCGATGGGGCCCACGCCCTTGGGGATCTTGCAGGGCACGCACTTGGAGTGGCCGGGATCGAAGTACTGCGCGCACCCCGGGATGGTGAGCAGGATGGGGTCGTTGCTGGGCGGCTTGATGTACCAGTGGACGCCCTCCTTGACGGAAATGATGTCGGTCGGGTTCTCGCACTCCACCGACACCTCGGTGGCGGTCCCGCAGTCGTCCGGATCCAGCTCGTCGATGAGGTTGTCCCCCACGCCCCAGCCGTCGCCGTTGTCCTTGCCGTCGTTGCAGGCGTGGAGGCCGGGGGCCTCTTCCCCTATGTGCTCGTTCAGACACTGCGGGTCAGGGTCGGGGATGCCGGGGCAGCCGTCAACGTCGCAGCCGTCGGCGGCGTCGCCGTCGTTGTTCAGGTTGTCGGTGCAGGTGGTGAAGCCGTCCTCCTTGAGGTCGGCCCGCCAGGCGGGGGCGTCCAGCTCGGTGGTGTCCAAGGCGGTCACCGGGGTGGTGGGGCCGTTGTTGAGGAGGAGCTCCTTGATCAGGTAGTGCGGCTCGTGCGCCGGCACCCCCATTTCTTCGATGGCCGTGGGGCTGTCCAGGGGGTCCTCGTCCACCGAGGTGTCGCCGTCGTCGTCCACGCCCTCAAACTGGACGACGTCGACCGTCGTGTCGCCGTTCAAGTCGAAGCGGCCGGCGCCGTCCTCGTCGATCGCGTAATCGCGGTCGTTGTCGATGCCCAGGAAGCCGTTGGCCGGGTCCTCATCGACAAGGCCGTCCCCGTCATCGTCCAGGCCGTTCTTGGGGTCCTCATCGAAGGCCCCATCGCAGTCGTCGTCGCCGTTCCAGGGGCACCCAACCCCAGGCCGGTCCTCGCCCTCGTAGCCGTCGTCGTCGTTGTCGATATCGTCCAGGGGGTCCTCGTTGATGTGGGGCCGGCACCCGTCGTCCTGGCCATCGGTCTGAGTGTCGCCCTCGTTGTCCACGCCGTCGCAGCAGGTGCCCGTGCCGGCCGGCACGCGGTCGCCGGTGGCCTCGTCGCCGTCCATGTCGGTGTCGCCGCAGTAGAAGGGCTTGACGTAGAGGTCGTCCTTCTCCAGGTCGACCTCGTCAGGGCAGGGCACGCCCACGGCTATCAGGCCGTAGGCGCGGCGGCCGTCGAGGATGTCGCAGGTGCGCGTGTCGCATAGGTCGCCGCCTGGCGGGATGTCGCGGTCGAGAACGACGTTGTCGAGGGTCAGTTGGTAGACGCCCTCGGAAATGCCGGTGGTGTTGATGACGTAACGGCCGAGGGTGCCCCGGGTGTAGGGGGGGTTATGCTCGGCGGCGCCGAGGTCCAACACGATGGCGTGGAAGGTGGGCACGGTTGTGCCCGTGGCGTCGCTGAAGTCCATGAAGAGGCCGCTGCCCGGCTGCGCCGGCAGGTTGACGTTGACGTTGTTGTGGGTATAGGCGGTTATCGGGCCCACCGTCTGGCCGTTCTTCTCGCCTATGTCGGCGCTCCAGCCCTTGATGCTCTCCCCGCTGGGCAGGCCGTCGAGGACGACATCGAACTCCACCGGGCCGCCGCCCGTGGGCCGCCACTCGCACTTCTCGATGGAGTCTAACGCGCAGTCGTTGCCGTTGTTGGGGCAGGCGTTGCCCGTGATGTTCATGTCGAAGCCGATGCTGATGGTGGCGGGCTCTGCCGGCGAGGCGAAGACGTAGGCCCGCCCCTGGTCCTCTCTGCCGTCCACATCCTCCATGTCGGCCCCCACGGCGACGTCTGCGTAGCCGTCACCGGTCACGTCGCCAACCGCCACCGACCAGCCGAAGCGGGGGTCTTCCTGGGGGTTGGGGGTGTCCAGGGTGCCAAGGAGCGAGCCGTCGGCCCCGGAGAAGACGTAGGCCCGCCCCTGGTCCTCGGTGCCGCTCACATCCTCCAGGTGGGCCGCCACGGCGATATCTGCCTTGCCGTCGGCGTCCACGTCGCCCATCGCCAGCGGCCCGCCGAAGTCGGCGACCTCCTGAGGGTTGGGGCTGTCTAGGGTGTGAAGGAGCGAGCCGTCGGCCCCGGAGAAGACGTAGGCCCGCCCCTGGTTGATCTTGCCGTCCACGTCCTCCCAGTGGGCCGACACGGCGATGTCGCCCTTGCCGTCGGCGTTGACGTCGCCCACCGCCTCCGAGGCGCCGAACCAGGCGCCGGGCTGGGGGTTGGGGCTGTCCAGGGTGCGAAGGTACGAGCCGTTGGGCCCGTTGAAAACGTAGGCCCGCCCCTGGTCGGTGTTGCCGCCCACATCCTCCTCAAAGGCCCCCACCACGATATCTGCCTTGCCGTCGCCGGTGACGTCGCCCGCCGTCAGCCGGAGGCCGAATCCCGCGCCCGCCTGAGGGTTGGGCGTGTTCAGGGTGTAAAGGAGCGAGCCGTTGAACCCGGAGAAAACGTAGGCCCGCCCCTGGTCGGTCTTGCCGCCCACGTCGTCCCCCGGCGCCCCCACGGCGATGTCCGCGTAGCCGTCGCCGTTCACGTCGCCCCCCGCCACCCGGCTGCCGAAGAACGCGCCCGTCTGAGGGTTGGGGGTGTTTAGGGTGTAAAGGAGCGAGCCGTTGGCCCCGGAGAAGACGTAGGCCCGCCCCTGGCCCTCGTTGCTGCCCACATCCTCCCCCTCGGCCCCAACGGCGATGTCCCCCTTGCCGTCGTCGTTCAAGTCGCCCACCACCGCCACCTTGTTGCCGAAATAGACGCCCGGCTTGGGGTTGGGCGTGTTCAGGGTGCGAAGGTACGAGCCGCCAGGCCCGGAGAAGACGTAGGCCCGCCCCTGGGCCTCGTTGCCGTCCACATGCTCAAAGCCGGCCCCCACGACGACGTCCGCGTAGCCGTCGTCGTCGATGTCGCCCAGCGCCAGCCCCCAGCTGAACTCGGCGTCGGCCTGACCGACCGGCATATCCAGGGTGAGAAACGGCGGCTGGGCCTGGGCGGTGCCGTCCAGCACGTGCAGGACGGCCAGAGTCAGGAAGGGGGCCGCTACCGCCAGCACTACCGCACCTAGTACTGCGCCAATCTGCTTCCTAGTCATGGCAACCTCCCTTTCGGTCTCTTGCCTTTCGCCGCCCCCCGGCCGGAAGAGGTTCACGAGGGCTCCACGCGGCATCTCGCGACTACTCCGCCTGCAAGATAGGCGCTCTCTCTTATGGCAAGCAATGACAGAATGCTAACAGTTGTCTAACAAACCGGGGTGGTGATCGACCTTGGACGAAGGGGGAACCTGTACTGGGCCTGGAGTAGCCTCTTGACCGGGGGCGCTCGCTCAGAGGCGCACGCCTCTGAGCCGGAAGAGCGCGTGGCCAGGCATACGTCTAGAGGAGCGCGTGGGCCCTAGATGGCTAGGGCGTAGCCGATGCCGCGATGGCCGATGATGTAGCGTGGGTGCGCCGGGTCGGCCTCGATCTTCTGCTTCACCCTCTGGGCCAGGCGATAGAGCATGGCGTAGTCGTACCTGCCCTCGCCCCAGACGGCGGCGCCGATCTCCTGCCGTGTGCACACCGTGCCTCTGCGGGAATAGAGCAAGTGGAGAAAAGCGAACTCGAGCAGTGACAGAGAGACGTCGACCTTTCGCTCCTCTACCCACACCCTGTGTGTCGACTCGTCGACTGTAAGTTGGAGGCTGCCCCTTCGAACCTCGGCGCCCGCGCTTGGCGGCCACCGGTCCGTGGACTCGTCGCCCGGCACATCCAGCATGTACCAGATCTCGACGTTGGCGATAGTGATCAGGGCTCCAGGGTGTAGGCGGGCGGGAGCCGAGAGTTCCTTCCCGTCCACTTGCGTGCCGTTTCGGCTACCCTCGTCGCTGATGAAATGGCTGTCTCCTCGCTTGTCAAGCCGAGCATGGAGCCGCGAGACGTACGGGCTCTGCAGCACAACGTCACACTTGGGATCCCGCCCGAGGCTCAGGACTTCGCGCCTTAGCGGCACCTCGACTCGTTCCAGGCCGGGAACGTGCACTACGAGTTTGGCTACTGTCCTCTTGCCCATTTTTCCGAGCAGTCGCCTCTATCGCCAGGCTACCTCGAACACGCGCTCCTTGCGGGATAGGCCCTTCAGTTGATGCCAACCTCTGGAGAGAATGCGCAGGCCACTGGCTGGACCAAGAAGACTGCGGCTGACCTGGGACAGACAGATGCGGCCCCCGCTGGCCAGGCGCATGATCCTTTCCGCTTTCACGACGGCCAGCCCGACCAAGTCTTCGCCCTGCTTCAGCGCCTCGCCGGAGTTGATGCCGATGCGCACCGGCAGGGATTTCCCGCCCGCAGGAGACTCGAGGCCGCTGGCCCTCTGCTGGATTTGGATGGCACAGTCAACGGCCTGCCGAACGCTGGAGAAGCTCGCCAGCAGGCCGTCGCCCTCGGTCTTGATGGTGCGCCCGCCATGTCGCACCACCTGCGTCTTCATGATCGAGAGGTGCTCGTCCAGAAGGCCGCAGACGGCTTCCGATCCCAGGCTCTCGAACAGGCCTGTGTGGCCTTCTAGGTCAGTGAACATGATAGTCACGGTTTCATGCGGGATGGAGTCAGTGCGGGACACGGTCTCTGTCGCCGCGCCCTTCACCCTGAAGGCAAATGTCAGGTCGCCGAAACGAACCGTGTCGCCGTCGTTCAGGGGAGCGGGGCCCTCTAGCCGCCTGTCGTTGATCCAGGTACCGTTCTTGCTTCCCAGGTCTTCCAGGATGTACACGGAGCCCGTCCAGTGAAGCCGGGCGTGATAGCGCGAAACGCGCGGGCTTTCTAGGACGATGTCGTTGTCCTGCTCACGTCCCAGAGTCACAACCGCAGCGGCTAGCCAGTGTTCCTTGCCCAGGCTCTCCGGCTGCTGAGAGACCAAAGCGGCCTCCAGGGGCTGCTCTCCTGCTTGGCCCAAAGTTCCGAGACCTGCGCCTTCGCCGCCAGGTTTTCCATCCATGCCCTTTGGCGGGCTCACGCGCCACCCCCGGTCTGCTCCAGCAGCGCTTCCGCCATCTCGACGTGCTTGGGCATACCCAGGCGGCGGTAGCTCTCGATAGCCTCGCTGAGCAACTGCCGCGCCTTGTCGCGGTCGCCGGGAGCATCGCGGTCGATGAGCATGTGGGCGTACCAGCGCCGCACCTCCGGCTGCTCGATGACCACCGGCAGGTCGTGGGCCTGGCGGAGGGCTGTCTGGTAGTGGGCCTCTGCTTTGTCCCACTGGCTGCCGGCCGCCGCCGCCATGCCAGCGATGGTCTGAAGCAGCCTAGAATCACCGAAGCGCATGGCGTTACCTGTATCGATGGCTTCCAGGACCAAGGGGTGAAGCTTCGCCGCCTCATCTCGTTCACCGAGAACGGCCAGCCCTTCGACAATGCCGAAGAGCATCCCCCAGGCGCCGACGGTGTTCGGCTGCCCTGACCGCGGAAGGTCCCCCATCTTCTCGCGCCGCATGGCCAGAGCTTCGTCCCTGTCGCCAGCGTAGGCCTTCCCCAAGAAGAGGGAGCACCATCCGGTACCAGCCATGGCGCCCGGGGGATCCAGCTTGAGGGCTTCCAGGAAATGCTCCAGCGCCTCCTCCCAGCGTCCCCTCCAGAAATGTACCAGACCAAGAAAGGTGTAGGAGTTGGTGATCCAGGGAAAGCCGATGCTGCGGCCGAACTCTAGGTCATGCTTGGCAAACTCCTCGTACTTGTCGATGTCGCCAGTGAGCATAAAGTCACGAAATCCGCGGC
>Ga0315284_10013396_pt1 | contig 11673 bp, 5 predicted proteins | sample YL17G09_16_MG_FD_203696 | JGI IMG/M metagenome (GOLD analysis project Ga0315284, IMG submission 203696) | Sediment microbial communities from Yellowstone Lake, YNP, Wyoming, USA - YL17G09_16 | ecosystem: Environmental > Aquatic > Freshwater > Lake > Sediment | place: USA: Wyoming | collected... | reverse complement strand
AAGCGCTTGATTTCAGCCGAGGCAGCAGTTGGCAGCGACCGCACGCCATCTAGGTCGCGGATCGCTGGCATCTACTGAAAAACCTTGCCTCTCTCCGCCCCGTCACACCCCGCGCACCATCTCCAGTTTCATCAGGCACCCATCCGACCCGGTGAAATCTTTTCACTTTCCCCCTGCCGGGCCTTGATCCCTGTTGGCCTCTTGAGGTAACTGTCGTGTCCTTGACGCGGGGGCGGGCCTCGCGCCGCAACCAAACCACAAGGAGACAATGACAATGGCACATTGGTGGGAAATTCCATCCGAACAGCCGCCCGACACCAGGCCGCGGGCCGTGGCTTATTACCGACACTCCGCCCAAGATCGGCAGGAGAACTCGATTCCCATTCAACAGGAACAGGTCCGCGAATGGGCCGAAAAGCATGGCTTCGAAATCATCAAGGAGTTTTCCGACGCCGGCCGCTCGGGCCTGACGGCCGAGGGCCGCCCGGCGTTCACCGAGATGATGGAACAGTGGGTCAAGCAGAATCGGGACTTCCGCTACATTCTCTGCCTGGATGTGAGCCGCTGGGGCCGGTTCCAGGATATCGACCTCTCGGCTAACTTCAGCTCAGAATGCAAACGGCATGGCAAGGAGGTGGTCTATACGGTCATGGGCCTGCCCAAGGAGAATGACGCATTCCAACCGGTCTATGTCCAATTCGAGCGTTTTCGGGCCGCCCAGTACAGCAAGGAGCTGAGCGACAAGGTCTGGCGGGGCTGCATGAAGATCGCCCAGCAGGGCTATTGGGCGGGCGGTGTCCCGCCCTACGGCATGAATCGCCTGTTGTTGGACGAGAAACGTGAACCGGTGGGAATCCTGGAGCCGGGCCAGCACAAGAGCATCCACAACCAGCGTGTCACGCTGGTGGAGGGTGATCCGGCCGAGATCGCCGTCATCCACCGCATCTTCCACGAATTCACCGAGCTGCTTTACTCGGAACACCGCATTGCCGAAGGGCTCAACGCCGACGGGATCCCGTCGGCCAACGCTCCCCGCTGGTCGGCGGGCATGGTCGTCCATCGGCTCCGCAACGAAAAGTACGCCGGCACGATGGTCTATAACAAGACCCAGAGCAAGCTCAAAACGCCCACCAGGCTGAATCCGCCCGAGGAGTGGGTGCGAACACCGTCGGCCTTCGAGGGAATCATTCCCTACGAGCAGTTTCTCAAGGCCCAGGAGTTGCTTGCCAAACGTCGGCAGAAATACCAGTCGGAGGAGATGATCAAGCAACTGACGGCGGTCTACCAGCAGTACGGACTGTTCCGCTCGTCGCTGCTGCGGGTTCTGGAAGACGCCCCGGCGCCGGCAACCTTCGCGCACCGCTTCGGCCCTTCAGTGGCGACGGCGTCGGCAGACCGGCAAAGTCACAGAGCGTGGGGATCAGATCCAGGCCGGTTGAGACCAGATGCTTGCGATCCACCAACCCCGGCTGGGTAACGCCCTTCCAACTGACGATCAGCGGCACCCGGGCCGCCTCCTCATAGAACACCGACTTGTGTTCCAACCGATGGGTCGCGTCCATATCGCCGTGGTCACTCGAGAATACAACCACGGTGTTCTTATCCAGCCCCGTTTCACGCAATGCCGCCAGAACCACGCCGATCTCCGCATCCACCTGCTCCGTGAGCCGGGCATAGGCCCAACGATGCAACCGCCACTGTTCATCCGTCCACTCCTTCCGCGCATGGGTGCGGAAGGATCGCTGATCCGCGGCCAGGATGGCCTCTGGTTCGCCTTCCGGAATTTCAAAATTGGCCGGCAGTGGCGGACAGACCCGGGCGAAGAATTCCTTCCGCGACAGGCCGGGAGGCAAGGCCAGCGCCTCAACGAGCGGCTTCGGCCCGGCCGACTTGCCCGGAGCATGTTCATCGCCGATCGCCATGAAACAGATGTCATGCGGGTTGATGAACGACGCCACCATCAGGAAGGGCCGGTCATGTGGCTGACGCAGGAATTTCGCGCAGGCCTCGGCCAGTTTCCGCCCCTCATCGCGGGCGATGTTTTTGAAGCCGATCTCTTCGAGCTTCATGGGCAGGTGGACCTTGCCGCCATAGACCGTCTGGTAGCCGGCCTTTCCGAACACGCGGCCCAACGAGTTCTCGAGAAGATCCGGCGTCACCTTGTCCCTCCCCTTGGAGCCATTGGTTTCCACGCCGATCCGGCTGGGCAAAACCCCGGTCATCATGCTGAACCGTGACGGCATGCACACCGGGTCGGCACAATAGGCCAGTTCAAAGCGCGTCCCCGTCGCCGCCAGACTGTCCATCATCGGCGTCTTCACGTGCGGATTTCCCGCGGCGCTCAACATGCCCGCGTGTTGCTGATCAGTGAGAATGAACAGAAGGTTGGGCCTGGCGGGCTTGGGCGCTTCGGCTGTGTGCAGCGCAGCCAGCGGTGCCAACAGCAGAGCGGCGAGAGCGAGAACTGAGATTTTGTTCATGTTATTGAAAGGAATTTGCTTTTCGGGTGAAGGCCGTTGAAAGAGCCGGCGGCCGGACCGGATGGCGGGAAAAAGAAGTTCTATTTCTTGCCGTTGTCATTTTTCATTGGTTTGTTCGTTTGTTCGAAAGAAAGTTCCCGCAAGCCCACCTTGAGTTCCACGGTTTCCTCCTTCTGGCTGCGGATGACTTTCAACATCAGCCTGCCGTCCTTGATGCCGCCAACCACCTTCTTCAGATCGGCGATGGAGGTGATCTTGGTGCCGTTGAGTCCTTGGATCAGATCGCCTTCACGCAGGCCCTTTGCGCCGGCCAGGGGAGACTTGGGCTGGATTTTCTCGATGGCCACGCCGCCGCTGTCGAAGGCGACACCATAAGCGGAGAGCGTTTCCCCCTTCGGCTCGCCGAGCGTGGCTCCCAGCCAAACCGTCGCGGCGGGCTGGACCGCGGGTGGCGTGAACGGTGTGAGATCGGGTTTGATGACCGGGTTGGGCATGGCGGGCGTTTTGGCGATGGCCTTGAGCGCGGGCTTCTGCACGCCGAAGCGGTCCATCGGGAAGTTCTTGAAGCCGATGGCCTTGGCCAGGGCCTCGTTGCGCACGGTGAAGTCGCCCTTGGCGGGATCGGCGAACTGCGGGTCGCCGACGATTGAGTTGGCGTCCACGCCATATTCCGCGAACTTCAGGCGGTCCTGGTGGCTGGTGGTGAAAAGGTTGCGGTCAAGCTCGCCATCCCAGTTGGTGTACATGAACGCCGGCTTGTAGGCGCCCATCACGATGTTGTGTTTGAAAACATCGTTGCTCTTGGGATACCAGACGGAAGGATAGAACGAGTTGTCCACGATGATGTTGTTGGCGCCGCTGCGGCGGTAGCCCTCGCGGAACTTGAGGCCGCCGTGGAGCATGAGGTTGTTGTAGATTTCATAATTGCTGGAGCCGTCATCGAGATCGATGTCCCAACCGTGGTTGCAGCGCCAGCGGCTGTCGCGGATGATGTTGGTTTCCATCGCGTCCAGAAACGGCAGCTTGGGATTGGCGGCTACGGCCGCGACGGTTTCGCCGCAACCCTTGCGTGGCAGCCAGTAGCGGTCGCGCCCCCAGGAATTGAAGGAACCGTGATCGCCGGTTTCCTGGACGGTGTTGAAGACGTCGCAGCCTTCGATGAGGTGCCCGCCCCAGGTGCCCTCGTTGATGTTGATGCCCGCGCGGGAGGTGTCGTAGATCGAGCAATGGCGCACGGTGATCCGGCGGGACATCGAGATTTGCACACCCGCTCCTTGTTTCTCGACCGTGCCGATTTCATGGAAAAGGGAATCCTCCACCACGCACTCCATCGGATAGTTGTCGGTTTGCGGACCCGGGGTCAGGTCGAGGGCGGAGAGTTTCTGGTAGCCGTAGCGGAACACCGGGTTGCGCACCGCCTTGGGGTCGCCGACAAAGGCGACGCCGCTCGCTCCCGCGCCGAAGACGTGAAGTCCGGCGAGGCGCAGGCGGCGGTTGTAGTTGTTGACGAAGACGGCGTTGGCGCCCGGTTGGTCGATGAAGCAATTCAGCAGGTTGCAGTCCTCGGCTCCGCCTAACAGGATCGCGCCGCCGCGATAAATGGTCCAGTCGGAGCGCAGCAGCGGTTCCTTGTTCTCCATGAAGGTGCGGACGGTGTGGCGGAAAACAAAACCGTCGAAGGTGACGAAGCGGACCGGCTTCTGCTGGGTGCCCCGGACTTCGATTAAGGTGGCCAGCCTGACACCCTCCACGGTGGCCTTGGCCAAATCCAGTCCCGCGGGCGGATAGAAATAGAGGGTATTGGTCTTGCGGTCGTGAAACCACTCGCCGGGGGCGTCGAGTTCCTCAAAGATGTTCTCCACCATGCGCGCGCTCTTGTGCATGCCCGACGGCCGGTTGTTCTGCCAGCCACCCTCGTAGGTCACCTCGCCCTTGTCGTTCTTGCCGGTGATCCGGTAGTGGTAGCCGCCCCACCTGGCGGCATGCATGGCATGGATGTAGCCGCCGACGGGGTTGGCCCACTTGGCGGCGCGTTCGGGGGCGATGGCGTCGGCCGCAGACCCGCGGTAGGGGACGGTGGTCTTGGCGGGATCATAGTTCGGATAGCGGGCCATGTGCTGGCGCGCGCCGTTGACGAAGAGTTGGTCGAGCTCCAGACCCGCCGGGGTGGCGGCCTTGGAAATGCCGTCCTTGTGGGGCGTCCATTGGAGCTTGAGCGGAATGCCGCCACTGAGCACGGCCTTGCCTTCATGGGCCGCCTTGTAAACGACCGGCGCGGATTTGCTGCCCGAATCCTCGTCGGTGAACACCAACGTCTGGTCGAGGTAATAGACCCCGTCCGCGAAGATGATGGTGATCGGCTCCTTGCCGGCGTGCTTGCGCGCGAGGATTCGCGCGGCTTCGGGGGTCTTCACGGGTGCCTGGACGGTTCCGGACTGCGTATCGGCTCCGTCGGGGGAAACGTGGATCTCGATCCCCGTGACCAAAGAGCCATGGGCGGGATCAGCCGCCGACACGCCGGCGACTCCCGTGAGCGTTACTGACAACAGACATACCAAACCAAACAATATTCTCTTATTCATCACGCGATTCCCTTCCATGTGTTGTTACCATTTGTGCAAACTGTTCGGAACGATCCGAGGCCTATTCATAGACTTCTTTGACGACCCGGTCGATCAGCCCCAGCATCTGCGTGTTGACCGCAGCCGCGTCCTCCTTCCCGCCACGTTTCGCCGCCAGCCAATGGTCGATCTCAAAGGCCGCGCTCTTGCCCTTGATCTGTCCGGGCTTGCTGATCTTCGGTGCGAGCGCTTTGCTCGGAATCGTGTAGAAGAAGTACGGATCGGGACAACCGAACTTGTCCTTCCAACTATTGGCCAGCACCGAGAGCTGTTCACCGTAGTGGGCGCCCTGGTCCTTCTCGAACATTGCCTCGTTGGACATGAAGATGATGCCCTTGAAGCTTCCGGGCCAGAAGCAATGCACCATAACGTTATAGGCCTGTGCGGCCCAGGTGGTGATGGAACTGGAAAACTTCGGATAGGTTCCCCAAGGCCGGCCGTCAGGAACCCGCTTCTCCGTCATCATCTGCGGGATGTACTCGCTCCAGTACTTCTTCCAGTCGGCCATGTGGAGCCTTACATTCTCCTCATAATACGGGCTACATGGTGCGACACCCGCCAACTGCTTGTAGTCTCCCATCAGGCTGGGTGCCTGCTTAAGGTCATCAGCGGCGATCCAATACTTCAACTCCGGGGCATCCCCATGCATGTATATGATCCCCACCGGCTTGCCTGTCTTTGCATGAATGCGCTCGCCCAGCAGCCCGGCAAAGCCGCCGGAGGCATTCATCCAAACCGAGTCGTAACTGTTGCCAGGCGTGGTCGAGATACAGGCGCTGTAGCGGCGCGGATTGGGTGCGTTGAACCCCTTCGCCTTGCGGGTCATGACACGCACCGCACCATTCCCCTCTTTCCCAACTCCTTGACCGACGGGTGCCGCGACATACCAGACATCGCCGACGACCATGTTGGTGTACACGCGCTCGTGAACGAGTTCCCCGTCAATCGTGAAGGTCACCTTGAGCGTCTTGGGCTCGGCGCTCGCCTCCATCGGCGGCACCGTCACCTGCCATTCTTTCATTCCGGGAGTGACAGGTATGGTCTTCTCGATCCCTGCAAAGCTGAACTTGATCTCGGCCTTGCCTTTCGCCTCGTATCCCCAGGCGTGTACCGCCGAGCCCCAGAAAGTGACCGGCATGCCCGCCTGAAACACGGCGTTATCGCGAAACTGGGCGCTCACCAGCGGCATCTTCCGGTATTCGTCCAGCTTGCCCACCGTGGACGGGTCAACCTTGATGGGGTTGTCCGGCCAGTCCTTGCTGGTAACCAGCTTATTGTCGTAGTAAATGAACGGCGCCAGTGGCAGCAGGGCGCGGTTGTAGAGATTGGGCAGTTCGCCCACCCCGTTGCAGGCGTACGCCACGCCGCACGGCTCCGCCACGCCCGGTGCGGTCAGGACCACTTTCGTGCCGTCGATCTTCATCTTCGCCCGGTGCCAGACGCGATCCTTGCCGGCCAGATAGAACAGCGTCACCTTGTCCTCGCCGTTCGTGATCACGGTCGGGCCGTTAAGACTCTTGCCCATGGTCGTGTTGCCCACCAGCAGGCCACCGTCGGCAACGTCGAACGTGACGGTCAGCTTGTCGCCGTCCACCTTGTAGTCCTTGAACATCGGCCCGTCGGTCACGATCTTCTTCCCATACTGGTTCTTCAGCGCGTGCAGGGCCAGGCGTTTCCCGGGCAGAGCCTTGTCGCGGTAGTGTATGGCGCCGGTGATGTCGATCTGACAGGCCATGCCCACATTGGGAATGTCCCGCGCCCGCCAGGCGCCCAGCCGCATCTCGGCCATGAGGTTCAGGCTCAACCCGTCATTGCAGCCCGGAGCGTAGAACTGGTGGAAATAGACAGGGAAATCACCTTGCCCCCAGACCTCCCGCCAGCCGCGGATGAGGGAATGCAGGTTGTTGTAGTAAAGGAACCCTTCACCGATGCTCGCATAGCCCTGATTCCAGATCGCGCCGCGAATCGCGTAGGGAACCACAGGATGCAGCCTGCCGTTGTACATCCACGAGGCGCCACGGTTGTCGCCCAGGTTGCCCGGGGTCTTGGTCGAGACCGCTTCAGCGGGCTGGCCGTTTTTCACGCGCTCGGCGTTCCCGGCGATCGTCTCTTCCAGACGCTGGTAGAACGTGTCCCAAGCCGCCTTGTGCTCGGGCGTTGCCGGATCGCTCTCCAGGATCTTCTTGTAAATGGCTTGGGTGTACTCGTCCTTGCCGTCCCGGAACCCGACGCGCGGCGTCCATGCCTGAATGCTGGTCTGGCTGAACGAGCAGTTCAGGATGCCGATCGGTATGCCCAGCTCCCTGTAAAGCTCATAGGCAAACGCCATCGCCACCGCGCTGTAATTGCCGAAGTCGCCGTCCTTCCACCCGCCGATGGCGTGCTCAATGGGGTGCAACGCTGAAAAAACGCTGGTCACCTGGAACTCGCGGATGACCGGTTGTTTCTCCTTGCCGGCCTTTACCCGCTCCGTCGCCTGCTTCAGCAGAGAAGCGACATCGCACTTGCCCGCGAGCCACTGCATGTTCGACTGCCCGGACGCCATCCAGACCTCGCCCACGAGGATGTTCTTGAGGGTGACCTTCTTGCCGTCGCTATCGCTGATTATCATCTCAGCCGGTTCTGCACTGGCCTTTAGCGGCTTGAGCTTGAGCATCCACTTGCCGTCCTTGCCGGCTTCTGTTGTTTCCTTCTGTCCCGCCTGCCCCGAGCCAGGTCGAGGGGCAAACTCAACCGTGATCTTTGTGCCCGGCTTGCTCCAGCCCCAGACGGGCACCGGCATTTCCCGCTGCAGGATGGCGTTGTCGGCAAAGGGCGCACCGAGCTCGATGGCCAGTTTCGGTTGTGCCGCAGTAGCCTTCCCAGTGGCGGGTTCGTCGTTCTCCTGGGCCTTCAGGCCGAGGGGTGCAACCAGCAGGGCTGCGGTGAGGGTGAAGAACGTCGCTGTCCGTGTCCGTCGGTCATTCATATTCCTATCTCCGTTGTTCTTTGTGCTTTCCAGATTAGTAGCCGCAGGTACTGAAGGGCGATGCCGGCAGGCCGTCCTTGTTGTAGAGGTTGAAGCCGTCCGGGTTTTGTGTGTAGGCATACCGCACCGCAACCGGCTCCACGACATCCTTGTTGAAAACAACCAGCTTCGAGCCTTCGATGCTCCCCTCGGCCCAATGCCACATGCCGTCCTTGGCCCGGACGGACAGCCACGGGATTTTCGCGCCGGGCGTCAGCACAGGCGGCTCATATCCCTCTTTCCGGGCCAGCATCAGTCCGTTTTGCGCATGGTCGAACAGGACCCGGATCTTGTTGCCTTCAATCTTGAAACCCTTGTAGAGAGGACCGCTCGGGACAACATCCTGCCGGCCATAGTCCTTGTTCAACGCCCAGCGCGCCAGACGGATTCCAACGTCGTATGTGTTGCGCGGGTGCTCCTTCGGTGCGCCAATGTCGATCGCCACCGCCATGCCGGTGTTTTTGAGGGTGAGCGCCTCAATCTGGGCGTTGCGTATCCGGGCGCGGCCGTCGCCGCCCTCGGGCTTGTCTGCCGGCGAACTGCCGATGCTGGCCAGCTGCACGAAGTAGAAGGAGAAGTCGCCCTGCCCCCAGGACTTGCGCCAGTCGCCGATCAGGGATTGCATCTTTAGAAAGTATTCACGCCCCTCATCTGGGTTGCCCTCACCCTGGTACCAAATGACGCCGCGCATGGCATAGCCGACGAGCGGTTTGATGTGCGCTTCGTAATTGCCTCCTCCCACCCCTTCCTGAGCGGGTCTGGCAGGTGAGGCCGGCGGGTGCTGCATCCAGCTTTCGATGGGCGAGCCGGCGGTGGCGGCGATCAGCAGGCCGACCGGAACCAGCAACTCGCGCTGCACGTCGCGTGCGAAGCAGAACGCGACGCGCGAGAACTTCCCTGCCGTTTCCGGCGAGGAAATGATCCACTCCCCCCCGGCCTGCTTGCGCAACGCAGGATAGTTGGCCTGGGCCACTGTCCCCGGGGGATAAGGATCCATTCTCAATGGCCCCGCCATGTTCGACTGGCCGGAACAAAGCCAGACCTCGCCAACGAGGATATGGTTCAACACCCGGGTGGCTTTCTCCCCGCCCTGCTCGGTGACGACCGTCAGGCTCCTGCCCGCCGGCGCCTCGTTAACCGAGACGAGTTTGTCGGCGGGTATGGGATCGAGCGTGACTCTCCACTTGCCATCCTTGTCCGCGACCGTGGTCTTTGCCTGCTGGTCAAAGGTGATGGCGACCTTTGCCCCCGGCAAAGAGGTTCCCCAGACCGGCAGGGGGATATTTTGCTGGAACACCGCCTTGTCCGCAAAGGGGGCGGCGCACTGCGCTTCAAGGGTCAGCACCGGCTTGGACTGCTCCGCGTTCGCTGTTGCGGTGCCGGATTCCGCGCCGTTCAGGCACATGCCGGAACAGAGCAGGGACAAGAGGCAACGAGCGGGTGTTTTGGCAAATGTTTTCATGTATGTTTGTCTTCTTGCATTCAAGGCACCGTCATGAGGCGGGCGCAGCGCAGGGTGACGGGACCGATCAGGCCTGAAGGCAACAGCGGGGCGTTGGCGGTCCAATGCTTCCAGGTGGTGAAGGTGACGCGGGAGGGCTGCGGACGCGGTTTGCCGCTGGTGAGCCAGTCGGGCCAGCGGGCCAGGAAAGACCCCTTCCAATCGCAGTCGTCGGGGTATTGCTCGTCGCCGATGAGGCGGTTGACCCAGAGGTTGGTGACATCGATCTCGAGGGTGTTGGAGCCGGGGCGCAGGGCCTTGCTGATTTCCATCCGGAACGGGCGGTGCCACAGGATGCCGAGGTTCTTTCCATTGAGGCGGACTTCGGCCATCACGGCGACCTCACCCAGGTCGAGCCAAACCTCTTGGCCCTTCTGGAGAAATCCCTCCGGCAGGTCGAAGCGGGGCGAGGTCGTGGCGGTGCCGGAAAAATAGCGGATGCCGGGGTCCGGGTGTTCGCTCCAGGAGATGAGCTTATCCAGCCGGGCCTCGGCTGGAGCGCCGCGGTTCGGCTGAAAGCGGAGCGTCCACGGCCCGGACAACGTCAGGGACTTGGGCACACCGGCGACATCCATGCGTTGGGTTTTTCCGGAGGCGTGATACAGGATATGGGAGCCGTTGTCCCAGGCCCGCAGACGGATGCCCTCGCCCGCATCAAAGCCGGCCAGCCATGGCACCGTCAGCGGATTGGCCGGCTTTTCCTGCGCCGGTCCCTCGGCCCGCACATACGGGGCAGGCTCGGGCGTTCCAGGACGACGGAAGACGACAAAGACCGACTTTTCGGGCCCGAGGTCGAGTGGAATCCGGACATGCTCACCCGCCACAGTCCAGCCGGGGACCGGGCGAATGGTGCCCTGCTCGGCATCCCAGAATTCCGGCTGCCTGCCTGCGGCGCGGAACCCGGCCACGGTGCGGACAATGACGTTGGACTGGTTGGAAACAAGGAAGACGTCCGCGTCGTCCGTGCGACGCTGAATCCACGCCAGGGCGGCTCCGTCGGCGGGCAGTTGCACGGCAGGATTTATTTTAAGTCTGGCTAGAACTTCGGCCGGAGGGATTCCGGTGAAGACATGGCCCTTGGCGAAGCGGTTGGAGGTGGCGGACTTGCCGTCGCATTTTCCCCAGACTTCCTCGCCGATCGCGCGCACCTCCTCCTCGGAGGCGGGGTATCCTGTTAGGCTTGGGGTGTGCTCCGGCTTCGGACCGACGACGGTGGCGCCGGCACCGACGAGGTCGCGGACCTTGCGGGCGAGAGACTGGGTGTAAAAGGAGGTGTCGGGCAGCACCAGCAGGCGGTAGCGTTTGCCGGATGACAGAATGATGTCTCCGTCTTTCACGTTCAGGGCGGCCATGAGCGCCGTGTCGCAGCCGTCGTAATCATAACCGGCGGCCTTGATGTCGTTGCGCCCGACACCCAGATTGGGGGTAGCCTCGCCGACGAAGCAGAGCACGTCGCCGACGAAGTCCCCGCTTTGCAGCAGGAACTGCGAGCGGGCGATGTAGCGCATCCAGGCGCGACCGGGCTCCCACCAGGTGTTGGCGCGGTCGAAATGGCAGCCATACTGGCCCAGGGTCATGCCGGGGAACACGTCGGGCCACGGCTGGTGGGCATAGGAGTGCAGGATGAGGCGGTTGATCCCCAGGGTCCAGGCTAGATCGCCGCTGCGCCTGAGCGAACCGGGGTGGTTCTGCCAGCGCCCGTGTGGAGGGCCGGCGGTGAAGGACTCGGCACCGGCCAGGGTGCGGCCACGGGTGTGGGCCGCCGAGGCGACCACCTTGAGGGTCCATTCATATCCGCCGCCAACGAAGAACTCGCCCATCGGGATGTCCGCGTGTGCCGCCACCGCGGGGCTTTCCAGGGCGGCGCGGTAAGGCTCGATCGAGCAGAGCAGGCCGTGGTCGCGGATGAGCTTGGCGAAGTATCCGTAGTAGTTGTCCGCGTAGAGGTCGGCCACCGTGCGGCGGTGATCCCAGAGGTAGCGTTCCGTGGTCGCCACGTCGCCGACCAGGCGGCCGGTGAGTGTTAGAAGGTAGGGGCCGGGGGCGTAGCCGCGGCGCTTTTGG
>Ga0315284_10013395_pt1 | contig 11675 bp, 18 predicted proteins | sample YL17G09_16_MG_FD_203696 | JGI IMG/M metagenome (GOLD analysis project Ga0315284, IMG submission 203696) | Sediment microbial communities from Yellowstone Lake, YNP, Wyoming, USA - YL17G09_16 | ecosystem: Environmental > Aquatic > Freshwater > Lake > Sediment | place: USA: Wyoming | collected... | reverse complement strand
GTAGCGGAACGAGCAATGTGAACAGGTCAATCCCTTGTGGTAGAGGATGAATGACCGCCATTAAAATTATCATTGAAGATTTAAGTGTGAAGTCTATGCTGAAAAACAAAGACCCTGAAAAGAGAAAAGAAACACGATGGAGAGAAAAATTACTTCATCGGCAATTAAATGATTGTTGTTTTAGTTCTTTTGTTCAAAAGTTGATGTATAAGGCAAAGTGGTATGGAAGACAAGTAATTAAAATAGACCGATGGTTTCCATCTTCGCAATTATGTTCGGAGTGTGGATGGCAGTATCGTGATTTAGGAGAAGAACGCCATTGGACTTGTTTTAATTGTTTTGAGCCTCACGATAGAGATTACAATGCGTCAAAAAACATCCTTAAAGAAGGATTAAAGAACCTGTGGAATGCAGGGGATAGCCAATTGAGTTCTAATGTAAGTCTAGCCGCATTGGCAAGCAGTTAAGTTAAATTGGAAGCCCCTCCCCTTGTGGGAGGGGTAATTCACGGGCATCAGAAAATTGTCAATTTTCCAACAAAAGATAAAGGTAAATCACCACTGTTTAAGTTCTAATTTATTATCTGTTTTTTCATCCCCCAAATTGACCAGTTCCTCGATAGATTTCCAAAGAGCCTCTGATACTACACGGGTTGTAGCTGCGCTCTTTCTCCAAGCATGTTCAATTTCTACCTGAAAAGATTGAACACTCTGATCTTTTTGCCACAGATCAGTTTTTCTTCTAAAAAACTGATTCAAATTATTTCTTGCCCATCCAGCAAACCGGCCACATGGTTTTCCTTCGTATACTTCAAGCCCACGCACCGTTAAATAAAAGGCCAAAGCATCTCTGCGCCATAAATCACAACTAGGACGATCTGGTAACCCAGTACCCAAAACAATATCCGGTTTACTTAGTCTTTGCCCAGGGTCTTTTGGAGCAGGAACCTCAAACCCATGGATAATAAAAATATAGACATTGATAAAATGTTGTGACCTAATTTGACTTACAGCTTGGATCAGTGGTATTAAAAATTCATCTCTTGCAACGTCATCTGTCAATAATTGATTTAAATCATTACAATTTGCTTTATCATGCAGAAAATCTACATTTTCCGATCTTTCCCATCCTTTGTTAACAATTGTATAAGCCTCTAATTTCTCAGAGATCGTTTCTGCAATTAAATCAGTAAAATCTTCCTCTGGTGAATGAGGACAAAGTAATATTATGGGATTTTCACCGTCTTTTGTCTCAACTCTACATTCCATCTTACCCTCCTAAATTGACTTCATGTGGATTTTCTAAATCTCTAACTAATTGCCACCATCTCCCTATTCTTACATCCATTCGTGATGGTTGGACATTTTCTACATTTAATACTTTACTAACCGTTTCCCTTAATTTACTTTCTAAATGATTGTAATAGGTGTATTGATAATTTTTTCTAAAATAAATCTCCGCAGTATGTCTATTAGAGCACCGGAGAGAGGAATCCCCTGGTAATAAATGTATGCAGTTATCTGATAAATCAAAGAAATTTAATGGGTGATGTCCCTTCCAAACTATAATTGTAGGTGTTCGAGTAGAACCAGCAATATGTTCTGGTCCTGAATCTACACCAATAAATAGACTAAATTTTTCAATCAATGCAGCAATTATATTTCCATCTCCAGTTCCCTTACCGTCCCAAATGGGGTCTTTCTTACTAGGACAAAATATAGTATGTCGGTTCGGTAAAGGTGAACGTCCATCCCAATCTAAAATTACTATAATATAACCCTGAGCAATTAACATATGAGCAAGTCGTTCAATGATCCCCTGACTAATATCTTTCTCCCATGAAGAACTATTTGCTTGATAATGAATTCCAACAATTTTTTCTTTTTGTGGCAGCTTTCTTAAATAATAATCAGCTAATTCCCGAGATTCATCTGTAATATTTATTGTATAATTATATAAATGACTATTTGGCTCCAAATGCAGTTCTCTTCTTAGAGCAACAGTCACTTTAGTCAGAGGAACATCTCGTTGTTCATCTTCACATCCTGGTTCCACCCAACATAAATCTATAACTTTGTTGTAGTTATTTCTGGGAGCGGGATCTTGATTTTTAATGTAAACATGATTGCATAAATTATAAAATAAAGAATGCTTCCCCCATGAGGATTCTACGTCCACAATCCATTCGGGTCGTTGTTTAGCTAAATGTTTTAAGATAATTGTAAGCTGTGTTGCATCCCCCAGCCCGTGGGAAAAGTTAATCAATACTCTTTGACCCATATTATATTTAGCATTTTCTGTAAATTTTCATTTACCATGACAGGAGATTACCCCAAATTCCAGTTTACTCATTCTTACCCACAGTGCCTATTCTACCAAAAGTTTTGCTGTTTACAATCCTGTCTTTCATAGTATAATAAGCCGTGGTTTGTATCAAGGGCAATTTCCAACTCGGTAGGAGAATCGCATGCAGATCGATGATTTCATCGTTCTAGTACGAATTGTTGCAACCTCGTCTGATAAAAAGGAACAAATCCAGGCTGCCCAACGTCTCGTGAATCTGCTACAAGTAAACTCGGCAACTAAATCTTGGACAATCACCCCTTTATATTTAGCAGGATTACAGAATGTCATCAATAATTTTAGAGAATCAAAGGAATTTGAAGTTCTGCGGGGGGTACGACTTGCACTTCATCATCTCGGACTCCCAGATCTAGTTGGAGAAGTTAAAGCAGGGAGTCCACAAAAACCAGAACCCCCTGATAATGTTACTATAAAGGAAGGTTCTCTACTGTCAATCCCCTAGACGGGTGATTCTGAGTTTTCCTGTACAAAGAGGTAGTGTAGAAGTCAGAAATGGGTAAAAAAAGAAAATTAACATACGATAAAGCAATAGAAGACATTTCTCCACAAAAAGGAGATTTGGTTTCTGTTTGTTATGACGGAAAATGGGGGCGTGCTGTGAAGGGTACGGTTCTTCAACATCGTGGGTTTGCTATTCTAGTAGAATTTAATGAGTGGGCTGAAGAAAACAATAAAGTAAAAGCATGGTTTGTAAGGACTTCTCCAAGATCATTTAGTGCTTTCGTAAAAGTTGAAAATAGTTTGATGAAAATGATGTGGGGACTAAAAGGGGATTACTATTGTGCTTTCTCGATTAAAGTTTTTGAGTTTGTCAATCAAGACTGAGGCAACATTTCGGGTTTAGTGTAATTAGTAGCACGGTGGCCAGTTTCGCCATAAGAGGGGTGCAATTCCCCAACCTGAGCTTTTGCAACCCGCTACTCGCCAATAATGAAGGTGTTTGTGTGAAAATATCATATGATCAACGCAGTAGAAGTTGGCAACACTTCATGTACCACCATCGGGGGCCGGGGGCACATATTGAGAGGCGTACTGGGTATCTTTTTTCACAAAGTTGGTCACAACGATTATCATTATCGCTTCCTCGTTTTTCCAGAAGTTGGTCGCATTCTTGCACAGTGCATTTATGGTGACTTTTCCTGTACAAAGTAAGATTGCAAACAAACCATGGCTTGTGCCTGTTATTTCCTGTAGAAGAAGGAGATCACATGAGAACTGCAATTAATGTAGAACGTCCGCTTTTAGAGGTATCCATCCAAATTGCTGAAAAAGAGCGAACCTGGAATGGGTTATCTACTCTCTCTCAGCGTATATCAGAGATCTATAATGCGGAAGCCACTAAACAGGGGTTGTCTACCATCTCTTCTGCGGTAGTTGGACTAAGAATCAAAGAGTGGGGAATCCCTCTTAAGACGGGTAAGGGCAAAAAAGGTAAGGCAGAACGAGTAATTAAACGAGATATATTGGAGCCCATTCTAACTCTACTTCGCAAAAAAGAAAAACGCAAAACTTTTGTGTTCGCACAAGCTGCTGAAAAATATACAGAAGAAACTGGCGAAAATATCTGTCCTATGACCCTGATGAAGCGTGCAGAAGAGTGGGGGCTATGGACAAAAAAAGAAAGATCAAAAAAAGAACCTAAAATTGAAGAAAAAATTGTAGATGCACCAAAATCGAAATCACATTATTGTGGATGTAAATTTATAAATATAACTGCTCCTGCTGGTCCCTGTCCTGCTAAATTGAGTGGTGTAAGCAAGGAGGAGTTAGAGGCTTGGTCACAAAAAGTAATGGAAACTGGTCATAAGGCAGAATTGCATTATAGTTTGGAGGCATTGCAATATTTTGTTCGCCAATTTTACGATATGGACACCACAGAATTTAAGACAGCACATGGTATACTTGCGAACTTAGAACAGTCTTGGGGTTGGGAGGAAGATGAAAAAGAGGAAGAGGAAATGGAAGACTCTCCTAAAATTAAATTGCCAGAAATAGATGTGTCGGATGTGGAGGAAGACGTTCTTTGACTAGAAAGGAGACAATATGATCTTTGATTTAACCATTTTAGTACGAGGCAATCGCACCATTCAACGATTGCATTCTAGGATTCGTCAGCGATGTCGTTTTCTTTCTGGAAACCCGTTTAGGCGGTACAGTAAACGTCGCTTCCGGCAAGAATTCTTTCAACTCCAAACTTTTTGTTCTATCTTTCACATTCCAACTGTGATGTATGGAATAAAAATCCCGCAAAAAGCTGTTCATAATATTCTCGAAATTAAAAATATTGAAAATGAAGTTATAATTTCTTACTCTAATTTAGTACGTAGAATAGCTAATCTAAAGCGAGCAGATGCAAAAGAATCAAGTTATATAGAACTTAATGATTTAGAAGCCGAGGGCTATTTTGGCTTGCTGGATGCCATTTATGGTTATAGAAATTTATCAGTTAAATTCATAACCTACGCCCATAGGGTAATTGGAAATCGCATAAATGCCGCGATCCAGCGTACCCACACTAATTTTCCCTGGCCACGGAGTATGCGGCTTCTTTATAAGTCTTATGAGCAGCATATAGCCAAACATCCTACTGCAACTCTTGATGAAGTGTTGATAGGATTGGATATTGACGAAAAACAATATAAACAATTATGCGCTTCTTTACTTCAGGTAACCACAGAATCTAATTTGCATACTCTACAAGGAGAATTGCGAAACAAACGTGAGGATGGTGATTACACCTCCTTCTCTGTTAAAGTGGCAAATTTTCGTCCTCCCGTTCTGTTAGATCCTGATCAACGGCAAGCAATTGAAGGAGCTAATCTTAATGAGTGGGAATGGGCTGTTCTAAATAGCTATTTATCTGGGCACAAAGGATGGAGAACCGATGTGGCTAAACAATTTGGAAAATCCCGTATGGCTCCGACAGTGGCAATGGAAATAATTAAAAGGAAAGTTTTAGCACAAATGGAGAAGGTTGCATGATTACTTCATCTTCATGAAAATCTATAGTAAGGCAAATTGGTCTGGGTCTTGGTCTCTTTGTGTCTTAGTTTTGGTCTGAATTATGAATATATTTAATAAAATGTCTGGGTCTTGGTCCGGGTCTTGGTCCGTGACTTGGTCCGGGTCTCGGTCTTGGTCTGGGTCAGGGTCAGGGTCTTGGTATGGGTCAAGGTCTCGGTCTTGGTCTGGGTCTTGGTCCGGGTCTTGGTCTTGGTCTGGCTCTTTTGGAGTGATTAATTTATGAAAGATGATGTAAAAATTGTCTATATGGATTTAGTGGATTGGCAGGAAGAGGTGGAGGCTGTTGCCACTAGAATTTATCCCTCTCTTGCTGTTCTGAAGAAAAACCGTCCATGTTGTCTGCAATGTGGAATAGCCAAACTTGAAATTAAGCTAATAAAAATAGTTAGAAAGCAAAATTTTAACTTTAAGAATGCAAAACCATTTAGGTTACAAACAAAAGAAGAACTTAAAAAGATAAGCGATGCGGCCAAAATAAGAATAATGCAACATATGGCTCGGGAATTAATGAGATTTTCAGAAGAAGAGCGAGAAAAAATCCTACAAATGGCAAAGGAGTTGTAAATGGAAGTTAAAAGTTTTGAGTTGGATTATATGTCAAAACATGCAGTTCTGTATGTAAGAGAACCAATTTTTGATGGAAAACCAACCAACGTACTAGTAGATGCCTGTAGCTTGAATCTTGGAGCTATGTTCCCCGACCAAGCTGAAATACTAGGTAATATATTACTAGCAGCAGCTAAACAAGCCAGAGTGTACCAGAAGGAATATGATAAGAAGTTGTCTCGGGACTAATTTTATCAATAATTTTTACAAAGTTCTACGACTTTTTCTGTACAAAGGGCTGTAAGACGTGTGATTGTTGAGGAGAAATAAATGTCGGATTGTATTCGTTGTGCCTGTACTATTAATGATGGAGAACAGGCGTTTTTTTTAATACCCAGACAAGAAATGCCAAGTGAAGCGAGTGGGGTAATTTGTTCGGATTGTATTAAAAAAATATTGGACCATAGGAAAACCATAAAACCTGTTGGATGTCCATCTAAATTTCACTTGTGTGCCTCCCATAGGCGTGTGCTAAATTATGTTTCTGCACATCCTGGATGCTGTAAATATATGGCAGTAAAGGCAGTGACTTATAATCCTTTGAGAGATCCAAGTAAACAATATTATTTAGTAAATACTTTAATCCGAAACGGATGGATAACAGCCACTTTTGTAAAAGGAAAGTATAACCTTCATATTAGGAGCGGTGTAGAATGGTAGGCGAAAAACAAAATCAGCTTTGGTTACCTGTGTTCCCGCCTGATGAGCGGGTGAAACAATCACGCCCAGAGTACTTTGCTAGTGATATTGTTGGGAATCGTGATGCTCTATGTCGTATTGGCAGAATTATTTACGATATGACGGCTTATGAAAATCGTTGTTGTGATGAAACCACCCAAAGCAAACATCCAGCTAGAAGTATTGCTTTTATAGGTGCCCCTGGCACTGGAAAAACTACTTTCGCACGACTAATTGCTAAATCAACACATCTCCCATTTCTTGAAGTACAAGGGCAGTCTTTGACAGAAGTTAATATCCTCTTAACTCAAATTAGTGCAGTTTTGGATGAAACAAATGTTTTGTTCAACGAGGGTGGTCAAACTCTTGAACTAATGGAGGTGGGGGGAGATGGATGTGGGAGTCGTTGCTTTGTAATCCCACCTATGGTAATTTTCATTGATGAAGTGCATACACTGAGAGATAAAGTTGTACAAGGACTATTAAAAGCAACTGAACCCAAAGATAGATTGTTGGTTACAGAAAAGGGATGGGTTGCTGATTGTAGACACATCTTTTGGGTAATTGCTACTACCCAACGTGGATTATTGGATAAAGCTTATGATAGTCGTTTTGTCCAAATTACATTAAATCCTTATACAAGGGCAGAAATTGCTAAAATTGTTCATATTAATTTTCCAAAATGGGATGAATCACTTTGTGAATTAGTAACAAAGTATGGTGGCAATATTCCTAGAAGTGTGCTGTTGTTTGCGGAAGATGTACAGCGAGCTATAGTAATGGAAGGGCAAGAGAACCTATCAGCATTGGTAGAGGAAATAGCTCGACAACATCAAATTGACCAATTCGGTATGTCTTATCAAACTTTAAATATTTTGAAAGTATTAAAGGGCGGATCGGTATCTAAAGGGCGAATGATGTATATTGCTGGAGTTCAACTTGCTGAATTGGAGAATTTTATTATGCCTCCTTTGCTTAATATTAGTCCAGATGGAGATCCGCCACTAGTTGCTGTAGAGTCTCGGGGCTATGTTTTGACAGAAGCAGGGGAAGATGAATTGCAGAAAAGGAAGTGGCATGACGAATGAAAACTCCCCATCAAATCGCTAAAATAATTGGCTCCCCAGTTAATAAATGGCCTGGTAATTGTCATCGAATTGCATCGTTATTCTTAACTCATAAAATTTGTGAGGGTAGATTGTGTTACGGACTCTATCATGGAAGAATATCTCCCAAATCAATTTTCGGCGGTCGTCCTTTCACCCATCATGGCTGGATTGAAAACAATTTAATTGTTGACCCTACTCGCTGGGCATTCGAGTGTGTTAAACCTTATGTTTACATTGGGGTAAATAATGGAGAATATGATTTTGGTGGCAATGATCTAAAGAAAAAACTGCGGAGACCTTGTCCTCCTTTTAACCCAAAAGATAAAGTATTTGATTATTCCGTTTTACGTCCTGAAATTCAACACATGCTTTCTCTATTTTTTGTTATTAATTTCAGTCACCCGGTAAAATCTGCTGGTCGTATTAACACAATAATTAGTTTGCATCAATTAGGATGGTTGGCTAATCTCCCGCCTGATATGTTTTATGTCGAGGATTCAGCAAAAGAAATATATCTGTGGATTGCATATATGGGATGGAAGGCATTTATTCCTATTGATAACAGAGAGAGGATTTGCCCACTAATCAACAAAAGGCAAATAAATGAATATTTTTAAAAAGTTGCCGAATACTCGGGCTGAGGTTCGGGCAATTATGTTTCATTCTGTACCTTGGTCAAAGAGTTGGTCTGGAAATATGGCTTGGGGACACTGGTTTCTTATCCCTCATTACAATAGAACTAATCAATGGCAGGACAGGAGACTTGCTTGGACTTGGTGGATATGATGAAAATATTATTTCAAGCTAACAGGCGTTCTCGTTTGGGGATCAATAAGGATACCTGGTCAGATGGATGGAGCAGCAGGAGATTTATGTCTCGTAATGTGGGGGAGTATTGGTGCAAAGCTTTTAATTATCCTGATTGGCATTGGTCCCGAAGCTGGAAGGGAGTCAAGACCCTAATTACATGAGGAGATGAGATGGAATTACGATTTGTTTACTCGCCATTTTTTGCATTAAAAGTTCATGAAGATGAAAATTGCTCTATAAGTATTGATTCTGGTTCCAATACAACCCTTGTTGAATTAAAGAAAATTGGTGTATTGGTAATTGCTGATAAAGATTTAATTCTTACTAATTATTCTGAAGCAACAGAAACGACACTAAAGTATTTATTCAACAAAATGTCGGTCACTCAGTTTGTTGAATTTGTTCAGGCTTTTGCAAAGGAAAGATTCCAAGCAGGTTTGAATGCGGGCTGGCCAACAGAAGATTATTGGTAAGTGGATTGGAGCAGTAAAATGTCAATGTTTAATTTTACAGATGAACAAGAACCAATTGTTAGAGAAAAGTGTCTGCAATTATTGAAAGTTATTGTTGATGAAATGCATATTCCTCTTGATAAAATTTCTGACGATATAGTCTTATTCAGAACTTTCACCCGTGCAATGACATGGCAAATGGCGTTGGCGACTGAACTTTTCCTGTACAAACAGATGAGAGACTTACAAAAGGGAGTGAAAAATGAATCATTATTGTAAAGATAATAATCCGTCATATGCAATTTATGGAATAGCAGTATATTATTGCACAGAACATGATGATGGCACTTTATGGATTGGAAATGATGAATATGAAAACCAAATAAATTTTTGCCCCTTTTGTGGTTATAAAGCAAAATCTTCAAAAGCGGAGTTGAAAAAAGAAGTAAAAAGAGAAGTGCGATTATATGTTATTGATGAAGGTAATCCTAACACTATGATTCCTGTTTTAACGAATGACCCTGAAAATATTCGTTGGAATGTGGGAAATGAAGATCATGGAGGGAGGGAATGGAAAGATTTTTTAAGAGTGCTTAGCAATGGGGAAATTAAGGCAATTAACAACAAGGAATCTCTGCCAACCAATCTTCTTGGTGCTTATCCCTACTGCGGTCAGTTGTCATGTCTTATTTGTACTTGTGGAGAGTTCTGTGATTTAATGGATGAAAATGGAGTGATAAAGGAAGAGACAAAATGCAATTAAAGCATTTCAAAGCTTTTAGTGTTGTTTTTGCTTAAAGGAGGACAAAAAATGAAAATAATTGAGGTTAATGTGCGATTTAATGGTGCTGTGAAAATTCATGTGCCTGATCATCTTTCTGATGCAGATGGAAAGTTACTGGCGGGTAAAATTGCTTTGGCTAGAATAATAGCTTGTACTCATAACCCCGATGCTCCTGAGGAGGATGCTTACGATGAATATGAGGAGCAATGTTCTGCAAAAGCAAAAGAGACTGCCGATTTTGATTGGGATGATTGCATAGATGGTGGAGTTGGTGGAACCTGGACTTTGGCATGAATATGAATAAATGCAAACATAATTGGCATGTAAGTTCTTATACTGGCGTATCTGCAAAAAGCAAATTGCGCAAAAAGTGTTGGCCCCAAATTTGGCACAAATGCAGTAAGTGTGAATCAGATACACAGAGAAATATGACTGATGAGGAAGTGGAACATTACCGAGAAAAACAAAAAAAACAACTTAAAGAAATAGATGATTTACATAAATTGTGGCATAAGTTTTCTAGACAATTTAAAATAGATGACAATAAATGGAAATTAGGTGGCTGGAAATTTATAAAAGCTGCTGAAAAATTTACTGAAAAAAATCCTGAGGTGGTGATTACAAGATGTGATGATGCTTGTTTTACAGGTTCTGTCCTTGTTTTGATCCCCCATGCTACAGAAAAAAGAATTATGGGGATTACAGTTGTTGTAATCCCTCAAAATAGTGGATACCCTACAGAAATATTTTTGTATCCTCACCATACAAAAGATTTAATAAGCGCTTTGATTAAAATGCCCAAAGGCAAGAAAGGAATAAAATAATGAATTACCAAGAGATTTTTGACAAAAATTTGTGTATCTTTCGATTCACCTCTGGTTCTCACCAATATGGCACAAACCGCCCGGATTCGGACATCGACAAGAGAGGGGTTTTTATTGCTGATTTATTAGCCGCTTTTGATTTATTTAAAACTAATTTTGTGGGCTCTGGGACTATTAATCAAACTTTACATGCCGCATTAGATGCGATTGGATGTGCTGATTTACCGGCTGCTACTAATCTTATAGAGTCGGCTTTGCAAACTGACAGGGGGGATTTGTCATTATCAGTTGAAACTGTTCATTGTACAAAGGGAGATGAAGAACTTCAAGAACTTAGAAAATTTTTGAAGTTAGCCGCCGATGCAAATCCAAACATTATTGAGTTTCTCTATGTGGATGATTTAATTGATATTTCAACTCCAGAATGGGAAAAAATTAAAAGTCAGCGTCATTTGTTTTTGTCAAAGAAGGCGAGGTATACTTTTGCAGGCTATGCTATTCAACAGTTAAAACGCATTCGGATTCATAGAGGATATTTACTAAATCCTCCTGACCATAAGCCGACTAGAAATGAATTCGGATTATTAGATGAAAGCAAGATTCCAAAAGAGTATCAAAATGCAATTCTCTCATTACCAGATGAGTGGGTTGCTAATCATGCCAAAGAACAAGTGATGCAAGAGAAAAGATATGCGTCTGCATTACAGGTATGGAGTTCATACCATAAATGGGAACGAGAAAGAAACCCAGCCCGTAAAGAGATGGAACGTAATTATGGATTCGATGTAAAGCATGCCTGTCATTTAGTGCGATTGTGTCGCATGGCAGAAGAAATCCTTCGGGATGGCGTTGTGTTGGTTAAAAGACCAGACGCAGAGGAGTTGCGAGGCATTCTGCGGGGCGAATGGAAATATGAAGACATCGAAGCGGTAGCCGATGGTTTAGATGCTAGATTAGATACTCTTTATAAAAATTCCCCACTAAGAGATAAACCAGATAGAAAAGGCATTTCACTAATTTATCA
>Ga0315284_10013394_pt1 | contig 11675 bp, 5 predicted proteins | sample YL17G09_16_MG_FD_203696 | JGI IMG/M metagenome (GOLD analysis project Ga0315284, IMG submission 203696) | Sediment microbial communities from Yellowstone Lake, YNP, Wyoming, USA - YL17G09_16 | ecosystem: Environmental > Aquatic > Freshwater > Lake > Sediment | place: USA: Wyoming | collected... | reverse complement strand
ATCCTGGGGCTGGAGAAGGTCCCAAGGGTTCGGCTGTTCGCCGATTAAAGTGTTACGCGAGCTGGGTTCAGACCGGCGTGAGCCAGGTCGGTCCCTATCTGCCGTGGGCGGAGGATACTTGAGAGGGTGTCTCCCTAGTACGAGAGGACTCGGAGGCACGTGCCTAGGGTGTACCTGTTGTCACGCCAGTGGCATTGCAGGGTAGCCAAGCACGGAAAAGCTAAACGCTGAAAGCATCTAAGCGTGAAGCCCTCCTCAAGATGAGGTATCCAGGTCCGCAAGGACGAGAGGCCCCTGGTAGACTACCAGGTTGATAGGCCGGGTGTGTAAGGGGTGAAAGCCCTTGAGCTTACCGGTACTAATGGCCAATCACTTGACCACATTAATTCTTGGCTCTCGGCCAGCCGTCGGCGCAAGCGCGCGGCGGGCCGGGGCAGGAATGTCACGCTCAGGACGCCCCCAAAACCGGCGGCGGGTTCCTGCAAGCGCTTTGCCACTCTTCAAGTCAAAGACCGATCGCCTTGTCGTCGCGGCCTTTCGGCGGCGACGCATCGCTCTTTACAACCGAATATCGGGCGCCTTCTGAAATCTCCAATCTCAGATTTCAAGTGTCGGATTTGAAATCCCGGATCGGAGACAGGGCGCCTCCGGATTTTCCGGTGGTCTTACGCGCGGGGCCACACCCGTTCCCATTCCGAACACGGCAGTTAAGCCCGCTGCGGCCGATGGTAGTCCTTCGGGGCGAGAGTAGGTGGCTGCCGGAGTTTCTATCGAGCCGGGCCTTCCTTCGGGAAGGCCCGGTTTCTTCATGCCCCCCTCGTTTAGCCGCAGCCGGTGCGGCCGCGTCCGTTTGGGCGTCTCGCGGCCGATCGGGTCCTTGCCGCCTTTCCGCGTGCCCCTTTCCCCTCACGTGCGGTTTAAGCGGACGATACCGCCATCGAGCGCTGCCTGAGAGGGACCGATGCCAAGAGTCACCTTGGTTGTTGCCGTGATCCTCGCCGCCCTGAGTGCCGTCTCCGGGTCCGCAGTTGCCCGGACGCCCGAGACCCTCCGCGCCGCCGTCCAGGACCTCGGCGTCACGTTCGGCGAGCGGTACCCGGGTGCGGCGGGCTACCTTGCGAAGGTCGATAACCTCGAGCGACGCCTCAAGGACGCGCCCACGGGCGAGAAGGCCGCGGTCGAGGCCGAGCTTGCCGCCCTCGCCCGCGAAGCCCTCCTGGCCAACCCTCTCGTGAGCGGCCAGCCCATCGTCTTCGTTGCCCGGCCCCAATACGCCCCGGACCACCACAACACCGAGACGTTCTTCCAGACCCACGAGATCAACACGAAGGCTTTCCGCAAGAACGGAGCACTGAAGGTCCTCGACTTGCGCGCGGGCGGCAAGGTGACGACGCTCGTCGAGGCCCGCGAGGGCATGGTCCGCGACCCGGAGGTGAGTTTCGACGGCCGCCGCATCCTCTTCTCCATGCGCAGGAGCATCGACGACAACTACCACCTCTACGAGGTTGGCGCCGACGGCTCGGGTCTGCGGCAACTCACCTTCGGCCCCGACCTGGCGGACATCGACCCGCTGTATCTGCCCGACGGCCGGATCGTCTTTACGTCCACGCGCGAGCCGAAATACTGCGGGTGCAACCGCCACATCATGGGCAACCTCTTCCGCATGGATGCCGACGGCGCGAACCCGCACCAGATCGGCAAGAGCACCCTCCACGAGGGCCACGGCGCGCTCCTGCCCGACGGCCGCATCCTCTACGACCGCTGGGAATACGTCGACCGCAACTTCGGCGACGCCCAGGGCCTCTGGACATGCAACCCCGACGGCACGAACCACGCCCTCTACTGGGGCAACAACACGCGCTGCCCCGGCGGCGTGATCGACGCGCAGCCGGTTCCCGGCGCGGGCGGCGACCAGGCGATCACGCTGTTCGTCGCCTGCCACGACCGGCCGTGGGGGGCGCTGGCGATCGTCGACCGGCGCCTCGGCGTAGACGGGCGGCCGCCGGTCCTTCGCACCTGGCCGCCCGCCACCGTCGACTGGGTGATGAAGGGCGACCTCGACACCTACGGCCGCACGAACCCCAAGTACGAGGACCCGCGGCCCCTGAGTGCGAAGTACTTCCTCTGCTCGCGCCAGACCGGCAAGGGCGAGGAGATGGGCCTCTACCTCCTCGACGTCTTCGGCAATGAAGTCCTCGTCCACGCCGAGCCGCCGGGCTGCTACGACCCCATGCCGCTCGCGGCCCGCGCCGCTGCCCCCGTGATCCCCGACCGCATCAACCTCGAGCGCCGCGAAGGCACCTTCTACGTCTACAACGTCTACCTTGGCACCGGCATGGAACGCGTGAAGGCCGGCGCGGTGAAGTCCCTCCGGGTCGTCGAGGTGGTCGAGAAGCGGTTCTGGACCCACACCGAGTGGGGAGGGCAGGGGGTCGAGTGCCCCGGCGTGAACTGGCACGACTTCAACGCCAAGCGCATCCTCGGCAGCGTGGCGGTGGAGGCCGACGGCTCGGCGTACTTCGAGGTCCCGGCGGACCGCTTCGTCTACTTTCAGCTTCTCGATGAGAGCGGGATGATGATCCAGTCGATGCGCAGCGGCACGATGCTGCGGCCCGGCGAGACCGCCGGATGCGTCGGCTGCCACGACTACCGCCTGTCGGTGGTGCCGACCGGCGGCCGCGAGGCCCTCCGCCGCCCGCCGCGTCCGCTCGATCCGTGGCACGGCCCGCCGCGGATGTATTCCTACATGCAGGAGATGCAGCCGGTCTTCGACAAGAGTTGCATGCCTTGTCACGATTTCGGCGGGAAGGCCGCCGCGAAGTTCGTCCTGGCGGGCGACCGCGGCCTCGCGTTCAACATGTCGTACCACGAACTGTGGACCAAGCCGTACCTGAAGGTCGTGGGGGCGGGTCCCGCCGAAGTGCAGCCGCCGTACTCGTGGGGCGCGCACGCCAGCCCGTTCATCAAGTACATTCTCGCGGGCAGCACGCGCGCCAGACTCAGTAACGAGAGTTTCGACCGCCTCGTCACGTGGATCGACCTCAATGCCCCCTACTACCCGGCCTACTCGAGCGTCTACCCCGACAATCTCTACGGCCGAAGCCCGCTCGACAACGCCCAGCTCAAGCGACTGCGCGAGGTGACTGGCGTCAAGATTGAGGGCCACGACGGCGACACGCAGGTAAACCTCACCCGTCCCGCGCTCAGCCGGTGCCTTGCGGGCCTCAAGGACAAGTCGGACCCGAAGTACATCGAGGCCCTGGCCATCATCGAGGCCGGCAAGAAGATGCTGGCCGAGCGTCCGCGCGAGGACATGCCTGGCTGGACGCTCGACGGCAAGGATGCTGCACGCGAGGCCCGCTATCAGGAGCGCGCCCGCATTGAATCCCAGGTCCGCCAGGCGATCCTCAAGGGCGAGAAGGTTTACCCCTACAGGCCCGCCGAGCCTGTCAAGCAAGCGGCGAGGTGAGTTTGCCCTGCAAGAGCCGGGCGGGCAATCCCCACCCCATTTTCATGTTGCATCAACTGTCCCCGATGCTATCCTGCGCCGTGGAGAAAGGGGCACGTCATGATCATCATCGCCCGCGCGATCATCCTTGTTGGCGTTCTTGGCTTCGCGGCAGGGTGCTTCGGTGCGGAAGAGAATCCGATGGCCCTGTGGCATCCCTTCTGGTCGCGCGATACGGGCGCGGGACGCGCGGTCGTCGACAATGAAACGCCCGGGGGTCAGCCGCCCGTCATCCGCGTCGAGCACACCGGCACGCAGGACTGGAGCCTGACCCGCCAGGATCGCATCACGGTCCAGCCGGGCGACATCTTCAGGCTCGCGTGCCGCGTGAAGGTCCAGGGCTCAGGCAGCACCACGCTCTGTGCTACGACGCACGATGCCGGCGGCAAGGTTGTCGAGTGGGTCCACGGCGGCCGCACGGCGCGGTCACGCGACGGCTGGCAGACGTTCGAGTCGCGGTTCGTCATCCCCGACAACGTGGCGGCGATCGTGCCGCGCGTCATCGGCAACGGCCCGGCGACCGTGTGGCTCGACGGCTTCGCCGTCTCGAAGGAGGGCAACGTGAATGCCATGCGCGGCGCGAATCTCCCCGCGGAGCTCTCCATCGCCAACAAGTCCCTCTCGGTGACGCTCTCCACGGCCGACGCCACGCTCGCCGTTCTCGACAAGCGGACGGGCCATGCGTGGCGCCAGCAGCGGCTCCGGCAAGACCTCGTCCTCACGGGCGCGAAGGCGGCGGCGCAGCGGATCGAGATGGCATGGATGCACGTGGCCTCGGGCCTGGAGGGCAGGGGCGCGATTGCCCTCGACGGCGACTCGCCCGAGGTCGTGGTCACCCTCTCGGCCGCAGGCGACCTCGCGGCGCCCCTCGCCTTTCCTCACCCGTTCACCGCCGAGCCGCCGGCGTACCTCGTGGTGCCGATGAACGAGGGCATCTCGTACCCGGTGGACGATGCGACGATCCGGCCGATGCACCTCGTAGCCTACGGCGGGCACGGCATCTCGATGGCGTTCTGGGGTGTGACCGACGGCCGCGCGGGCCAGATGGCGATCCTCGAGACGCCCGACGACGCCTCGATCCGCATCGCCCGCGCCGGCGGACGCCTCGTCATCGCGCCGGAATGGGAGTCGCAGAAGGGCCGGTTCGGCTACGAGCGCCGCCTCCGGTACGTCTTCTTCAGCGACGGCGGCCACGTTGCCATGTGCAAGCGCTACCGCGAGTACGCCAGGAAGACGGGCCTCCTCAAGACCCTCGCCGAGAAGCGCAAGGAGATTCCGGCGGTCGACCTGCTCATCGGGGCGGTGAACGTCTGGTGCTGGGACAAGGACGCCCCGGCGATCGTCCGCGAAATGCAGGCCGCCGGCATCGAGCGGATCCTCTGGTCGAACGCCCAGTCGGCCGAGAACCTGCGGGCCCTCAACGCGATGCCGGGCGTCCTGACGAGCCGCTACGACATCTATCAAGATGTGATGAACCCGGAGAACTTCAAGCTCCTTCGCGGCGCCCACCCGGACTGGACCACCGAGGCGTGGCCGAAGGACCTGATGATCGGCGCAGGCGGCGACTGGGTCCGCGGCTGGGAAGTCGGGGCGAAGGACGGCACGCGCATCCCCTGCGGCGTCCTGTGCGATAAGCAGGCCCCGCCGTACGCCGAGCGGCGGATTCCCGCCGACCTGAAGGACCATCCGTACCGCTGCCGGTTCATCGACACCACGACCGCCTCGCCGTGGCGCGAGTGCTGGAGCCCCGACCATCCGATGACGCGCAGCGAGAGCCGCCGGTACAAGATGGACCTCCTGGCCCTCGTGTCGGGGAAGTTCAAGCTCGTGACCGGGTGCGAGACGGGGCACGACGCGTCGGTCCCGTACCTCCACTACTTCGAGGGCATGCTGAGCCTCGGCCCGTACCGCGTGCCGGACTCCGGGCGCGCGATGCAGAAAATCTGGACCGACGTGCCGCCGGACGTGGCGAAGTTCCAGCTCGGGCACGCGTACCGCTTGCCCCTGTGGGAACTCGTATACCACGACGGCGTGGTCGCCCAATGGTACTGGGGCGACTATAACAACAAGTTGCCATCCCTATGGGACAAGCGCGACCTGTTCAACGCCCTCTACGGCACGCCGCCGATGTTCATGTTCAACCGCAAGCTGTGGGAAGAGCAGCGGGACCGGTTCGTGAAGAGCTATAAGACCGTCTGTCCCGTGGCCCGCGCTGTGGGATATGCCGAGATGACCGACCACCGTTTCCTGACGCCCGACCGCAGCGTCCAGCAGACCGTGTTCGCGGGCGGGGTGACGGTGACCGTCAACTTCGGCGACAAGCCGTTCCGCCTGCCCGACGGCACGGAGATGCCCGCGATGGGCCGCCACGTGGCGGGGATGTAGGCTGCGGCGACGCCACGGCACGCTCCATGAGCCGGGTGGCATGGCCACGCGCCGTTGCGTGTTTAGCGTATCATGCGTTCACGTGCCACGGGTTGCTTGTCAACCCGTGGTCATAATGGTCCTCTTTTCCTTACGGCGTTACGCCATAGGGAAGAGAGGCCGCAATAACCACGGGTTGGCAAGCAACCCGTGGCACATGGGAAAAGGATCACGTTAAACACATACACGCGCCGTTGCGTGGCCATGTGGCACTCGGGCGCGGTGCCGAAGCTCGCATGGCCACGCAAAGGCGCCCGCCGCGGCGGGCAGGCAGTGGCCATGCCCCCCACGCTGGCGTTTCGTGGCGGCCTGGCAAGCAAAGTACTCGGCGGTGACGTCGTGGCGGCTTACTCGATCACGACGAACACGGGCGTTTCGTCTCTCGCCGAAACGGCCACCTTTCCCTCCTTCGGCGTGAGGGCTGTTCGGTTCCCCATGAGGTCCACCAGTGAGGCCGGCCGGTCAGTCGCCACGGGAACCGAAACCTCGCGGTCCTCGCGCAGGCCCCACACGGCGATCACGGCATTCTTGCCGGCGGCGTCCGTGAACCGGTAGGCGACCACGTCCCTGCCGAGGTCCAGGGCTTTGTCGCCCCGCCGGCCTTTGAGCACCTGCGTCATCGTCGCGAAGGCCCGGTACGCCGGCTTGGGCGTGAAGTCCCGGGTGACGATCCCCATGTTGTGCTCGAAGTTGAACGGGTCGTCGCCGTCGTTGCGGAAGTCGTACCACGAGATGTTCGGCGAGACGCCCGAGGCGATGGCGTCGAGGTAGGCCCGCGCCAGCAGCGTCGCCTGGTCCCGCGGCGTCGTGACCTGGAAATCCTGGGCGGGGCCGTTGTGGGCGACGTGCGTGCCCCAGCCCATCTCGGTGATCCATGCCTCGCGGACCGTGCCGTCGGGCCGCTTCGCCAGCTCGGCGACCTTCCGGAGGTCGTCGATGAACCGCGCGTCGCTCAAGGTCGCCCGGTAGGGGTGGATCGTGAGGCTGTCGAACGGCGCGCCCAGTTCCATCGTCCGCCGGATGAACTTGGAGTCGATCCCCGCCGTCGAACAACCGAGCACCGCCGCCTTCGGGTTCGCCTTCTTGATAGCCGCGTAAGCCTGCTTCAGGAGCTCGGCGTACATGTCGCGCGGGCCCTGCCAGAAAAAGATATTGGGCTCGTTCCATACTTCCCAGTGCTTGATGTCGTCCTTGTACCGCCCGGCGGCGGCGGCGGCGAACCGGCAGTAGTCCTCGATGCCTTCGGGCGTGTAGGGTTTCGTCCAACCCGCCCAGTAGGAGAGCAGGCCGTAGATGCTGACGCCGTGGCGCTTGGCCGTCGCCACGACGTTGTCGTAGAAGGTCCAGTCGAACTTGCCCTTCTCGCGTTCGATGCCGCCCCAGCCGAACTCCTCGCGCGACCATTTCACGCCGGCGTCCTCGGCCATCTGGGCCGCCCGGTCCATCTCCTTGAGGCCCGCCGCGTGGCCCGGATACCGGTAAAGGTAGATGCCCATGCCGAAGGGCGACGCCGGGTCGAGCTGGGCCGAGCCGTGCGGCTCGATCGGGGCGGTGTAGTACGCCTGGGCGGGCGGGACGACCTGGCCGGTGGCCTCGAGCGTGAACTCCGCCTCGAGGAACTTGTGCCCGGCCGCCGGCACCGCGGCCCGCACATGCACTGGTTCCCCCGCGGCGGGGATCAGGATCTTCGCGGAGCCCTCCTTGAGCGTCTTGCCGGCCCAGTCGCGGATGCTCCAGGCGATCGCGCCTTCCATCTCCTTCGGGGCGAGGCTCCGCACGGTCGCGACGAACTCGCCGCCGCCCTCGGACTCCTTCCTCTCCGCGAGGAGCACGCATGCGCGGTCCGGCGCGCACTGGGCCTTGACGCGAACGTCCAGGAGCTCGATTTCCCCCGCATCGCTCTGGCCGCCCGCTTCGAGGAAGATGCCGCGCGGGCGCAGGGGGCCGTGGATCTTGCCGTCGTTCTCGCCGCCGTGCCACGTCCAGCCTTCGCCGGGAGGCGCCTGGAAAACGAGTTCGCTCGTTCCGTCGGCGGCATCAACGAACTGGCCGACGGTCTTCTCGAATGTCATGAAGTGCGTGGCGAACTGCACCCGCACGGGATGGGCCGGGGCCTTGCCGCGGACGCGAATGCGAAACTCCTTGGGAATCCCCAGGAGCGAGAACTCGCGCGGCACGATGCCGATGGACTTGGCGCCCTTCGTGAAATCGAACCGCCACGTGCGGCCGTCGAGTTTCGTCTCCCCGCCGCCCCCGCCGCGGACCTGGAGGCGCCACTGCTCATCGGGCGAGAATCGTATTCCCGCGTGCTCGGAGGTGATCATGCCCGCTCCTTCCTCGGGTTTGCCCGCGATGATCCGCACATCGTCGATCAGCACTGCGCCCTGGGTCTGGCCGGTGTTCTCGACGAGAAAGGCGATCATCTTCGGCGGGCCGTGGAGGCGCCCGTCGTCCGCGCCGCCCCAGTGGCCGGTCCAGACGCTCATGGGAATGAAGATCTCGGCCCACTTGTCGTCGGGCGCGAGGAACCCCTTCTGGACGGTTTGGCCGGTCGGGTCGCTGTAGCGGAAGGTGAGGCGGTTCCCTCGCGGCTTCCTGATCCAGAGCCGCACGGCGGCGGTCTCGGGCGCCTTGTCGAGGCGGAGGACGGCCGCGACATAGTTGCCGCCGCCGGAGAAATCGAAGGTGAGTTTCCCGCCCCATTGCCCGCCGTGCGCGGCGTCGGCAGCGCGCTGAAAGGAGCCCTTCGCCCCGGGGAACTCCTGACCGTTGGAGAACGCCCACCGGCCGTCCTGCCACGTGCCGTCGAAGTCCTCCACCACGCGCTCCTCGCCCGCCGTGACGGCCGGGCACAGCGGAAGAAGGAGCGCTGACATCGCGGCGATCAGGATGGCAGGTCTCATGACAATCCTCCACGACCTTGGCCTGTTGGACGTTCTCTGTCTTGCCTTGCAGCAGGCAGGCCGGGGCGTGCTCCGGCCTATAACCCCTCCAGTCGGTCGCCTGGAACGAAGTGCGCCAGGCGGCGGCGGATCTCGCGGAAGCCCGCGCGTTCGTACAGGCGCATCGCCGGGATGTTGCTCACGTCGACCGCCAGGCCCATCTGCGGAAGGCCTATCTCGGCCGTGTCGCGGATCGCGCGGTCCATCAGGGCACGCCCGATGCCGCGCCGCCGGGCCTCCGGCACCACGCCGAGGTACACAAGGTCCCCCCGGCCCTGGTTCTCACTGACGAGGACCACGCCGGTCGGCTTGCCCTCGGCTATTGCCAGCCGCCACGTCCGCGGCCTAAACGTTCCGGTGTGTTTATGCGTGGCGATTGTGTCGTTGATCGGGCGCAGGCCCGTCAGTTTCGGGCAGTCCAGACTCTCGCGATAGGTGCTCAGAATTGTGCGGGCGAAGAGGCGGTGACGGAAGAGCGAGTAAGGGCGCCACGCGAGGCCCGGCGGCGGCTCCAAGAGCCGGTCTTCCGGGCGGATCGGCCGCCGCATGTAGGAGAGGACGGCTAGCCGGTCGAACCCGGCCCGCTCGACCGCCAAGGCCAGCGGGCTGGTGCCCTCCGGTTCCGTGAGCGACTGGATGAGCCGGGCGCCGTGACGCCGAAAAGCATGCCCGGCGGCGGCGCGAAGAAGCCGCGCGGCCAGCGTCTCATCCCACTCCAGCAGGCGCGGAGCGGGAACGACCGCGCAGTGTCCGGCGGCGCCGATGTACAGGGAGGATCCGATGATCTCGCCGCGCAAGATCGCCAGGACGCGGGCGCGGATGTCCGTCAGGTAGGGCGAATCGGCGTTTTCCGCGCCGCCGACTACCGGCGGCGCGATGCGCAGGAAGTCTGTCAGGCGATCGACATCGCGCCGGCGGGCAGGGCGGATCTCCACTTGGGCGGTGTCGTTCATGAGCCCTGCCGACGGGTGACGCACTTCATTGCCGGCCATCGATCGACATGGGCGCGACGTGCCGTGCCCCTACGGCCGATTCTCGGCCGGGGCGCGCCCGGCCTACGTGATTCCAATGAGTTTCTTCAACAGGGGTCGAACGTGCTTGTCCACATCGGCCTCGGTGCGGATCGCCGGCACTCCCGGAGCGAGATACCAGTCCTCGACGTGCTCGGCCTGCCGGCCGGGGGCGAGGGTCACGAGCGGGCCGAGCGACTCGACCTCCAGCATGTCGGCGTTCGTGAAGAGTTCCGTGTTGCAGCCCATGTCGGGGTAGCAGGCTTGCGGCTCGTACGCGAAGCGCTTCAGGAACAGGCACCCGTGAACGGCGTAGGCCGCCCATCCCTCGGGGTTCGAGAGGCCGAGCTTAAAGGGCTTCCTGGCCCGCGGATTCTGGGCGACAAGAATGGCCCGCGTGCCTAACGTCACGCGCGGGTCAGCCAGGTCGGTGTAGGGCCAGAGGACGAGCGATTGGTTGGGCAGGAGGTCCTTCGGATGGCTCCCGCGCGGCGGGAGACCGAAGATCGCCGTGCCGCCGGGCGTCATCACCGACAGGGCCCACAAGGCGAGCGCAGTGGTCTTGCGCCCCACGTTGCGGATGCGGTGCACGAGGCGGACGTGCGGCACCTTGGCGTCGAGGAAGAGGTCGATCTCCTTCTGGATGTCGTTGGGCTTCTCGACGGCAGGACGGAGGCGGATGCCGCCTTTCGGAAGGGCCGCGACCTCCACCGGCCCGTTGTCGGGGAAGTAGGTGGCCACGGGGTCTTCCGGGGCGAACCAGAGGCGGTGCCCGCCGCGGATCTGCCAAGCCGACTCGCCGGCCTTGCCGAGCTGGTCGGCGTAATTCTTCATGACGTTCGTGCCGCCGGAAACCGCCAAGTGGATGATGCGCGGCCCGACGTCGAGCGTCGCGACGAGTGCAAGCTTTGCATTGGCCAGACGGATGTTGCGCTGCCAGCCCCTGTACTTGACGATTTCCATGGCGCCCTCGATTCGCTTGCGTGCATCGGTTCAATGACCGTTACGGAGAGCCAATGTAGCGAATGGAGCGCGAACGGTCAATCAAATGCGGAGTGCGAAATGAACGGCGAGAGGCAACGGCACGCTCACTCTAGCCGCCCACCCCGCCCAAGGCGGGTCGCCTCGGGCGACTTGGCGGGCGCGCGTATGGCGACGACGAACGGCGGGCATAAGTAGTAGGCCGGGCGCCCCCCGGCCTGTATCAATGTAAGCCATTGCACACGGCGGCCAATATCGGTAGTGTGCTGAGCGGGCCACGGGGCCGCCAGCCGCGTGTGCGGAGATGGCCGCGCCTCCAGAACGATAGCAGGCGCCGCTACGGGCGCCTGAGACGGATGACCGAACTCGCGCGAAGCGCGTCACCGATACCGCCGCCGTCTGCCAAGCAGGTCGAGCGGGCGATCCGCCTGACCTATGCCCAGATGATGCTCGGCGCCGTCTTCGCCGCCAGCACGGGCGGGATGTTCCTCATCGGCTTCGCCATGCGGCTGGGGGCCGACAACGTCCTTCTGGGCCTGCTGGCCACCGTCCCGCAGTTCTTCGTGGTGTTTCAGTTCCTCGCGGCGTTCCTGGTGGAGCGCCAGTGGAGCCGCAAACGCCTCACGGTGGTCTTTGCGCTGATGACACCCGTGTGCTGGTTCCTGATCGCGGCCATTCCGTTCTTCGAGCCGGTGTTGGGCCTGCCGGCCCGGTTCGCGGTGCTCATCGGCGTGATCATCCTGGTGACGGTGGCCGGGCAGTTCGCGGGCAACGCGCGCGGCAGTTGGCTGGGCGAACTGATCCCGGCGG
>Ga0315284_10013391_pt1 | contig 11677 bp, 10 predicted proteins | sample YL17G09_16_MG_FD_203696 | JGI IMG/M metagenome (GOLD analysis project Ga0315284, IMG submission 203696) | Sediment microbial communities from Yellowstone Lake, YNP, Wyoming, USA - YL17G09_16 | ecosystem: Environmental > Aquatic > Freshwater > Lake > Sediment | place: USA: Wyoming | collected... | reverse complement strand
ATCTTCACGTCGCCCACGCCGGTGAGCATGATGACCTCGGTATCCGGGAAGTTTTCTTTGATGAATCGGAGGGCTTCGACGCCATCCACCTTCGGCATCTTGACGTCAAGGAGGACGATGTCGAAGGAGCGGGCCTGAACGGCATTGATCGCTTGGACTCCGTCGTTGGCGGTTGTGGGTGCGAATCCTTCCGCCTCCAGCAGAGTCTTGAGCATGAACCGGTAGGTTTCCTCGTCGTCAACGACGAGCACGCGGACGTCTTTATGGTGCATCGAGAATCCTTCCGAATCTGTCAGTCGCGGCAGTCACGTCGAGCGTTCGCCGCGTGTGGATGCTCTGACGATTGTTTCCAGCAGGTCGCTTGCCGCGAATGGTTTGGTAACAAAATCGAACGCGCCGAGCTTCATGCAGTCACGGGCGATCTGCACCTCCTCAGTTCCCGTCAGCATTATTACCGCCGTTGCAGGATAGTGTTGACGAACGAAAGAAAGAACCTCCACTCCGTTCCGGCCCGGCATATGCACATCGAGGATCACCACATTGAACGTCTGCGATTGCAGGACCTTGATCGCTCCGTCGGCGTCCGTGGCAAATGCCGGAGAGATTCCGTGCGGTTCGAGCATCGTCTCCAGCATCGATCGATAGACCTCTTCGTCGTCGACGACAAGCACACGGATATCTTTGTGGTGATTCATGAATGTCCTCTCATCGGCTGCGCCGTCCTCACTGAGTGCGAGGCGCTCTTAGCGCGGGCAAAATATGGAAATGCGCAGAGAAAGTCAAACATGTCTCCCCTGATCGTCCTATGCCTTTCTGCGCTCCCTGACATCGGACAACCCACAGCGATGGATCCGGTGATATAATAGAAGCACAGATCATCTACGACCCCTTTCCGCCGAATCGTTGCAAATCAGCGTCATTCTTCGTACCTTTTCCCACCGACAACGAATCCCACGAAGAGTTCTTGCTGGCATGAAGCGCATTATCCTCGATGGCGAAAGCCTCACGATACAGAAGGTACATCTTGCCGCATACGGCCCGTGCAGCATCTCGTTCTCTCCTGATGCGAAGCGACGAATGGCAGCTTCGCGCCGCCTCGTCGAGCGGTGGGTTGCAAAAGGAGAACGCGTTTACGGGGTGACGACCGGCTTCGGCGAGCTGGCGAACGTTGCCATTAGTCCGGAGGATGTTGAGCAGCTTCAGAAGAATCTGATAGTGAGTCACGCCGCGGGAGCAGGCGATCCGCTGCCGCCTGAAGTCGTGCGCGCGATGATGGTGCTGCGGATGAACGCGCTCGCCAAGGGGTACTCCGGTGTGCGATTGGAGACGATGGATTTCCTTCGTTATGCATTCAATGCCGGCATTATCCCGATCATTCCATCCCGCGGTTCCGTTGGCTCCAGCGGCGATCTCGTGCAGCTCGCGCATCTTGTCCTCGCTCTGATGGGAAAGGGCAAAGCGCTGCACGGGGACATCGTGATGAATTCCAATCTCGCCTTGAAGAAGGCCGGCCTTGCCCCCCTTGCGCTCTCTGCAAAAGAGGGCATCGCGCTCATCAACGGCACGCAGATGATGACGGCATACGGGGCACTCGCCTCCCACGCAGCCCGAGAACTGTGCGCCGTTGCCGATATCGCCGCGGCAATGAGCGTTGAGGCGTTGAGAGGAACGGACACGGCGTTCGATCCGCGCATCCACAAGCTCCGACCGCACAAAGGGCAAGCCGCATCGGCAGCCAATCTCCGGAAGCTCATGCAAGGCAGCGAAATCCGCGAGTCGCACAGGCACGGCGATGCGAAAATACAGGACGCCTACTCGCTCCGCTGCATTCCACAGGTTCACGGAGCATCTCGTGATGCGGTGAACTACGTGTGGGATGTCGTTACGACAGAAATGAATTCCGCTACTGACAACCCGCTGATTTTTCCCGAGGATGGAATCCATCTTGAAGGCGGCAACTTTCATGGACAGCCCGTCGCGCTGGCTTTGGACTTCCTTGCGATCGCGCTGTCGGAGCTGGCAAGTATCTCGGAGCGGCGTATCGAGCGTATGGTAAACGGAATGTTGAGCGGGCTTCCGAGATTCTTAACGGAGCGCGGCGGCCTGCACTCGGGCCTAATGATTGCCCAGTACACTGCCGCGAGTCTCGTCTCGGAGAACAAGGTGCTTGCCCACCCGGCTAGCGTAGATTCCATCCCGACCTCCGCGAACCTGGAAGATCACAACAGCATGGGATCGGTGGCCGCGCTCAAGGTGTGGCAAGTGCTGCAGAACGTGCAGACGGTTGTCGCGATAGAGCTGATGGTTGCGGCTCAGGGCATTGACTTCTCACGCATCCACCCGAGAACCAAGAAGCTGATGAAGCCGGGGAGAGGAGTCTATGCCGCCCATCGCGAAATCCGGAAGCACATTCCGCATCTTGACCGTGACAGAGTTCTACACGGCGACATCCAGACCGCACTGCGAATCTTGAAAGCAGGAACTGTTCTGCAAGGCGTCGAAAAAACAATCGGCACACTCATGTAACTGATAGCTTACTTATGCGGCTAACCGAAAAATTCATCCGCTCATTTCCGAAAGTAATTCTGCATGACCATCTCGATGGCGGCCTTCGGCCTCAGAGCGTTATCGAGCTTGCGAAGGACGTCGGGTACAAAAAGCTTCCGACCGGCGATGCAGGCGAGCTTGCCGAGTGGTTCCAACGCGGTGCGCGGCGCGGAAGTCTGCCGCTCTATCTTCAAGGATTCGCACACACGTGTGGCGTCATGCAAACCGAAGAGGCGCTTGAGCGCGTCGCCTATGAGATGATGGAAGATATGAAAAACGATGGCGTCGCCTACGTCGAGACGCGCTTCTCGCCGATCTTTCACACTGAGAAAGGATTGCCGTCGATGAGCGTGGTCAAGGCAGTTCTTCGAGGGCTGGAGAGAGGAGAGAAAGACTTCGGCGTGCGCTGGGGCTTGATCGTCTGCGCGATGAGAAACATGAAGCTCTCGATGGAAATGGCGGAGCTGGCGGTTGACTTCCGCGAGCGCGGCGTGGTGGGCTTCGACCTCGCGGGCGAGGAAGGCGGATTTCCGCCGAAGAAGCACGTCGATGCGTTCCACTATATCCAGCGAGAGAACTTCAACATCACAATTCATGCCGGCGAGGGATTCGGCAAAGAATCGATCTGGCAGGCAATCCAGTGGTGCGGCGCGCATCGCATCGGACACGCGACGCGGCTGATCGAGGATATTGTGTTGGACGAGCGCGACCCCGATCACGTGATCAACATGGGATACCTCGCGCAGTACGTGCTCGACAAGCGCCTACCCCTGGAGATTTGTCTGACGAGCAACGTCGATACCGGAGCAGTGAAGAGTCTTGAAGAGCACCCATTCCGAGTCTACTTCAAGTACAACTTCCGAACGACGCTCAACACCGACAACCGATTGATGAGCGGTACGTCGATGACGAAAGAATTCAAGATCGCGCACGATACGTTCGATTTAACATTCGACGACCTTGAGAAGCTTACGATCAACGCGATGAAGAGCGCGTTCGTTCCCTACAAGCAGCGGATCGATCTCATCTACAACGTCATCAAGCCCGGCTTCAAGAAAGCTCGCAGGAAACTCAAGACGCAATAACCTCGGGGGGGCGGCACAATAGCGCTCCCATCTCGATACAGCGGCCGTGTGGTTGACGTGTACGACAGCGACGCGTGCACGGTGCGCATCGACCTCGGACTCAGCGCTTGGATGAGGGGAGCGTCCCACCGAAGAGCTTACGAATCGCGCGATGCCCTACGCAAGCTTGTTCTCGGCAGAGACGTCTTTCCGGCATACCATGAGGGATCAGAAGGAGAAGTACGGCGGCACCTGGCCGAAGTCTAGCTGGAAGACACCATGAAGGGCCTGGTCAGACTGAACGACTAGCTGGCAAGTATGGGTTTCGTGTGGCATCAGAAATGCCAGGCCGGCGTCGACATTGCCATACGCATGAGGGCCACGCCCTCGCTTACCGCAAAAGCATCATCTTCTTCAGATCGGTGAAGCTCGCCGTTGCCAGCCGATAGAAGTACACGCCGCTCGCAAGCTGCGGCGCGCTGAAATCCACGCGATACCGACCTGCGTTCTGTTCCTGATTGACCAGCGTGGCGACTTCCTGACCGAGGAGGTTGTAGACCGTCAGTGTGACTTTGCCTTTGGCCGGCAAGTCATAGACAATCGCGGTGCTGGGATTGAATGGGTTAGGATAGTTCTGTTCGAGCAGGAAGCCCTGCGGCACGCCGGCTCGATCTTCTTTGACCCAAATCACGCCTCCGGTTGTCGTCCGAAGAATTGTTCCGTTTCCTCCAACCGCAGTTCCCGTGCTGGCATCGGTGAAGTAGACGCCGAAGAGTTGATTCGTGGTCCCGCTCGTTTGGCTTGTCCACAGAGCGCCGCCGTTGGTCGTGCGAAGAATTGTACCAGCGTCTCCCACCGCCGTTCCCGTGTTGGCATCGGTGAAAGAGACGTCGTACAGATGGTTGCCCTGAGGCAGGGGGTTTTGCCAGAACCAGCCGAACTGTGCAAGCACAGTCTGTGGGAGAATACTCAGCGTGCCTGCCAGTAGAACGGCGAGCAGCAAAATGGAGCGTTTGTATGAGTGCATCTTCACCTCCTCTTGGTTGATTGTTAATTCAATCATATCGCTCTCACCCCTGTCGAGTGGGTGGAACAATGATACAGATTGCCCGTCAAAGAGGCAAGCGGCTTTCGGACTAGTTCTCTACTCTGTAGGTCGACCAGCCTGGTCGACCTACAAAAGCAAGCCCCGACCACTAATGATCGGGGCTTTCGGATATTCCCATTCAGCGCCGAGGCAACTCGTTCCTGATTTCCTCGAAGTTCTTCTTCAAGACGGGTAAGTCCTGCTTAATCACGTTCCACACTCGCACCAGATTGACACCAAAATACTCGTGGATCAGAACATCTCGCATTCCGGCGATGCTCCGCCAAGGTACTGCCGGATATCGTGCCCGGATTTCCTCCGGTATCTTCTTGGACGCCTCGCCTATCACCTCAAGTCTTCGCAAGACGGCATCCTGAATTTGAGTTTCGCTCGAAAACTTTTCCTCCGAAATCCCCTTGGTGTAGTTTTCGATCTTGAGAATGCTCTCGATGATATCGTCAATGTAGACCGCCAGGTCTCGATTCACATCAGCTCGGCCTGTTCTTGGAGAATTTTTTCTATGAGTTGAGACTTGACCGCACTGTATTCAACGACATCGACCTTCATTCCAAGTTCCTCTTCAAGATCAAGCTTCAGCGCAATCAAAGCGAACAGCGAGGCTTCAGGAGCCAACTCCACCAGGACATCGAGGTCACTGTCCGTGCCGGCTTCAGCCCTTACAACGGAACCGAATACTCCTGCCTTTTTCACGCCATGCCGCTGGAGGATTGGGAGGATTTTCTTCTTGATCGCGCTGAGTGTCTTGTCCATATCACTGCGCTCCATCGGTGTTCCACTGCCTTTCTGCACAGAGATAATATAGCAACATTTCGTTAAATACAAAAGCCCCACTCGAGAAGAGAACGGGGCTTTCTCAAGAAGCTCTCCAGTCGAAGAGCGGCGGGATTTTCCACTACACATGCTTCTTTGTCCTGTAGGTCGACCAGCTCGAGGGGACCGGGCAAGCCTGATCGACCTACAAAAGCAAGCCCCGACCGTGAATGATCGGGACTTTCGAGAAAACTCCCCCGACTACGTTCCGGACAGTGGGGACTTCGTCGGGGCAAATCCTGCCAATAGTCCTTACCGCACAAGCATCATTTTCTTTACATCGGTGAAGCTCGCCGTTGCCAGCCGATAGAAGTACACGCCGCTCGCAAGCTGCGGTGCGTTGAAATCCACGCGGTACCGACCGGCGTTCTGTTCCTGATTGACCAGCGTCGCGACTTCCTGACCGAGGAGGTTGTAGACAGTCAGCGTGACTTTGCCTTTCAGCGGTAACTCATAGATGATTGCAGTGCTCGGGTTGAACGGATTGGGGTAGTTCTGCGCGAGAGAGAACTGCGACGGCAGCCCGCCGATTTCCTCGATGCTCACGCGAATAGAATCGATTCCGCCGGACTCATAGTATCGCTGCGCGAATTCCTGCAAATACAGATTCGCAACTCTTGCCCATTGAATGATAACGGTGTTTTCGTTGTTTGAAGTCTCGGCGTTGTTCGACCAATTGTGCGAACCCGTGATCACCCACTGAGGGCTAATCGTCCCTCGTGTTCCATCTACAATCGCATACTTGTGGTGCATGAGACTGCCGGACGGATCAAGCTTCACATCGATACCGTTGGAGACCAGATACGCGAACTGTTCAGGCTCGGCACTGCCGTCCACCACTCCTCGCACGCGCCGTCCACGATTCTTCACGGCGATGAGCGTGTCGGCAATGTCGCGTCTCGTAAACGAATATACCACGAAGGCAACATCTTGCTCTGCCCGGCGGAGCGTGTTCTTGATGAACGTCGTTGTTCGGTCGCTCGGGCTGAAGTAGCTCTCGACCGGAATTCCGTTCACGACGAAGCGGTGCGGCGTGTTGTCTCGTTTACGGGCACCGAACCGCGAGTTCGATGCGTTGGGAACGTCCGTGTCGCTTCCCCACATTTCATTGAATTCAACCGTATATGCTCCCGCCAACGCGACATCCTGGATTTCGATGGAATTCTGGGGATCGGTAGTGGTTTGTTGGGCGGTCAGATTCCACGAGCCGGTCCACACCCAGATGCTCTCGGGTGCGCCGCCTCGGTAGTCGAACACAAACGTCTTGTTGTGCATCAAACCGACACCATTGTTCACCGGATCGAAGCGGTCGTCAATGAGAGGAATGCCGTTGGACACCAGCGTGTTGAAGGCGTTAGTGTTTCGGTTGTCCGCTTCGCAGATGACTCGAATACGCACGCCTCGCAGCTTGGCCAGAACCAACGCGCTGGCAACGTTGTCCCCTGGCGTTCCGCTAAGGCTGTGGATCATTGCGTCGATAGAACGGCGGGCTTGGTTGATCCGTGTGCTAAGTCGCGACGTGAGGTCTTGATTGCCCAAGGCCGGCTCACCTGTAGAGACAGACGTATTGACGCTACGATTGAAATAGACGTTCATCTGACCCGTCGATGCGGATGGGGATGAAGTGCTCACGACGAGATTTGCTGCTCTGCTCGTGTCGGAGCCGGCGACCGAAAATGCGAGAACGTTGTAGATCGTCGCTGGCAAAAGGCCTGAGATGGTCAACTGGTGATTCGTGCGGACTGAATCATCCGGGGCGACCACTCCAAGCTCGTACGACGTCGTCCTCCCGTATCGCAACCGAGATGTGCCTGGGTGAATCGTCGTCCAACCGACGGCAATGCTGGTTTGCTCGATGTTGCCTTCGGCAGGCTGCGTCGCAATGATTGGACCCGTTGAGAGAATATCGTACGTCGCGCGAGGCATCAACTGGTACCCGCCGATGTACGGCAGTGTCGTTTTGTATTGACTCACTACGCCGATGACGTCGAATTGGCTTTGCGGTGCTGGCATGTTGGCGAAATTCACATTGTTGTCGACGCGGATATCGACAAATCCAGTAGCATCGTTGAGTCTGTAGTTGGTGCCTGAGCCGCTCACTGCCCACGTCGAGATCGGAGAACCGAACGTGTCGGTCACCGTTACCACATTCAGGCGCACGAGCGATCCTTCGAATTGCTCGACACCGCGGACTCCATCGTTGAACAGCTGAGAGCAGGTGACAACGAGCGGTGTGAGAGGATTTCCGGAGCTGAGGATCGAATGGAGCCGCGGACTCACTATCTCGAAAAGCCCGTTGAACGGACTCACAACACCGCTCACAACCACCTCATCGCCAATCACGGCCGCCGTGGATAACGAAGAACCGTAGATCGCCATGCCGCCAGAGTTGTCCTGGATGTACGATGGTCCACCGAATTCATTTGCAACAGTAACGATGCCGCGTATTGTAACAAGATCACCAAGACGCAGCGGCACACCGAGAGTATCATTTGTCTTGATCTCTGCGATCGGGAGGGGGGACCCGAACACGACCATCGTCGGGATCGGCGAAACATCACGGTACTGTACCGCGCCTTTGGTCTGCGTTCTGAACCTGTAGAACGCCGTGCTCTCAGGAGCCGTGACGTTTTGAACCGTCACAACGGTCGAATCGGCCGACAACGTCAGATTGTTGAAGTAGATCGTGTCGGTGCTGACCGAGGTTGTTGCAGTCATATTTGTGTAGCTGACCGAACCAACGGTGCGCGACCAGTTGAAGGCGCTGGGAATAATGATGCGCATGTCGGTGATCGTAAGTGAGGGGTCACGACTGTAGGTAATAGAGATGTTTGTCGTTGTTCCGCCGTTGAGAGTATCCGGAGAAACTCTCGCCGTTCCGGACCCGTCGGGCGAGCTGCCGCCCCGCAGCGTGTTAATCCACGCAATGTTCGTCGGCGTATTGCCGACCCCTCGACTCTGGCTGGCCGTGTTGAATGTCCAGTTTGTCGTGGACGTGAGTTCCGGCAAAGAATCCTCATTGAAATAGACCGTGTTTCCGCTGATCATGGTTCCGGTAAAGTGGACTTTCGGAGCGGGGAGACTTGCGGCATTACCTGTTCCCCACGAAATCCCGAACACGTGCGTGTCCGATGCATTTCGCACTTGCACCGCATCGCTTGCGCCGGCGAAAAGGAAAGGGTTGCCCGAAAAATACAACCCATTGTTAGTGTTAATGACGAGCAGATAGTCGGATGGATCTGTGTCATCTGCTAAACCGTTCTCTGGTCTTGCAACAATGATGATAGTTCCGCTGCGAAGACTGGACCACAAGGCGTTGGAAGAAAGCTCAAGAGGAGTCTGGGCAACTCCTCCACTGTTGAAGTCTCTGATATCCCAGCCGCGCATATCGAGACTGTCTTGCACAACAAGCAGCTCTACCCACTCGTCGTTCCCGCTCGAATTATAGAGTTCATTGATGATGACCTGTTGAGCTTCAGCAGAACGAACAGATGCGAAGAGGAAAAGGAAAGAAAACAGAAGGAAGCGCTTCATGTGATGCTCTCAAACTATGGTGAAACAGGCCGGCTTAACGGCACTCTTGGTTTTGGGAATTACATTCCAATTAAGCAAAATTTAGCAAAAAAACAAAAAACGGCTGTTGTATAAAACGACGAGAGAGCACCTAAGCTCTCTGAGGAAAGGCTGTGTCCTCGATGGCCTTAGATCATGCAGCTACATATTCTTTATGACTTTTACGACCTTCCAGACAAAAGCAACATCCCTCTTCTTGAAGGTGGCAGGTTCAAATGATGGGTTCAGGGGAATGAGATGAAGATAGTTGCCTTCAAACTTAATCTTCTTCAGGACGTCCTCATCGTTCACACGCACCACGCAGATGTCGCCGTCGATAACTTCTTGATGCGGACTGACCACGACGATGTCGCTGTCTTCGATCTTCGGCGCCATGCTGTTGCCCTTGACGACCAGCGCGAAAGCGCTCGGGTCCTTGACGTTGTCAACAGTGACGTAGCGCTCAACGTAATCCGGGTGGAAGATTGCCGCCGTCTTTCCGGCTGGAACCATCGAGAGCAGCGGAACGTCGACGAGATGCACTTTCCGCAAAAGCTGCTCGCGGTGCAGCGGGAGAATCTTGCCGCGAGGCGGCGGCGTGTGATACATCTGGCCGGCGCCTGTTAACAGCCATTCTGCGCGGACGCCCGTGTGGCGGGCAAGGCGGAGAAGGTAGTTGCTGTCCGGCACTTGCTCGCCCTTCTCCCAACGTTGGAGCGTTCGCGTGGCTACATCAACTTTGGCAGCGAGGCTCGCCTGATCAAGCTCTTTGTTTTCCCGCGCTTCGCGGATCCTATCGCTGATGGTTGATTTCATTCCTCTCTCCTTCTGACAGTTTTGTCGAGGATACGGCTCTTCGCCGACATATTTGTCGTACACACAATCTAACCAATTCCCCGTCTGAAGTCAACCGAAAAATCTTCCCGTTGGCTACCGAAGAGAGCTTGAAAGATCGCCGGCCTATCCGGCAGGCTACTGGACGGCTCGGACAGTACCGGCGGGGCCGAACGTGCCGAGGCATACGAAGGGAAAGCCGTAGCGACGCACCACGGGGGAAGGGAGCACGGTAACTAAGTATTGACAATATGCTCCCGAATACGTATATTCGCTTCGCAAAGTTGGACAGGATTTCTACAATTTGAAAGGAGTTGGTCCATGGCGGATACCTCTCTCGATGCGCTGGGAATGGTCGAGACCAAAGGCCTAGTGGGTTCGATTGAAGCCGCGGATGCGATGGTCAAAGCCGCAAAGGTTACCCTCATCGGCAAAGAGGTGATAGGCGGCGGCTATGTGACGGTAATGGTGAGGGGCGACGTCGGAGCCGTGAAGGCTGCTACCGATGCCGGAGCTGCCGCAGCGCAGCGTGTCGGCGAACTCGTCTCGGTGCACGTCATCCCGCGTCCGCACAGCGACGTCGAGATGATTCTGCCGAAGCGTCCGCAAGCGAAGTAACTCCCGATGCCTTTTCAGGGCAGGTGCAATGCTCGAGTACGCGCTCGGACTCATTGAAACACGCGGTCTCATCGGTGCTATCGAAGCAGCCGATGCGATGACCAAGGCCGCCGAGGTCCGCCTTGTGGGAAAGGAAAGGGCTGGCGGAGGTTTGATGACGGTGAAAGTCGTAGGCGATGTCGCCGCCGTCCGCGCGGCAGTAGACGCGGGAGCAGCGGCAGCGCAGAGGGTCGGCGAGCTGGTATCGGCTCACGTTATTCCGCGTCCGTTCGACGACGTCGAGATGCTGATCTATCCGCCAACACACAGACCTTTGCCGTTCGAACGGCCTGTCGAAGAGAAGCCTAGGGCAGCGCCAAAGCCTACAGTCCCGGAAGAAACACACGAAGAAGAATTCGTGGCGGCGGAACCGCCGGGGGACCTCAGCGATGATGCTGATGAATACCTGGCGCAGCTCCAGGTGATGACCGTTCACGAACTGCGCCGGTATGCGCGATCCATTGAAGGACTGACCCTCCATGGTCGCCAGATTTCCAGGGCCAACAAGACCCAACTTATTGAGGTCCTAATACAAGCCAAGTTTCCAAAGTGAGGAAACTACATCTGTAGACCTCCATTCACAAGTTGTCGGTGGGGGTCTCCTATCTCCAGCAAGTCTACCGCATGACCTCGAAGCGGTACCACATCGTTGTGGCCTCTGTTCTGTTCGCCCTTCTCCTGTGGGTTTCGGTCAATCTGGGCTACGAGTACCGGGTGACCAAGCAGATTCCCCTTGTCATTACGGGCCTCCCGGAAAACACCGCGCTGAAGCACCCCATCCCAAACACGCTCACGGTGGAGATACGCGGCACAGGCTGGAGGCTCGTCTCTGCATTGTTCTCAGGAGAAAAGCGCTGCGTTCTCCACGTCGGCCACATGACCGGGACTCGAATGGTCCTGACTGACATGGAATTGAAAGACCAGGTGAGGATCGCGGAAGGTCTCATTCCGATGGATATTTCCCCCGACACATTGATCATCGAGATAGAGCGGTATGCCGAAAAGAAGGTCCGAGTCGTGCCGGAGGTGGACATCAAATTCCCCGACGGCTACGGGCTGATCGGGGAACCCGTTGTCTCGCCTGAGAGTGTTCTCGTCGGAGGAG
>Ga0315284_10013390_pt1 | contig 11677 bp, 10 predicted proteins | sample YL17G09_16_MG_FD_203696 | JGI IMG/M metagenome (GOLD analysis project Ga0315284, IMG submission 203696) | Sediment microbial communities from Yellowstone Lake, YNP, Wyoming, USA - YL17G09_16 | ecosystem: Environmental > Aquatic > Freshwater > Lake > Sediment | place: USA: Wyoming | collected... | reverse complement strand
CCTGCTCCTGGCTGCCGCCGATCTCGCCGACGAGCACCACCGCCGCCGTATCGGGGTCGGCCTCGAACAGCTCCAGCGTCTCCCGCAGGCTCGTCCCCACGATGGGGTCGCCGCCGGCGCCGACGCATGTGGACTGGCCGATCCCCAGGCGGGTAAGCTGGTCGACCGCCTCGTAGACCAGCGTCCCGCTGCGCGAGACAACGCCGACCTTCCCCGGCGCGAAGACCTCTCCCGGCATTATTCCCGCCTTGCACTGGCCGGGCGTGATGACGCCGGGGCAGTTCGGCCCCACCAGGCGGACGCCGCTGCCCGCAAGCTGGCGCTTCACCATGACCATATCCTGCGTCGGTATCCCCTCGGTGATGCAGACGATGACGGACAGGCCGGCGTCCTTCGCTTCCAGCACGGCGTCGGCGGCGAACGGCGCCGGCACGAAGATGAGCCCGCAGTTGGCGCCCGTCTCCGTCACTGCCTGCCGGACGGTATTGAAGACCGGCACGCCCTCCGCCTTCTCGCCGCCGCGGCCGGGGGTGACGCCCGCCACCACCTTCGTCCCATAATCGATGCAGCGGCGGGTGTGGAAGCTGCCCTCGCGGCCCGTGATCCCCTGAACGACGACGCATGTGCTCGAATCGACCAGTATGCTCAAATCGCTGTCCTTCTACCGATTGGCGGCCGCCACCGCCTTCTCCGCCGCCTCGCCCAGACCCGTGGCGCGGATGAGAGGGAGGCCGGCGGCGCTCAGGATTGCTTCCCCCTCCTCGACGTTGGTCCCCGCCAGTCGGACGACGACCGGCGCCTCGATCTGCATCTGCTTGTGGGCCTCCACGACCCCCTGGGCGATGACGTCGACGCGCGCCATCCCCCCGAAGATGTTGATCAGGATCGCCTTAACCTCCGGGTCGGTGGTCAGGATCTGGAACGCGTTTACCACGCGGGCGATGTCGTTCACCGTGCCGATGTCGAGGAAATTGGCGGGGTCGCCGCCGACCTGCTTGATCGCGTCCATCGTCGCCATCGCCAGGCCGGCGCCGTTCACCACGCAGCCGATGTTGCCGGTCAGCTTGACATAATTGTTGATGCCCAGCTCCTGCGCCCGCACCTCCAGCGGCTCCTCCTCATCGCGGTCGCGCAGCGCGGCGATCTCCGGATGGCGGAAGAGAGCGTTGTCGTCGAAGCTCATCTTAGCATCGAGGGCCAGCAAGCGAGCGCCGTTGGTCACTATTAGCGGGTTGATTTCTGCAAGCGAGCAGTCCTTGGCGGCGAACGCCTTGTAGAGAGAGGACATGACCTTCATGGCCGGTCGCAGCAGGTCGCCCGTCAGGTCGAGCGCGAAGGCGAGCTGGCGTGCCTGGTAGGGCATCAGCCCCAGCGTGGGGTCGATGCCCGCCCGCTCGATGAGCTGGGGCGAGCGCGCCGCCACCTCCTCGATCTCCATCCCGCCGCTGGCGCTCGCCATCATCACCGGTCGTGCGGCGGCGCTGTCGATGATAATCCCCAGATAGAGCTCCCGCTCCGCCCTGACCTGCTCCTCCACCAGCGCCGTCTTCACGCGGCGGCCGCTGGGCCCCGTCTGCGGCGTCACCAGCGTCATCCCGATAATCGAGGCCGCCGCCTCCTCCGCCTGCTGCGGCGTATCGGCGAGCTTGATGCCGCCCCCCTTGCCGCGGCCACCGGCGTGGACCTGCGCCTTCACGACGACGGGCCCGCCCAGCTCCTCCGCGATGCGACGCGCCTCGCCGGGGCTGTCCGTGGGGCGTCCTCGGGGCACCGGCACGCCGTACTCCGCGATGACCTGCTTCGCCTGATACTCGTGGACCTTCATCGCCTCGCCTGCCCCGAATCCAAGAGACACTCCGTTGAGAAAGGGGGTATGCAGAGGGGGAATCCCCCTCTGCCGGGGGTCTGGGGGTGTCCCCCAGATCCATACCTATCTAGGGTGGGTGGGTGGGAAAGCACCACAAAGCTCTTAGGGCAAACTCCAAGGCGTTTGGGATGTGCCAAGCCGCACTGGCGGAGGGGGAGGGATTCGAACCCCCGTCCCGACAAGCGGGAAGCGGTTTTCAAGACCTACCCCGTCCGTCAGTGAATCATACCAGAGAGTCCTAACCCGTGCCAAGTTGCCCGCTTTTGTATTCAGATTGGGGCCTTCGGCACCCGCCTACTGCCCCGCCAGTAACCCCCTGTAACCACCCGTCGTAAAGCGTTTGGCTGCAAAATGGTTGCAGAACACCCGCGCACTCGATGCCTACCACTGCAAATGGTTCGTTGGCAAATCCGTTAGCAAAACCACCCCCTCTTGACGCGGCGCTGGCGGCGAGCGTAACGTCCGGCTAGGCGGCCACGCGGCGGCTGGAGCTGGAACCGGGGCCGACGGCAGAGCCGCCAGTGCCGCCTCAAGGAGTTGCAGCGACGAAAAGGAGAACACCCATGAAGGCAGAAGACGCCAGTACACGGATACCAGCGGGGTTTGCCATTCACCAGGACCTTTCGAGGCAATTCATTAGTCTGTGCACGGCTTTCGTTGGGGGCAGCATGTTTCTGGTGGGGCAGGTACTGCCCGATCAGCCATTGGAGTGCAAGGCCTTGCTGATCCTTGCGTGGGCGGCCGCTGTCACGTGCATTGTCGGTGCTGCGGGGGTGCTGAACACGATTGCGGCCTACTGGGGACAGAGGTTCAAGGAAGAAACGGGTGATTCGGTCCTGTCAGCATGGTCGGAATGGTGGTTAGGCAAAGTGAGTGACCCCAAGGGGCAGGCGCGCTGGAGGGGATGGCTTCGTTTCTGGCTCTCACTGCAGTGGTACTCCTTTCCCATTGCTGTGAGCCTTTTCATGTGGTTCGCGTGGGTCAATCTCACCTGAGACGCCCATCCTGGCACCCTGTAACAGCCCGCTGCAAACAGTTGGTTTGCAATTTGGTTTGCAGTTTGCCGTCCCCTTGACTCGGCGTTGCTGTCAGAATCATGCCCAGGTCACCCTTCTGATACGACTGTGGTAGAATAGGTCGCCCGAGGGACGCCAATATCGCGAAGATCCTGCGCACAGTCGCTCCGTCGGATCGGAGGGGGGAACATGAGTACGGAAGCATCTAGCAGTCGAGACCGTGTCGCCGCCGCGTTGAAGACGCTTCGAGGAAGGGCTGCCCATCCGGATGCTGAACGTCTCCCAGAAGCCGCCACGAAGTCACAGTTCGTGGAGCCGCTGCTTCACGCCATGGGTTACGAGAGCCTAGATGACATCGAATGGGAGCACCACGTCAAGCCTTCAGGAGAGTACATCGACTATGTTCTGAAAGTGGCGGGGAACCCGGTCATAGCTGTAGAAGCGAAATCGTTTGGGACGGAACTGGTAGACAAACATGCGGCGCAGCTCGTGCAATACGCCACTGTCGAGGGTATCGAGTGGTGCCTCTTGACGAATGGAAGAGAGATGCGCCTTCTCAACTACCGTCTCAAGGGCGGCCTGGGAGCGCAGCATGTGATCGACCTCGATCTCTTCGCTGAACAACCGGACGACGTACTTGATGTTCTCTCTTTGCTCACCAAGGAAGGGATGGCCAACCAGGACAACCTAAAGCAGTGGATGAGAGAGGCCGTTCTCGACAGGGCGCTGCGTTTGGAACTTCTCGATTCTCATTCCGCTACCACAGTGCAACTGGCGGAGACCGCAGGAGAAAAGACCGGGCTGGGCTTGACCTCCGAAGATGTGTCCCGCTGGTTCGCTCGTATCCTGGGACCTTCTCCACCCCCGGAAGTCACCAAGCAACCAACAGGAAAGAAAGCGGAGGCGGCAGTCTCCTATTGGCTTCTTCCGGTGCATCCGAGTGTTGAGGGGGAGTCTTCCGTTGAAGCCCTCAAGCGCTGGCTTGATGTCAACCTATGGGGGATGTGGCGCACCACCCCGGGCCGAAAGTCGATGAAGGAAGGGGATCTCGTTTGTTTCTACGCCACGAGAGTCGGCATCATGGCATCATCCGAAATCGCCGGTTCGACAGATGTCCTCATGACTGCTGGCGAATGGCCCGAACCGACGCCAATGGATCAGGAGGTGTTCAAGATTCCGCTGAGAAATACTCAATGGCTGCCGCAGGCGATACCCGTCGACGAGGCGCTAAGGAGCCGACTGGATGCCTACAGGGGAAAGAAGAATTCGCCCGCCTGGGGCTGGTTCGTCCAGAGCACCAGCAAACTCTCCGAGCGAGACTTCAACCTGTTGATCGGTCGATCGTCCCCCAGAGTGTCTGACTAGGTAGCAGGATAGCCTCCATAGATGATGCTGCCCACCCGGAAGGTCGACACCTCCAGGCGGGCACGGATATAATTGATTACTGTACTTATCAATATAGAGAATCAGGGAGCGAAAGTCAAGTTGTAGGTTGGGGGTGGCGATTGACGGTCGAATCACGAGGAAGTATTCTCTGCTCGGGGGGTGAGCCTGGTGAGTCGACGACCTGCCGCCGTCGTCTCAGCTACAATGAAGCAGGTTCGCTCTCGCGACACGTCGCCTGAAAGGACTCTGCGGAAGGCGCTGTGGGCGCAAGGGCTTAGATACCGTCTTCATGCGAAGCGTCTTCCTGGGAATCCCGACATTGTTTTCCCCTCTGCGCGGGTCGCCGTGTTTGTGGACGGCGACTTTTGGCATGGTAACCAGTGGCGGTTAAGGGGGCTGTCTTCGCTGGAGGAGCAGTTTAGAGACTCCCCCAATGCCCCGTATTGGGTGCCCAAGATAACGCGGAATATGAAGCGCGACGCTGACGCCAATCATCGCCTTCAGGATATGGGTTGGGGCGTTGTTCGGTGCTGGGAAAGCGAAATCAAATCAGACCTGCAATCGTGTGTGCAGCGCGTAGTTGGCGACGTGCGCCGACGAAAGAACATGGCTAAATGACCGAATTGACATTCGCAGACTTCTTTGCGGGAATCGGGCTGGCCAAGATGGGGCTGGTCGAAGCGGGATGGGAGGCTCGCTTCGCCAATGACATCGACCCCAAGAAGTTCGAGATGTACCGTGACAACTTTGGTGACACCGACAGTTACGTGGTGGAAGACGTTCACAAGCTAACCGCGTCGCAGATTCCCAATGTGACACTCTGGTGGGCCTCATTCCCTTGCACGGATGTCTCACTGGCGGGCTATCGGAAGGGGCTCGCTGGCGAGCAGTCCGGCTCGCTGCTGCCGCTCCTGGTTCTGCTTGACCGCAAGGATGGGCAGCGGCCGGCGATCGTGGTGTTGGAGAATGTGACTGGCTTCGCGACCTCGCGGGGTGGGGAAGACTTCAAAGACACGGTGCGAGAACTGAACCGGCTTGGCTATTCGTGCGACGTTTTTGTGCTGAATGCCATTCATTTCGTGCCTCAAAGCCGTCCCCGTCTTTTTATCGTCGGAATATACGACTGCCCGGTGACAAAAGATGTCGCTGGCGCGCTAGCTCAGCGCGATGACCGATTCAGGTGGCGCCGACTTAGCGACCTGATGACTGAATCTGCGGGGCTTCGCTGGGTGATTCTGGACATGCCGCCGGTGCCGCGACGCACGTCGTCATTGGCAAACGTCGTGGAGGAGCTGCCCGAAAGCTCCCCGCGCTGGTGGTCGCAAGAGCGCGTCGAGTACCTATTGAATCAGATGAGCGCGCGTCATCGGCAGCTCGTTGAGGACATGCGGAGCGGTTGTGAACAAGGATACGCGACAGCCTACCGTAGGATGCGCTTTGGAAGGAGCATGGCCGAGCTCCGGTCGGACGGCATCGCTGGGTGCCTGCGAACGCCGCGCGGTGGTAGCAGTAGGCAGATACTAATCGTGGCGGGTGGCGGGAGTCTTCGGGCCAGGTTCATGACACCGACGGAATACGCTCGGCTCATGGGTGCGCCCAGCTACAACATCAACGTGGCGGACAATCAGGCCTACTTCGGCTTTGGTGACGCGGTTTGTGTTCCTGTGGTGAGGTGGATTGGCCAGCACGTTCTGAGACCAGCCATCGAAGCTCTTGTCGGCGGACCCACGATAGGCTACACGCCTGTTCGGGCCCACGACTAGTCTGAGATCTGAAGGCGTTGTTTCCCACTGATTGGCTCCCGGTCACGTTTTGAGGATCCGGCTTTAGCTGGCTGGTCCCGAGGAGGAATCATGGTGACCGAAAACGCGCGAATCGACGAAATACGAGCGAAGGCCGAGGCTTCGCAGGAGCTTCGCTCCATCGAGTGGCAGAACGGGCAGGTCACCCGGCCTGTCATCAACATCTCCATAAGCAACGTGCTGCTGAATACTAATAGTCATCGCATTCGATCACAGCGTGAGTCGCATCCGGACGCTGAACTGTTGGCCAACGACCCTTGGTGTGAGCGCGCCCAAGAGATAGTTGCGACATTCCTGCGGGAAACCCCGAAATTTCAAGCACTGAAAGACAGTCTGAGCGATGTCGGTCAGCTTGAGCCGGGACACATTACGGAAGAGGGCGTACTCATCAATGGAAACACGCGGGCCGTAGCTCTTCGAGAACTGGGGGAGAGCCATATCAAGGTGGTTGTGCTGCCCTTCGGCGCGACCGAGCCGGAACATTATGAGCTGGAAGCCAGACTCCAGCTACGCAGAGAATACAAGCAGGAATACACGCTAACCAATGAGTTGCTCTTCATTCTGGAACAAATTGAATCCGGCAGAAGCAAGGAGGCATTAGCCCTCTTGCTCGGTAAGGCTCAGTCGAGTAACCCGCGGCATCTCAGGAAGGGTGTCGACGCCATCGACAAGAGCATTCGGATCCTCGGCGTCATCCGCGAGCTGCAAGACAAGAGCGGGAAAACCATCCCTCTTGTTTGGTTCGATCAACACGAATCTGCGCTCAACGAGGCAGACGACGCATATATCACACTACGTGACAGGGATCCTGCTCAAGCACGTCGGGTGCTGGCTGGCAGAATGACTGGACTGCTCGTAGGGACTGTCTATCGAGATCTCCGCAAATGGGATGGGGATGACTTTGTCTCAGAATACATAACGCCCGCGCTCCAGGAATCGGACGTGTTGCTTGACCTGTTGGAGGCGGCTCCCACCGACGGAGGAGCAACGGACGGTGGTCTCGACGTTGAGTGGCTCGAGGAAGGACGGCCAGAGCGATCGGGGGAGGCTGATTATGCGCCGGAGCTATTCCTGGGCCTGGCGGCTGAGTATCGCGAGGCCGATGAGGATAGCGAGGTCGTGCAGGGCGTAACGAAGGCGAAGCTGTTCGAACATCTTGAGTCTGTGATATCGAGCGCTGCACGAGAAAAGGAACTAGCGGAGAGGGCGGAAGGTCGTCGCCTGTCCCCGATACGTCTGCTGCAAGACGCGAGACGATCCATCATGAAAGTAAGCGAAACGCTTGAGAGGGCCCGAAGTGAACCAGGTTTTGACAGGAAGAGGCTGAACTACGAGTTGAACAAGACGCGCAGGGAGATTGAGGCATTGGCGAGGACAATCGGTACCGATTGATGAACGGCACTGACACTCGGACAATAACCATCGACTACCAGAATGGCACTACATTCGTCCGAATCCGGAGGGGAGATGAAGTCCCTACGACTTTTTGGTTGAAAGTTCAGTCTGAATGGGGCACAGACGCCCGAATCAGTAGGAACGGCCTAGACGTACCGCTTAGTACGTTCCTTAAGCGTCTGCAATGGCTGGCACCCTACTGCCGAACCTACAACGTTCGCGTGCATTGGGCAAGGGGGTCACGAGCGATAGTTGAAGCGAGGCGACGAGACCAGCGTCTGCTTTCGGACGCTCTAGATTCATGCCCGGCTCTGTCTCCAGAGGATGTAGCAGCGGCTCTTCGCGGCGGCAGATTCGGGCGAGCGTTGAAGGAGTTCCAGATGCGGGATGTAGGTCGGCTTCTCGCCCTTCCCCATGGAGCGAACTTCTCGGTGCCTGGCGCTGGAAAGACAACCGTCGCTCTCGCCATTTATGAGGCGTCCCGGTTGGCTGGCCGCGTGAGTCAACTGCTAGTCGTTTCGCCCCTATCGGCATTCGATTCTTGGAGAACTGAGGCCGACCTTTCGATGTCGCCGGTACCGGTGATCAGCCAGTTCGCCGGTGACCGGGTCGGACGCACGGAAGTCCTTCTTGTGAACTACCAAAGGCTCGCATCGGGATTTGACACCCTGTCGCGATGGGTGGCGTCGACGCCCACTCACGTCATCCTCGATGAGGCGCATCGAATGAAGCGAGGTTGGAGTGGCGAATGGGGCAGGAATTGTCTCAATCTGGCTTTTCTAGCTGCACGAAGGGATATTCTCACGGGGACTCCCGCGCCGCAGGACTCTTCTGATCTGTACGCCCTGTTTGACTTCTTGTGGCCCGAACAAGCGCGCCGACTGGTCGATGTGGGTGACGGCGCCGACTCCGATTCGCTATCCCGCATCGCTGCGACGATAAAGCCACTATTCACGAGAACCACAAAAAGCGAATTGGCTCTTCCAGAGCCGCGAATAGAACTTGTGCGGGGGCAACTGCGGGGACTTCATCAGGAGATCTACGAGGCGCTGCGCGGGCAATACGCCGGAGTATTCCCATTGTCACGCGCTTCCAAGGTTGACCTGCGAGCGATGGGCCAAGTGATCATGTATCTCCTTGAAGCCGCCACCAATCCAGGCTTGCTTGTCGCCGGCAGCCACCGGTATGACCCGATTCAGTTTCGCCACCCGCCGCTGGAGATACCTCTCGAATCGACTCTCGAAGAACTGCTGGCAGATTACCGACACTACGAGACGCCCTGGAAGCTGACAGTTATCCAAGAGATCGTGGAGGATAATCGGGCCAAGAATAGAAAGACGCTTGTATGGTCGAACTTCGTGCGCAACCTTGAGACCCTCAAACATCACATTCTGGCGAGCCACAGTCCGGCCATGATACACGGGGGCGTTGGTGAAGATCGAGATTCACAACTAGACCGGTTTCGCAACGACCCGAATTGCTGGGTCCTCTTGGCGAACCCGGCGGCGACCGGCGAAGGTGTGAGTCTGCATCAGGTGTGCCACGATGCGGTCTATCTGGAGCGCACATTCAACGCGGGTCAGTATCTTCAAAGCGTGGACAGAATCCATCGCCTTGGGCTCAAGCCTGATGAAGAGACACGAGTCAAAATCCTTGCGACTAACGAGACTATTGATCTCGTCGTTGACTCGCGAATCCACGTGAAGACCGAGAACTTGGGGAAGATGATGGACGATCCGGGGTTGATAGTGATGGCGCTCCCCAGCGCGTTTGAAGAAGGGCTGGATGACGAACTTGACGTGGGCGTGGATAGCGCTGACTTGCGGGAATTGTCAAGACATCTGAATGGATGAACTCGGTTGGCTCAGGACAGCGGCGATCTCCCTGGTTTGTACCTGCTTCGCGCGTGCACGCATGTGCTACGACTGCTTGGGGAGGCCGGGGCAACAGTCGAGGAGCTTGACAGATCGTATGCCGCCGTGGCGTCGGGCGCGATATTCACCTCCCAGGCTTTCCGCGAGGCGCAGGCTTTTCTTCTGAATGAGAGCCTGGTCCGGATCGATCATGGGATTGTTCGGCCCAACCTCCCAGAGTACGTGCGCCTGACTTCGGAGGAACAAGGCGCGCAACAACTGGCAAGGTGGATTCTTCTGGAACGCCCGCCTCTATGGCTTGTGAACGCCGTCGGTGACGGCTCGTTGAGTACGGCACTCATTCCTTCGGAGGTCGAGGATAGGATCGAGCATATCTTCCCGAACCTGGCAGAACGAGAGGCTATCCTACTCGCGGCCGCGCAAAAACATGATGAAACGCTCTCTGCGGCGGCGGGTGCGCTCGGCGAAGAGCACATCTTGTCGGAGTGCGCGCGATGGCTCAGTGGCAATTCCCGACCTGATCTAGCTTCGAAGGTCCAGAGGCTGAGCCTAATCTCCGATCGTTTGGGTTACGACGTCAGCGCGCCTGACCTGGGCGAGACACTCCATCAACTCGAGGTGAAGGCCTTTTCTGGTCCGGAGTTGCGCTTCTTCCTGACTAGGAACGAATTCGAGGTGGGCTTGAAATTCCCGACGTGGGCCCTAGTTTTCGTTAGAGTGGATCTGCGCAACCAAGCAGCGACTGTGGCGGGCTGGCTTCCGGCTGGCGCCATCCGAAATCGGCTGCCAGCGGATCGAGATGACGCTGCCCAGTGGGAGAGCGCGAGAATCCGACTCTCCGAAAGCGAACTACTCCCTGGGCTCCCGATCCAGATTGTGGCTTCAGGGGAGTAAGGCGTTAACTCGAGCAGGTATCTCTGCCATCAATCGGCGTAGGCTGGCTCGCTCAAAGCCAGCTTTTTGCCGAACCAGTCCAGAAACGAACCTTCCCAGACTGTCGATGTCGATGGAGTTTGACATCCCCTCCGCTTCGGCGAGTTGGCACGCCCCGACAAGTCGCTTCTCTGGGACAATCAGAACGCACAGCATGTCGTTAGATAGCGCCGCCCTGCACCTTTCGAAGACCCAGGGCGTGGGGATGTCAGCCACGATCAGTGCCGTGTCCTCGATCTGCAGGTCGGGGTTTGTTCCCATATTTTCCAGGGGGGTCGAAGCCCTGCATTTCTCGGGCAGCACCACTTCACAAGCCGCCATGAGTATGCTAGTTGCGACGCGCCTCCAATCGTCGATTTGCGCTGCCAGTCGGTCAGCCCAATCTTCAATTTGACCAGCATGCACGCCTCCGGCAGGCCGTGAGATGCGAGGCAAGTTGGATCTCGCGAGTTCCTTCAAGAGGACGTTGGTCACCAGCCATTCCTGCATGACATCAGCTATCTGACTGCGACGGCTGGGGTCACTACCATCCTCCGCACTGATCCGATTCAGTTGCGTGGCAAGTCGCCGGGCCGCAGCGGGCGTCGACCGGCTTGTGCGTCCCGCCTCGCTCCCCAGAGAACGCGCAGTTGAAGCGAACCGCGACACGATCAGGTCACCGGAGGCGCCGCTGACTCCTGAGACCTGGCCCCCTCCGTGTGTCAAATAGTGGCTGTCCTTCAGAGGCCAGCTGGTCCTGAATCGCTCGATGACATGGAGAGCAGCATTGGGAATGCCAATCCGAGAACGATACCGATCAGGTTCGGCCTCGTACCAACCACGCACGACAGCTATCGCTTCATCGTTTGTCATTACGACTTGCTGACTTTGGCCGTGCCTTCAAACTCGCTCTCGTGGCAAAGGTCCTCAGTTCCTATGAGCGCGGGGTTTTCCGTATCGGCCAAATACCGGACAAGTATCCACTGGCCGTCTTCGGTCTCGTTGACGATTTCGACCAACGCTCCATCTACGGTTCGCGCGTGGTCTCCTCGCTTCAATTCATACAAGTCCATACGGGTACAACCTCCTTCAACATTATAGCCGAGTTTCTCGAAACGTCGAGTCGGGGCGGCTGGCATCGCTGCCGCCGTTACTGGAAACGTGAAACTGGAGGGTGAATTGCGCGCCCGCGCGCGCGAGCGTGCTTTTTTGTTGCGCGTGTAGGCTGCCTGCGCGATGATGGGTCGTCCTGAGTCAACCGTCCCTGTTGCCCCCCTGTTCCTAGACTCGATATCAGGCAGCCGTAGTATAGGCGGCCATCCTAGCGGCCCCGCTTCAAAGTCCCCTATCTACCAAGTGCCGATTTCGGCCCGCAATCGGCTGTTTTTAGGGTGTAGACCCCCAAATCCACAGAGCTAACCCTGT
>Ga0315284_10013389_pt1 | contig 11678 bp, 11 predicted proteins | sample YL17G09_16_MG_FD_203696 | JGI IMG/M metagenome (GOLD analysis project Ga0315284, IMG submission 203696) | Sediment microbial communities from Yellowstone Lake, YNP, Wyoming, USA - YL17G09_16 | ecosystem: Environmental > Aquatic > Freshwater > Lake > Sediment | place: USA: Wyoming | collected... | reverse complement strand
TTATTGGTGGTGGTACTGGAAATACAATATCTTCTTTAAATTCTGTAATTACAGGTGGCATTTCAAATACTGTTTCTGGTTGTTATTCATTTATAGGTGGTGGAACTTCTAATTCCACTACTGGAAATTATTCAACTATAGGTGGTGGTACTGGAAATACTATTTCGTCTTCAGCTTCAACAATTTCTGGTGGTTTTACGAATAAAATAACAAATTCTCGTTCATTTATTGGTGGGGGAGTAAATAATACGATAACAAATTCGGGGTCAACAATTGTTGGTGGATGTAGAAATACAAGTATTGGTGTTTTATCACAAATAGGTGGTGGTAGTGGGAATACAGTGTCTGAAGCGTTAGGTGTCATTGGTGGTGGTTTGGCAAATAAAATCGGTCCAACATCACCATATGGTCTTATTAATAATGGTCAGGCAAATACAATTCTAGCTTGTTATGGTACAATATTAAATGGGTTTAATAATAAAATTACTGGAGCAACTAATCGTTATGGTATTATTGGTAACGGTAATTCAAACAGAATTGGTAACGTGTCATACGGTGGAATTTTGGGTGGTTCTAATAATTTTGTTAATCACGGTTGTAGTTTTATTGTTGGTGATGGTATTTGCACTGTTAGAACTTGTACAACCCATTTAAATAGATTATACATTAAAAATTTACAAACTGGTTCTGGTAGTTTAGTTGCTGGTGAAGTTTATAAAGACGCTAGTGGATTTTTAAAAATTGTGTAAACAGACTTTGACTTGTTAATTTTATTATATTATATTTATTGATATAAGGTAAATGTCGTCCCTTTGTACGACAGAAAATGCACCAACAAAAAATATAATATGATAACCGCTGAAGAAATAAAATCATTTCTAGAGGGAAATGATCCAGAAGAACACATCGTGGCGATAGAATTTGACTATCAAAAAGACCACATTTATAAAATCAAAGAAGTACCGGGAAAAGGAAAATCAATTGTTAGAGATAGTCTAATTGCGTTTGCGTGGGTTGGTGACCTACGTGGTCTTAATTTCTATCAAGGATCCAAGGCGTTACAAAAAGAAGCAATGTCTAAATACGGTATCGTAATTGAGAAATTAAGAACCGATGGTAATGAACAACTGGAAAATGGTTTAACATTTCTTGTTAAATCATTAAAAGGGTATAGAGCTCTTTCACAATTTTTCCGTGATGGTGGTATTGATCCTTGGGGTGAAAAAGCAAAAGACAAATTTCTAATGTTAACACCAACAGAACAATTTCTAATATCAAAAGAAAAAAGATTATTTAAAGGATTTGATGAGTACAACGATATTCATAGACTTGTATTTGACCTTGAGACGACCTCTTTAGAACCAAAGGATGGTCGTATCTTTATGATTGGAATTAAAACAAATAGAGGTTACAAAAAAGTAATTGAGTGTTCAAACGAAGATGAAGAACGAAAAGGTCTTGTTGAGTTCTTTAAAATTATAGACGAATTAAAACCCTCAATCATTTCTGGTTATAACTCAGCAAACTTTGACTGGTTTTGGATTTATGAAAGATGTAAAATGTTACACCTTGACATTAAAAAGATTGCCAAGTCTCTTCACGGAGAAAGATCAATAACACAAAAAGATTCTATGTTAAAACTTGGTAATGAGGTTGAGAAATTCACTCAAACCCAAATGTGGGGTTATAACATAATTGATATTATACATTCAGTTCGTAGAGCACAAGCGATTAATTCATCAATTAAAGAGGCCGGTCTTAAATATATTACAAAATTTATTGACGGTGAAGCGGCCGACCGAGTTTATATTGACCACGATAAAATTGGTTCTTTGTATAAAGAAAAGAATTTATACTGGTTAAACATAGAAAACGGTAAATATAAGAAAGTCGGTGTCAGTGAAAAAATTGATGAGGTATGTGAAAGAAGAACTGACATCTATATTCAAACAACTGGGGATGATATTGTGGAGCGTTACCTTGACGATGACTTAGAAGAAACCTTACTTGTCGATGAAGAATTTAACCAAGGTTCTTTCCTTCTGGCGTCACTTCTTCCAACAACATATGAAAGAGTATCAACGATGGGTACGGCCACAATCTGGAAGCTTGTAATGCTTGCTTGGTCTTATAAGAATGGACTTGCAATTCCGGCAAAGAAAGAAAAAAGAAACTTTGTTGGTGGATTATCACGATTACTTAAAACAGGATTTTCAAGGAACGTCTTAAAACTTGACTACTCATCACTTTATCCCTCAATCCAATTAACACACGATGTGTTTCCGGAATCGGATATTACTGGTGTAATGAAAGGGTTATTATCTTATTTTAGGGATGCTCGTATTATGTATAAAAATTTGTCTACCGAGTGGAGAACAAAAGATAAGAAAATTTCACAAAAATATGATAATTTCCAATTACCTGTGAAAATATTTATCAACTCGCTTTTTGGTGCTTTGTCTGCACCACAAGTATTTCCTTGGGGAGATATGGATATGGGGGAAATGATTACCAGCACTGGTAGACAATACCTTCGTATTATGATTGATTTTTTCACAAAAAGAGGTTATTCAAGTTTAGTTTGCGACACAGATGGTGTCAATTTTTCATTACCAGAAAGTGGTGTTGAGGATAGAAGGTATATCGGTAAAGGATTAAATTGGTTGGTTAAAGAAGGTAAAGAGTATGTTGGATATGATGCGGATGTTGCAGAATTTAATGACCTATATATGCGTGGTACTTCAGGTCTTGATTGCGATGGCACATGGCAATCTTGTATTAACTTAGCCCGTAAAAACTACGCCACATTAGAACATAATGGTAAGGTCAAGTTAACAGGTAATTCAATTAAATCTAAAAAGATGTCAAAGTATATTGAGATTTTCCTAGATAAAGGAATTAAACTTTTACTTAATGGTGACGGTCAAAAATTTGTTGAGTGGTACTATGAATATCTAGAAAGGATATTTGACCAAAAAATACCATTAATGGATATTGCGAGTAAAGCGAGAATAAAACAATCAATTGATGATTACATTAAAAGAAGTAAAACAACAACAAAGGCTGGAGCTCTTATGTCAAGACAAGCACATATGGAACTTGCAATTAATGAAAGTCTTAATGTTAGTCTTGGTGATGTAATCTATTATGTAAACAATGGGACAAAAGCATCACACGGTGATGTTCAGAAAGTTAATCAACCAAAGAAGGGATGGAGTGAGGAACAGATAGGTTTATTTTTTTCAAACAATGAAAAATCGGATTATAAAAATAAAGAACAATTCCTACTTAACAATGGTTGGGAAAAATCTTGGTCAGACAATAACTGGGTTCGTAGTGACGCTAAAAACAAGGAAGCTAATACTGGAATACCAACAGATTTAGCATATAGACTTGCTAGCACAGATTCTGTAATACAACTTAACTGTTATAGAATTAGTCCCCAAGAATTAGAAAGTAACCCAGGTTTAACCGGTAATTACAATATCCAAAGAGCGATTGCAACTTTTAATAAAAGGGTTGAGCCATTACTTGTTGTTTTTAAAGAAGAAGTAAGGGATGGTCTTTTAGTTAAAAATCCAGAAGATAGACCATTCTTCACAAAAGATCAGTGTGAATTAATTAATGGAGTTCCTTTTGAAGAAAAAGATCAAGATAAATTAGAAGATGTTATGGCAATATCTGATGAAGAAGTTGTATTTTGGGAAAAGGTTGGTATTTCCCCATATCATATGTATAAAAATATTGATGAGGAGACTGAGAAATTTTATGATAAAAGTAGAACTTTTACAATTTAATAGATATTTATAGATATGGGAAGACCAAAAAAAGAAGATCAAGATAAAAAAATTAAAATTGGTGTTAGTTTAGATAGAAAACTTTTTAATCATATGATGAAAGATGGTGGTAAGGTTTCCCGTATAATAGAAAATATTATTAGGGAGTATTATGGAAACAAAAATTTGTAGTAAATGTAAAGAAGAAAAGGATGTGTGTTTATTTGGTAAAACCAAACAAAATAAAGATGGTTTAAAAAGTTATTGTAATGATTGTAGGAAATTAGAAAGTAAACTATATAGAGAAAATAATAAAGAAAAAAGAAGTGAGACACTTAAAAAGTTTTATGAAAAAAATAAAGAAAAAGAACTTTTAAGATTTAAAATATATAGGGATAACAACAAAGAAAAAAGAAAACAAACAATACAAAAATCTAATGAAAAAAATAAGGAAAGAGTTAATGAATATGCAAGAAACTGGAAAAAAAATCAAAGAGCTAATAATCCAAAATATTTATTAATTTCTATTTTAAGATCAAGAACTAAAGATTTTTTGAGAAGGACCAAAAATTTTAACCATATTAAAACATTAGATGTTATTGGTTGTACTCCAGAATTTCTAAAAGAACATATGGAAAAACAATTTAAGAACGAAATGACCTGGGAAAATTACGGTTTCTACGGTTGGCACATTGACCACATAATACCATTATCTTCAGCTAAAAACGAAGAAGAGTTGTATAAACTTTGTCATTACACAAATCTACAACCACTATGGGCTAAAGAAAATTTAAGTAAGGGATCTAAAATACTTTAACTCATCTTCAAACCATCACTTGACAATATGTACCAACTACCCTCTATAAGTATAAATTGTACTGAAGAACCGTCTTCTAATGCTAACTCTTCCCATTCTTCATCTATTAAACCTTTTTCCGGAATAATTAATGTTCTTGTAAAAGATTTTATATTTATTTTTTTTCCTTCTGTAAATTTTAAAGGTAGTGTTATTTGACAACTCTTTGTTTTTTTAACTAAAATAACATCTTCATCAACAACAGTATATCTAGATGATGTTATAATTTTATACTTAAATGACGGTGTTTGTTTCACATCTTCTTTTTGTATTGTTGGTGTGTTTCGTATTATAATTCTTCTTGGTCGCATAATTAAATAACATAAATTTGTCTAGGCATTGCTCTAAACTTCAACTGTTTATTAAGATTTTCAGCAATTAACGCTTCTCTTTCCATAACTTTTTCCGGTTTTAATCTTGTAAGTCTTCCTTCAGAACCAATTAGTTCGTCAATTAATTTTGTTTTTTCGTCTTTTGCTTCAGTACCTAAAGACTGATAATCCATAGTTAAATCACCACCATCACCAGTTTTTAAATTACCACTAAACTTACCACGTACTCTTGATAAAGTTTCTTTACAGTATGCAACAAACCAACGTCTTACCCAAACCTGTGCTGGGTTATTTAATTCGTCCCAATTCATTTTATCAAATGGTACGTCAGAAGGTAATGTAATTATATCTGGATTTTGTTTTAAACAGTCATCTTTACCACCATTAGTGGTGTCGTAATACCAATACCACACCTTACCCTTGGTTAATGTTCCGTTACCAAAATCAAACTTACCACCAGGTGTGTTCATTAAATGTATTGCTTTTTTACCCCCAGGAAGTGCGGTAATTCTATATGTTAAATCACCTGCGATAATTCTTCTTTGAATATTAATTTCTTGCATTCTTAATAACATATCAAACGCTGGCGTCATAAAATACGACCCGGCCATATTACCACCCATTTGTGCTAGACCTCCACCACCACCAAGGCCTCCACCATAACCTAGTGATCCAAATGACCACGGATCAAACATTGTGTTATTTAATGTTGGCGGACTAAACCACAATAACTCATTAATTTCTCTATTTGCGGGGATTTCATAAATTTGTTGATTAGGTACTAACTGGATATAATCTTTTTTTAACTCCCATTCCCCACCAGCTTGTAGACCAACAATTTTAGAATAAGCGTAGGTATAACGAGTTTCGTAGTCTAAACTTTTTGTGACAAATGCTTTTGCCACCGACTGTGTCTCAATGTTTAAGTTATATAACGAAGTCCATTGTGATTCTATCAACCAATCCTGGACATATTGTGAATATTCATCAATTGAGAACTCAAGTAACGTATCCATTTGTTCGTCTTCTAACTCAACGGATCTAAGCGGTGCGCCAAGTAGATGACGTACTTTTGTGAACAACTTTGTTCTTTCGGGTTCAGAAATTATAGACATAGTTTTTTCTTTATAAATATCTAATTATTTAATTCTATTCAAATACAATTCATTTACAAATTCCCAATTTACGTGATTCCAGAAATTTTTAATATACTGATCACGTTTATTTTGATATTTTAAATAGTAAGCGTGTTCCCAAAGATCAAGACCTAAAAGTGGATAACCACCACCTTCTATGATGTTCATAAGGGGGTTATCTTGATTTGGTGTTGACATAATTTTTAATCTATTTGTTTTTGTAAGTACAAGCCAAACCCAACCAGAACCAAACCTATCTGTTGCGACTTGATTAAACTCGTCTTTCATTTTTTTTATATTACCATATTGTTTTGTAATTTTTTCTAAAATTTCACCTTTTGGTAATTGTTTTTTTGGTGACAACATTTTCCAGAACAATGCGTGATTAAAAGCACCGCCCGCATTATTTCTAACTTTTATGTCGTACTTACTTATAGATTGTATAATTTCTTCTAATTCTACATCTTTATATTTCTTTTTTGATAACGCGTCATTTAATTTTTTGACATACCCCTTGTAATGTTTGTTGTAATGAATATCCATTGTTTTTGGGTCAACGAATTGTTTTAATGCGGAGTAAGAGTATGGTAATTTTTCAATACCAATTTTTTTCATCTCCAATAAAAATTCTTTTCTAATCGTTTTCTTTTCTTCTAAAATTAATTGTTCGTTAATCAAGTTAATTTTATTTGTTAAAGATTCGTAGATTGTTTTTTCTTTATCTGGGTGTTTTTCTTCAAATTTTTTAATTACAGATCCAGCTTCCGCGTTTGCTTCATTTTCACTATGACCCCCAATGTTTGGTCCTTTTTTCATACCCTTTGTTGACATTTGCCATTCGTGAACCCATTCGTGTGCTAGTGTTCTCATAATGTCACGATTCATTCTATTTTTTGTAAGAATTTTTAATTCGTTATTATCCGTTCTAGATCCGGTGGTCATATCACCAATTCTTTCACCAGAAAAAATTACATCTACTCTTTTTTCAACAGGATAGTGGTTGTTTAAGAATTTAATAAACCGTTTATAAAGGTCTAAATCCTTATCATCCAAGTCACATTTATTACATTTTATGGAAACGTTCATATTTTATAAATACACCACAAAATAAAAAACCCCTCCGGTTAGAGGGGGTTGTTTAATATTTTAAATAATTTATTAAAATTTAATACCAGTTCCTTTAAGTATGTCGGTACCTAACTTAATACCTTTATTTATTGTATTTTGTATGTCACTAAAATCAATATTAATTGTTACTAAATTCATTAGACACGTCTTTAGTGCTTCTTGTTTATCTTCTGGAATTTTAGCGATCACGCCTGGTAATGCTGCGGCACAAGCTGTAACATCAAATTTTTGTCCCACTCCTTGTGGATTACAAGATGGTGGTATTAAACTAACATCAACCTCATTATTGGTAAAACATTCCTGAATATCCTCTTGTGGTCCTTCATATAACAACCCTTTGGTTTTTAAATACCGTTCTTCGGCCAACAAATTTGTTTGTTGTATTTTTCTAATTTTAGTTTGACTTCTACTATTCATAACATTTTATTTGATAAATATGTTAGAAATAATAAAATTACATTTTCTTGTTAATCAAATTTAAGATTTCCTCAACAACGTCACCAGTTTCTTGTAGTTCGTCACCCATAACAGTACCAATCACTTTCTTCTTCTTATTTAATATATCATAGATAACACCCTCTATTGTATTTTCAAATATTGGGTAATAAACAAGAACATTATTTTTTTGTCCGTAACGATAAGCTCTATCTTCGGCCTGTGCGTGTTCTGCGGGAACAAATGATAGGTCATTCATTATTACAACTTCAGCTGCTGTTAATGTAAGACCAACACCTGCCGCTTTTAAATTTCCTACAAACACTTTTATTTTTTCATTTTCTTGAAACTGGTCTACAGCATACTGCCTTTGTACTTTATTGCAACTGCCGTCCAAATAGACAGATTCTTTCCCAAAGTGAGTGTGTATTAGTTGTAGTGTATCGGTAAAGTTTGTGAAAATAATTACTTTTTTTCCTTGATCTACAATGTTTTGTACAAACTCAATTGTGTCTTTTACTTTTTCATTTGCAATTACTTTTCTTACTTTCATTAATTTTGAAAACTGGACTGTAAGTGAAGATGATTCATCTTTTCTATTTTCTAACCATTCGTAATACTCACCCATTAGGTCTTTGTATTCTTTTGATGAGGTTCGTAGATACACTGGTGTAATAATCTTGTCCGGTAAATCTAAAACATTTTCTTTTAATCTTCTTAAAATTTGTTTTGATGTTCTATCCCTTAACTCTTCTAGGTTTGACGCCCCAGTTACGTTCCAAATTTTTCTATTACCTGCTCTAAACTGAAATCCCTGACAATAACGAATAGCATAAGCCATCCAGTTTTGAGCGACAGGACTTTCAATTATGTTTAATAGATTATAGTAATTAATAGGTCGTGATGTCATTGGTGTTCCGGTAAGTAACCAAACTCGTTTAATGTTTTTTGTAAAATCGTTTATAAGTTTTGTTCTTTGTGCTTGAGCATTTGAGACCATATGTGCCTCATCTAAAATTACAAGTTCAAATTTTGATTGTAATAATAAAGAATTTTCTTTGTCTTCCTTGTTGTGGAAATTTTTTAATATGTCGTAATTAACAATAACAAAATCGGCTTCGGTTGAGAATTTTTTACCTTCAGCAATATAACAAGTTCTATCTGAATAATTTGCAATTTCTCTTTCCCAGTTTATTTTAAGTGATGCAGGACATACTATTAATATTTTTTTAACACCGGTCTCAAGAGCCGCAATAATTGTTGAAGTTGTTTTACCGAGCCCCATATCGTCTGCTAATATAAATCTTCTTGACTCAACAAGTTTTTCTATTGCCTCTATCTGATGTGATAGTGGTGGTCTATGATCATATTTAGAGTAATCAATGTTAACCTCATCTACCGTTTGTGATTTAATCAAAGACGACTTAGGAACCCAAAACTCGGACAAACCATCCTTTTCAAAAAATTTACCCCAGATATGGTAAGACTTATCTTTCTCAACTAATAACTTTTCAATATAGATCTTTTCTGGTGTTTCAAGTAAATGTCTTTCTTGTGCAAACTTTTTAGCAAAATAAGGATCTAACTCAACCCATTTACGTGCCACTTTAGGTTTTGTTTCAAAATATGTTACAACATATTCGGCTTGTGTCCTTGTGGGGTAAAACTTTTTATTGGTTTCTTTTTTGGTCTTCATATGAAGAATATGATTATTAGCACCACTATATGTGTCCAATAAATCAAGGGCTTTGTGTTCTATTAATTGTTTTTGTAATTCCAAAATTATTAGTTATATATAAAAATAATAATAAAAAAGGTATTTATCAATAAAAAAAGGGTATGACAAATAAAGTTCCTATAACGAGGCTTGGTAAATTCTTCTCTGAAGAAGATTTTTTTTTAGAGGTGGGTCTTGGAATGGAGTGGTTAGTTGGTGATTTAAATTTTACTTGTGTCCTATATCGTATTGATAGAACAAAAATTAAAAACGACGATGTCTATGGTGAAACTTTAGAAGATGGTATTAAATTCTTTCCACCAATTGAGTTTAACGCTTATGTACAGATTGCCTCACCGGAGAATAAATTTTTGGGGTCAACTAAAATGGATCAAATGGAACCTGGTAATATCTCAATTTCTGTTTATAATAAAACTTTGGATGATTTAAACATTGATATTTCTTTCGGTGATTATATTGGGTATTACGATAGTGAAAATTTTGTAAGATATTATTCAGTTGTTAATGACGGTAGAGTTACTTCTGATTTTAAACACACATATAAGGGATATCGTCCATTTTATCGTACTATTATCGCGTCTCCAACTGGACCTAACGAATTTAAAGGACTATAAAATGAGTTTACCAAAAAAAATTAAAAAAGATATACCACTTACTAGAAGTAAAACTTTATTTCCTAGACGGGAAGAATTGGCTGATATGATAGCCGAAGACGGTACGTACTTACCTAAATCTATTTTGCATGCTGATTTAGATAGGGGGTTTTTAGATTTTGTTCGTGATGAATTAAAAACTGTTGTTGAGGGTAACGCAATACCTATGGTTGATATTTTAGTTACAACACAAAACTGGTCGCAGTTTGTTGAGACTTGGAATTTTCAAAATATTGACAAGAATATAGAACCACCATTTATTACAGTTATTAGAAATCCGGAAGTTAAGTATGGTAATAATCCGGCCATTATTTATAATATCCCAAATAGGAGGTTGTATTTTTACGCTAGAGTACCAACTTGGGACGGCCAACGACACGGAATGGACGTATATAAAATACCACAACCAGTACCCGTTGATATTAAGTTTACTGTTGCAATTATTTGTAACAGAATGCGTGAGTTAAATAAATTTAACCAAATTGTACTAACAAAATTTTCATCATTACAATCATATCAAATGATTAAGGGTCATTATATACCAATTAAATTTGATGGAAATTCTGACGAATCCGTTGTTGATTTAGAAAAGAGAAAATTCTATATCCAAAAATATGAATTTACTATGATGGGATTTTTAATTGACGAAGATGAATTTGAGGTACAGCCAGCTGTAAGTAGAGTTTTTCAAATATATGAGGTAGATACCGCAAGTACAAAAAGAGGTAAAAAAAGACGTGACATTAAAGGAGCTGAATTGATATTTGATTTCTCAACAACTGAAACAGAAAAAACATTAACAATAGAATATACCGTTGATTTATTTTTGTCTAACACAATTAATGTTGATGAATATAGTGTTTATATCAATGATGATTTTTATGGAACAAGTCTTTCAGAAATACAAGTTAATACAAATGATATTGTAAAAATCATTATAGTAAAAATTACACCAACAGATAGTGGTCAGGTTACCTTTCAGCAAAAACTACTTTAATCCTCACCGTAAATATCTTTTTTTTCTTTACATTTTTCTAGTATTAGGTTTTCTAAAAACCTATACATTTTTATTCCCCGTTTATCACAATACTTTTTTAAAACATCGTGAACGTCAACGGCAATTTTTAAATTTTTTATCTTTTTAACATCATTATCCATAGGTAGAAAAAAGGTAGAAAAAAAACCTACCAAATTATAAATACTTTTTTTTATGTAAAGTTTTTACCAAAATTCATAATATTTATAATAATAAATAAAAACGTAAAACAATAAAAAAAATGGCAACTAATAGTAATGTATTCGTATCACCAGGTGTTTATACTTCTGAAGTAGATTTAAGTTTTGTAGCCCAAAGTGTTGGTGTTACAACTTTAGGAGTTGTTGGTGAGACTTTAAGAGGTCCCGCTTTCGAACCAATCTTTGTAAGAAACTTTGATGAATTTCAAACGTACTTCGGTGGTACATCCCCAACTAAATTTATCAATACTCAAATACCTAAATATGAGGCTGCGTATATCGCTAAATCTTATTTACAACAATCTAACCAATTATTTGTAACAAGAATCCTAGGTTTATCAGGTTATGACGCTGGTCCTTCTTGGTCTATTAAGACTGTCGCAAACGT
>Ga0315284_10013388_pt1 | contig 11679 bp, 23 predicted proteins | sample YL17G09_16_MG_FD_203696 | JGI IMG/M metagenome (GOLD analysis project Ga0315284, IMG submission 203696) | Sediment microbial communities from Yellowstone Lake, YNP, Wyoming, USA - YL17G09_16 | ecosystem: Environmental > Aquatic > Freshwater > Lake > Sediment | place: USA: Wyoming | collected... | reverse complement strand
GCGTAAACTCCCCCATCTCGTCGGCCCGCTTGGCGCCGGCGGGCAGCAGGTCGGCGGCCCCCACCGGGTTGCCGTCCTTGTCCAGCCCGCGCCAGCCCCACTCGGCCTCGTCGCCCACGTCCTCGGTATCCGGCAACCAGGCCAGGGCGTCGGGGTAGTAGACGGTCTCATATGTGCCGGTCGCGCCGGGCCGGTCTACCCTGTACCATACCGTCTGGTCGGCATCCTGCGGCGCCGTGATCCTGTCAGTTACAGCCAGCGTATCCAGGACGCGGACGGTGCTGGTGCCGTCCGACTCGTCGCCGAAGATGATCAGGAACTCGTCGCCATCCCGGAGCACGCGGTCGCTCCACTTGTGCAGGTTCCGCTCCCCCAGGATGGCGGCGTTGCGGTCGGAATGGAAGAACTCCTGCCAGACCTCAGCGGCCGCCTCGTCCTCCGGCACAACGTCCAGGGTGCGACCCAGGTAAGACGTCCACAGGTTGATGGTGTAATCCATGAGGGGAGTGGTGCGGAGCAGGTAGCGGGACTCCTGGACAGTCCGGCGGCGGTCCGCCTCGTCGGGCGGCCCCCAGTCCAGGCGGACGTACTCAAGCTCCCGGATCATGTTGGCGAGCAGGTGCGGGTCCATCTGCTCGCGGAGCTGGGCGACCACCTGTTCCGGGCGCATACGATCGGGGATCTGGGCGAACCGTTCCAGGAGGGTGCGACGGGCGTTGTCGAGGGCGCGCGTTTCCGGGCCAAGGAAGGCTTTGGCAAGGCGTTGGCGGATCGTCGGCATCTAAGTCTCCAGTCTCTCCCCGCTGCGAAACACGATGGGTAACCAAGCAGTTTCACCCGATAGCAGGATGAACCCGTCATCCTCCAGCAGTATGGCACTACCATCACCTGCCAGCAAGCAGGATAGGGCAGGGGCGGGCAAAAACACTAGCATGGGCAGGCGCAAGGCAATGGCCAAGAAATCACGGCGGTTCACCATAGCATCTGGTCGTCAGTCGGAGGCGGCGGCCATAAGTTGAAGCGGGCGGCGTAGTCCCTAAGCGCCCGATGCAGTATGCCGGGCACGGTCCGCCGCTCTCGCTCCGCAAGTTGTTGGGCGGCTCGTGCCTCGGGGCCGGTTAGTTGAACGTTGACAAGGACATCCGCGCATACGCCCTCGCCCACGATCCCTGTGTCTGCCAATTGCCCCGACGATATTGCCGCGCCTACGCCTCTCAAAATGCCCGGTTCCTCCGTCCATATCGCCTGCTCCCAAAGGCGCCACCCACCATCAGGCATCCACGTACCCCAGCACTCTACCGTGTCCCACTGGCCCGGTGCGATCAGCAAGACCCTCAGCGGCCCCTGGCCCCCCTCGCAAAAGACCGTGCGTGTAAACTCCAAACTGCCATCCGGATGCGCATAGGCCTGACTTGCCCTGACCCAAATGATCTGCCGATCGGATCCGCCGTAACAACACCCGACCCGCCACAACCCCTCGGCGACCTTCCGTTCCCTGCTCACAGTCCCTCCCCCTCCTCAACTTCCCCCGCCTGGCGAACAGCAATGCCCATCGTGCCGGGGGCGCCCTCACGGGGCAAAGTGGGAGTAAACGTCACCTCCCGTACTCCCGGCATAGATACAAGGTCCACCTCGACAATCGAGCACCCATCCCAGTCCACGAGAATGCCCGGTGCCCCGGCGGGTAAAGCCACAACCTGCCTGGGTGGGCAGGCGGCGGGCGAACGATCATCAGGCTCAAAACCGAGGGCGAATATCTTGCTCACAGTCCCTCCCCCGCCAATTGTTCCTCAGTAACTGCCCGCACAGCACACAAGTAATCGCCATGTGCCACTTCCTCCAAGACCTCCTTTACCTCGCCGAATAGAGGATTGCGTAGGCCGATAACGCACTGCCGCGCCAATGACAGATAATATCCCGGCGGCATGGTCGCGCTAGGGTCATAGTACACGCGAGCACCCATATGCATACTGGGAACAACCACATCCTCATGCCCGTCCTTATACGTGACCACCCCGCGAACGTATTGTCGGTAAATATCCCCTTTCACGATGTGACTTGCCATTCCAAAGTGTCGGTATTCCACGCCAGCATTACAATCCCTCCCCCGCCCGCCTCTCGCGCGGGAACCTCACCTCGACCGCGCCCTCCTGCTGCCGCTCCAACCACAACGCTGGCCCCGCCAACGCCATGAGCACCGCGTCGGCCTTATCCGGGCTCCTGCCCAGCCTTGCCCTCACGTCCACCTTCGCCTCCACCTGTATACGGCTGGCCGACGTGTACTTGAACCCCGGCCCCAGCAGGTCGCCTGCCAACTCCTCGTCGGGCGGCAGCGCCAGCGTCACCTCGCTGGCCGGATCCAGCAGTTCCCTGGCATTCCACCACATGAAGGCGCGCCAGTTGGCGAACCCGAACTCACCGGTGCCGGAGTCCACGCTCTTCGTGCCCGCACTCGCGTTGAACGGCAGAACGTTGTGCCCCTGCTCCTTCAGGCGGGCCCCCAACCCCGCACCGACCCCGATGCTGTCGTAGAACACCGCGGCCCGCCTACCCCGCGCCGGCCTGACCATCGCCCCCACCTGCCCCGCCACCTCCATCATGCCCGCGTGATCGCTACCCGCAGGCCACGTCCGCAGCGGCGCCACGACGAACCCGCCGCCCCAGCGGTGCACCGTGGCCAGCACGGAGGCGTCGCCCGCCGGGCCGCCCTCGGCTATGTCCAGCCCGTGGGCATGCACGTCGCCAGGGCGTCCGGCAGCGTCCCAGTCGTGCCAGCGCGCCTGGGCCCGCGTCAGCCATTCCAGGGGGATGATCCCCGCCGTGCCGCTCTCGGCGAACTCGGCAGCGACCTGCGTCTGGTATAGGGCGCTGCCCACCCCCCAGAGGCGCGCCATGCGCTCGGCCCACTCGCGGGACAAGCGCCCGGCGGCAATGGCCTCCTCCGCCTGCACGTGGCGGCTACGCCAGTTCTCCAGGCCGGGCTGCCGGGCGCAGATGTCGTGGAAGCGCCCGACGGCCGGGCCCGGCTTGGATATGGCGACGGCGTACTTCTCACCCCCCTCGTCCGATAGGCTGCCCTCAGCGGCGTCCCAGAATGGTGTCGGGATGGCCCACGACTCGTCGAATACCCACATCAGGTGCTGAGCGTGGCAGCCTTCCATCGAACCGGGGCGGTCGCTTGCTATGGCGAAGGACTCGCCATACCGCAACTTCAGGGCCGTGAGCAGGAGCTCGTCGCGTGTATAAGGCGGGCGCCCGATCACGTCCCAACGGAGCAGGCGCGCCCACTTGTGCACCTCCGGCCAGAGGAAGTGCGTCAGTTGCGCCCAGACAGAGGCGGTGGTCGGGATCTTCCAGTCGCCGTCGGCGGTATCGCGGGTGAGAGCAAAGTGGTGAATGAGAAGAGCAACGCCAGCGCTCTTGCCAGCGCCACGACTAGCACGTGCAGCGAAGCGGCCGCGTGGTGCCTGCGAGTAGAGGGAGTCACCAAGTTCCACCTGGTAGGGCGCCGGACCACGCGGGAAGCCGGCGGGCGGGTTGGGCCACTTGACGCAGTCGCGCAGGAAAGCGGGGAAGTCTAGGCGGTAGCGTTCCTGCCAGGCCACATACTGATCAGCCTCGTCAGTCGGCAGTATCCACGTCACCATCTCCGATAGAAGCGAGTCGCGCAAACTCACCCCCGACGAAGCTGAGAATCTGCCGTTGCGCCTTTGGATCGTCAACAAAGCGCTTCACCCCCTCCTGCAAAGCACCGGTGGCGGCGTGCATGAGCAGCATCGCTTCCCGCGCGGTGAGCACTTGTTGCAGTTCCACCATGCGTCGGCGCTCGCTCTCGACGAGCCGCTGCTGCACCTGCATGGTGCCCATCACCTCAGCCCAACGCATCGCCTCGCTCGCCCCCACGTTGATAGCCACCGTGATCTGGCCGAGCAAGGCGGCCATCTCAGGCACCTTGCCAGCGGCACGCGCATTCACAAACTCGACCAACAGGGCCTGCAATAACGTCCAGTGGCGGCCCGCCTCGCCCCTGTCCAGCCCGGCGATCAACTCTCCCACGCGGGCATCCAGCACTGCCACGTGGTCGCGGAGCACCAGCAACTTCGGGTCGCCCATGGCGGCCTCGTAGCGGGCAGCCAAGCGCGTAGGCAAGTCCTTGCTCCACCGGCCCGTCTTGGTATGCGGGTTAGCCAGACCACGCGGGATAGCGCCGCCATGGTGGTAGCAGACGGTGCGACCCCTTACTGCATAAGCGCGACAACGTTCTCGCGTGCGTTTACTGGTCGCAGTGCATTGAGTCATAGTGCCAAGAGAGAGTTCAGCGACAAGAGAGATTCGCGCCAGCCGCGCAGGAGCATCCGCGTCACGGCCTCGACACGGCGGGCGACCTCAAGCTTGGTGGACTTAGCAGCCATCAAGCAGCCTCGGTTCTAGCCCCATGCCAGCCAAGCGCTCTAGGGCACGAAAGTGTGGTATAATGCGGCCATGCAAACCTACACACTCATTCGCAAGTGCCGGATATGTAGCCAACCCTTCAGAATTGTCTCCTCTCGCCATTGCATCTGTAATCCTTGCCGAACTCTTACCTGCCCTGTTTGCCGTAAGCAGTTCATATCTGCTCCAAGCAACCAGATTGTCTGTTGTTCTCCTGCATGTGCTTCCACATGGAATGCGGCGCCGATCCTTACCTGCCAGCGATGCACTAAGGCATTCAAACAGCGTCGTGGGCATCACTCCAAGTATTGCGGCGATGAATGTCGCTATCTGGCAGCGCGGCTTGATGAGACCACCTTGGCCGCACACAGGCGGCGTTCCTGGCGGTACAAGCAATGGCGCAATGCCGTCTTTGAGCGGGACAACTATACCTGCCAGGGGTGCGGGGCCACGGAGCACTTGCACGCCCATCACGTCAAAACATGGGAAACTCACCCCGATCTTGCCTTTGAACTTGGCAATGGCAAAACGGTCTGCGCCCCTTGCCATTCGATCATCCACGGCGCCCGCCTCCCCCTGAGAGGAGTACGGCGCCACACTTGTGCTGTCTGTGGTATAGTCATCAAGGGCAGAGGCAAAACTGGTCTTTGCCGTTCCTGTGGGATGCGCAACTCCCCTAAGTTCTGGGCATCCCAAGCCAAGAGGCATCGTGATATTTCCGGTCATTTCAGTCCTGCAACAACTGCGGGGTAAGACCTAATCCCTGCATCCTTTCTAGGGCAACGGCGACATACTTGGGCTCCAACTCAACGCAGTAAGCCACCCGCCCCGTCTGTTCAGCGGCAACGATGGTCGTGCCTGAGCCGTCAAAGGGATCTACTACCACATCGCCCGGGGTACTGTAGTGTTCCAGTAGGTCAACCCACAGTCTCAACGGCTTGGGACATGGATGGTTCGCAGTATCCGCTTGCTGCCCAATGGGGTAATCAAACACATCGTTCGCGCGGCTCTTAGGCCACCGCCCGCCAAAGAAGAACATGGGCTCCCAGCACCACGAGTTAGACACGCGGCCCCTCGTCAGTGCGTTTGTCTTGATCCACACACCCACATGCCGCGAGTCAAACCACCGAGCCCACTGAACATGATTGACACCACCGGGCGTCACTATCTGGCGGTCGCTTATGCTCTGCCATAGGGTGAACCACGATTCGGAGAAAGTGCGGTATTCCGCGAGGTCTTTCCCATCATCTGTGCTCTCGCCATACTCAATGCCCACGTTGTATGGTGGGTCAGCCACCAGAAGGTTTGCTCGCTCCCCGCCCATCAGCCGCGCCACATCCTCAGCACTCGTGCTATCCCCGCACAGCAGCCGATGGCACTTGCCAGGCACGGTCTTGCTCGGTATCTCCCACAACTGGCCAGGCCCGGTCTGCCACTGTTCCCGCAGTTCCTCCGCCCTATCCAACTGCGCCCCAACGTCCTCTGGCACTTCCGGCTTGCCCCAGTCTAGCCCTGCCTCAGCCGCCAGCTCCGCCAGCATCTGCTGCACGGCGGCGTCGCCCACATCCACCTGCCGCAGAAGCTCGTCCAGCTTGCCCTTGTCAGCCACGGCCATTGCGCTCAAAGGATCGAGTGACGCGAGTATGAGTGCCTCCTCACCTTCCGTCACGTCCACCCGCACGTAGGGCACCGGCGTCTCGTCGCCCCGACTCAGAGCCAGAGATACGCGCAAATGACCGTCCAGGAGTTCGCCGCTGTTGGCGCTCTCGATCACGTCCTGTACCCAGCCCACGGAATCCAGCACGCCGGCCAAGGCGTCCCTTTGCGCTTTCGGGTGGATCCTCCAATTCAGGTGTGAAGCCAGGAAATCCGAGGCCGGCTTCTCGCCATGCTGGACGATCCTGTTGCGCCATCCCTGCAACCGCGCCTTTGTCATCGCGCCTCCACCACTCATACTACCACCATCCCTGCCATCCGTCAAGTTGCCTTCACGCAACTACGGTGCTAGAATGGGGCCAGGAGGCGAGCATGGTTATGGAGACGTTAGAGTATGAGAACATCGGCCCCGCCCTGGTGACAGTGCTGGCACAGGTGTACGGGAACAAACGGCGGGCAAGCCTAGCGCTGGGGATCGACCGGGCTCAGCTCACGCGCTGGAAGCAAGGCAAGCAGCGACCGACCATCGAGGTGCTGCGCAAGGTACACCGGGGCTGCCCGGAGTGCCGACCGCTCATAGACGGACTGTTCCAGATAGGGGCGTGAGCAGCGACGCCCCTGTTCCTGTCCCATCCCGCAGGAAGTGCCCCATGCCCATCAGTGCCGCGAACCAGCGTGTGCGTCTAACCCTGCGCCGGTCGGTCGTGACCCGTGCTAAGTTGGCCGCTGAGACCCTTGGTGTGGCGAATCACCTGGACCTGATGGCCGTCGCCCTGGGCCTGGGATTGCGCGCCCTTGAACTCCAACTACAGGAACCGGGTGCGCCCACGAGCGCGCCTACCGGGGCGCGTTGCCTGTACTGCGGAAGGAGTGAGATATGACTGTCTCGGTATCCGCCGATGCCCTGTCCCACTTGCGGTGAACCGGATAGGCTCACGGCACATGATGTAGCCAAGCACTATCAGTGCGATGCCTGTGCCAACCGGGCCGAAGGCGCGGGCTACTAACCAGGCCGAAACGCCCGGACCCTAGGCCGGGCGTCTGGCGGTAGAATCGCCACTGAGGAGGCCCAAATGGCCAAACACAAACCTACCTGCGCGAAGGCAATGGCGAAACGCGACCAGGCCCGCGAAGCCTGGCGGCAGCAGTGGCCGTCCCACTGTCCGGACTGCGAGGGGTGGGGCGGCGCCACGTTCAAGTACGACGTCGGCCCCGCAGGTGTAAGTCTCTCACCCCCCACTGTGGAGGAGTTCGATCCCTGCGGCGAGTGCGTTGGTCACGGCGAATGTCCGCGCTGTGCCACTGACGCCTGGGACAGCTATGACTACGAGCCAGGCGAGTTGACGTGCCCGGAGTGCGGGTTCGTGGTGGGCAAGGAGCAGGGGATGCCCACGGTGCTCCCCTGCTCCTGCTGGGAGGATGAGGCATGAGCGAACAGAGCAACAGGTACGTCGCAGATATGCAGCATGATGCCCGGCACGAAGGGTATGACGAGGGCTACCTACAAGGCAAACTGGCCGCCTGCCAGGACTGCACCCGTATGGGCCTGCTCACGTCGCCCCCGCGATTCGTCACGGTGAGAATCCCCGGCCAGTATACAGAGGGGGTAGTACTGCACATCGCCCTCGACAAGATCACCGAGGTCGAGGTGACGCTAGACAGAAAAGGCGCACCCCTAACAGTGAATATCGGCAACGTCGGCGGCGGTTGGCGCCAGGTGGACGACCCGGAGGCCATGCGAGTTATCCTGGCAGCCATCGACATGGAGGTGACGGCATGAGTGACCGACGTTTCGACTCGACTCTAGACAACGCGGCCGACATGCCACCGAGAGCAGCGCCCCCATCCGTCTGGGCCAGGATCCTCAAGTCTTTCCAGGCTGGCCTGATTAGTGACGGCAGAGTTACGCGCCACCCGGGCAGCAAATGCAGGTACAAGAGCCAGGCATACCGACACCGCCGCCGCAAGATCGCCGCGGCCAGCAGACGGCGAAACCGCTGAGGAGGGCGACGTGCCTGAAGCCATCGTTGGCGGCGCAGGATGACCCAGTTAGTGTTGATTCTAGTCCTGGCCGGTGTCCTTCAGGGCGAGGGTGGCATCATCGGCAGGTTGGGCATGGTGGCCGTCGCCGATGCCGAGGCGGATGGGGTTGAGGAGGAGGATCTGCAGCAGGCGGCAATCGCGTAGGCCGCGTTTGGGGCCGCCGGGATCCCGACAGGGACGGCAGGCCGGCGGCCTCGCAACTCAGTATGAGTATGAGAAGGAAGGGTAAAGATGCTTCATTTCACCCACTGCGAGGAGTGCCTAAAGATAGGCAAGAAGCTTCGCTACGATTCCGAGTATGGCTGCCCTGAGTGCGCTAGGCGCGCGGAATTACGCCGTATAGAGAGGCATGAACCGTTGGGGCACCGTCGCCTCGCCGATGCACCACTGACCGTTGAGGATTGGAAACTTGTCTATGACTTCCTACACGACGTCGTCCAACCGTTTTACGCCACCATTGCTAAGCGCAGTTATGAGCGAGAGAGCGGAAATGCCTGAAACTCTCGTCGCCTTCGCCCTCGCGCTCCGCATTGCCACCGTATTACAGGGCGAGGGTGGCATCATCGGTAGGTTGGGCATGGTGGCTGTGGGTGACACGCTGCTCGCCCGCAGGGAAGCCGGGCAATCGTGGGAGCAAGTCTTGTCCGCCTACTATGGCAATGCCCGGCCTACGGGCGCGGCGCGTGAGATTGCGGAGCAGATGCTGGCGCACCCCTGGAAGTCGCAGGGGATGCAGTTCGTCTACTCGGAGGCTGACCGGGTGCGCTACGGTTGGCCCACCGGTGACCTGACAATCCGGCGGGGACGCTGGGCATTGCACTTGGCCCGGGAGTGGCCAGGTGGATAGTCCTGTGTCGTTTGGTGGGGGTGTCAACAGTACGGCCCTTGTGATCCTTCTGGCCAGCGAGGGATGGCGTGGTCACATCCTGTTCGCCGACACCGGAACCGAGCACCCAGATACCTACGAGTATCTAGCCTATCTCAGCAACTGGCTATCGAAACACGACCTGAGCATCACGCGGCTGGGGGACGAGTGGCGGCGCGGCAAGGGGAAGATGTCGCTCATTGACTTCTGCGAGCACTACCGTGTCACACCGTTCCCTGGCACCCGCTGGTGTACGAGCACCTGGAAAGTGGAGCCACTACAGAGGTGGTGCGCCGCCAATGGTTACGAGTTTGATAGCCTGTTGCTGGGGATCAGCGCCGAGGAAGCGCACCGCCAGCCACTCAAGGAACGGCCACTGGTAGACCGTGGCATAGACCGATCGGGGTGCGTGCGGATCATCCAAGCGGCAGGATTGGAAGTACCGCGCAAGTCGGGGTGCTGGCTATGCCCGTTCCAATCAGCGAGCCAGTGGCGCGACTTGTGGGAGCGACACCCCCACCTGTATGAGCGAGCCGAACGGCTGGAACGGTTGGCGGACGAGAGACGGGCCGAGAAGGGCAAGAGCGTGAGCACGTCGCTGGGGATGGACAAGGTGACCCTGGCACAGATGGCCGAGCGGTTCGCCGCGCAGGGCAGCATGTTCCCGTTTGCGGACTACTACCAGCCATGCCTGTGTCGGCTCTAGGAGGGGAGTGACGATGGCGAGCACAACGAAGAGCGCGCGCTGGCGGAAATACGACGCGATGCTGCCGCTGGCCACAGAGGGCGGCACCCTCACTGGTTTCGTGCCATCCGACTGGGAGGTCAAGTCTGGCGACTGGGGCCCATGCTGCCAAGACCCGCGCAACTGGGTGGGCCACGGAGAGATGCGCTTACTGAGTGGAGAGGGTGAATCTGCCGACCCGTGGTACTGGCATGGGTTCCGCCGATACCGTGATGTGCGGTGTGGCGTATGCGGGAAGGCAGTCATCGCCACGGAATACCTCTGGCCAGGAGGGGAAGACGATGGCTAGTGCAGAGGGAAAGTTGGCCTGGCTGCTGGATGTCGTCGAGATTTGGATCATCCGCACCGAGGCCGAGAAGCACGCCGTGTCGGAGTGCAGCGAGCGGATCAGGCTGGACGGCGAGCTCGTCGCGCTGAGAGTGTTGTACGCCCTGATCGTGAGCGGGAGAGAGGAGATATGAGCGAGGCACACATAATCTGGTCGGCACCAGTGGAGGTACCACGCCAAGAGATGCGGCACAATACGCCCATTGATCCGGCGAAGCACAAGTTCTTTCGTGACGTATGCCTGCGTCTCGAGCAGACGAAGGAGACAGCCGCGATTCGCTATGACTTCGCCAGCCGTGAGGAGGCCAGGCTGTACCGCAGTTATGCCATGCGCACTATCAGAGACAACATTGGTCTAGCGGCAGCCAATAGCAAGTCGCGACGGAGTAGCAATGGACATTGGTACGTCTACTTCGCCCGGGGCCCGAAGTGGCACAAACCATGAGCCTGCTGCCTGCATACATCGATACCATCGCGCATATCCGAGCCCACCCATCGCACTATCCAGGCCGCGACATGCTCGATGCCCACGCCGCTCTGTTCCGCGCCCTGGCTCATCGCCACGGCTGGGAGGCGGTGCTGCGGCACAGTCGGCTGATAGATACGATTTTGCGCGGGGTAGAGGGACGGCCGGCAAAGCCGAGTCGGGCGGCTGAGCAGGCCAGGACGCTGGCGGCATATGAACAGGTGCGAAAGGACAGACTGGTGGTGACATGAGTTTCGAGGTCTGGCAGGCAGGCGACGTGACGCTATATCGGGGCGACTGTCTTGAGGTGCTGCCAACGCTGGCGGCTGGGTGCGTAGACGCGGTAGTGACTGACCCACCGTATGGGATCAACTTCTCTAATGCAACCTGGCCAGACGAGCCAGATGCCTACGGAGCGCTAATGAATCGGTTCGTCAAGGCACTTATACCCCTCGTTGGCAATGGCCCAGTTTTCGTGTGGCAGACAATGCTCAATTGTGGTCGCTGGCATGAATGGTTCCCCGAAGGTTTCCGCATCTTTGCCGCGTGCAAGGGCATGGTTCAATACAGACCAACGCCCGTGCAATATTCATGGGATCCAGTCATATTCTGGGGCAAGATCCGAACTACTCCTAGCGTTTACAAGAAGGATTGGCACGTTCAGTTACTGGCGCCGTATGGCGCCAACCGTGTCCGAGTTGACCATCCGTGTCCCAAGCCACTTCTTCAAACGGCGTACCTCATAGACCTGGCTACAAACCCAACCATGACCGTTCTCGATCCCTTCATGGGCAGTGGCACTACGGGTGTCGCCTGTGTCCAGACCGGCAGGCGTTTCGTCGGGGTGGAGTTGGACCCTGGCTACTTCGAGATAGCACGCAAGCGTATCGAGGCCGCCCAGCAACAACTACGGCTGCCACTGGTGGTGACATGAGCATCGAGGTATGGGATTCGTACTATACCGAGCGATGGGACGAAGACAGACTCCTAGAATTGCATTGTCGGCGCGACCACCTACCAGATCGGTGGAATGAGTCATGCTGCCGGTACGAATCTGTCTATGGCCCATGGGAATACGGGTACAGCATCAGATCGGGTATCAGTCTACTGCCGGTGGATGGCCACAGTATGCAGCGCGTCTCTGAG
>Ga0315284_10013386_pt1 | contig 11680 bp, 15 predicted proteins | sample YL17G09_16_MG_FD_203696 | JGI IMG/M metagenome (GOLD analysis project Ga0315284, IMG submission 203696) | Sediment microbial communities from Yellowstone Lake, YNP, Wyoming, USA - YL17G09_16 | ecosystem: Environmental > Aquatic > Freshwater > Lake > Sediment | place: USA: Wyoming | collected... | reverse complement strand
AATTCATTCAGGCAACCAAGCAAGGCATTGACGCCCGGATGACTGGACGGCTGTGGTTCAAGTCGTTCCCCTCCAAAACCGCCTCCATCTTCGAGATTGAGCAGCACGCCAAGTACCTCTGCCAGCAAAAAGGACTGAAGCCCAAAGCCATCGTCGTCGATTACGCGGAGACCGTGCGACCCACGCTGGTCGGCAAGAACGTGCCGGACAACCGCCAGCAGGCTGACATCTACACCGCCGCCCGCGCAATGGGCAAGAAGCTGGGAGCCTGCATCATCATGCCCGACCGGTGCAACAAGGAGACCGTCGGACGCAGCGTGCCCAGCATGACCTCCTTCCAAGGCTCCTTTGAAAAAGCCGGTGTTGTAGACGCAGCCATCGGCATCTGCTTTACCGAACAGGAACGTCTACAAAACCGGGTGCGCTACTTCATTTTCCTGAACCGCCACGGCCCCCAGCTTCTCCACTACGAGGGGCGCGTGGACCCGGAACTGATGCGAATGACCGTAGACAAGAAAATCGAGTACACCCCGGACGCGGAGGACGAACCGGGAGCCAAGCGCAGCGGCGGCGGGGGTGGGCGGCGCGGCGCGAAACTCAAGGCACACGTCGATGACGCCATCGCGGCTATGTCTTAACCTTGTATTTCCGGGCTTCGACAGGCACACGAGTCTCCGCTTCGAGCACGAGGTCTTTGACGACCAGTGGCCCGACCTCCACCAGCGGCTCCGCCGTGCAATGATGCTTGCCGTGGACCGGGAACTTGTAGCGCGTCTCGCCCAACACCCCGACCAGTTCCAGCGCCAAGTCCAGCGCATGGGCCGTGTCCGAGATGCGGACGTATTCGTGGTCGCTGTGCCAGTTGTAATAGCCGCTGCTCAAGTTCATGCAGGAAATCGGGAACCGCTTGCGGACGGCCATCACGTCTGTATACGGATGGTCCTGCCAGAGCATCTGGCGCTTTTGCAGCGACGGCAGCGCCCGCTTGATGAACTCGCCATCGTTCTGGAAATTCCGCACCCCGGAGTTCCGGTAGCTGAACAGGTTCCGGGCCGGGCAGTCAAACTCCAGCATGTAGGCGATGTGCTTGAAAAACTCCGGGTCCGCGTTGAAGGCACCTTGGCAGCCATGTTCCTCGTAAGCGAACAGCGCCAGCGCCACGTTGTCCAGCCGCTCCAGCGCCTCCAAGCAGACCATGATGCCGCTCTTGCAGTCGCCGCCGATGCCCGCCTGCTTGCCCTTGTTGTCCGTGCCCACGAAGATGTCGCCCATCTTGTGTATGTGTACTTCCCGGTCGTAGGGCTGAACCGTGTCAATGTGGGCGCTCAGGCACGGGTAATAGTCCGCCTTGCCCTTGACCACGAAAACATTCTTGTGTTTATCGCTCCAGACCTGCCCGCAACGCCCTATGCCACGGGAGATTATGTGGCTGGTGAGAAAATGCACCATCTGGTCCTCTTTACCAGAGACCGAGGGCACTTCGAGTAGTTCGCGGAACAAGTTCAGATTCATGGAAGTGACTGTATACGACTATGCCTTTTCAGTCAACCAGAAAATACGATTCGGCTTCCAGTTCTTTAAGGCATGATTTTGCTGACAGCTTTCTTTCCGACGACGCCGGAGCGTGCCGAAGAACTGGAGTTGTGCCTGAAGCACAACCTTCGGCTGCCCTTCTTTAAGCAGGTCGTATTGCTCTGCGAAGGAAAGGCCCGGCCCAGTTTCACGGACCCTAAGCTCGCATTCACGGATATGCCCCGGCGGATGCTCTACGGCGACTTCTTCCAGTATGCCAACCAGTTCCACGCTGGGAGCCTCTGCGTCGTTGCCAACACGGATGTCATGTACGACGACACCCTGACCAAGTTCGTCTACCTGCCGAAAGAACGCTGGGAAAACCGCCTCTATGCCGTCACCCGGACCAACGAGGACGGCAAGCTCCAGAACGAAGGCTCACAGGACACGTGGGTATTCAAAGCCCCGCTCAAAGAATTTGACGGCTGGAACCTCATCCTCGGCATCGTCGGCTGCGACTCCTTCCTCGCCCAGAAAGCCGTGGAAGCAGGCATCACCGTTCAGAATCCAGCCCTGAGCATCCGCTGCTCACATCGGCATCGCGTCGGTGTCCGTAACGACATGCTGCCGATGCCCAATAGCGCCGAGAAAACCTGTTACTGGCAAGCCCCCGGCTACCGTGCTGTCTGCGTTCCCTACTCCACCTTATGACCTACGAGTTCTTCAACGATTGGCATCTGGGCGACTGCCTGTTCCAGTGCCTTTACTTCCACCGCCTCGCGCCGAAGTTTCCGAACGACGAGTTCGTGCTTCACTGCCGGGACGAGCACCACAAACAACTGGCCGAGACCGTCGAGCACCTGCCCAACGTCAAGCTCTTGCCGAACGACCCGGCCAAGCCCCGTGGCATCAACTGCTGGATTGGAACCGGCGAGTACTGGCACAAGCACCCTAACCGAAACCAGATGCTTCCGTTCTGGCTGGAATGGTTCGGCGTCATCAGCAAGCAAGCCGGGCTGCCCAACCCGTTCAAAACTGTCGCTGACCTTTGGTGGGACTTCCCTTCCATCGACAAACCGACGCCGCTCAGCACGCCCTTCGACTTCCTCGTGGTCAACGCTCAGCCGCTCAGCGGCCAGTTTCACTACAACAACAGCGAGATGAACGCGCTCATCGGCCTGCTGCGCGATAAAGGCCACACCATCGTTACCACAAACCCCTCAATCCCCGGCGTGCCCAACACCTTTGAGCAGGGCATCAGCGTCAGCGGCATCGGCAACGTCTCCAACTTCTGCACCTATCACCTGATGGTCAGCACCGGGCCTAGCTGGCTGACGTGGAACAAAAGCAATGTAGGTAAGGTGAAGCTTCGGATGATTCTGCTCGACCACATCAAGCTGGACTACGACGCGACGTGCCACCACTTCGGCTACGTCCAAGGTGCCGCTAACTTTATGGTCGCCCAAAAACTCCTGTAGCCATGCTCGAAATCTTCACCATCGTCCTGAATGGGATGCCCTTCATAAAGGAGCACCTGCCCATCTTTAACCGGCTGAACATTCCGTGGCGCTGGCACATTGTCGAAGGCGTCGCGCTGCCAGAAAAATGCACCGGCTGGTGCCAGCCCGTGCTGCCCACCGACCACAACAACTGGCGCTCCAACGATGGCACGACCGAATACCTCGATTCCATCAAAGGCGACAACGTAATCGTCTACAGGACCGACGGACCTTGGCACGGCAAGCTAGACATGTGCAATGCGCCGCTGGCTAACATCGCTCCCGGTGCGGTACTCCACGAACTGGACGTGGACGAGTTCTGGTCACACACTCAGCTTGAAACTGTCCACAATCTGTTTACCAACTACGGCGCGGGCAAAGGCTGGTACTATTCTGACTGCTACTACGGCCCCGACATCCACGTTGTAAACACCGAGTCCTACGGCGACAGCATAGGCCATTCTTGGATTCGCACTCACCGTTACATTGGCCAGCCGTGGCAAGCCCACGAACCCCCCAGCATCCCCTACGAGGGCCGCGTGTTATCACGCCCGGAGATGGCCAGCCACGGCCTCATCTTCGCCCACTTTGGCTACGCCTTGGAGGAACAGGCCCGGTTCAAAGAGAATTACTACCGGCAGGCCAACAACCTTTTCTACTGGCAGCGGCTCCAAGCCAATACCCAGTGGCCAATCCAGTTAGACCGATGCTTTCCCTACTGGCCCGGCCAACACGCCACCCTCAACAAAACCGAAGATTACCGCGCCGTCATCAAGCGCCTCCAAACTACATGAATCCCTTCGACCCTTACGGAACCCACCAGCAAATCCTCCTAGCCGCCTGCCGACAGACCACTGGCCCCATCGTCGAACTCGGCACCGGAGATTGGAGCACCCAGCTTCTCCATGACACCTTCCCTGACCGCTACATCGTTTCGGTAGACAACCACATGGAGTGGCTGGCGAAGTACACCCACCTGTCCTCGCCCAAGCACGTATTCATGCTGGTGAAGGACTTCAGCTACTATGTCTCTCCGGTGGCCCGCGCAGGCGTCCTGTTTATCGACTTTGACCCCGGTCGTCAGCGCCGGGCGATTCTGATGCAGGAAGCCGGGCGGGCCGACATGCTCATTTGCCACGACACCGAACCGACCTGCCATCCTGACTACGCTTGGGGTGAAAGCTTCAACTCCTTCAAGCACCAGTTCACCGACCTCGTGAGTGGCCGCTGGGCCAAGGACGGAGGTATGTACACACGTGGAACAACCGTTGTCAGCGACACCATTCCTTTTAAGCCATGAAATACCAAAGTGTTCCCGGCTACTTTGACTTCGAGGGATTCTATAGTGAAGTCGTCGGCGCTGCCCCCGACGGCAGCACCCTTATTGAAGTTGGAAGCTGGCTTGGCAAATCGGTCATCTATCTGGCTGAAGTCGTCAAAGCCAGCGGAAAGGACATTCGCATCTTCGCTGTAGACACTTGGCGCGGGTCTTGGCAGCACAAGCCGGAGGACCAAGCATTGCTCCAAAGCAGCAACGGCAGCGTTTACGAGCACTTTATGGCTAACATCCGGCGCTGCGGCGTAGACGACATCATCGCACCGATTCAATTACCCTCCGTCGAAGCCGCCAAAACGTTCAAGGACCACAGCGCCTTCATGGTCTACATCGACGCGCTTCACACCTACGAAGATTGCCGGGATGACATTGCCGCGTGGCGCAAGAAGGTCCAGCCGGGCGGAATGCTGGCAGGCCACGATTATGGCTGGGGCGGCGCAGACAAAGTGCAGCGAGCCGTTGATGAGGCTTGGCCTAATGGCGTGCGACTCCTTGGCGCGACGTGGGCGGTTACCTCTGACAAGCTATGAGCAGCAACAAGTACAGCATCCATAAAATCGCGTGGTTCCCGGAGAAGCTGGAGTCCTTTCGCAAAGGTGTGGTGACTCCACCCATTTACGTCCGGGTGAAACCGACCAACCGGTGCAACCACGACTGCTTCTTCTGCGTCTACAAAGCCTCCTTCTCCGGGATGCACGAATTGTCGCCCGACCGCGAGAGCGATTATGTTGGCAAGGTCGCGGAACTGACGACGGACAAGTTGATGGAAATACTTGAGGACTTCCACGCCCTGAACGTCAAGGCCGTGACCTACAGTGGCGGCGGAGAGCCGTTAATGCACCCCGGCATCGTCGGAGTCATGGAGCGCACGCTGGAACTGGGCATCGACCTGTCCATCATCACCAACGGCCAACTGCTCCAAGGGGACCGCGCCCGCGTACTGGGCAAAGCCAAATGGGTGCGCGTCTCGGTCGATTACCAAAACGCCGAACAAATGCACGAGCACCGCAACGTGCCGGAGCGCATGTTCGAGGCTCTGCTGGCCAACTTGAAAGCGTTCAGCCAGACCAAAGACCCCGGCTGCAACCTGTTCCTCAATTACATCGTTCACAAAGGCAACTGCGACGGCTTATTGGACGCGGCGCACCTGTTCAAAGCGCACGGCGCGGAGAACGTCCGCTTCAGTCCCATGTGGATTCCCAACATGCAGGAATACCACGCGCCCATCCGGGAGAAAGTCTTGGCCCAGCTTCAGGCCGCTCAGGCGCTCGTGGACGGCAAGTTCGAGGTCAATACCACCTACGACCTGACCTCGCCCGCGCACTCCACCACGCGCACCTACCACAAGTGCCTGTTCATGCAGATTGTCCCGGTCATCGCCGCCGATGGGAATGTCTACGCCTGCCACAACAAGGCTTACGACACCAAGGGCATGGTCGGCTCTCTAGCCAATCAGCGATTCATAGACCTCTGGTTCAGCGACAAGACCAAGCAATTCTTCGAGACACTGGACCCCACCGTGGCTTGCCACCACCAGTGCGCCAACGACGAGAAAAACATCCTAATGCACGACATAATGAGCGCCCATGATAACTTCATTTAACGCGGAGAATGCGCTGAAGATGATTCGGCGCGACGACTTGGGGCTGGTCCTCGCCCAGCTAAACTATCTCGGCGAAGGAGCCGAAGTGGGCACCTACCGGGGAGACTTCTCCGTACAACTACTGAGTAAGTGGGCGGGCAGGAAGCTTTACTCCATCGACTGCTGGGTGGAACAAGACCCGAAAGTTTACACCGACAATCCGCAGGGGCAGGAGCAGAACTATCAATCGACCGTGGCCAAGCTCCGCCAGTTTGGTTCGCGCAGCCAAATCGTCCGGGAGTTCTCCGTCAAGGCCGCCGCAGCCTTCAAGCCCCGGTCACTGGACTTCGCCTACCTCGACGCCAATCACAGCTACGCCGCAACCAAGGACGACCTCGAAGCTTGGGGTCCGCTCGTGCGCGACGGCGGGCTGCTCTGTGGCGACGACTATACCGCCGACTATCCGGGCGTGGCGCAGGCGGTTCAGGAATATGCTCGCTGGATGAACCTGCCTGTATACACTGGCTGCACAGACCGGACCAATTGGTTTATTTTCTATGCAGCGACTTGACCTAAAAGCCCTGCGCCGCCGGATGGTAATGATGGCCAAGGAACACTCGCACGGCCACCTGTGCGGGAGCCTGAGCGCCCTGCCCATCATCGTCAACATCTACTACGGCCTGCGGGACTGTGACGTATTCATCCTCAGCAAAGGCCACGCGGCTCCGGCATGGTACGCCGTCTTGGAGGCTCTGGGATACCACCCGGACGTGCGCTGCATTCACCCGGAGCGCGACGTAGCCAACGGCGTAACCTGCACCACCGGCAGCCTCGGCCACGGCCTGCCCATTGCAGTCGGATTGGCCGTAGCAAAGAAGCTGCGCGACGAGGACGGCCTTGTACACGTACTCATGGGCGATGGCGAATGCCTTGAAGGCACCACATGGGAAAGTCTGGCACTGGCCCGCCGGTTCAATCTGCAAAACCTTGTAGTCCATGTGGACGACAACGGCTGGCAGGGGTCTTGCGCCTTCATGGACACCGACCTCATCGAAAAAATGAACCGGGTATTTCCGGTCACGACTTACGGCTACCGCAAAGGCTACGGGGTCTCTTTGTTCGCCAAACACCCGGAATGGCACGTCCACTACCTCACTGATGCGGAATACAAGGAAGCTCTGGCTGAACTTGACTGACTATGCGCTATGAATTTGCACGGGTGCTGACGGCGCTCGCTGAAAAAGACCCCCTGATTTACTTGCTGACCGGCGATGTCGGCGGAGCCTTGTTCGACCCGTTCCGCGCCAAATGTCCGGGACGCCACATTGAAATCGGTGTCGCCGAACAGAGCATGGTGGGCATGGCCGCCGGAATGGCAATGGCCGGGCTGCGCCCAATTGTCTACACTATCACCCCGTTCCTTATCGAGCGAGCCTTCGAGCAAATCAAGCTGGACGTTCACTGCCAGAAGGTGCCTGTCGGCCTTGTCGGCTATTCCGGCTACCCGACCTACGGCCCCTCCCACATCGAACTCGACGCTCCCAAACTGATGTCACTGGTCACGAACATCCGTGGCCTCTACCCGGAACAGAACGGCGACGTGGAACGAATGCTGTCCGAACTGGACTTCAACCAACCGTGGTTTTTAAGCCTGAAGAAAGCACCAACTAAATGAACAACCTCATCGGCCCCGAAATCGTAAACGACGACTTTGCCATCGCACTGGAAAACACCGTCGCTCACTTCCCCATCAAGTCCATCCTCGAACTGGGGGCATCCTCCGGGGACGGCAGCACCGCCTGCTTCGTGCGGGGCATGGCCCGGAACCCGGAAGCCAAGCTGTTTAGCCTCGAAGCCTCCAAGGAACGCTTCGCCGTGCTCCAGCAACGCTACGCTGGAAATCCTCGCGTGACCTGCATCAACGCTTTCAGCGTGCCCCCAGAGCAATGGCTTACACACGCTGACATTGACGGGTTCATCCGCGATTACGGCAACGAGTTTGGCGGCGACACCTACAAAGGCTGGCTCCAAATGGAAATCGACTATCAGGCCAAGAGCGGAGTGCCCGCCAACGGCATCGAGCAAGCTCTGGCGCTCAACGGCGGCCCCTTCGATTTCGTGCTCATTGACAGTTCCCTGTTCAGCGGCATCGCCGAATTGAAAGCCATCTACGGGGCACAGTTCATCGCGCTCGACGATGTGCGAAGCATGAAAACAGGACCGAACCGGGTGCAGCTTGCCGCCGACCAGACCTACCAGTTGTTCGCTTGCGGCCCGGCCCGTTACGGATGGGCTATCTTCAAGAAGCTTTAGTCGGACTGGTTGTTGATAATCACGTTGCCGACGCGAAGCAGTTCGTAGTCGGCAGCCGTCACCCGGCTCTCATTGTTGCCGGGCGTGCCCAGCGCCACGCGGGTCACCGTATCCACCCCGGAGACCGAAGCCACCACGTCCGTCACGCTCACCAGCGAAGCGTTGATGCCGGGCACCTGCCGGGCGTACATCGCGCCGCCAATGGCCATGCCGTCACTCCACGAACGCAGAGATGAACGAATCTCCCGGCGCTTGGACTGGGTATTCTCGCCCACGTAGCCAATGTACACATTAACCACACGCTCTGTGGAATAGCCCTGAACGGTGACCAGCTTCATAGTCAGGTCGCCCGGAGCGCCGCGAATCCACAGGTTTACTTGGCCCGTGAGCAGGTTGACCGTCGAGTTGAAGTTGATAGTCTCGGTGCCAACCTGAACGGTGTTGGCGGTGCTCAAGTTCTGGCCAAACAGCCGGGCGTAGCCCGCTGTAACGTAAGGCACAATGGTCAACTCGCTCGTGCCGAGGTAGAGCTTGAAGGACCAGACCGCCATCGGGAACACCGGCAACTGCGCCGTGTACAGGCTGACCTGACCCAACCCGGTGCCGTCGTCCTTGGGTGTGCTGGCACCATTCTTCGTGAGCGTGTATACAAACGTGTCCTGCGGGACGCTGAACAGTTCGAGGTCGTTGGACGGATACAGGTCATTGATAGGCGTGGCCATATTGACCGTATCAACGCCGTAGGTCTCATCCACCGCCCGGAGCAGGTTGGAATAGAAGATAGGGTCACCGGGGCGCAAGGTGTTTACAAAAGCCCGGATAGTATCCGTGACCAACCGTTTGGTGTCCGAGATGCTGAAGCCATCAAACACCTTGAAGCGAAGGCTGATGGGCACCGGACGGGCCGTGCCGTCGTAAATCTGCACGAAGTCGGTGCCGACCGATTTGGTCTGGAGGTAATCTTGAAGGGCCAGCTTCAACTGAGGGGTGCAGGCAACCAGACCGCCGTTGACGCCCGTCGTCCACGCATAGATGGCCACGATGTTGCCCTCCAAAAGAGCGTTGTCCCGGCGCACAGTGGCGCGAGCATAGGTCACGGTGCCAAGCTGAGGGTCTGAATACTGCTGGGCGATGGTCTGGTAATCTTCCAAGGTCACCGCCCGGTTGTTCGTGCGGGCGTAGTAGGGAATGTTTACACGCGCTTGGTCCAGCGTCTCCGCATCGTTGCCGCCAACTCCAGTCGAGGTCTGATTGGTGATGATGACGGTGGTCGGACTCGACAGACTTTCAATCGAGCCGGTAATCGACGTGTTAATCACGTTCAGGTCGATATTGCCGACGATGCCTCCACCGACCCGGTAAATCACTTCGATGGGCGCGTTGGAGGGGACCGCCATCCCGAACACACCGTCGCCAAACAGGATGACCGTTGCGCCGGAAGTCAGCGTGCGGACCTGATACACCTTATCGAACGCCCCGGAGACTCCAACGCTCTCCGCCTGCGCCCACGTCTCACCAGCCACAGTGACCACGGTCGAGTTATCAATCACCGGAGTCCGGCTCAGCTTCAGCGCATAGCCTGCGGTCGAACCGGAAGGAGCCACGTAACGCTCCGTGATGGTCTGGCCCTGAATCAACTGGATGCGTGTGTCGATAACCGAGGCTGACGTGGTGGCCGTTGCTCCCGTGTAGGCAGTCGTCAGGACGATGCGCGAGTAAAGGCTGACGGCTCCGGGAGATTGCTCGATGCTTTGAATTGTGTACAGCGTCACCCCGTCCACGCTGAAAGTCTGCCCGGCTTGGACAAACTGAGACAGGTTGATAGTGGAGTCCACCGGGTCCACGTTCGTTGAGTTGTTCGTGACGTTGACGAAGGTATTAAGCACGTTGGCCCCGGCCTGCGAAGGCGAAAAGGTGACCACGAGGGTCACGGGCGTCAGGCTGCCCGGCACAATTCGATAGTCCTTGGAGACCTCAAAAGGCAGGTTATTGGTGTCAGACGTACGAATCAGCGTGCCTTTGGCAATGATGATGTCCGAAGGCGCTGTATTGGTGTCACTGGCCAATACCGCTTCACAGGCAACCGTCGCAGGCACCGGACTGCGAAGGTTGTAATTGACCAACCGGCCAAGGCGGACAGCAGACTCCCGCAGCCGCATCGTAGACAAAAAGTTCTCGGCACCGATGAAGTTCAGCATGAACGCCAACGTCGCCAGCCCCCACGCCACAATGTCTACGAGGACGATGCCGAAGCTGTTCGCCAGAAAATCGTTCCACGTGTTGGGATACCGCTCGCGGATGCGCTGAAGCAAAGCGTCCTTGTGGCTCTGGTAATCGAGCTTGATGTAACGAAGTGTGTTCTCGGTAGCCATAGGTCAAATCAGGAAGCGCCCGTATCTTTTGATGCGAAGGTACATCCGGCGAGCGCCGGGTGAAGCGTTACGTTCCAGCGCCAGTTGGAGCACCGCCTGAGCCACCAGACTCTCATCCGGGTCAAAGAGCGCACCGCGCCGACGCTCTCTGGCAACCCCCAGCACGTTCTGCCGCTGGAGCTTGGCATAAAGGTCGCGGGCCTCCTTGAGAATGCCTGCCGCAGCCTCGTCAAATTCCTCGTGAGGCGTCTTGGCGAAGTACTCACGAGCATTGAACTCGTCGGCTTCCAGCAATTGGTCAACGATACTCTGTGCGGTCACGCCTTAACTACTCTGCCGGGAACGGAAGCCGCAGGAGGGCCAGCAGTTCTTTGACCAGCGCATCGCTCTCCGCTTCATCGTCATGGTCGGCATTTTGAAGATGTTGGCGCAAACCCAACAACCGGGTCAGTGTTTGCTCCGCCGCGCACAAAGCTTTGGCATCGTCAACGGGTATCCGATGCGATTGCCGCTTGAGGGCCGCAATCTGCTTCTCCAAAGGCACGCTATCCATGCCCGCTAAGAACCAAGTCAGATGGCAAAAATTTTGAAAACAGTCGTGTCCCAGTCGAGAATCAGGTCGCCGCCGGTAGGATTGGCTGGCAGGTCCGGGCTTTGGTCGAGAAAGGCAATCAGGGGTGAACTGATGTCGGTGCCGCTGTAGCTCGTCAGCACGATGGCGGTCACGTCGTCGCCGAACACCGCCGTCGCGGTCGCCGGGTACGCATTGTACACCCCGCCCGCCACCGTCCGGTTCTCCAACGTGCCGGTGAAAGCCACCCGGCAGGACGGTGGAATGTCCGCCAGCGAAGCATGATTCTGCGAAGCCACGTAGCCTGCGCTCACAAGTACACCTAAAACGGGGTCATTGAGCAGGTCCAACTGCTTCGTCATCATCAGGTCTTTGGCCGACGGGTATATGAAATTCATAATCTATTCCGTTCTAAACGGTATATGGAAACAAAGCTCTGTGCTTGCGGCTGTCAGCGACCACTTACGCCCAGTCCAAAAAACCGTCATCCAATTA
>Ga0315284_10013385_pt1 | contig 11681 bp, 11 predicted proteins | sample YL17G09_16_MG_FD_203696 | JGI IMG/M metagenome (GOLD analysis project Ga0315284, IMG submission 203696) | Sediment microbial communities from Yellowstone Lake, YNP, Wyoming, USA - YL17G09_16 | ecosystem: Environmental > Aquatic > Freshwater > Lake > Sediment | place: USA: Wyoming | collected... | reverse complement strand
GGTGGCGGCGGGGTGGGGGGGGGGGGGGGGTTCGTTGGGGGGGGGCGGGGGGCGGCGGGGCCGGCGGCGGGGCGCGGGGGGGCGGCCGCCCCCGCGCGAGGGTCCGAAACCAGTGGGTGTGCGCGAGCGGCGGTGCGAGTGCGACACCGTGCCACGTTGCCTTCGCACAGCATCACCGCTCGCCTTTGCACAGAATCCCTTGCTCGCCCATCGACCGCCGCAACCTACGACCTCGACACGTCCCCCCCTCCCCCCCGCCCCCCCTCTCTCTCTTTCGTCCATCAACACGCCAACAATCCTTCCTCATCAATCGCGTCCCACTTGTCCTGGCTCCACATGTGGTGCATGAGCAGGCTCGTGTTGGTGCAGGGCGCGTACGCGACGGTGGTCACGTGGTCGATGTCGTGAAACCGGGGCTCGTGCAGCACGCGCGCCCGGGTGCCCACGTACCAGGCGCCCACGACGGCGTCCTCTGGAAATCCGTCGTGCAGGTGGCGGTGGGCCGCGCACGTAAACTGGGCGAGGTCGTATGTGAGCAGAAACCCCATGCCCACGATGAAGTTATGCGTCGAGTCGGTGGCGGGCACGATGTGGTTGCTGAATTTGTAGCCGATGTAGGCTTCCTGAGCAGGAAAGATGTGCTCCCGCGCGAGCTCGGCAAAGTAGTCCACCCGGAAGTAGGCGTCGTCGCCCACGCGCGCAAAGTAGTCGAATGTGTAGTGGTTGACCGCGTACCGCATCGAGTGCAAGACTTTGAGCGTGGTGGACGACCGGGCCCGCGGTTCGCCCGCGTCCTTGTCGGGCGCGTCAATGAGCAGCACGTCACGGTGTGTGTGGGACTCGGCGCTAATTGATTTCAGCGCGCCGGCGTCCATGCCCTCTGTGCCAATAACAAAGCGGAGCTCGGTGCGCGGCGAGCGAGGAGCACCGCGCCCGCGCGCTTTCTGCTCCATCAGTGCCAAACTCTTGGCCCACTGCGCGCGCAGCGGGTGCCGCCGGGACGCGTCGGCCGCCGCGTTGGGCACCGACACAAACAAGAGCAAGTGGTTGGCGGGCGGGATGGGGGGGCAGCCGGGCGAGACCGCGCCGCAGCAGTCGGCGCCGAGCGGCACGTCGGCGGTGGCCAGGATGTCGGTCGCCCGGGGGAGGCGCCTGGGGGCCGACCACGCGCCCGATGACCGGGCCAGCACCGCGAGCGCGGCAATCGACCACCCGTACAGGACCAAGCGCTGCTGGCAGCGTCGGCGGCTGGCGTCGGCGGGGGGCTCCTTGCCAGGCATGAGCATGGCAGGCTTGAAAGATGCGCGGCCGCCGTCAGACGACGGCAATCGAGAGACGTGTCGCCCGCCGGGCACGACTGGGCGACACCGAGCGATTGCGTCGCGGCCCTTGCAATTTTCGAGTAAAAAAAGTATTGCCCCCCCAAAACCATCGCTCGAGCGAGCCCGCTACCGTACGCTCCCTACAGTGCCCCGCCTCACCCACCATGCTCGCGCGCCCGCGCTTGCGGACAAAGGCGCGGGGCGGCAGCCTGTCTTTTGTCGAGGTCGGCGCAGTGTTTGCGCTGTTTCTGGCGGCGGCCGCCGGCATCGCCAACCGGGCGCCGCTCGCGGTCGGGTGTGCCATGGCACAGCCGCCAACGATGGGCTCGCGCGCGCTGGTGACGGCGCAACGCCCTCGAAAGGCCGGCGGCGCGCACGCGCCGCGAGCCACCGCCACTGCCTCAGCCAACCGCCCGCGCGTCGCGGCCGCCGTCACGACCAGCAAGCGGCCCGACCTGTTTCGGCGCGCATACTTTAGCTTTCGCACGCGCTGCCTCGATTGCGATTCGTTGGTCGACGCCTGGTTTGCGGTCGACGACGGCAGCAGTCCCGAAGACCTGGCCGCCATGCAAGCCGCCACGGGCGACATCGTTTGGCTGGACAAGCCGGTGAGCGCCCGAGGCCACGTTTCCTCACTCAACCGGGTGCTGGCCGCCACCGCCGATTACGACTACCTCGTCTTCCTGGAGGACGACTTCTTCTTCGTGCGCGACGCCGACTACGTGTGGAAAGCGCTCGACATCATGTCGAAAAACGCGAGCATCGGCCAAGTCGTGTTCAACAAGCTCTACTCGCTGACCGACACCGACGCCGAGGAGCGCGTGCACGTGGGCGCGGTCGACGTCGTCGACCCTGCGACCGGCGCGGTCGACTACATGCTGCACCAGTATGTGGGGCCGGCCGGGTCCAAGGCGTGGAGCGACTACTTTGCGGCCCACCCCGGCGTCGGCAGTGTGCACTGGCCCCACTTTTCGCTCAACAGCGGCGTGTGGCGCCTGGCCGCGCTGCGCGATGTGGGCCTCTTCGAGACGCGGGACGCGTTTGAGTTTTTCCACGGGCTGCGCTACATGCAGCGCGGCTACGTGACGGCGTTTTTCCCGGGGCGGTACAGCATCCACCTGGGCAAGCCGCTGCCGGGCTCGCGCCTTGGGAGCGACGTCCTGGACGCCATGTACAGTCAACACGGGTTGCGGCACTCGGTCAACGCGACCGCGAGCGCGTACGATTTAAACCGCGTGATTCGGTGAGCAATTGTTTTTTCGAGTTTGTTGCAAAAATGTAGCAAATCGGCAGAGCATTGCCTCGCCCCCACCACAACACGATGGCGGCTGCAGCGTTGTTGTTGCTGGCGACTGCTGCCTTTTTGGTCGGCCTCGCCGCCGCGACCGCCCCGATCGCGGTGTGGGCCGCCGCCGGCGACCCGAGCGCCACTTTCGAGCGCACGCGCGAGGCGCTCTGCGCGATCGCACCGTGCGTCACCGTGTCAGAGCTCGGCATCGCCCTCGCGCAGCACGAGCTGCGGGCGGGCGCGTACGGCGGTGTGCTGGTGGAGGTAAGAGCGCAGCTGGGGTGGTGGGGTGGCGGCCGTGGCGCGCCTCTCAAACCACGCCTCACGTCACATCCCCCCCTGCAGACCACCGACACCGCTCGCGCCCTTGCGGATTTTGCGGCCGCGTCGGGCACGCCCGTGTTTCGCGTCGCGGCCGCGGTCGCCGACGTGCACCCCGCCTTTGAGCGCCCAGCCGCCATCGTCGTGCCGGATGGTCGCGGTCTGGGTGATTCAAACAACAACCCATACCTCCACCCGCTGTGGGAGACGCGCCGCTTTGCGGCGGCCGACTGGGCGACCGCCGACCTGGGCCCGGCGCTGCTGGCGGCGGCGTCGTCTGGGCCGCCCCCCGCCTTTACGTGCACCGTCCCGTCAGACACAAACATGATGCTCAACCACCCCCTCCCCGACGACGCCCGGTCGGCCCCTTTGGGACTGGCCATGATTGTCAAAAACGAGGCCGGCACCATTGGCGCCACGCTCGGCGCGGCCCGGTCGCACGTCGACGGGTGGACCCTGCTCGACACCGGCTCCACAGATGGCACGGCACGAGTCGCCAAGCGCAGCGCACTCGCCCAAACTCTGCTTGGCACCGTCCAGTCGGCCGAGTTTGGCGGCTTTGCGCGCGCGCGCAACCTGGCCCTGCAAACGCACGGCCCGCGCACCGCCTACACGCTCATGCCGGACGCCGACTTTGGGTTTGTGGGGCTGTGGCGGTTGCGCAGCATCGCGTGGCGGCTCGAGCGCGCGTGCGCGCGCGTGTGCGCGCCGGTGTGCGCGCATGCGCTCAAAGTCGTGCGCCGCACGCCGGGCGTCGACGTCAACATGGTAGTTATGTTTCCCAGTCATGGTAAGGGAGGGATGGTGGTGGTGTGATGTGTGTTGGGCAGGCCCCAGCGTCCGGCGACCGCCACCACCTCGACCCACACCCCTTCTCCCTCTATCAACTACTACAGCTCAAGGCACGCCCGACGGGTGGCAATATCGCTACCCCGTGCACGAGGTTGCGACCCTGGGCCGCCGCGGCCTCGACGGAGACGCGATCGACGTCCCCACCTACGCCCGCCTGGAGCCGCTGCCCGGCGCCGACCCGTCGGCCAAGTCGCCCGCCCGCTGGCGCGATTTTGACCTGCCCACGCTGCGTGAGGCCGCCCTGGTCGACCCGAACGACACGCGCATCGCGTTCTACCTGGCGCGCACGCTGCAGGCGGTCGAGCTGGACGACGAAGCGCTCGACGCGTACGCGCGCCGCGTCGGCATGGGGGGTTGGTACCAGGAAGTGTTTTTCTCGCACTATGAGCGGGGGCGCCTGCTGGCGACCAAGCCCGACGGCGACCCGACCGACGCGTATCTCGAGGCCGCGGCGGTCGACCCCGACCGCGCCGAGCCGTACGCCGCGCTGGCAGAGTGGCACGATGGCAAGGCCAACGCGTGCCCGGGCGCCGGTGCCGGACACCGGGCGTGCAAACTGCAGCACCGGGCGGCGGGCTACGTGTACGCCAAAGAGGCCGCGTCGCGCGTGAGCCCGCTGCCGACGGGCAAGCTCTTCTTGCTGACGAGCGTGTACGATTGGGGGGCCGACCTGCAGGTCTCCCTGCACGGCTACTGGCTGGCCGAGGGCGCGGGCGACGCGTGCTCGACCGGGCACGCGGCCGCCAAAAAGCTGGCCGCCCAGTTTCCGGGCAAGCACCCGTACGGCGCCAACATCGAGTTTTACAAGACGCTGAGCGAGAGGCTGGACAAGGTTGTTTGTTCTTTGTAATGGAATCGCGGTCAAGGCGGTGGAGGTCGAGGTAGCCATTGGTCGACATGCGTTGCGGCGCCCGCCCTACAAAAAACCGCAGCCATCATCACGGCACGTTGTGGTCGACCATTTTCAGCTCGACGTCGCTGAAACTCTTGCGCTGTTTGCCCAGTATGGGGTGAAACACAAACCACTTGTCAAATGGGTGCTGCGCGTTGTTCAACATATCGAATGCAGGGCGCCGCCGGCCGGGCGCGCGGGGGAGCGGCGCGCGCTCTCTCTCATCTCGCGCGCGGCAGGCGACGGCCCTCTTTCGCGAGGCACAAAGCTTTTGCCAGTCTTTAGTTTGATGCGCAGGCGTGCGACTCTTTAGGACGCGCGTTGGCACTCGTCGATTACCGCTGGACGAGTGTTTAACGCTCCGCCCAAGTTGTTCTCCTTCTTTCAACCGGTCGATATGCTGACTTTTCTTGCCATCGTTGCAGCGGGCCTACTTGCACTCGTTATATCTATCGCTGACGCTAGTGGGCTCTATTCTCCGGATGTGGACGAGGCCGTGTCAATGTTGAACAGAAACCGGCATTTAAAAGAGCCCCGAAGCCTGCTGTCGCACTTCGTTAACCCTTTCTTACCCATGCTAATCTGCGACTGGCATTACGGAGGCGAGCCAGACACTTTCGGACGGGACGATACATGGTCTTCAATAGTGACAAGACCACTAAACACAAGCAATGTCCGCAACGTGCAGCCATGCGAGAGCGTGTGCGTTGATGTGACGGCCTTTGAATCATTTGTGTCTACAGTCTTGCCATTGTTCGAGGTCAAAGTCTTGCTTTTCACTCACCGGTGGTGCATGCCTCCACTTTACAAGTCAAGCCTGACCGACGCCGTCCGTGTTCATCACCGTGTGGCCCACTGGTTTGCCCAAAATCCTTTGTACACCGAGAATGAAAGATACAGCGCATTTCCATATGGCATCGAGCCAAAAATGCTACAGAGTTTTGGCGAAGCGTTACAAGCAAACATGCCCGGTTGCAGGGCCGGGCTTTTTTAAAAAGCATTGCCAACACCCAGTTTTTGATATCACCACACGGAGATCGCCCCGACTGTTATCGACACTGGGAAGCCATCGGCCTGGGCGCCATTCCTGTTGCCAACATCAACTCATCACTGTTCGGCCCACTCTTTGGAAATGACATGATGTACGTGGACGAGGCCGACCAAATGCTGGAGCTCTTAGACAACCGCAGGCAACTGGCCGACCGGTACCAGGCACCGCGCAGTCATAGGGTGTTGACCACATTTTGGAGCAAAAAGGTAGTTGGCGAGCGGCGGCGTTGCTGGGACAGTCTGAGTGGGGCGTAGAGTGTTTTGTAAGATTGCTTATAAAACATTTACTGCGGTTCTTCCTTTCTCTGTGGTGGGCACTGATTATGAATCAATTGGGGCGAGAGAAAAAGCGTGTTGTTTATTCTTTGATGCCCAAACACTTTCATTTGCGCGGTAGTGAAGTCCATCCCTCTCTTAAGACACCATGAACCGTAAAAAACCAACGCCGCGCGTCAATTTGACCCCCCTTTGTCCTGGCCGGGCCGCCGCCTGGTTTGGGATAGCCTTTACCGCGTCAGCGCTCATACTTGTGTCACTTGCTGGCAACCAACTGCCATCGAACGACAAGACAAACCATGGACGGGCTACAATCCTGCCTTAGGATATTAGGGTAAGGGTTATGCTTCAGTGTCGTACATCTAATCCTGTCGGCAAAAATCATGCTTTTGCGTTTGTTCAACAGAAAGAAGCATTCACAAAAATCTACAATACTCGGCACTTCAAAATGGCTGTTATGTTGGCTTTCTGGCTGCCATTTTCGACGCTCGCGTTGGCTTCTAATCATCAGGAAAAGTTCTTTTCAGCTGATAGCCTCAATGCATGGTACAAAAAAATCGAACCGCATGCCATTGAGTCTGCTGACGCCCTATTAGCCGCCATTCCGGCCAACAAAAAACAGTCGGATTGTTTGATTCTTGACATCGGAGCAAACTTGTGTGCGTGCTCCAAACGCTTTTTGCAGCAAACAAACTGCGAAGTCTGGGCTTTTGAAGCGGTTCCTCAATACGCGTCGTTTTGTTACGAAAGATTGAAGCGCCATCCTCGTTTTAGGGTGTTACCTTTGGCAATGTGTGAGAGACCAGCTACTCTTGACTTTTATCTGGACCACGCCAATCGAGGCTGGAACACGATGGAAACACGAATGACAGACACTAAACAAGGACGAAAGACATCGGTCCTTTGCGCGCCCTTGGACAATGTCCTGCCTCGGGTCAACGCCAAAAAGCTGATTGGTGCCAAAATTGATACTGAAGGAGCCGAATACAGAGTTCTGGCGGGCATGCACGACACGCTGATGCTGTCACCTGTGCCTCTGAAAATAGAGGTTGGATGGGGTCCTAACGCGCATCCAAAGTGGGACCGAGAAGCTGAGCAATTTGAATGGCTGTTTACTGAAGCCGGATACGAAAGGATTGACTACAATGCGACGAGCACAGTGGACGTAATATTTAGGCCATTGTAAATCGGCTTTTGCTCGTGCCATACACAGGAGGTGGGCGTGCTCAACCCGACCCCCCTTTTTTCCGCCCTCCCACGCTCACTTGCGTGCTACTCCAGCACCAGGCAGCTGACCAGAATGGTGCCCACTTTGCATACGTTGCCCACGTCCGAGAACGAGGTCGCCGAAATGACAGACCGCAGCGCGAACGAGTAGTACGACATGACCAGCCCCGCCACGCACGACGCCAGCAGGACGGCCACCGCGGTCGGCGTAAACGAGGCTCGTGTGACGTGGCCCGCCTCGTTGGTGGCGAGCGCGATGAGGGTCAGAGGGGCCGCCGCACACACGTTTTGGTAGTAGGACCGACTCCACGTCGTCATGCGCACCGAGTCGACCACCTGCTCGACAAAGATCATCTCGCCCACCCCGCACGCGTACCACACGGCCAGCCACAGGTAGCCGCGCATGCTGAAATGGACGTCGACCGGGGTGTACCCGGTCACGCCCAGCAGCACGCCGCCCGGCGTGCTGCGTGCCACGACCGCGCGCACGGCAGCTCGCGCCCCATCAACGCGTGCTCGATGCACGCGATGATGAGGGGACGACGGCAGCCGCGCGCTCCCATGGTCCACTCGCAACGAGCGCAAGCGACCAGATAGTGACCTCAAACGCCCCCCCTTTGATGCGGGCGACCTGAAAACGGCCTCCGCCGACTCGGCGAAACACGACGGCATCGCCCGGCGCGACCTCGCTCTGCTTGCTCAACGAGCTCCACCCGGTGCACGACCCGGTGCACGAAATGGCGCTCCCGCGACGAGAGGTAGCATTTGCACTCCATGACGTGCACCTCGCCGTGCTAGTCCAGGACGGTGACCCCGACCGACGCGGCGGTCGCAGGGTCCTTGTTGTGGTCATGCATCTCAACGTGCGCCGTGTGCAAAGGACAGAGAAATTCGGGTTCCGCGGAGGCTGGATTCCCCGCTTAAAACCTGGCGCGGGTCTGTCGCCGTGTTCGGGAAGTGCGGTGCGGGGCTGTTGAATGATGTCGGACGCCCTCGTGCATGGAACTATGCATCGACGAGACGGTGCCCAGCGCGAAAGCGCCCGCCTCAGTCAGGGTCGCGATCCAGCCGACTGTGCGAAAACAGGCCCATCCCTTGCGCCACTGTCAAGTCAAACTCGCCCCATCGCGAATGAAAGTCAGAATCGGGGTTGAAGTCGCCGCCCGGCATGGCGGGTTGCACGACCTGGCGCCACCAATCGACGCTGAATAGGATGGGGTTGAGCGTGAAGTCGGCGTTGGCACTCTTGGCGCACCAAAAAAGGGGGTTGTGAGCGCACCTCCAGATGCGACCAGGGTACAGCCTATCGGGTTCGTCACTCCAGTGAACAGAATGCAGCAAGTGCGTGTCCTCTATGAAGTGATTCTTCTCGTACGTAAGAATGGCGATTGGGCTCGCCCGAGTGCAATCGTGATCGCTCGCGCACCACGTGTACATCGCCCGCCTCGAGCAGGGACAAGGCGGCCGTCAGCTCGTCCCGCACAACGGCCTCGTCCGGCGAGAACAGGAGCCAGTCCTCCTCTAGGAAGATAACGTACTTGCAGCGCGCGTGTTGGACGACGTCATGGATGCTCTGGAACTTGCTGTTGCTAGGGTGGCCGTAAAACTCAAACCCAAACGATTCGACGAGCGAACGCTTGGAGGTGCCGTCCCGAAATGGCGTGTCCGAGTCTTGGTAGAACACGAAAGTCTGGTTGCCAAACGATTGGAGACCTCCGTCGACGTACGACTGCAGCGTCTGTCGCATCGTGGCCAGGCCGTGTCGGCCGCTCACGCCGACGCTGACCAGGCAACGATGACTGTGGTGCGAGAGCAGCCGTGATGCTTTTGCAGCGCACGCCACCGCGACAACGTGCAACACGGCCGCGCGCCACGCCATGCCGAGCGAACGTCCAATATCGGCGAGTACTTTTTAACGCATCCGTCCTCGCTGAGACCGTCAGACTCGCAAAGTTTCGTAAATCTCGAAAATGACTTCAAACTCGGGGTGCAGGTGTGTGTGGGGTCTATGGGCATGGCAAAAGAACCATAAAAATAAAATGCTTGCGGACCACTTTCCCACAATAACACGCCACTGAGTGCGGCTTCTGTAGCACTCGTCGTCGGTGCGCGTGCGCAATCGATGTACTATGAGCGACGTCCGGGCTACGCTGCTGCTGGCCGCCACAGCGGGCATTTACTTTGGGCTCAGCACCGTGCTCAACGTCAAAAATCGTTGGCTGCTGGGCGTGAAAGGTTTTTCATTTCCCGCCACACTCACGATCATGCACATACTGTTTTCGGCGGCTGTGCTGACTGCTTTTATCGGGTTTCGCGGGGGTCGGGCCTCGCCCCCGCCCAAGAGCTGGCGCGGGTTGGTCGCTGTGGGCCGCGCCCAAGGCGCCAACGTCGGCCTCAACAACCTGTCGCTCGTGTTTTTGCCTCTCAGCGTGGCCCAGCTCATTCGGTGAGGGCGGCGAGATGGTGCCAGATGGTGTTGGCGGATGTTGGCGCTCGAGCGGACCAGTCCCCCCGATCCGCGCACCCCGCTTACCGACAGCGCTACCAGCCCCGTCGCGACTGCGGTGGTCGTTGGATGCCGCAACAAAGTGTGGCCGTCGAAGCTCAGCACGCCGTCCCTGGTCATGATGGTCGCTGGCATCGGCCTCTGCATTGACCAGCACGGCTCTCAGTCTGACGGGTACTTGCTGGGCATCATAGTGGCTTGTTGCGGCGTCATCTGCGCTGGCGTGATGCTGTCCTGCTCGTCCGCATTGATGGCGGCCGACTCGGTCGACCCAGTGGCGCTCACGTGCTATGCGGCCCCATGGTCGGCCATGGCGCTGGCCCCGTTTGCCTTGGTCATGGACATTTGTAACCTAACTGTTGATCCCTGCGTGTTACCATTATCAACTGGGAGAGATACGGGGTCGGTGAACGGCACGAAGCGGGGTGTTGACTCAGACCAGCAACAACAGTGTTAACACGACCACCGTTCAGCAGTACGTTGCAGTAGCGCATCAAGCGGGTCGTTCGCTGTACATAGAATGCACCTTTTTTGTTCCAATGGCGGCGTCGACGACGTCCCCCAGAATGTCAAACTCAAGCAAAAAGTCCAGCATGACAGTCTTCGGTGCGAACCTTGCGTACGCCGCTTTGTAGGCGGCTTTCCGCTTGATCGCGGTGTCTGCATTGAACGCGTCTAAGATCTGCGTCAACTCATCCGCGGTCGCATACAATGTAGCCAGCGGGCCCAGGACTCGCAAGTGAAAGTCCTCTGCCAGTGAAACACCGGCCCACGTGATGATGGGCAGGCCGGCGTTGCTGCATTCGGCCACCGCCAGGCCAAAAGTTTCACCGTCCTGGCGAGCGTGTATGCAGGCGTCGCACGCCGACAAAAACCTGTGCTTGCCCGCTTTCGAAGTGTCCATGGGCACGAACATGATGTTTGAAAGGCTTTGGGCGCAGTGCCAAGTGTCTGTGTTCATAAACACATAGTAGTGGTCCGGCCGACGGGCCGCGTCGCGGCAGACGGCTTCCAGCGCTATTGGCACGTTGAAGACAGTCTTGCCGCCGTGCCTGCAGAAGACCATGGCGCCATCGCCGATGCCGAGCTCGGACCTCAAGTCTGGGCGGCGCGGCAGGCCGACAGGCTCCACCATGTGCGGCACGACGGGCACTCCTGACGCGCGCTGCACGCTGCTCGATATGACTGCAGTCTTGGCTCCCGCTGGGCCAGCCTCCGTCCCGGAGAAGACGCCGTGAATGAGGAGGAGTGCGCCTGACTGCTGCAAGTAAGGCTCGACAGCAAAGCCAGCCTGGATGGTGTACACGGCGTCGATCGCGTGGTCCTGAACAATGCTTTGAATGGTTGTGACGTTGTCCACCAGGAAGACGCGTCCAGGAAATCGAGCCTGGAAGACGTCGAGCGACGCCATATTACCGTGCTTGTTTGCGGCCACATACGATCGGCCGCACGCCATCTCTTCAAAGTAGTGCGCATAGTCAAACCGAGAGGTTTCGGTGCCGCGCTCACCAAACTCGTTGCCATGGAACAGTATTCTGTACGGGCGGCCGTCGGCGTTGATCGACCAGCATAATCCGCCGCGACGCGGCCCGATGCAGCATTTTCCGCGGCGATGAATTTCTTGCACAGCGTGCGCCGCCGCGTTGCCGACAGTGGGTCTGGAGGATTCCTGCCCAGACGACAAGGCAGTCGCCAACGCTATGTGCAGGGCAGCCGCCGTGAGGGCGATGGCTTTGCAGCCCACCATTTGCACGCGTGGCCCGCCTGCAACGTTCCCGGCCGGACTGCTGACATCAATCTTTTACTTTGGTTTTAACCTTTTTGCAAAACACGCGTTGCGTAAGTGCCATTGCAAATGAGATAAATTGCATACAGCTCTAAAAATGTTACGGCTTATGCGTTGCGCATTCATCGATACGCGAGTATCGATGAATGCGGGTTCTCCAT
>Ga0315284_10013384_pt1 | contig 11681 bp, 6 predicted proteins | sample YL17G09_16_MG_FD_203696 | JGI IMG/M metagenome (GOLD analysis project Ga0315284, IMG submission 203696) | Sediment microbial communities from Yellowstone Lake, YNP, Wyoming, USA - YL17G09_16 | ecosystem: Environmental > Aquatic > Freshwater > Lake > Sediment | place: USA: Wyoming | collected... | reverse complement strand
GGGGGGGGGGGGGGGGGGGGGGGGGGGGGGGGGGGGGGGGGGGGGTGGGGGGGGGGGGGGGGGGGGGGGGGCGCCCGGGGCGCGGCGCGGGGGCGCCGCCCCCCCGCCCCCGAGAGGGAGAGGCGAGAGAGCAGCGAGGTGAGTTTTTTCTTTCTTCTCCTCCTTTCTCCGTCCCTCTCTTTCTTCCTCTTCTCTTGAAAACTTCACAACTCGAAAAAACGCAACCTCACCGGTCAGGTAGTCGCGCGGCTGGCCCACGTCCATCCAGTACCCGGGGAGCGTGAACGCGAACAGCTTCCTGTCCGCCGCCACGGCCGGGAACGTCTCCTTCTCGATCGACGTCGGCCTGTTCTCGATCCTCCCCAAGACTTCCGGGCTGAGGCAGTAGATCCCGGCGTTGATGCGGTCGCCGACGAAGACCTGCGGCTTCTCGACGAAGCGCTCGACGCGGTCCTCGGCGTCGACGACGACGACGCCTAAAAAAGTTGGATTGATTTTTTTTTTGAAAAAAGAGTCGAGGTCGTGTGAGCTTTTTCCATCTTTTTAAGCTCTTCGTTCCCTCTTCTTCTTCTTCTCATTCTTCTTCTTCTCTCCCCCCCCCCCTTTTCCTCCCTCAAACGCACCATACTTGGACGGGTCCTCGACCTTTGTCACCAGCACGGTCGCCTCGGCCTTCTTGGCCCGGTGGAACTCGAGCATCTCCTTCAGAGGAAAGTCGCAGATGACGTCCGAGTTGAGCACGAAGAACGGGTCGTCGCTGCCGTCGCCGTTGGGGGCGAGGATGGCGCGCGCGAGGCCGAGGGGGCCCGCGGTGCCCATCGGCTCGTCCTCCTGCGAGCAGGTGATCTTGATGTGGAGCTTGGCCTCCCACTCCTTGAGGAAGTCCATCATGACCTTTGAAAGGAGAAGAAGGTTGAGTTTTTTTTTTTTTTTAAAGAGAGGGAGAGGGAAAGGGTGAGGTGAGGTCAAGGTTGAAAATTTGACCAAGGCTCGTTCGCGCCCTTCGAGGCAGAGCCAAAGGAGGCGAGGAGAAAGAGACTGAACAGCAAAAAAGAAGGCGCGCCTTCCCCTTCCCGTCGTTCCCTGCTCAATTCCGCGCTCCAGCGGGCTCTTGCAAGCGCCTCCGAACAGAGTGCGGAAGGAAATGCGGTGAAAACAGGAGCAAAGAGCAAGCAAGAAAGAGGCAATTGGCTGGGAGCGAGTGAGCAAACGAGAGAGGGCCGCGGTTGCCCCTCGTTTTTTCCTCGTTTTTTTTCCCTTGCAATGTCGCTCTCTCTTCTCTTCCGCAAAATCTCACCTGGGGCTGGTAGTTGATCGCCAGCACAACCTCATCGACGCCAGCGTTCTTGAGGGCCTGTTTTGGGGGAGTGATTGAGTGGAGAGAGCGTGGAGAGGCGACGTGAGAAGGGGGAAGCGAAATCTTGTCTCTTATTCTGTTTTTGTTTTTCGGGAGAAGCCAACTATAACTCGATCGATTCTTTCCAGTGCCAACGGCGCCCTCTGTGGTGCATCTCGTGCTCCCCACTTCGGCTTGCTGGCATCAGAAGGACGCGATCTTTACTTTCGCGCAAAGGAAAAACGGAAAGAACACTCGGAAGGGGGCGAAATCAACGGAGGGATCTCGCGTTCCAACAGAGAGCGCGCTTCGAGGCGGGGAAAAGCATCGATGGTCTTGTGCAGCTGGTGTCTTTTTCGTGATTCCCGCCTCGCCGCGTTTCAATCTCCCTCATACCTGGATCTGGTGGATGATCATCGGCAGGTTTGCGAACTCGACGATGGGCTTGGGGACCGTGAGCGTCAGCGGGCGCAGGCGCGTCCCGAAGCCGCCGACGAGAATGAGAGCTCGGACCATGTTTCTTTTCGAGGGGGATTGGGGTGGGGAGGAGGAGTCTGAGGGAGAAGCTGGGGGGATGCTTAGAGAGAGTGTCGGCGCTCCGAGCGGAAGACAAAGGGGGCTGAAGGGAGACGAGAGAGGCGAGTTATGAGAGAGAGAGAGAAAGGGGGAGAGAGAGAAAGGGAGAGAGAGAAGAAAGGGAGGGAAAAAACTCGCTCGCACTCTTCTCGACCTCGACCTCCTCTTTCTCCCCGCTGTCCTCTCGGCCCGGCGCTCGAAAGGGTCACCCCCAGTCTCGACATCCGCCTCTTTTCGAGCATTTGCAGAGAACGAAAAAGTGAAGAAGACGAACCCGAAAGGGAAAGAGAGGAAAAAAAAAGAGTTTTTCTTCAACACAGCCACAGCGGCCTTGCCCCGAGTGCCGCGGCCTCGGCCGCAACCTCGACGCGCCCGCCACCGCCTCCCCCGCCCCTCTTGGCCAGCACCTCCGCGATCGCCCACCGCCGCGCCTGCCCGCCAATCTCGGCCAGGTCCAGACCTAAGCTTCCGGCCTGCGCGACGAGGGGAGAGAGGTCGTCGGCGACGGACGGCGGGGGCCTCCTCCCGGCGAAGCGCGCGACGAGCGCCGCCGCGATGGACGGAGCAGCAGCCGCGGCAGCCGCGGCAGCCGTGGCGGCAGCAGAAGACAGGGCGCCCCTCTCGTCGCCGCTCCTGTTCCCGAGCGCGGCCGCGAACGCCCAGTCGTCCGCCCTCCTGGGCGCGACCCCTCCCAGGCCCCCCGCCATCGAGCCCTCCCTGCTGGCCCTCATCAGTGCGTCGGCGGCGACGAGGCCGAAGTACCGCGACCTCTGGACGTGCGGGTTCTCGATCGAGACGCCGCCGCCCCACTCCTCGAGCCAGGGGGCGCGCGGGGCCCAGCGAGAGGAGGAGGGCGAGGCGGCAGCAGCGGGAGCAGAAGAGGAGGACGAGGCGGCAGCAGCGGGAGCAGAGGAGGAAGACGAAGCGGCAGCAGCGGCGGCGGCAGCAGCAGCAGCAGCATCCGAAGAAGGCGCAGCGGCGGCGGCGGGGGGGGCAGGCGCGGGGGGCCCCGAGGGCGCCGCCGCGGTCGCGGCCGCCGCCGCCGCCGCAGGGGCCGCCGCCCTCCTCAGCGCGACCCGGACGCCGCCCCACTCCCCCTTCGGCCTCCGAGCGACGAGCCTCGCCTTCCTCTCCCCTCCGTCTTCGCCGCCGCTCTCGGGGTCCAGGAGGCACCACCTGTCGAGGTACTGCAGGGAGTGACCCCAGTGGTGCTGGTGGCGGTGGTGGCCGCCGCGGCGGAAGCCGGAGGGAGAAGAAGAGCTCTCGGTCTCGCCATCGCCGCCGCCGCCGCCGCTTCCGCCGCTTCCGCTTCCGCCGCTTCCGCTTCCGCCGCCCTCCCTCCCCGGCCCTCCCTCGTCCCCCTTCCACCGCGACGGCTCGGTCGAGAGCCTCACTCCGCCACCAAAGTCCAGCTCGAACCAGAACGCCACGGCCGTGAGCTCCCCCTTGGCGCGAGCGTCGAGGGTCAGAGGGAGACCGCCGCCGCCGCCGGCTCGTCTCTTCTTGTCCTTCCTCTTCTTCTCGTTCTCTCCTCCGTCGACCTCGGCCTCCTCTTCTTCCTCGTCCTCGTCCTCCTCGGAGAGCCCGAAGGCGCCCTCCCACGCCCTGGCCCTGGAGGTCAGCAGGCGCAGACCCGGCTCGGTCTCCAGGTCGACGGTCTGGGCCGAGGGCCTCCAGCGGTACCTGTCGAGGGCAGAGAGGTCGGAGAGGAGCGGCGGGGGGAGCGGCGGCGGAGGCTTTTCGCCGCCGCCGCCACCGCCGCCGCCGCCGGGGTCGCCGCCGAGGCCTCCGCCGCCGCTCCCGCCCTCGCCGCCGCCGCCGCCGACGGCGCCGCACTTCGCCTCGACCCCGGCGCACCACAGCGTCCCCCTCGCCGGAACCACCGCGGCCAGGCCCCTCGGAGCCAGGAACGGGGACCTCCTCGTGGAGGCGGCGCGGGCGAGCGCCTCGGCGCCGGCGCCGAGCAGCGCGGCGTCAAAGGCGTCGAGGGCCAGGACGTTGATCGCCTCGCCGCCTCCCCCGCTCCTCCGACCCTGGCTCCCTCCCCCTTCGAGGACCTTGACGACCCGCGCGAAGCCGCTGGCGGCCACGAGGCGCCTCGCGACCGCGGCGGTGGAGGGCAAGGGCTCGGACACGACCACGGAGTCGGCCCCGGCCGCGGCGGCGGCCACCGCGACGGCCGCGCCGCCGCCGCCGCCGCCGTCGGCGCTCGAGGCCCCGCCCTCGACGAGAACGTTCGCGAAGCCGTCCCGCTCCCTGGCGCAGGCCACCGCCGCTTTCAATCCTTTGAAGTAGCAGAGGAGCTTGCGGGTGTCCCTGAAGGCCGCGAAGGGGCCCTGGGGGAACGCGAGGTCCGGGAGGCAGCGGTAGAGGTACGGGGAGGAGCGCGACGGCGGCGCGGCCCTTCGCCCCGCCTCCTCCTCGTCTTCCCCGACGAGGGCGGCCTTGACCTCGATCCGCGCGGTGTTGTGCCTGGCCCTGAGGACGAGGCGGGTGCCGGGAAGGACCGAGAGGCCCCCCTCGAGCCAGTGGACCGTGGGGTGGAGGTGGCGGTGGCGGGGGGGGCTCTCCCGCCGCTGCCGCCGCCGGCGTCGCCCTCGGGGAGGAGCGGGGGGAGGAGGAGAAGGGAAGCCGGCGACCCCTCCTCCTTCGGCGTCCTCGCCCTCTTTCTCCTCCTCCTCCTCCTCCTCGTCGTCGTCGTCGTCGTCGTCGTCCCCCTCGTCGTCGTCCTCCTTGTCGTCGTCGGGACCGCTGCTCAGCCGAGCCCCTCCGTCTCCGAGGTCGAGCTCGTGCCAGACGACGACGGCGTTGGCGACGCCCGGGGCCGTCGCGGCGACCTCGATGACGGAAGAGAAGGAGGAGGGAGAAGGAGGAGGCCGGGCCCCGCCGTCGCCGGCGCCGAGGGCCCCCTCCCCCTCCGACTCCCCCTCCCCCTCCGACTCCCCCTCCCCCTCCCCCTCTCCGTCTTCCTCTCCGCCCCCGCTCAGGGCCAGCGCCCTGAAGTCGAGGTCGAGCACCCGGATACTTCCCGAGAGCCTCCTCCAGGCCCCGGGGGCCAGCGGCGCCCCGCAGGAGAACCCGCCGGGACTCCAGCGGCGCGCGTCGAGCGCCTCGCGGAGCGCCGACCGGTCGAAGACCGCCGCCGCCTCGTCCTCCTCCTCCTCTCTTTCCCCCTCCCGCGCCGCCGCTCGTCCCCCTCCCCCTCCTCCTCGGCGAGAGGAGAAGGCCGGCTCGCAGCTGGAGATCTGCGCGAGGCAGGCGAAGACGGCGGCGGCGCGGGGGACGATAAGGGGGAGCGGGGAGGGGCTGGGAGGAGGGGCTGCCGTCTCCCTCCGTCCCCGCTGCTGCTCGCCGCCGTCGCCGCCGCCCTCCAGCTCCTCCTCGCCGCCCCCCTCCCGCTCCTCCTCCTCTCGGACGGCCAGCTCTGCCAAGGCGTGCCTCAGCGCTGGGACGATGCCCCCGGAGAGGAGACCGTCGTCGACGAGCCCGGCGGCGACGACGACGTTGGCGCAGATCGGCGGGAGCGAAGGAGAAGAAGAGGCGGAAGGGGCGAGGGCGGCAGCGGCGGCGGCGGCGGCGGCGGAGGAGGACGGCGACGGCGAGGAGACGCCGCCGCTCCCACCTCCGGCCCCCCCCCTCACCCTCCCGTCGGCCCCCACCTGGTCGGCCCTCGCGTGGAGCACCCTGACGATCGAGGCGTCGAAGCCGTTGGCGTCGAGAACGTCGCGGGCCGAGTCGGCCAGATAGGCCCAGCGCTCGACCAGCGCGGCGCGGCCGCGGGGCAGCGGCCGAGGGCGGGGGAGGGGGGGGCGCGCCGCCGCCGCCGCCGCCGCGCCCGCGGCCTCTCCCTGCTCCTCCTCCTCCTCCTCCTCCCCTCCTCCCGCCATCGCTTCCGCCGCGGCCACCACCCCCTCCGCGGCCAGCGCCCCGGAGAACACCCCGCCGCCGAGGTCGAGCAGCGCGGGCTCAAGCCCGCGCCCCGCGGCGACCTCGAGCACCGCGGCCCGGACCGCGGCCCGCAGGCGGCGGAGCCGGGCGGCGTCGCCGACGGCGGCGAGCGCGCGCGCCGGCGCGGCCTCGTCGCAGCGGACGACGGCGAAGGAGTGCGCGTCCCTGACCGCGGCGTCGCGCGAGGCGCAGCCGGGCGTCAGCAGGGCGAGGGGGCAGGCGCGGAAGGCGGAGCAGAGGCGCTCGTGCCTGCGGAGGACGAGGGCGTCGGCGGCGAGGGAGGCCAGGGAGGAGGGAGACGCGGGAGAGGGAGAGGGGGAGGGGGAGGGAGAGGGGGAGGGGGAGGGAGAGGGGGAGGAGAGGGGAGGAGCAGGGGAGGGCGGCGAGGTGCCGCCGTCGCCGCGGCTGCTGCCGTCGGCGCCTTCCTCCTCCTCCCCCCCCCCGGTCGCTGTCATCTCCGCCGCGACTGCTGCTTTTTCTTCTCTCATCCCCCTGACAGCGGCCTCGGCCTCCCGGGCCAGGCCGGCGTCCCCGGGGAAGAGGCTCAGCCCGGCGTCGGAGGTCGCGAGGGCCTCCTCGAACCTCGACAGCGCGCTGAGCGCCGCGGCCTCGGCGGCCAGGGCGCGGGCGAGCGAGGAGGGGGAGGAGGGGCCGCCGCCGCCGCCGCCGCCGCTTCGGCTTCGGAGCAGTCTGAGCGCTTCCCACGCGTCCGCGAGGGCCTCTCCGGGACGGGAGAGGCGCAGGAGGACGAGGGCGCGGTTGCTGTCGAGAGGGAGGGTTTGGGTTCCTCTTCGCGTCAGTTTTTTTTTCGAGGGCAGGAGAGGACGCCGACGAGACGAAGAAAACGAAAAAAAAAAAACCGCCGCGTTTTCCTCTCTCTCACCAGAAGCAGACGTGAAGGTCCCTGTGCACCACGCCGCGCCTCCTCGCCGCCCCGATCGCCGCAGAGTAGCCCCCCAGAGCCCCCTCGAGGTCTCCCGCGCGGTGGAGGGCGGCGGCGCTCGAGTGCAGCGAGGCGAGCGACGACGACGGAGGAGGCGGAGAGGAGCTGGAGGAGGAGTTGAGGAGGGAGGAGCGCCGCTGCTCCTGCTGCTGCTGCTGCGGCAGCGGCGCCTGGCCCCTCTTCGCGGTGGCCGCGGGGAAATCATCTGCTGCAGATGAGGAAGTGGAGCCGGCAGCGCCTCCTCTGCTGCTGCTGCTGCTGCTGTCCTTTGGCGGCGAGCTCGCACGTGTCGCCGGGGGCACGTTTTCGGTCGTCATTTTCGTTCTTTTTTTGGGAAGAAGTCTTCTTCAAGAAGAGAGTGAAGTCGAACGAAGAAAAAAAAAGTTCGAAGTCGATAAGAAACGTCGTCCTCGAAAAATTCATTCTTCACTCCGTCTCTCTCGTTCGCAGCGAAGAAACCGAATCTGTCGACAGTCGCTCTCTCTGTCTCTCTCTCTCCCTCTCTAGCTAGCGAAACTATGCAGGCGACGCTCCAAGCACGCGCAGGCGCGGCCTCCTCCTTCCGAGGAGCCGCTTCATCATCTCGCCGCTCCTTGACGACGGTGGCTGTCCTTCGTTCGCCCGTCGCTGCTGCTCCGTCGTCGCCCAGGCGCTTCGTTCCGGCTCTCTCTCCTTCCACGCGCAGGCCCGTGCCTTCTTTTGTCGACGGAGGCGTCGCCGTTGGGGCGAGGGTGAGTGAATCGGGAGGGAAGGAGGGAAAGGGAGCGAGAAGAGAGTTGAAGACAGCGATCTGCTGCTCAGCTTCTCATTCCGCCATCTGAATTCTTAGTTCCCTTGCGGAGTTCCAAGAGCAAACGCTCACGTTTACGCTCGCCCACTGTATACACCACCACCCACAGGATGTCGTCCGTCGTGGTCTCTTTGGTCTGGGACTGCCGGAGCTGGCTGTTATCGCCGGCGTCGCGGCGCTGATTTTCGGTGAGGATTTTTTTCTTCTTCTTTAGAGAGAGGAAAAAACGGCGACGCAGCAAAAAACTCGACCGCTGCTCTTCTCACTGCTTCTCCTTCTTCTCCACCTCCACTTGAACAAACCCAAACAGGCCCGTCCAAGCTCCCCTCGCTGGGGAAGGAGCTCGGAAAGACCGTCAAGAGCTTCCAGACTGCCGCCAAGGTGAGAGAGCTGAGAGTCTGATAGATTGAGGGAGAGGGGGAGGAGAGAGCTTGCGTTTGGTTTTTTCGACCTCTGCGTGCCGCCGCCCAAACGTTTTCCTTTCCAAACTCACTCCTTCTCTCTCTCTCTCTCTCTCTCTCTCTTTCTACCCTTCGACAGGAATTTGAATCCGAGCTCAAGACCGCGACCTCCGACGACGAGGAGAAAACCGAGGACAAGAAGGCGGAATAGAGAAGAGTGATTAAACTTGTAAAGATGAAACGGAGGAGAAAGATGATTTGATGATGGAGGCCGAGGTCGGGTTTTTTAGTTTCGTCGTCTTCAAAATTTCACTTTGTTCAAAGCCTGTTTTTCTTTCCGTTTCTCTCTTCAGGACTCGAAATGGATTTCCCGCGAAGCAGCTGGGCGGCTTCCTCGAGCGTCTCCGCTGCTCTGGCAGCGCCGCTGTCCTGCCGTCTGGCGAGGAAGGCGCTGCTCTTGCAGCGGAAAGTCGGCGACGATGATGTTGCTCAAAGGAGGAATCTTGGCTTGACGTCGATGCTTCGTCGCCGCCGGTTCCTCCTCGCTCCTCCTCGCGCTGCTTCCTCCTCGTCCAATTCTGACGAGCCGGCAATCGCAGGAGGCGCTAAAGACGGGCATCATCTCGAAATGTCTCCTCGGCGAGACGAAAAGAGCAGAGAAGAGAGGCGCGACGAGGAGCAATCGGCGCGAAGCAGTACTCAGCAGCAGTCCTTCACCGCCGTCGCTGCCGCCGCGCTCGTCGCGTTGTCGTCCCTCTCGTCGCCCTTCTTCTTCCTCTTCCCGCCTCCGGCCCAGGCTTCCGCTGGCGGCGACGCGCTCATGACCTTCAACAAGCGCGCGGACGCGGCCGCGGACGCGGTCGCCGGAGTCCTGCTGGGGGCCTTGCCGAAAATCAAGAGCGGTAGCCTTTCTTCTTCTTCTTCTTCTTCGAGCTCGTCGTCGCCGGCCGCCGCCGAGAGGGAAGCCGCGGCCGCGGCCTCGGCCGCGGCCGCGGCGGCGCTCCTCAAGGAGGTCAGGGACGTCGTCGCGCTCAACTACCTCGACACGAGGAGCGACGGCGGGAGGGGAGTCAGCGCTTCCTCCTCCTCCTCTTCGAGCGGAGGCAGCAGCGGCAGGTTCGACCTGGCGGCCTGGGACGCCGCGGTCGAGGCCGAGCTCACGGGAGGCGGCGGCGGCGGCCGCCGCGGGCTCTTTGGCGCCGGGACGAAAAAGGGCGGCAACGTGCTCAAGGACGTCCCCGCGGCCCGCCGCGCCGCCAGGCGCCTCCTCGCCTTCTCGCTCCCGGACCCTTACTCGCGCTTCCTGTCCCCCGAGGAGTTTGCTGCGATGAGCCGCTATGACATCACGGGCGTCGGGCTCAACCTCGGGTCCGCGGACGAGTACGAGCGCAAGGTCGGGGAGAGGCCGCCCGGGGCGGCAGCAGCCCCGAGCAGCTCGGGCCCTTCTTCTTCTTCTTCTTTTTCTTCTTCTTCTTCTTTTTCTTCTTCTGCAAGCTCTTCTTCGAGACCTTCCTCGAGCCCTCCTTCGAGCCCTCCGTCGAGGAACGACTCGAATCCCTCGATCGGGGTCTGGGTGATCGGCGTCATCCGCGGATCGCCCGCCGACGCCGCCGGCGTGCAGCAGGGGGACAGGGTTGTCTCCGTCGACGGCAGGGCCATCGATCCCTCCAAGGAGAGCGCGTTTGACGTGGCCTCGAGGATCCAGGGGGCCGGGGTCGCCGAGGCGGCGGCGGAGGAAAGCGGGAGGGGCGGCGGCGGGGCGGCGGCGGCGGCGGCGGCGGCGGCGGCGAAGACCTCGGCTGCGGCGACGGGGAAGAGAAGCGCCAAGTCCCTGTTCTCCTCCTTCCCGCTCCTGTCTTCTTCGTCCTCCTCCTCCTCCGGGGGCAACCCCACCCGCAAGCTCTCGCTGGACGTCCTCAGGCGATCGGACGGCTCGCGCTCCCGCGTCGTGATGGAGGCGCCCGTGGCCCCCGCGGCGGTCTCGCCGGTGAGCTTCAAGCTGCTGGTCGAGGAAGGAAACGGAGGGGGAGGCGGAGGAGGAGGCGGAGGAAGGGGAGGGGGCGAGGGGGGAGCCTCGAAGATCGGCGTCATCAAGCTCGACTCCTTCAACGCTCGGGCAAGGTCTGACGCCGCCGCCGCCGTCTCCGAGCTGCTGAGCAAAGGGGCAGACTCCTTCGTTCTGGACTTGCGGGGCAACAGGGGCGGGCTCGTCTCGGAGGGGGCCGAGGTCGCGGCGCTGTTTCTGGACAAGGGGTCGACCGTCGCGACGACGCTCGGGCGCGCGCCGCTGCTCGACGACGACGCGATCGGAGGAGGAGCAGCAGCCTCTCCTCCTTCTTCTCTAGCAGCAGCAGCAGCAGCAAACCCGTCCCCCCATCGAGCAACGAAGACGACCACGCGCACGCTCTCCACGACGGCGCAGCCGCTGGTGCCGCCCGGAGCGGCGCGGCTGACCGTCCTCGTCGACGAGAGGACGGCCTCGGCGGGCGAGATCGTCGCGGGCGCGCTGCGCGACAACTGCCGCGCGCCGCTCGTCGCGGTCTACCCCGCGGGGGCGGCGGGAGCGGCCCCCTCGGGGCCCTTTCTGCGCACCTACGGCAAGGGGCTCATCCAGTCGGTCTACGAGCTCGGGGACGGGTCGGGGCTCGTGCTGACGGTCGGGAAGTACTTCACGCCGAGCGGGACCGACCTCGACAGGGAGGGGCTTGCCGCCGACCTCCAGGTGGTCGGAGGAGGGTCCTCACCTGGCCCCGGCGGCAGCAGCAGGGCCGCCGGCGTGCCGCCGCGGGCGGAGGCGGAGGCGGTGCTGGACGCTTGCTTGCGGGGGAGGGGAGGAGGGGAGGGACTGTAAGGAAAAGCGGAGAAGGGAAGGAAAAAGAAAGGGATGAAAGCGGATGGGTGGAAAACAAAAATCGGTTTCAGCAAAAAAAAATCAAAATAAAAAATCAATGAAAATGCTCTCCTGCTCTCTCATCTCTCTCCCTCTCTTTTTACCTCCTCCCCCTCCTCCGCACCCAACAAGCCACCACCCAACCACCCGCTACCACCACCACAAGTGCACCCACGGCAATCGCAGCAAGCGCCTCTGTGTTCAGATTCAGACCATTCGTCGGGCGCCCCTCGAAAGAAAGTGCGCACGCCGCGGGCTCGCCCTCGTTGCCTGCGGCATCGACCGCGAGGGCCTGCAGCGCCCAGAGACCGTGCCTCGGTGCCATGAACGCCCCGCTGCAGGGGAAAAATGATGAAGACGACGAGGAAAGGGAGAGAGAGGAAGCGGAGCTGCTGTCGCGAGCAGATACAGCTGCGGCCGTCGCCGTAGCCGTCGCCGTCGCCGTCTCCGTTTCCGTCTCCGTCGCCGTCTCCGTCGCCGTCTCCGTCGCCGTCGCCGCCGTTTTCTCTCTCGTCTTCCCTCCGATCGAGGCCGCCACCCGGTTCCGGAACAGCAGCGCCTCCCTTCCTGGAAGCGAAGGAGAAGGGGAACCATGGCGGACTCCGTCGCTGCTCAGCAGGCCGTCTTCGCTCCCGAAGCCGCCGCCGCCGCTGCCGCTCACGCCGGCGTCCTATTTTTTTTTGGGAACCCTCGAAGAAAAAAGGCACAGAGACTCTCTTGTCAGTCTTTGAGAAGGAGAAGAAGAAGTAGACGAAAAACAGGTCGAAGCCAGGCCTCTCGCTCGCGGCAGACCGGCC
>Ga0315284_10013383_pt1 | contig 11682 bp, 13 predicted proteins | sample YL17G09_16_MG_FD_203696 | JGI IMG/M metagenome (GOLD analysis project Ga0315284, IMG submission 203696) | Sediment microbial communities from Yellowstone Lake, YNP, Wyoming, USA - YL17G09_16 | ecosystem: Environmental > Aquatic > Freshwater > Lake > Sediment | place: USA: Wyoming | collected... | reverse complement strand
CCCCGGCCTGTAACTAATCGCTTCCTGCCGGCAGGCAATGACAAAATAGAAAGCGCCCAATTATCTTGACACCGCCTTTGCATACAAGTAGAAAATTCCGCGAAGTTCGAAAATTCTTGTGGACGAAGCGAAATTTTCTTGTATAATATGCGCATGCTAAAAATATTCAGAAAGAAGGCGGTGCGCCAGTTTGTTCTGTGGGGCCTCCTGATATTGATACTGCCTGCGTTCGTCATGTGGGGTTCAGCCAGTATGTCGCGCTCCAGGGAGAAGGGGCCCGACCGCGTGGGCACCATAAATAACAGAAAGATCTCCTTTGAAGAGCTGCAGGAGGCGCTCTCTGGCGTCAGGACACAGATAATATTAAACTATTTCAACCAGCCTAAGATACTGGACGCCCTCATAAACAACCGCCCAATGCTGGCAAAGCTTGCATGGGACAGGATCATCTTGCTGAATGAGGCGGTGAAATTAAGGATAAGGGCGGCGGATAAAGAGGTGGTGGAGGCCGTGCGGACACATCCCCTATTTTCAAGGAACGGCGCGTTTGATCCCGCTTTTTACTCCTATATACTGCGCACCAACATAGGCCTTGAACCGCGGGCATTTGAAGAGACGATGAGGGAAAACCTTATGCTGCAGAAGCTTGCCGCGCGCATTACAAAAGACCTCAAGGTATATGATGAGGAAGCACTTTCTGAGTATAATAAGGAGTTCGAAAAGATAAAAATATCGTATATTATGATAGAGCCGGGCCAGGCAGGGGTAGAGATCGTCATAAGCGAAAAGACGGCTATGGAGTTCTACGAAAGCCACAAGAACGACCTTACCGTAAAATCTACCCTGAAAGGCGCCCTGCCCGACCGCGTTGCGACATTTGAGGAGGCTAGACCAACGATAGAAAAATACCTGAAAGAGGTTGAGGCAAGAAACATGGTCAGGGAAAAGACCGATGAAACCTATAAAAAATTACTGGACCGCATACAGAATAGGAACGAAGTTTTTGAAAAGGCCGTGGAACGCCTGGGGCTGACGGCAAAGGAGACCGAGTTTTTCTCGTCGGCGGATAAGGCAGGCGATATCGGAGAGCCGGGCGAGATATATGCGGCTGCCAGGAACCTGAAAGAGTTTGAACTCTCCAAACCCCTTGAGACCGGTAAGGGCTTTATCATATTTGAGATCGTGGCTAAAAAAGCTGCCGACGAGGAGGCGTTCAAAAAAGACAAGGAAGATTATATCAAAAAGGTGCAGTCTAGAAAAGTAACCCAGATTATGCAGGATTGGCTTAAGAAACAGGAGGACGCCGCGAAGCTCGCGATAAACATGGAAGATATAGACAGATATTATAAATAAATTCAAATATCAAAAATTAAATATCAAAATTGAAATCCAAAAATTAAAATTTTGAATTCTAATATTCAATTTTGATTTTTGAATTTATCAGATGTTCCCCACGTAGACATACTTCAATTTCTCTTTAGCTATCTTTTCCGCTTTCTTTAACGTATCCAAAGGTGTCGGAGGGAGCGTCATCCTGTAGCAGGGGAAGTATCTTGAAAGATGCAGCGGAATATCAGGGCCTAAATTTTTATAGATCCAATCGACCATTTTTCTTATCATTTCATCCGAATCATTCAGAGTCGGTATTATCAGATTCGTAAGCTCTATATGACATCGCCTGAACGATATCTTTATCACGTCCAGCACCGGCTTAAGCCGGCCCTTGCATACCTTCACATAAAAATCCTCGTCAAAGGCCTTCAGGTCTATATTCATCGCGTCTATATAAGGGAGCATATTCTCTAGCGGATCTATATTAACAAAGCCGTTCGTTACGAGCACGTTTTTAAAATTGGCTGCCCTGGCAAGCTTTGCCGTGTCCAGCACAAATTCATACCAGATAAACGGCTCATTATAGGTATAGGCGATGCCGAAAGAATGAAGCCCTTTTGCGCGCGCCACTACCTCCTCGGACGTGATATCCTCCGTTGGCGCGTCCACTTCCTGGGAGATATGCCAATTCTGGCAGAATTCGCAGTGCAGGTTGCACCCTCTGGTGCCTAAAGATAAGATCTTTTCGCCGGGATGGTAATGATAGAGCGGTTTCTTTTCTATGGGGTCAAGCGAAAGGCCTGTGGTCCTGCCGTAAACCGATGTATACAGGATGCCGTCTTTATTAATCCGCACGCCGCACGCGCCCCTGCCGCCCGGCGCGATCCGGCATTCATACGGGCATAAGCGGCAGTGGATTTTTTTATTGTCCAGTTTTTCGTAATAGAGCGCTTCGTGCATTCGTGGAATAGATATTTCTACACAGATGACCACAGATTAAAAGCACAGATGATCACAGATCTGTGATCATCTGTGAGAAATAATCTATGTCTCGAAATCTGTGATAATCTGTGTATTATTTTAAGAATGTTTTTAATTCCTTCATGAACTGGCCGACGTCCCTGAACTGCCTGTAGACTGACGCGAACCTGACATAGGCTATCTCGTCCAGGTCATGTAGGCCTTTCATGACTATCTCGCCGATCTCTTTTGAATCCACCTCTTTTTCGTGCTGCTTCTGGATCTGTATCTCTATATTGTCCACGAGTTTCTCTATCCGTTTTACGCTCACCGGCCTCTTTTCGCACGCGACAAGGATGCCGTTCATCAGCTTTTCCCTATCAAAAGGCTCGCGGCGGCCGTCTTTTTTTATGACCATTAACGGTATCCGCTCCACATACTCGTAAGTCGTGAAGCGGTGTTTGCACTTGAGGCATTCGCGGCGGCGGCGCACACTTGAGGCGTTCGTCGACATCCTTGAGTCTATTACGCTGTCTTTTTTATTTCCGCAGTATGGGCATCTCATTGTTAACTCGTTATAGACTATCCAGTCATTAGTCGTTAGTACATAGTACTTAGTATGAATTGTGTGAATTTTCACTATGTACTAAGTACTAAGGACTATGTACTGCCTCTAAAATTGATTGCGCACCTTTGCGACGCCGAAGTCGTCCATGCCGACTGACGTCTTCTCGTTAAGGTACAGCTCGCCGTCTTTCAGCGGCACCGTCTCGCATCCCGCTAAAACTAAGCAAATAATTATCGCTATAAAAATTTTCATATCGTTCTTTCCAGGCCGGGGCTGAACTACTAGTTATCTACCTGTACAGCCCCGGCCTGGAAATGCCTATTTCTCCGTGCGGACCCTGACCTTTGCCTCGCGCAAGAATTTACGGGCCATCCTGTCGGGATATCTGCCTTTTACAATGACCTCTTTGATGCCGGCGTTGATTATCATCTTCGCACATATTATGCAGGGCTCGGTCGTGCAGTAAAGGGCCGCGCCTTTTAGGCTCGTGCCGTGAAGCGCCGCCTGAAGGAAAGAATTCTGCTCTCCATGCAACCCGCGGCACAATTCGTGCCTCTCGCCGGAAGGGACCTTCAACTTTTCGCGGATACATCCGGTAATACTGCAGTGCGTGATCCTGGAAGGCGCGCCGTTATAGCCGGTGGCGAGTATCCTCTTATCCTTGACAAGCACTGCGCCAACCCTGCGCCTCAGGCACGTCGAACGTTTTGAAACGAGATCGGCGATGCTTAAGAAATATTCATCCCACGTGGGCCTGCCCGGGCCCTTACTTACCCTTATTAACCCTTTTTTACCCTTATCCATTATTTTTCCAACCTTTTTATCAATCCCTTATACAGAGGAAACGCCTTAACAAGCCTATCAACTTCCTCCCGGACATCCCGGATATTCTTTTCGTTAGCCGAATCGCTTAAGACCTTATCGATGAGCCCGGCTATCTTCCTCATCTCGGGTTCTTTCATGCCGCGCGTCGTGACTGCGGGTGTTCCGATCCTTATACCGCTCGCAATAAAAGGAGATTGCTTATCAAACGGTATCAGATTTTTATTAACCGTGATGCCGGCCCTGTCCAAAACGGCCGCTGTGTCTTTGCCTGTTATATTTTTATTCGTGAGGTCAACTAAAAATAGATGATTATCGGTCCCGCCGGTGACTATCCTGTAGCCGAGTTTTGCCATTTCTGCAGATAGGGTTTTGCAGTTCTTCAGGACCTCGGACTGATAAATTTTAAATCCCGGTTTGAGCGCCTCCTTAAAACATACCGCTTTCGCGGCTATGACATGCATCAATGCGCCGCCCTGTAAGCCCGGGAATATTTCCGTATCTATCGATTTGGCAAATTCCTTGCGGCACATTATAAACCCGCCCCGCGGGCCGCGCAATGTCTTATGGGTCGTTGAACTGACGAACTCCGCGTACTCTACCGGGTTCTGGTGAAGCCCGGCCGCGACCAACCCGGCTATGTGGGCTATATCCACAAACACAAACGCGCCGACCGAATCGGCTATCTCTCTAAACTTCTTAAAATCTATCGCGCGCGGGTATGCTGAAGCACCCACCAGTATCATTTTGGGTTTATTAGCCCTGGCGAGGACGGCTATCTCGTCGTAGTCCAGCATCTCGGTCTCGCGGCTTACGCCGTAAGGCACTATTCTGTAAAGTTTTCCGGAGAAGTTAAGCGGATGACCGTGCGAGAGGTGCCCGCCGCAGGATAAGGACATCGCAAGGACCGTGTCGCCGGGTTTTAACATGGCAAAATATACGGCCATGTTCGCCTGTGTGCCCGAATGCGGCTGCACGTTAACGTGCTCTGCGCCGAAAAGAAGTTTGGCGCGCTCTATGGCGATTGTCTCTGCATCGTCCACATATTCGCATCCGTTATACCACCTGGCCTTCGGATATCCTTCGGCGTACTTATTTGTGAGGACGGAACCCTGGGCTTCGAGTATAGCCTCGCTCACAAAATTCTCGCTGGCAATCAGCTCTATGTTGCCGTTCTCCCTTTTCGTCTCATTTAGAATGGCATTAAAGATTTCGCGGTCTTCTTTTTTTAAGGTGTTCATGGTTTCTGCCCTTTTAGTTTTGATTCGAACTCCTTGATCTGTCTGACGCGCCGCACGTGGCGTTCTCCCTCATGTTTTGTGGTAAGCCATATTTTGAGCATCTCTTTCGCCTGTTTAAAATCCGTGTAATCCGCAGCCAGCACTATTATATTGCAGTCGTTGTGCTCTCTTGAGGCCTGCGCCATCCTCTTGTCGTAACAGGCGACCGCCCTTACGCCGTGAACCTTGTTGGCTATGATCGCCATACCTACCCCGGTCCTGCAGATCAAAATGCCCATGTCCGATTTGCCCTTGCTCACCGCTTCCGCCACCTGAAATCCTATCATGGGATAGTCACAGGACTCTTTTGAATGGGTCCCCATATCCTCTATTTTATATTTTTCCCCGTTCAGAAATTCTATTATTTTTCCTTTTAATTCATAACCGCCGTGGTCGCTTCCTATAACTATTTTCATTTATGCGCTCCTTGTATAATGTTCATTTAGCACAGATTAACACAGATCTTAAGACATAGATTAGTTTTCACAGATGATCACAGATATCAAATCTTGCGATCATCTGTGAAAAATTACCTATGCCTTCCAATCTGTGATCATCTGTGTTTATTATAGTATGTCTTGTATATTTATAGAATCTGGGCGATCCTTTTCATCTCTTTTTTTATCTTGGATAATACTTCCTCATAGAAATCCAGCGGTCTTCCTATCGGGTCGGCTACATCAAGTTCATCGCACGGGCGCGTTTCGAATTCAACGCCGAATTGTTTCAGGATGTGCGTCTTCGGCGCGGCATCCGGCATTCTCGTTATAATATCGTCCATATGATGGCCGGCCATGACGAGTACGATGTCCGATCTTTTTATGAGCTCGTTTGTAAGGGCCCGTGACTTAAAAACGGAGACATCTACGCCTTCTTTCTTCATCACCTCTATCGTCTCTTTTGTCGGGCCTATGCCGTCTATCGCATGGACGCCGGCCGAACCAACCTCTATACCGCCTTTGCCGAGCTCTTTGAGATATTTTTTTAACAGCCCTTCCGCCATCACTGAACGGCAGCTGTTGCCGGTGCATACTAAAAGCACGGATTTTATTTTATTCATTTTTGTTACTCTTTACTCTTTACAGATTACTGATTACTTTGTAGATCTCTTCTTTTTTAATTGCTCCTTCCCTCAAAACCTTCGGCGGATTTACCGTCAAATCCACTACGGTTGATTCTATCCCTATTTCCGTGTCGCCGCCGTCTATAACTAAAGCAACCCTGCCGTCCAGGTCTTGCAAAACTTCCCCGACATTCCTGGGCGCTTTATTGCCGGTAAGGTTAGCGCTGGGCGCCGCAATGGGCACGCCGGCGGATTTAATCAACTCCATGGCAATTCTATTGGCCGGCATCCTGAAGCCAAGCGTCTCGCCGTCCTCCGATTTAAGTATTACGGTAAGCGGGCCCGGCCAGAATCTCTTTATCAGCATAAGACCCTCTTTTGTCATAGAGCACCCTAACGACTTTATCATATCAATATCTGATATGTGGATCGTAAAGGGTTTGGTCTTAGGCCGCTTCTTTACCTTATATAAGGCCTCTATCGCTTTTTTGTCCAGGTAGTTTGCGGCGATGCCGTATACGGTCTCCGTCGGAAAAGCTACGAGCGCGCCTTCCCTGACAGATCTGGCGGCCGAAAGAATAGCCTCTTTATCAGGCCTTTTTGGGTCTATTTTTACTACGGACGTTTTCAACGAGCTTGCTCTTTAATAAATCCAGTTTTTCTTCAATAGTTTTATCCGCGACGCCGAGTATCTCCAAGGCCAGGATACCCGCATTTTTAGCGCCTGCCTTGCCGATCGCGACTGTCGCCACGGGCACGCCCGACGGCATCTGGACCGTGGAGAGAAGGGAATCTATGCCTTTCAGTTCCGCACTCTCCATCGGAACGCCTATGACCGGAAGCGTCGTGTGGCTCGCGAGGACGCCTGCAAGGTGCGCTGCGCCGCCCGCGCCGGCGATGATAACCGAAAAACCGTTCGATCTTGCGCCCTTTGCGAACTTAGCCGTGTCGTCGGGCGAACGGTGCGCGGACAGGATCCTGACTTCGCACCCTACGCCGTATTCCTTCAAAACCTTTTCCGCTTCGCCCATCGTCGGCATATCCGATTCGCTTCCCATTATTATGGCTACCTTATGCTTCCTTGGCATCATATCCTCCGGCTTTAATTGCTCTGAAACCGATGTCCCTTCGATAATGCATCCTGTCAAATTCAATCTTATTGACAGCGTTGTAACAATTATTGATAGCGTCCTTTATGTCGCTGCCCAGGGCCGTCACATTCAGGACGCGACCGCCGTTTGTGATAAATGTATTATTGCCGTCTTTAAGGCGCCTGCCTGCCTTTGTCCCGGCGTGAAAGATAAATACGTCCTTAAGCCCCTTTAGAGAATTCAGGCCCTTTATCTCTATACCTTTCTCATAATTGCCGGGATATCCGCCTGACGCCACCACGACAGAAACGCACGGCCGAGCGTCCCATTGAAGGGTATACCCCTCAAGTTTTCCGTCAATCGCCCCTTCCATCGCCTCAACCAGGTCGCTCTTCAACCTCGGCAGTATCGCCTGTGTTTCCGGATCTCCAAATCTCGTATTAAATTCCAGGACCTTTGGCCCGTCTTTCGTGACCATTATACCGGCATAAAGCGCGCCTTTAAATGGCTTGCCCTCTTTTGCCAGCGCCTTTACTACAGGCGTTATGACCTTATCCATTATCTCCTTAAATAATCCTTCCGTAACTATCGGCGCGGGCGAGTATGCGCCCATGCCGCCCGTATTCGCGCCCCTGTCGCCGTCAAATATCCTTTTGTGGTCCTGGCTTGACGCAAGCGCAGCCACGCCTTTTCCGTCCGCGATAACTATTATGGACGCCTCTTCCCCGATAAGGCAGTCCTCTATGATCACTTTTTTTGCGGCGTCGCCGAATATCTTCTTCACCATCATGTCCTTTACGGCTTCCTTTGCCTCGTCTATGGTTTTACATACTACCACGCCTTTTCCGGCGCAGAGCCCGTCGGCCTTTACCACTATCGGCGGTTTTTTTTCATCCAGATATTTTAACGCGCTCTCGCATGAATCAAATATCTTGAAATCGGCTGTGGGAACGCCTATTTTTTTCATCAGCTCCTTAGCAAATACCTTGCTGCCTTCAAGACGAGCGCATTCTTTGCGGGGGCCGAATATCCTCAAACTCTCTTTTTCAAACCTATCAACTATGCCGGCAACGAGCGGCCCTTCCGGGCCTACAACGGTAAGATCTATCTTTTTTTCCTTCGCGAATTTTAAAAGCCCTTCTATATCATCCGCCTTTATGCTAACGAGTTCGGCTGTCTCGGAAATACCGCCGTTGCCCGGCGCGCAATATAACTTGGCGCACTTCGGGCTCTCGGCTATCTTCCAGCAGAGCGCGTGCTCCCTTCCCCCCGAACCTATAACAAGTATCTTCAACCCTTATTTCCCTTTATCCCATCTCTCTTTCAGACCGGGGCTACCTATACAGGCCGGGGCTGAACTACTAGTTATCTACCTGTACAGCCCCGGCCTGGAACTATTCTCCCTATGACCCTATAGTATTGCTACTTCCCTATTCCCCTTCACAACCCTGCCGATGGCGTGAGCCCTTACACCGCTTTTCTTTAATACGCGGATGGATCTATCCGCGTCGCGCTTAGCTACCACAACGACCATCCCTACACCCATGTTGAACGTGCGATACATCTCGTGGTCCTCAATATTCCCTTTCTTCTGTATCAATGAAAATATATGCGGAACGTGCCATGAATATTTATCTATCTCAATCGCCATGCCTTTCGGGATTATGCGCGGGATCTTGTCATAGAAGGCGCCGCCCGTGATATTGGCGATGCCTTTTATATCCACCTTATTTTTCAGGGCGAGGATATTCCTGCCATAGAGGCGCGTGGGCTTCAGAAATTCTCTCGCGCGCCTCTTCAGCTCTTTTGAACTGAATACTTTCCGGACAAGCGAAAATCCGTTTGAATGTAAACCGCTGGATTCCAAACCAATTACTATGTCGCCCTTCTTTGTGCGCTTGCCGTCAATAATTTTACTCCTGTCAGCGATGCCTACGCCGAATCCGGCAAGGTCATATTCGCCTTCTTTGTACATCCCGGGCATCTCGGCGGTCTCGCCGCCTATCAAAGCGTATCCGGCTTCCTTGCAGCCGACGGCAATGCCTTTAACGATATCTCTTAACACTGAGGATCTTATTTTTCCCGTGGATATATAATCAAGAAAGAAGAGGCCTTCTGCGCCTGAACATAGTATGTCGTTTGTGCTCATCGCGACAAGATCTATCCCGACCGTATCGTGTTTATCGGTGAGGAACGCTATCTTTAATTTTGTCCCAACGCCGTCAGTAGAAGATATAAGGATAGGGTCTTTGTATTTTTTCAAATCGGGCCTGAATAGCCCTCCGAAGCTTCCGATGTCGCTTACCACGCCTTTTATTATTGTGGACCTTGAGAACCGCTTGTAATCCTTCACAAGCTCATTCGCCTTATCGATATCCACCCCGGCTGTCTTGTAGTTAAGTTTCATGTTTGTTTGATAGTTGGCTGGTTAACTGGTTTGCTGGTTAACCGGTTAAACCAGATAACCAGTAAACTAGCAAACCAGCAAACTACTCCATTACCCGTCTCAATACTTCCTTATACGCGTCCTCAACGTTGCCCAGGTCACGGCGGAATCTGTCTTTATCTAATTTTTCTTTCGTCGTCTTATCCCAGAGCCGGCACGTGTCAGGCGATATCTCGTCGGCTAAAATTATCTTCCCTTTGTATCTTCCGAACTCGAGTTTAAAATCCACCAGTATCAGGTTCTTTGAATCAAAAAATTTCTTCATCTCTTCGTTTATCTTGAACGAATATTTCTTTATGGTATCCAGTTCCTTATCTGTCGCTATGCCCAGGGCCTTGATATGATAATCGTTTATAAGAGGGTCGTGAAGCTTGTCCTCCTTGTAATGATATTCCAGGACCGGCTCTTTCAATACAATGCCCTCTTCCAGCCCCAGCATCTTGGCCATCCCGCCGGCGACGATGTTGCGTATCGTCACTTCAACGGGCACGATCCTGACTTTCTTTATAAGCATATCCCTGTCGTTCAGCCGTTTCATAAAATGCGTAGGGATGCCTTTCTTTGAAAGGAGCGTAAAGATCTTCTCCGACAGCTTATTATTTATGATACCCTTATTCACTATCGTTCCGCGCTTCGTCGCGTCGAACGCCGTCGCGTCATCTTTGAATTCCTGAATCAATAGATCCGGGCTTTCAGTTTCATATAATTTCTTCGCCTTACCTTCGTATATCTGCTTCAACTTTTCCATGATATAACTCCTCGAAAGTTAGCTAGTTTGCTAGTTTACTGGTTTGCTGGTTTAACCAGCTAACCAGAAAACTAAATTCCCACTCGCCTGAAAATCCTATCCACGTGCCTGATGTAACTGCGTATATCAAATATCTCTTCTATCTCTTTCGAGCCGAGGGCCTTTCTTATCTCATCATCGCTCATGACGGCTTCTTTAAAATCTATTTCATCGTGCTCCGCCATAAACGCGGCGCGCTGGACCATATCGTACGCGTCATCGCGCCTCAGGCCCCTGTCAATAAGCGCCAGTAATATCTTTCCGGAGAAGACTGTGCCCTTGGATTTATCAATATTCTCAAGCATCCTGTCCGCGTTTACCACGAGCTTCGCCGTTATTTCGGAAAATTTATTCAGCATGTAATCAAGGAGTATCGCCGAATCCGGCAGTATCACCCTCTCCGCAGAAGAGTGTGAGATATCGCGTTCGTGCCACAATACCATGTCGTCCATCCCCGCATGGGCATTTGCCCTCAAGACCCTCGCCAGTCCAGAAATCCTTTCACAAAGGATGGGATTCCTCTTGTGAGGCATCGCGCTCGAGCCCTTCTGCGTAGGGGAAAAATATTCCTCCACCTCGCCTATCTCGGTGTGCTGTAAGAGCCGGAACTCTGTCGCAAATTTCTCTAAGGACGTTCCTGTAATCGCTATCGCGGTTAAAAACTCGGCGTGAATGTCGCGCTGAATTATCTGCGTGGAGATACGCGCTGGCTTTAGCCCCAGTTTTTTACACGTATAATCTTCCACAAAAGGGTCTATATTGGCATAAGTCCCGACGGCGCCCGAGATCTTTCCGACGCTCACCGTCTCACGCGCTCTTTTAAGACGCTCCAGATTTCGGTTCATCTCGTCAAAATAGAGCGCCATCTTTAAACCGAATGTCATCGGCTCGGCATGGACAGAGTGTGTCCTGCCCATCATGAGCGTCCTCTTATTCTTAAGCGCCTTTGACCGCAGGATCCTTAAAAGTTTTTTGACATCGTCTATGAGGATATCGCATGCCTCTCTCATCTGGACGGCTAAAGCGGTATCGAGGACATCGCTTGAGGTCAGGCCCTTGTGGATATATTTTGCGTCATCGCCCACATATTCGGATACATTCTTTAGAAAAGCGATAACGTCGTGGTTGGTCTCTTTTTCTATCTCTTTAATCCTGTCAACATCAAAGCGGGCTCTTTTTCGTATCTGGAATAGTGCGGATTTTGGGATCTTACCGAGTTTTGCGAGCGCCTCACAGGCGTAGAGTTCTACGTCAAGCATCTTGCGGAAGCGGTTCTCCTCGCTCCACACTGCAGACATCCTTGGGAGGCTGTATCTCGGTATCATATTATGTT
>Ga0315284_10013381_pt1 | contig 11683 bp, 21 predicted proteins | sample YL17G09_16_MG_FD_203696 | JGI IMG/M metagenome (GOLD analysis project Ga0315284, IMG submission 203696) | Sediment microbial communities from Yellowstone Lake, YNP, Wyoming, USA - YL17G09_16 | ecosystem: Environmental > Aquatic > Freshwater > Lake > Sediment | place: USA: Wyoming | collected... | reverse complement strand
TGCTCAATATGATCTGGAAAACAAACTGCAGAAGTATCCCGATCATGTTTTCTATGGAGAACTCTATGGTAATGTAGGCGGGTTTCGTTATGGGTTTAAAGATAACAATATCGCCCTAGCATTTTTTGATATTATGTACAAAGGTGTCTGGCTTGATGTGCCAGCAGTTAAATTAATTCTTGATGAGCTAGAGCTACCATCAGTACCAGTTCTTTATTGGGGACCATGGAAAGAAGAACTTATTTCAATGTCAGATGGGCAAACAACTATTCCGAATGCAAATCATATTAGAGAAGGCATTGTTGTTAAGCCAATTAAAGAAAGAGTTGACCCATCCATTGGTCGCGTAATTCTTAAAATTGTTGGGATGGATTATCTTGAGGGGAAAAAGAAAAGATAGGAAAACAAATGTTTATTTCACAGAGTTAGATATTTTATATTAAAATATCTTTATGATCCTCAGGGACTCTAGACTCCTGAGAAAATAAATACTTTGAAAGAATATTAAGTGCTCCTACATAATCTGCGTCTTCAACAAATCCGCAGGATTTACACTTAAATTTTTCTCCATTTCTATTTTCCTTTGCCACGAACTTACAGATAGGACAAGATCGAGAAGTATTTCGGGGATCAACTTTAACAAGACAAATACGATTTTCTTGTGCTTTGTTTTCAATCCTTGATATAATTTCTGGATAATTCCAATGGCGAAGTGATTTTCTAAACGCCCTAGAGCGGTTAGGTTTCTTGCCTTTCTTAAGATCTTTAAGATCTTCGACTACAACTATCTTAACATTTTCTAACGGAACAGATTTAACTACTTTAGAAAAATAATTATCTCTTTCAATTAAAGCGCGTTTTTTAGTTTTACTTCCTTTTTTCTTTCTTTTGATTTTATTATTAATTTTATCAAACTCTCTACCAAAAAATTCTTTTTCTGAAGTGGAAATGATTTTTGTTTTTCCAATATCAATCCCAATATTTTTTCCTTCAATTTTAAATTCTTCAATAACTTCGAAATTAAGAATAATATAATCTTCAAAAAGAAGACAACCCTGAAGTAATTTTGAATTTGGATGCTCGTACCATTTATTAAAAACTTTGGTTCTCTTTGCTGGAATTGTAATTCTATTTCCTTTTTGTAAAGTAGAAAGTTTAATTGCTAAATCAAAATCTTTCATTAAATCTGCTTCATCAATGAAAATAAATTTAGAGTCCAGCTTTGCTGGACCAGTAAATGTAGGAATAATATTTGTTCTTTTATGATTTGCTTTTAAACTTTTTTTTGTAGATACTACAATTTGAAGAGCATGTCTTAATGCTTGTGATTTATATCTTTCAGAAAGAGAAGTGTTTTGAATTAAAGCAAGAGTATCTTTATCAAGTTTACCTTTATTGACCCAAAGTTTTTTAATATATAAATTTACAACTCTTCGATATTCTTTAAGAAGATCTGCGATCATTTTCTTTTTATATTTGGTTGCAAATTTTAAATTAATTTTGCAAGTTCTATTGTATTTATTCATTTTTTAAATCTTCTTTTATTTTTTGTATTTTACGAGATGTTTTTTGTGCTCCATAAATTCTACAACAGAAAGAAGTTATTATTGAAATAAGATCATTCATTAATTCATTTTTCTCTTCTTGATCTCTATTTATAACAACAAGTTCAAATCCTAAAATTGAAAGAAAATGTTCTATGTAATTAAAACCAAACCTTGTTAATCTATCCTTGTGTTCTACAACAATTCTTTTTGGGGGAAGTGAAATAATTTCAATAAGTTTAGGTCTAGAATCATTCATTCCTGAAGCTACTTCTTTTATTACTTTAGATATTTCATATCCTCTTGAAGAGCAAAAATCAATACAACGTTGAGCTTATCTTTCCAAATCATCTTTTTTATTATGAGAAGAAACTCTACAATAAATATAAGTTTTTAAAGAGGTCATAGAAGATTTTCTTCACAAAGAGTTTTTAGGGGCCTATAAGATGATATACATACATCCAAATTTTTGGCCAGTACAAGAAGAAAGTGATATTTTTTCTTATAGCCAATCTAGGCGAACGCGCAATAATAGATCTAGAAGTAAGTTAAAAGAATTCTCTTGTTCCAATTCAAAACGTGATCATTATTCTTTTTCTATGTCTGTAGGGAAAGCTTTATCATGGGGGGAAGATTCATGGTGAAATTAATATTACAACAAACATTAGAAGAATTTAATGTTTGTGAACTTGAAATAAGTCATGATGGCAATTCTTTCTTTGGAACAATTAAGTTGGAATTAGAAATTGATTTATATGGTCATAGGCGTGATGGCCTAAATAATTTCTACATTAAAATACAGGAGGCAAATTACGAAGAAAATTATTATTTAAAATTTGTGTGTAATCGCAATGAAGAAGAACACATATATTATTTTGAAGGAACGGATTGGACTAGGAAATTTAATTTTTGATAAGGAGAAAGAATGAAGAAATTTTTATGTTTTGGTTTGATTATTTCAATTACCTTAATTTGTTCAGTATCTTTTGCATGTGAAGATCCAGTGTGTTATCAAGATGATTCGCTTGGGTGCGGATGTTATGATCAACAATGTAAAATAGTTACAGAGTGTGAAACAGAATGCGTATTAGAATGCTCTTGGGATTGGCAATATAAGTGTGGGTGTTGGGGAGACAAGACTGAAATTTGTAAAGTTCCACCTGGTAATCCAGCAAACGCACATACAATTTGCGTATCAAATAATGCTGTAGATGCTCATCTTACCACTGGTAGTTACATTGGAAGTTGTGATTCTTGTAGATATGATTGTGATAAAAAGAATTGCAAACAAGTAGAATTTTGTTGGTGTGATCATTGCGATGATGAATGTACTACTGATGATGGTGACACAGGTAGTGACACGGGTAGTGGGGATACAGGCAATGGTGACACAGGCAGTGATACGGGTAATGGTGATACGGGCAATGGTGATACTGGTACAGGGAATGCAGATACAGGAATTGGTGATACTGGCAGTGTAGATACTGGTGATACTGGTATTAGTGATACCGGATGTAATTGTGATACTGGTGATGCTGATACAGGTATTGCAGATACTGGTGATGCCGATACGGGTATTGCAGATACTGGTGTTGCTGATACTGGTGCTGCTGATACTGGTGCTGCTGATACAGGCATTGCTGATACGGGTATTGCAGATACTGGTGTTGCTGATACTGGTGCTGCTGATACTGGTGCTGCTGATACTGGTGCTGCTGATACTGGTGCTGCTGATACTGGTGCTGCTGATACTGGTATTGCTGATACTGGTATTGATACTACAGAAGGAGTTGACTCAGGAAATATTGAAACTGATTCGCCAAGTACAGAAGTAAATGATACTGGAGATATTAATACTGATTCTAAACACAATGTGAATGGACATGATGTAAAAGAAATAATTTTCTCTGGTGGTGGATGTTCAATTGTAATTGGAAACAAAACTTCAATTTGGAAAATTTTATTTTAAGGAGCAAATATGAAGAAAATTTTATTCACAATTATTTGTTTATTTTCTTTTTCAGCCACGGCATTAGATTTGCCACCAGATAAACTCACTATTCAAAATGGGCAGACTGATGATTTTGCGGTCCCAAGTTTGAAGATGGCAGAACATCTACAACCATCTATTGGGATTTATTATCTGTATACAAATCTTCCCTCACAAATCATTTATAAAGATTCCGGGCATCAGGTATCCCCTGTTGTATTGAGTAGCCACATGTTATCATTGAATTCATCAATTGGTTTATTTGGATTCCTTGAAGCCGGATTTGGTATTCCCGTACTATTAAGGCAAGATGCCGAAGGTCTTGGATACCTTGGCGGCACATCAAACTCATTAACAATGGATGGATTAGGAGACATATCATTATCATTGAAAGGTAAGTTTGTTTCCTTCGCAGATACAGTATCACTAGGAGCTTCTGTGTACGGTACGTTACCGACTGGCGGCATGTATGCTAGCGATGGCCCAACCATTACTCCAATGGCCCTAGCGGGCCTTGAGGTATCCATAGTGAGAGCGACTGTTGGTATTGGTTATAGATTTATGAAGGATCAAGGATTCAAAGTTAACGATCAACAGGTAAGTGTTGATGGTGAGTTTGTTGAAAATGTTGGTTTATCCATTTTTGTATGGCCAGAATACATTGACATCTTTGGAAACTTTATTTTATCAGCAACGCTTGATGGTACAGAGACACAAGGACCAATGGAGTTGTTAGGTGGGGCAAGAGGTCATCTTCCTTATAATTTTGATATTATGATGGGTGGTGGTGGTGGATTAAATAATGATGTTGGCTCACCACATTATAGAGTTTTTGCTGGTTTGAGTTGGTCGCCAGAATGGAAGAGTTGTCCGGGATGTGTTGCTTGTAATTCATGTTGTCCAAGATGTGAACCAAAGGTAGTAGAGAAAATTGTTGAAAAAGAAGTTATCAAAGAAGTTTATGTGGTAGAGAAAGAAATTTATTTACCGCCAGTTTACTTCGATCATGATAAGAGTACAGTGATGGCACAAAGCATTCCGACATTGCGTAGGGCAGTAGAAGTATTAAGAGATAACCCACAAGTAACCTCAGTAGTAATTGAAGGTTATGCGGATTCAGATGGTAAAGATAATTACAATTTGAATCTTAGTTATGCCCGTGCAAAAACCGTTTATGACTTCATTATTAGTTATGGTATTGATGCAAAAAGATTAAACACTATCTCTTTAGGTGAGTCAATGCCTTCTGATTTAGGAACCACAAAAGATGCTAAAGCTAGAAATAGAAGGGTTGAGTTTAAATTCAATAAATGATTTTCTATTTGCTTCTCGCTGATAATCCAAACAGGATATCTTTTTCTGGAAGCTCGGCTTGGTTTTCTCATGGGCAACTTCAAGTTTCTCATTCTGGAACTAAAAAGCATATTGTTTTCACGACAGAGGATATCCTGTTTGGATTTCTTCCTACCACAAAAAGGTTTTCAAAATGATTTTTTTTGCATTACTCCTCTGCAATCCAAATAGAATGTTGTTCTCTAGATGTTATAAAGATTCTGCACATTTTGCTAAACAAACTTCTTTTTCTAAAACCACAAGCGATTCTATATTCACAACAGAAAATATTTTATATGGATTTCTTCCTACTAAAAATAAATTTTCAAAATAAAAAATATGTTAATCAATCATTTATATATTAGAGAACGTTGTACAAATATACAATTTTCAAAGAGTCATACTATTACAATGAGTGTTGGAAATTCTTGGTCAGGAAAATATATTACAATAACCAAAGATATTTGGCATCCAATTAGACAGGGCCGAATATCTAGTTATAGTCGAAGCGGGCGCCATTAAAATGTTAATATGTTATATGTTATTGCAAAATCATTTTAACAGAATTAGATTTTCAATTTGCCAATCATTTTATGATGTTAATATTTTTTCTTATTCACAACAATATACAATAGAAGAAAATTTTTGGAAAACAATTATTAACAAAAAACATAATTTAATCTCTCGTTGTAGAACTTTGACAAATTAAAAGGAGCAAGAAAATGAATTGGTTAGGATTATTATATACAGTATTATGTATTTGGGTTCCATTTGGCTTGATATTTATAATTGCATATGTCGTTGGCAAACGAATGCAAAAAAAGATAGATGAAAAAATCTCAAACGAAATAAAACAATGGGAAAAAGAAGATGGGAAAAATTGATGATGCTGTTAATAAATTAACAGAAGAAGAAAAAGAAGAATTTAAAGATTTGATTAATGAATGTTTACAACGTGAAAAAGAAATCGACGAGAATAGAAAGAAAAGTCAAGAAGCATTAAATGAATTACAAAAAGATATTGATTCCTTTTGTAACTCATTTAATAATTTTAATTCAGAATTAACGAATCTACAAAAAGAATTAATTATTTTAAAAGCGCAATTGAAAAACCCTTCAACCGGAGAATTAAATTGAAATACATTATAACAACCAATGGTTTAAAGAAGTATATCCTCTCTGTTAAAAAAGTTAATAATAGATACAGAGCAGAATTTCCTGGGTTTGCTTACCATGATTATAATGTTATTGGAGAAAGAGTAACGAAATCTTATGGTGAAGCAGAGGGCTGGCCAATTAATTTAGCATCAAATAAAATTTTTAAAACAGAGGAAGAAGCTACCATCAGCGCTTATGATTTGGAAATTTAATTTCATTCATTAATTTTTCAGAAAGAAATCAAATGCATAGAAATATTAAAATTTTATTAATTCTTATTTTAATGGCTTGTTCTATTTTCGGGCTATGGAGAATTTATATTAAGTCAACTTTAATTAACCAGGATGTCAAATTAATTGAATCAAGATCTCAAATGATATTCTTGGTTGATAATTCTTTCACGCCGATTGAAATACAAAAAATAGAATTAGCATTTGATAGTTGGGAAGAGGTTACGGATTTTGCAGTTAATTTTATTGTGCTTACAGTGGATACATCTGAGGATATGGATAAGTGGGCAGAAGATAAAGTAGCGACAGTATATAATGCCCAATCATTTCTTCATTGGCCATGGCATACTGGTCAGCTATTGCATAACAATACCGTTGGCACAATAGGATTAACTAATATTATTACTTGTGACATATTTCTTTTTGATGAAGACAATGAATTGTTTGAGCAAATTGTTACCCATGAGATTGGGCACGTTCTTGGATTAGAGCATGTTGATGACAAGAAAAATTTAATGTATTCTTATGTTCTACCTGGCGCTAAACAAATTAACCAAAAACAAATAGATTCAGTTAAAACTTTCATAACCATTCTTCCTTTGATAGGTGACCTGTGAATACAAAAGAGTTAGCGGGCAAATTAGAATTAGCAATTTTAGGCCATGCAATTTCTGGAAAAGAGATTAGAAAAAAATTAGATAAGGTTAAATTTTATGAAGACCATGGAATAGTTTTTAATGGAATATGTGTAGCTAGTTGTATAGTTGATTTGATTCAAGAATACGAATTGAAAACTAAAATCATTTCTGTAATTGGATATCCATATGGTGATGAAATTCGTTTTACAAAATGGGAAGATGTTGATAATGTAATTTGTGCTGCGCACATTGATTTTGTTCCCAACTTTACAAATGTATTAAATGAAGATTTTGATAGTGTATTTACGGAACTCAATTATGTTGCGGGCCTAACTAAATTTTATGAAAAAGAATTTAGAATAATAGTTGAAGCTGGAATGTTACCACAAGATAAACTTAATAAACTTATTTCTATTGCGGAAGATTTAAATGCTGATGTGATTAAAACATCTACTGGTACATACAAAAATGATCCGTCCCCAGAAGAAAGAATTTTAAAAGTTAGATCTACAAAATTAAAAGTTAAAGTTTCTGGCGGCATTAAAGATTTGCAAACTGCAGAATCTTGTTTCAAAGTTGGCGCAGATATAATTGGTAGTTCGTCAGCATTAAATATCTTTGAGGAATTCGTTGAGGTCAACAAGGTTTAAATTATGTTTTTTATTTTAGAAAAATTTCATCGGGAACCCAAAACGAGCATTCACCCAATTGCATTTCATGAGATGTTAGATTATTCTGTTTCTGGGAACTTTGATATATGGAAACAAAACAAATCAATTTCTTTTTCAAGGGCTAAAATATATGCTATAAGTTTTTCATATGCAACAAACAAAAATGGTCATGGTAGATCCGCAACTGTTTTGAGATTATATTAAAATGATAATGTTAAACATAATTAAATTTTACCCCTGCATAAAACATACTAAACAAATTTTTTGGTTGCCGCCAAAATTATTTTCATATTCAACGTGTAGTGTTGGATTTTCAAAATATTTTTCTTATTCAAATGGCGAAAGATCGACGAAATTTAAAAGATTCTAATAATATTATTTAATAAGTTTTTTAATAGCAACACATTTTAACAATGATTAAATTATTTGTACCAGTATTGGAAAACCAATCTGAAAAATTATTCATCCCGGTTAGTGATAACTGGGAACTTTCCAACTGGTACATTTGTACCGAGGATATTTCGATCATAAGTATTTCTTTTGACCGGCCTAAAATAATTTTGACCGGTGAATATAAAAATAAACAAATTGATTTTAAGTTAGAGGAAGATCAAGTTGCTTTCATAGAAAAGAATCTTGCATCCATATTAGGTTCAAAAGTCACCTCGGTTAAATCATATTTTTTTGTTTCTTCTATTTTAAATTAAGTCAACTACCCCTAGACTAAAGATCTAGGGGCTTGTGAAGAAAATCATTCACCAGAACTAACTCACGAGACAGACCGAAAGGTCAAAGAAGAGACTAGATTGGCCAAGGGGAACGAGAAATCCGATTGAAGGCAACTAGGGAGATGGTCGTGGTAGACAACATAGTATCTTCAGGATATTCAGCTAGTCTTGAAGCTCTACTTCTCCCAGTATCGAAGCTGTAGTTAACTAAGAAGGAGTAATCCAAATGGTTCCAGTATTAGATTTAAAAAAGATTCCATTAATGCCTTGTACAGAAAAACGAGCAAGAGAACTTATGGAGAAGGGAGATGCAAAAGCATATTGGAAAAATGGCATTTTTTGTATTATTTTACAAAGAGAACCTTCAGCAAGAAATTATCAGGAAGTTATAATAGGAATAGATCCAGGTTCAAAAAGAACTGGAATCACTACTACAACAGAAAAAAGAGTTATCTGCAATCAGCTTTTTGATGCTCCAAGCGAAGTAAAGAAAAAAGTCGAATTTAGAAAAATTCTTAGGAAAAGCAGACGTTCTAGAAAAACTCCTTATAGGAAATGCAGAAGTAACAGAAAGATAGGTGGCGTGCCACCATCGACAAAAGCAAGATGGGGAGCACATCTTAGAGTTATAGATTTTTGGAAAAAGCTTATTCCCATAACTGTTGTTTCTTTAGAAGATATTAAAGCAGAAACTAAAAAATATCAACGAAAATGGAATAAGAATTTCAGCCCATTGGAAGTTGGTAAGAAGTGGTTTGAAAATGAGGTTGTAAATCGAGGATATAAGTTCTATAAATTCGAGGGGTTTAAAACAAAAGAGCAAAGGGATCATAGAGGTTTCAAAAAGACATCTTTAAAACTAAGAGATAGTTGGGATGCCCATAATGTTGATTCACATTGTCTTTGTGAATTAGCATTGGGAGATATCAAACCTTTCTTTGGAATTCTCAAATGTGAATTTTTCAAATGGAGTAGAAGACAAATTCATGTTTCTAATCCACAGAAAGGTGGAGTTAGAAAACAATATGGTACAACAAGATCTTTGGGTTTAAATAGAGGTACTTTGGTTAAACATAAAAAATTAGGTTTAACATATGTTGGTGGAACATCAAAAAGGGGTCTTTCATTACATGATGTAAAAACTGGGAAAAGATTAACACAAGATGCTAAGAAAACAGATTGTGTTTTGCTAAGTAACATAAGATGGAGGACGCAAATTTCTCCGCTAGACTAAAGATCTATCGGGTTCTTTTACGTAAAAAATAATGAAGAAAATTTTATTTACAATCATTTGTTTGTTTTCTTTTAATTCATGTTGTTCAAAATGTGAACAAAAAGTGATAGAAAAAATTGTTGAGAAAGAAGTTATTAAAGAAGTTTATGTAATAGAGAAGGAAATTTATTTGACACCAGTTTACTTCGATCATGACAAAAGTACAGTGATGACACAAAGTATTCCAATATTGCGTAGAGCAGTAGAAGTCTTAAAAGATAACCCACAAGTAAACTCAATAGTAATTGAAGGTTATACAGATTCAGATTGTAAAGATAATTATAATTTGAATCTTAGTTATACACGTGCAAAAACTGTTTATGATTTTATTATAGATTATAATATTGCCGCTAATAAATTAATCACTATTTCTTTTATTCCTACTTGTAAATCTTCTCCTTTTATATTTGAATTTTCAAAATAATTTTTTTGTTTTGCATGGTAAAATCTTATGAAGATGTTTTCTGGAAATAAATCAAAAACCTATCATGGTATAACTACTTCTTTTTCTGTTGTGTATGGAAATAAAATACGAGAGCATTCTCATTTTTGCAATAAAAGATATTTTTGGATCAAAGTATCAAAGACAAGAACAACATTTGATTATCCTGTTATTTTGATTGGGAGAATATTGTGAAAATGTTTTCTGGTAATAAATCAAGAATGGGTTATTCAAAAATTATTTCTTTTTGTTGTACAACAAATGGGGTAATGCGATATCGCTCTTATAATAAAAGTACTTGGATTCGGCCCAAATTATCAAAAACAAGAACAACATTAGATCATTTTATTATTTTAATTGGGATCATATTATGAAAATATATTCAAATCATTTGCGTGCGGCTTCTTGGTCAATGACAACTAAAAGAGAACGCAGAAGATTACAATCCCGTTGCGGTAGATATGCGTGGCATGTTTATACTTCCACAACAACCTCATTGGATCACATAATTAGATTTGCTGCGGATATATTATAATGATGAGATTAAAATCTTTCTCCGGGAACAAACTAATGTCATATTCTAATTTTAAAAGAGGAAGATATTTCACAGCATTTTATATTTCTTCTTCTCGTTGTTTAGGATTCAATGGCCTTGGCTCCAAATGCTCTACAATTAATCTTCATGGCAACTATTTCAGACATGAGTTTATTTTATGAAAAAAGATTCTGTTAATAATATTTCTTATTCTAAGAAAAAAACTAGTCGCGAACAGTTTAGTAAATTGCACACCAATCATGAAGTAGTTTCATGGTCCGTATCATTTTGGTACTCTCGTTCAAGATCTTGGTCTCACCATATGAATGTATATTTCATTTATTTCTTATGACAAAATATTCTTATTCAAAATCTAAATACCACTATGGGATTGGGAGTTGTAGTCTTTCAGCAATTTTTAAAAAATATTCTATTTTCCCTTATATATCTCCTGTTTTTTCTAGACAAAATTATTTTATAAGTTATTATTTTATTATCTTCATATGAAAATTCATTCCGGATCATTATCGCAACATCATTATGCAATTAGAAGTTGCATGTCAACAAGTACTCATAAAATACTTTTTGCTTCAATTTGTTTTAAACAAAGATGTGCTATATATAATAGTTCTTACAATGGTTTTTATATTATTTTCACATGAATACTCATTCTAAATCACGATCTCAATATCATTATCTATTTGGAAGTTGCATATTAACAAGTAATCATAGAAAATATTCTACTATAATTTATATTAAACGAAAATGTTCTGTACATAATTTTTCTTTTAACGGATTCTATATTATTTTTTAAGGAGCAAAAATGTCAAACACAAAAGATTTAGACGCAGTAGAAAAAATACTTAATGGTTTATTTGTGGGTCTACAATCCATACAAATTACGAACCCAGAAATTTATGAAGATGAAACATTTCTCAAGTGGGCACTATCTGCCTCGGTAAACTTGACATCGCAGCTTGCAAAAATTGGCGGGCTGGACTCGGAACAACTTCTGGAAAATATTAAATTCGTTTTAGAAAATCAAACTAAACCACTTAATTAAAAAATCATGAAAACATTATATGCTCACTCAGCTAACGAAGAAGGTAAATGGCATACGTTAAAAGATCATTTATTAAACA
>Ga0315284_10013379_pt1 | contig 11683 bp, 1 predicted proteins | sample YL17G09_16_MG_FD_203696 | JGI IMG/M metagenome (GOLD analysis project Ga0315284, IMG submission 203696) | Sediment microbial communities from Yellowstone Lake, YNP, Wyoming, USA - YL17G09_16 | ecosystem: Environmental > Aquatic > Freshwater > Lake > Sediment | place: USA: Wyoming | collected... | reverse complement strand
TTTATGCCGTCGGTCAAATACGTTTCAGGGAGGTTGTCGCCCGTTACCGCATAGACGCCGCGCTCATCGAGGTATTCATTCGGCAGCTTCACAAACGTATCGCGGCACAGAGCGACGAGCTTCAAAAGAACAGGATTATCCGGCTGGACCATCCACGTCCGCACCGCGACGTAAAAACCCCGGCCGAAGCCGCGCGTGCAGCCGATGGGCGTCTTTCCGGGCGTGAAATCCCGGTAGTGCGTGAACTCATCCAGCTTCGTCTCACAGTTATCGACAGCCGCCAGCAGCGCCTCCCGCTCGCCGGTCAGGCAGAACCAGTCCACCAGGCCCGCCCCGTAGAAATGACAGTAGCAGCTCTTTGCCATTGCAAGCCGCCACAGCGTTCTATCGACCTCGCCGCCCTTGTTCCAATTCTCAAACTTGATATTCGCCTTTTCACGCACCGGGCGATTGCCGGGCGGCCCGCCCTGCGGAAACCATATCCCCCCATCCTTCCACGCCCACCCTTCGGTCCGCCAAGTCTGCAGGTCGGTGTGATAGCGGACCCATGCCTCGGCCTCGTCGAAAAAACCCCGCTTGCCGGTTCGAATAAATTGCAGCAGCAGTCCCTCGGCCGAGTCGGCCTCGCTCTCGTAGTGATTGTCTTCCCAGCCGACGAACCGCCGCGGGTCGCGCCTGCAATCAGGTTCCCGACCGGCAGACCATTGCCATTTGGCGTGACACGCAGCTTCATCGGCGAGCGTCCCGAAGTGTCCGACGCCTAATACTTCGCACCGGCTGTACCACTCGCCCGGCGCAAACGCCCACACGCGGGCCGCTGCGCCGGCGGCTTTTGTCTCCAGTCCGGAAGCATCCGCCCGCGCATCGAAGTCAATTCTGTACTCGCTCGAGTGAGCCGAGCAATCATAAAGCCAGCGGTGCTCATCCTGGCAGGCGTATGGTCGGCCCACAATACTGTCCTGCTGTCGTTGCCCTTCAAATAGCTTCGTCGCTGCATCCAGTACGATTGTCCCCCCGTCGCAGACGCCGAGCAGTCTCGGCGGGTCGGTGCGAAAGAGCCTATCGGCTACCCAAATCGGACCAGCCGAAATCCAGCCGCCCGCGCCTCTGCCTTCCCAGAGCACCTCGTCCGCGCAAGTCAGCTTGCAGCAGGGCAATTGTTTGTTGTGCTCTTCTTCGAGTCCCTGATGCAGCAAAATCTCGCCCGGCCCATTGACCTCTACGACCTTGTCGGCCCCCGCGAGCACTCTGCCCGAAGCGGCCGCCCTCTTCAATTCGATGCGCGATGATTTGACCTTTGTTATGTAGAATTGGTCCGGATTGCTATTGATCAGGCTGTGGCGGACTAAGATGTCGCTCCGCCCCGCCCAGGCTGTGATGTATGTGCAGTAGCCGAGCCAGGAAGTCTCGTCGCCCTCGAATCTGCCTCGGACCTCTATCGTCGCCCGCATCGGCCCTGCGTAATGGACACCGACAAAACTCGGGACATCGGCGATATAACGCCTGTCCGCAAGCCCGTCGATATAGCTGATTTGCCCCGCGCTTACAACGGGTTTGCCGCCCGCGGTGACATTCTCCACAAGGCCGAAGGGCTTGTTCTTCGCAACTTCAAAGGCGATTCGCCCGGTATCGACCTTCACCGCTTCTTCGCTCCGGACAACCTTCAAAGGATGTTCCGGTTTTATAGTCGCGCCCGTCTTCAACGTCAGCGTCTTTATCTCGTTGGCTTCTATGTCAAGCTGGAAATCGAGCAGCACCCACCGCACAAATCCTTTCGGCCCAACCACTAATTCCGCGACCTGCAGCGGAATCTGCCTATCGCCCTCGTACAGGGCAAAATTGGCTTCGCCGGGCCTGAACATACCCGCCGGAAGACTGATCCCCCCGCTCACCGGCTCACTCACCCGCGCAATGCCGGCAGGCTCCTGAACGATTACCGGAATTTCCAGCCCTTGTGACGTTGAGGCAAAGCTCAGTACGAATAGAAGTAAGCAACGATGAAAATCCTTCATTACATGCTCCCGGACTAATCCTTTATCACTTGTGAATAGATCGTTCATCAATGCAAAATCCGGGTCCGTCAAGGGCTGCCGGAGTTGCTGTCACTTGCATCCTGCTTGCTTTCATGCCATTTGATGGCCTCGGCGGTGATTGCGGGCCAATCGTACTTCTGAAGCTCAGAGGTCTGCCGATCAATGTCGGCCCCCAGTTCGCCGATATTCAAACCGTGCCAGAGATTGATATATTTGACGATTTTATCAACTACCGCCTGCCCGGAGTAGTCGTAATCCTCAACGCAACGGAGGAAATTGACAACGGCCTCGGTGGCACGTTCGCGATCGAGCTTCTCGGCGATCCTCTCGAGGACTCTGTAAAAGGTCGAGGCGTCGAGAAGCCAAAACTCGGGCCGTAGCAATTCGGGCAGCAAGCCGTATGCTCGTGCAGCAATTTGCTGGGGGTCTGAGAATCCTGCCGTGCCCCTGAGAAGGACCAGCCGCAATTTGAGCTTATCCGGCAGTGAGTCCTGCTTTCCATCGAGCTGGCCCCACTGTGCGAGCCTGTCAACGGCATCCCACCACAGCCACGGGCGGTCGTCCTCGGCCAGCCGCCAATACCCATTTATTCGGGCCTGTGATTCAGGTGACATCAGGCATCCTCTGAGAGATAAAAGAGAATCACGGTCGCTCCGGCCCAGAAGAATCCGCGTTATGTGCTCGATCGCCTGCTCGGAGAGCTGCTCTCGGTATGTCCGCAGGGCTTGGGCGACCGTACTGCGGACGTCGCGCGTGAGATAGTTGTCGTAAGCAGCCGGGTATTCCAGCAGCTCGAACGCAGGTTCGACAAATTCCGCCCATTTGCAGTACAGACCCACGTGCACCCCACAAGCGCGGATCTCCGGATCCATCGCCCCGGTCCACGCAAGGACCGTCTGCTTTAGCCTTTGTGCGCGCTGCGGGTCCAGGGTGGCCGGGTCAAGCCGCTTTTTGTCCTCTCCGCCGTGCAGGATCGCTTCGCTGGCCCACAGAATATGTGTTCCGCGAACGATATCGAGAACTTCGACGGCTTCATCGCCGCTCTTGAACCGCCGGTCAGCCAGCTCCTTAGGCGTGAGGCTGACGTTGAGTCTCTCAGCCATTTCATCGAGGTAATCGGCGTGGGTGCGGGGTCTTTGGCGATACAGGCCCAGCCTTACGTTTGTGACAGTCGTCTCGAAGGGCTTCTCGCCGAAAGTTATCATAGCTATGTGTTCGGGAGCCGGTTCGATGATGGAGTATTCGATATGACTGCCGCCCGGGCTTGAAGAGCTGCTGCCGCCACTTTCTGCAAAGCAGCGCTTGCCGGCGGCATCGTGGAGCAGGACAGGTATATCCAGATCAAGGCGCTGTTTCGTGTTCAATTCGAATCGAGTGCGCCCGCCTTTTTTATTTGGGTCGAACACAAGCTCGTACAGGCCGGTCTCGTCTGTGAGTTTCTGCCCGAGCTTGAAGGGGCCCTTAAAGACACACACGGCTTTGCCGGGCAACCCCTGATAGTACTGGAGAGTAACGTCAACTGCGTCAATCGAAAAATCCCTGGTCATCAGGCCTCCCAGGATCGACCTTCTGAAGGTGAGTGGGAAAGCAGTCTTGAGCCAGAGCAGTCTCCTGCCTCTATGCTCAAAGAGCAAGCTGCCCGCAAAGCCGCCCAACGGTATGTTTTCTCCGCTTACCAGGACCCGGAACCGCCCAAACAGCGGTGGCTCGTTCGTATCGGGCAGCTCGAAGATGAAGTCGAAGCGCTGAGATTTGTCGCCCCAGCTTGGCTGATCCCACCGGGCGACGTCGAGGGTATCTTGAATCTTTTTGCCGTTCGGGTCGTATATCGTATTGCCTGCATCCGGCCGAATCCCCCACAGACGAATATCCAAAGGGCCGGTCGTTGTCACTATGATGCGGCTTTGGCCCGCAGCATTCCAACGAACCACGAGCCAGACAGTGGCGCCTATTGCGACGGCGACCGAAAGAACTACGATTATGGGCGTTTGCTTCTTCAATTGCCTGCTCTAATCTTCAGCACTCCTCTACGCGTATTTCGCTAAGCTGTCATTCCGCACTTGATGCGGAATCCAGTCCTTTCAACATTCCGGATTCCTGCTTCCGCAGGAATGACATCCCATCTCCTGCGCGACAGAGCGCCACCGTGTTCACCGCTGGAGATGCGCACAGTCCTCATGTCATGCAGAGACACTAACATTTGCCGCTTGAAAAGTCAATCGCTCGCGCACCGCGCGGATTCAGCGCGGTCGGTTTCCGCTATTGGGGTCCACGGCGACGACCAGCTTGTGCCTGCCGGTCTCGAACTCGCCCTTCCAGTCCTCCGGCTGCTCCGGCAGGGATGTCGTTTTTACGTCAGGGATAATCAGCGGGAATCGGACGAAGTAGGTACCAGGCTTGCAGACAAACGTGTAGCCGACGGGATAGCCAAGGCTCTGGACCTGCTCGTTGTTTGCGGCGATGCCGAAGGCTAAGCTCTCCAGGACGACTTCCTCAGCCGGTTCGAGATAGTAGCGTCCCATAGGAACCCAGCCGGAATACCAGGTACTACCGAGACTCTTGGCCTTCCCGTTTTCATCTTCTACTATGGCCGTATGACCCTGTCGCCGCGTTGAACTGACGAACTGTATCGGTTCGTCACTGGCATTCTGGATATGGAATCGCAGCCCGATCTTCTCTCCGAAGGCATACTCTTCTTTCTCCGGCACAAATTCCACCGCGGCCCGCAACCCCTTGACCTCCTCGTCCCAGACCAGGGAAACAGGTTTGCCGATGCCCAGCTTTTCGAGTTGTTCGCGTGTTCTGAATGATACGACGCCGCTGATGGACAGCAGATTTGTGCCTTTGCTCTGTTCGCCCTCCAACATTGTCCTGTCATAAGCCAAAGGCGTTTGGGGGTCGTCATTTCCTGATTTGCCCTTGCCGAGGTATTGAACGTTTTCCACAAACCACTTCAAGTCATTGGCATTTAGGAATTGCTTTGCCTGCTCGATAGTATCGGGGAATTTATCGTCGTAGTCATTTGAGTACATCAGCAGGGCTGTGCCCAACCTTCTCAACCTCTCGGCCGAATCATCTTTAGCGCCGGCGTATTTGTACGTTGTGCCCAATACTGCGTCGTGGACAGTGGCCCCGGAACGTATATCAAGCCCGTCAAGGGTGAACTCTTTCTCCTCTATCTCGACGTTGGGCGTGAAATCTCGAATCGTTGCGGTAGTTCTATTCTCTGATCGCAGCCCGTCGTGCACCCCGATCCATTCTGATGTCGCGTCCGAGATATACCAGACGCCTGAGTACTTCTTCCAATCAAGTTGTAGTCTGCCGAGACTTGTGTCGGTGCCGTTTTCTGTCAAGTCCTTTGATGTGGATTCCCAGGAGGCCAGGCGTACGCCATCGGCCCCGTCTATAAGCGATATGATGATTCTTTGTTCAGAGATTTCGTCCTTGGCTTGGCCAACGATGAGCATCATGTCTTTCGGCTCTTTGGCAACTTCCAGAACTACATCCGGCTGCCCGATCATCCGTTCGAGGAGCTCGGCGAGATGAAAGTGCTGGTAGCGAAGAAATGTTTCGGGGTGAAAATCATACCCTACATGGCGATGAAACTCGCTGAATGGCTCGGCCTGCACCGTGGCGTCGCTGCGCCCATCTGAGCGCACCGAACTCATCGGCCCCGTCGCCCAACTATGTATGAAATCTCCCCGTTTGCCCTTGTCGCAAGTAAACGCGTCCGAGCGAGACAGGTTACCCTTGAATCTAAAATCAACAATCCTCTCTGCCGTGGAACTCGACTGCTCCGAAGAGCCGGATTCTACCTCCACTACCAGCGCAGAGCCTTTCCCGCTCCGGACGTACTCAGCGGACCTGAGCCGCTCAATGATCGCCGAAATAGCAGTCATTGCGTCGCCGACCTCGCTTATTGCTGGTTCTCTCTTCAGAAGGCGGTTGCGCTCTGCTTCGCTCCCATCATTTTCTTCCTTTCTGGGTGGCCCGATGCCGGTTTGTGCCGGTAGAACAGCCAATGGCAATTCGCCCGTTGTGAGCTCGCCACGCCAGCTATCATATACAATGCCACGGAATCTACCAGTCTGAGTTACAACATACCCTCCAGGCTCAAAATCAGCACTGTATTCTGCCCGCTGTGCACCTTTGGGCACTGGGCCGATCTGCAGCACGACTTTGCCAAGACTTTGGCGATCTCCGGGCCCCAAAGAAATATGCTCCTCACGAGCCGAAGCGTCACCGCCTGTAAGATGGACGTTCACTATGAACGTTGCGTCGTTCGTATCCCGGACATCGCGCACATACGGGCACCAATGGAACAGTTCGACGTAAGCCAGGTCAACGGCCTTGTCACCGTTATTTCGAACATGAACTTCAAAGCTAACAATTTCCCCCTGGTAGTACGGCCTTTCTTGCGAGTCGTAACTCAAGCCAAGCTGTAAGCCGTCAACTTCCTCGCCCCACACAAGCCCGGCCTTTTCATTCGGCGTTTCAACCTCAACCTGCACATCGGTTTTCAAATTCGGCTCGGTCGGTGAGATATTTTCCAATCTACGAATATATTGGGCCCGTAGATTCTTCAGTTCTTCGGTTATTTCGTCAATATCTTTGCTGGGTACAAATTGTTCCTTAGAGATGGGTTGATCAAGGATAATATTTCTATAGGTTTCCGTGTTGGTGACTTTTACTCCAGATGCTATTGCGTTGGCAGCGGTTAACATTGCTCTGGTTTTGGCAATTTCTTCCGGAGTAGCTTCTTTGTCCATCGCTTTCAAGCTTTCTTTGATAGTTTCGTCGGTAAGTTCATGCCCACCTCCTTCAATAAGCTTACCATCGCCTCCGGAAACAAATTTGTACCGGCGTATCAGAAAATCCTTTTTGGATACCCAATAGGTGTAAGTTCTTCTATACCGGCTTCCCGATATAACGTAACAGTTGACACCTTCCAGTTGTTCATCTTCCTGCTGCGAAAGATCCCGTAACTCTCCCAATGTATTTAAGGATGTGTCGAAGAAAAGTGAAGATTGTACTCTGCCCATATTTTTGGCTGTCCAGATCAGAGCCTCGAGGGGTTTCTCGAAGGATTTTTCCTTTCCATGAATCAACCCATAGCTGTCATCGCCAACAGACCACGCGTTGCCGACCTTGCTTAAGTCGCTATCAATGTTTTCATTCCATTCGACACAATAAAGATTTGGCCTGGCCATCTTTATGGTGAATATACTCTTAAGTTGTTGCTCTCCCATCTGTTGCAGCATTTCCGTCGTCATGCCGGGTATCGCACCCATTCCTCCAGGAGGATGGTTAACATCCGTCAACAACTCACCGATAGCCGAGTAAGTCTTAATAGCCGCATATCGATCCAGCACTTTTTGGATAATAAAAGCAGCTTCTGCCGAGGTGCTTTTACCCAAGGTGCTATCTTTAACACCGACAACACCAGAAATCTTCTCTGATTCAACTTTAATTTCCACATCGGTTTTGGCGCCTGGGCGAAGGGAGACGTTTTTGAAGGTGACTCGCTGGAACTTTTGAGTTTGGAATTGGATTTCTTTGATTTGGTCTGCGGGTAGATTAAAGCGGACCTGACAACTTCCAAGCTCACCACTGATAGTATTTAGAAACCCTTCCGACTTATGAATTTGGCCCGAATGATCGACGCCAATGACGCGGATTTGCCGGTCTTTAATCTGATGGGCGATGGTTATATGGGTCTTGCCGTCTTTTTCAATCGCCGGTTGGAAAACGACGCCGGGGCCGCGTGTTCCGGTCTTGTCAACGGGAAAGGCCTGAGTGCATAGTGTTTTCCAATCAGAATCCCGCCCTATTCCCATTTCCAACTGGATGGATTGTGCATCCGGCTTCACCAATAGTATCGCGCCATAAGCATTAGCGGCATCGGGGATATTCAGCTTTTCAGTTTTTTGGCTCAGCGGATACAAGCTGATATGCCCCGTGATTTCGGAGTTAGAGTAAATGGTGGAAAGAATATCGGCGCAACCGAAAAGCCGATAAGCGACTTCATAGAGCTTGCTGTCCGCCGAGCGCTCGTTATAGTTCAATCGTTCATAAGGTTTTGCAACAAGTTGGCCGCCCACCCCCCACCATTGTTTGCCAGCACTTGGATATTCACAAATACCAACCAACTCAACCGTCACGCCGTTGGGCAAAGTTGCAGAGTATTTGCCCGAGGTTTTGGATGACCGGACCTGTGAATCAACCGTGTTATAATCTTTTGGTATGGGTTCGACTTCGCTCTGCACGTCGGGGTGTGCAATTAGAAACTCATGCACACTTTCATGTGCTTTTCCGGAGTCGCCTGCGTCGCCGTCATATATAAGCCAGGTGCCGGTTTGTTTAGACAGATAAAAGATAAGCTGGCCTTCATCCCCACCGTCCTTGCCTTTGATGTTGGAGGTTACGGCCAGGGCATCATTGGTGTCGGCATAGACTTCGAGGACTTCTGTTTTATGAGCGTCGCCCATCTGCGCGAAATCGTGGACGGTGATCCCCTTGGCCGCAGGCGAGTCGGAGCGGAAGAACCAGGCCAGCTTTTCGGCATCACCGGCCGGTCCGACGACAAAGAGATTTTCTACGATCTGCCGCGGGCCCATATTCTGCAGGTCACCTTTGCTGAGTTTCTCGGCGGCCTCGGCGATTCGCCGCATCGCCTCGACAGCCTGCTGGTCCACCGCGGGCATACCCTTTCGCAGGCTGCTGACAAATCCGCGGAGATCCTGCTCCGTAAGGTCGCCCATGATGAGTGCGCGCTTGCTGATCGGCGTCTTGATGACCGGGGCGCTGAGGACCCAGCCGTCAACGCCGATTGCCAAGTGGTTCTCGATGTTGGCCTTTGTAAGATTGCCGAGCAGTTCGGCGCCCTTCTCGTCGAACTGGATGTCGATCGCAGGCCTGCCATTGTTGTCCCGGGCTGCCTCGACCTTCTCCAGTCCCCATATCCACTTGCCTTCAACCTCGGGCATCATTACATATTGAGCGCGGGCGCAGAGCAGGATATAGTTTCGGTCTTTGTACGTGCTCAAAGGCAAGCCCTTGAAGCTGCTGGCGTCGCCCTTTATGGGTGACCACTGGAAGCTGTCTCCTCGGACTGAGCCTGCAAATGGGCCGTCTTCGGCCAGGTCATCGAGATACTTCTGATATTGTTCTTTGGTGAGGCTCGGCTGATGAGTTGAGCCATCTACATTGGGCACAATAGCCAACGTAAGCTGTGCGCCTTCAGGTGTAGCAAGAACTCCGCCCTCGTGTCCTTTATCTTCGGGCGGTTTCGGCTCGGCGGCCGGCGTTGCAGGCTTCTGAGGGAGTTCAATGTTGTCCTTGTTGGCCTGCCACCACACGCGCCACTTTTCAGCGACCTGGCGACGATGTTCTTTTTGGCGGTCCCTGATTTCCGGGGTGACGGTGTAGCCGCCGAGTCTGTTACCCGCTGAATCATAAGCGTCGAAATGGTCGTGTCCCTCGGAGTGGCCGGTGAGCCTTTCGAGGGCAATGGTGATTTCACGAACAGGCCGACCCAGTCCTAAACTCTCTTCGGCAGGGTCCATTTGATAAGTCTTATAAAACCTCTCAAGCTCCGTCTTAGGCTCTCCAATCCCAAAATCGCTGGAAAAGCCGGCGCGTTCGAGGGCGTCTATCAAACCGGGGACAGCATTCGCGTCGCCGATTGCCCGCAGAGTCAGGGCGAGCTTGCTCTGGGTTTGCGGTTTCTCGGTCCTTCTTATTTCAGCAACGATCTCCGGCACGGCGGGTGAGCCGATTTCAACCAGACGGTGAATGGCTGCGAACCATTTCTTCTTGTTTACCCCCAAACGGGAATCGCACAGAATATCGATAAGCTGACCTACCGAAAGCTCTTTAGTCTGCCCAATCAGCTCAGCGTCGGAGAGAGCAGCATCCTTTTCGGATGGCTCACCGACAACGTATCTTTTGCCGGCAAACTCGTCATAGACTTCGCAGCCTTTGGGAAAATCGATCGTGAAGGTCTTCGGAGGGATGCCTTTGTTGAGCCTTATGCTGTCGACGTCAATCTCCAATCTGCGTGTCGGCCCCCTTGGTGTGAGCTTAAAGACGCCGAGCTGCAGACGCTCCTCGTTGGGCAGCGTCCCGAACCTGGCTGACGTCATTCCTTCGGGCGGGTGGATATCGTTTGTGGAGAAAGTTGTACGCTCGCCCTCGGTCGGCAGCCAAATCCCGTCGATTTGTTTCAATTTGATATTATCCACTCGCCTTGAGATTACCTTGAAACGGTTCTTGCCGGGGATACTGCGATATTTCTCGAACTTGAGGGGACGGTAGTCGCGCCCGCAATCTATCCATGCGCGAACATCGTAAGCCCAGTGGACCGAAGGGTCGGTTTCCAAATTAATGGCCTCTATAACATAACAGGCCCGCCCATCTATCAATTCGGTCTCGTCTCTAACGGAAAGGGACTCCGCCTGGGCGATCGCTTCTCCCAGCGAGAGCCGGCTGAGTTCTTTTGCGTCAAAGCCGAGCAGAGTGTTGAATGTCATTATGCCGCCGGAAAATGAAAAATTGGGATTCGGCTCGATTATCCCGCCGTTGGGTCGTGACGACTTCGGATCGTTCCTGAACTGCCATTCTCTTTCACCGTCTAACGTGCGTGTTACTTTTACCTTTCTATAGACGTTGGTCCGGCTATCCCTTGTATTATCTATGCCGCTATAGAATTCTTTACCCCTTTCATAACCCCAATCGTACTCATAGAAGGTTTGGTTCAGCGCGGGGATTGTGCAGGTCATTCGTAGCCGGATATCCCTTATCCTGCGTTCGCTCTCGATAATCCGGGCGATTAGCTCATCTGCGGATACCCGGACCTCACCAGTCGCCGGGCTGTGGCGCAGGCTCGAATTCGCCCCGGGCTTGACTAAACCTAACACTTCTTCGCGCACGACCTCATAACTGGCTCCGAGATTCGTGACTATTTGGGCCGCCAATCCGTCCGTTTCTCGCATCAGGCCTAGAAGTATATGTTCGGTGCCGATGTAATCGTGGTCGAGGGCCTTGGCCTCCTGCTCAGCCAGCTCAAGGGCCTTCTTGGCGCGAGGTGTCTGCGGCAGCCTGCTCTTTGTAACCGCCTCGGAGCCGGTCTTGACGAGTTTCTTCAGTTCCCCCTCCAGCGTACCCTTGTCGATGCCGAGCTTATCGAGAACCTTCGCAGCCACGCTATCGCCCTGCCCGGCCAGCGCAAGCAGAATATGTTCGGTACCTATGTATGCATGATTAAGCTGCCTGGCCTCCGCCTCAGCCAGCTTCACAACCTTCCCCGCCCGCTCGGTGTAGTCTGAGCTTTGCGCCGTTCTTCGTCTCTTTGTTGGATTGTCTAATTTCCCAGTAATAAAGCTGGCAAACCACTGATCGTCCCACCCTTCGAATCGATGCCGAATTCCTAAATCCAGTGTCTTGGGGAAATGCATCCGCATATCAGGACGAATGAGGGCAACATCGCCGCTTCCGCTTTCAACTGCAATTATGGGAACAACCGGTTTGTTTTTATTGTCGGAGCGGCTGTCCTTAAGGGTTCTAAAACCCGACACCGAAAACCGCGAGATGGGTTTTGCGCGTATGGCATCGCGCAGCTCTTCGGTGGGAATTCTATCGGATTCGATCCA
>Ga0315284_10013378_pt1 | contig 11685 bp, 15 predicted proteins | sample YL17G09_16_MG_FD_203696 | JGI IMG/M metagenome (GOLD analysis project Ga0315284, IMG submission 203696) | Sediment microbial communities from Yellowstone Lake, YNP, Wyoming, USA - YL17G09_16 | ecosystem: Environmental > Aquatic > Freshwater > Lake > Sediment | place: USA: Wyoming | collected... | reverse complement strand
TGCAAATGACAACTCATTCTTTTATTGAAATTAATCGTTTGCCCAACGTACATTTTGCCATTGACTTTATTAATCAAAAGATATATGATGCCATATTGTTGCATATAAAAAGGTTATGTTTAATATAATGAAAACACACGAATTATCAAGAACAGAAATAGAAAAAGAAGCCGAAAGACTAAATTTATCCATTTGTAAAAAATACGATTATACCATTGAACGAATGATAGAATTGCAAAAAACAATGAGCGATCAAGAAGAGGGGTTTGTCGTATTATTTGAAAATGGTTTGCGCGTAAAAATAAAATCAGACGCTTATATCAGAATGGCCAAAATTCTAAATTCTGTTTCGCCTCTGGCAATATGGGAAATATTCTCTGATTTTCACGTTCCTTATGAATATTTAAATCAATTGCCAGAAGAGGTAAGGAAAGAGGCTGAAGAAATCGCCAAGAAAATCTATCAAAAAATGGATTTAGCTATGTTTGAGCTTAAAGCATTTATGATGAATCAAATTCCGGAAGTTGATAAGACTAAGGCAGACTGGCGTAAAGAATTAGGATTATGGCTCAAGGTAGCCACATTAGATTCAATTATGAAAAAAATGGTATTTCCGTATATCTTAGGTGATAATGATTGTATTTTTAAACATATTAAAAATAAGGCTCGCCCAACCGGGAATCATTTAGATGAGTGACCAGTATAAAATATCAGTTCAAGATGAATTAAGAATTTTATTAAATGATATAAAAAAAGGTCTTTTTCGTCCAAGTATGGTAAATCTTAAACCTCATAAACCAAAATTTAAAGCTGGGGATAGATTAATAAATTGTGGACGTAATGAATTTGATCATCTGTATCCTGATACATTTATTATTTCAAATATAAGTGAAGATGGTGACAAATATTTTAATATTAATAATGGAATCGAAACTTGGTTTTATTCATATCAAGTTGATGAAGTTTATGTTAAAATATTTAAATATAATGAAATTTGGACTCAACTGAATGCCTAAATTTACAGTTGGTGATAAGCTAATTAGAGATGACCGATATCAAACAGTGCCATATCCAAATATCTCAATTCATGAAATAACGCAAAGGAACGGTCGCGATGCCTATAAAGTAAATACTGGCGTCGATTATTTTACTCTATTATATTGTGATACGGTAGATTTATTATATAAAGTAATATTTAATTACAATAAACTCTGGAATGACCTAAATGAAAATCGTATTTAAAACCTTATTCGGCTCTCATCTTTATGGCACCAATATAGAAGATAGTGATCATGACTATAAAGGTGTTGGTATGCCTAAAGGCCGTGATATTGTTTTAGGTTGCGCACCAACCACAATGCAAACCAAAACAAATACTAGTGATTTTAAAAAGAATACTAAAGAAGATATTGATTTAGAAGTATTTAGTCTTTATAAATTTTTAGAATTAGCCAAACAAGGACAAACAATATTTTATGATATGTATTTTTCTCCAAAACATCTTTGGTTAAATTCCTCACCTGTCTGGGAAGAATTACAACAAAATAAAGATAAGCTATTACACAAAAAGTGTGGTGCTGCTTTGGGATATGCTCGTGCTCAAGCCGAGAAATATTCAGCACGTGGAGAAAGATTAGTAGCTTTAGAAGAAGTAATTAAATTTCTCAATATCTATAAAATCTATCCAAGATTAGAATTAAGAGAAATTTTCAAAGATGGCACTGAATCAGTTATTAAACACTTCGTTTCACCTGCTTCTATGCAATATATTAAATTTCCTTTTGAAAAAGCGGATGTAGATACAGGCAAACTTCAATATTTAGAAGTATGTGGAAAACAAGCTGGATTTACTGCAAGTGTTAAATTCGCACTTGAAATATATACTCGTATTTTAAATCAATATGGGGATAGGGCCAAAGCTGCTTCTTTAGATGGTGTTGATTGGAAAGCTATGTATCATGCATTGCGCATCTCTAAACAAACCGAGGAATTACTTTTAACTGGCTATGTAACCTTCCCACGCCCCGAAAAAGACCTTTTGCTTAAGATTCGAAATGGTTTATTGACGTATGAAGAAGTCTCTGATATGATTGAAGAAGGATTACAAAAAGTGGTAGCTGCACAAGCCGTTTCTACTCTACCTGAAAAAGCGAATGATAAATTTATTGAAGATTTCATTTACGAGCACTATTTAAGACGGATTCTTAATAATGGCTAATAAGTCCTTAGAAGATGTACAAAAAGCCTTGGATAGTATAGCTAGTAAATCTTTAATTCCGCGTAAACCTGGTGAATCCGATTATGATTTTAAAATCAGAGTTTTAACGGAAATGTTTAAGGATACTATGAATGAAATGAAAGGTTTTAAATATAAACCCTTCATAATTATTAATTATAATTCTATCTGGAACGCCTTAAATAAATAAAAAAAAAGGCGCTTTTGAAAAGCGCCTTTAAAAACTAACTAAGTGTTTTTAAATACTAGAACTTAGGAGAGACCATCAAATAGAACATTGAAACGTGGCATCTTCACCGCTAGGCATAGGTGTCTATAGAAAAGCTTACGGTGTGAGGTATCAACTTGCGCTAAATCAACTGAACTAAAGCTCATTAATTCATGCACTTCCATTCCTCGTTTATCTAGAACGAAACCTGTTGATCCACCTGGAGTTTTGTTACCAAGGTCTAGGAAAGTTGTGGTGCCTGTAGCAGCCGTAACACGACCAATGAATTTCATTGATTGATTCGAAGTGGCTAAAACGCTGGAAGCGGCAGAGCGATAAACGTTATACCAACGAGTAGTACCTGAACCGGCAGTAACAGTAAGGCTTACCTGCTGTGCATTAGCAGTAAGGGTAATTGCAGCATTGGCTGATTTTGATGACTCGCCAGCTTCATTTGAAGCGGAAACATAATAGGTATAAACTTGACCGCTGAGAAACGCAGTCGTGCCAGCGGCTGGACCACCCAAGAAGGTTGGAGCGCCAGGTGCTAGAGAACTAACTTTGACTGGCGGTTGAGTCTTAGCGCGTAAGAAATTTGAGCTTTCTAGTTCAACTGGACCATTCGAAGTCCATTGCATCCCTAGACTTGCACCAGTATTCTTGATTTCAGAACCAGGACCAGAAAATACATACCGAACACCACTGTAAACTAACTTATTATAGCTAGCTAGAGCATCAGTTGACATATATAGATGATCCGCTTCACCAAAATTATTTGCACTTCGTAGAGCAGCATCTTCAATATTAGTTTGAGCTAGCGTACCACCAACAGAAATAACTACTGAGGCTGAGGAACCGTATTCGGCAAACATCAAGTCTTGAGTTGACTGTAGATTGTCTGACTGACGAACCTGTGGATCAATACCAAGTAAACCTGGCATAACTAGTGGAATAGAACCCGGATTGCCATCAAAGACACCAGCGTTACTAAAATCCGTTTTACCACGGAAAAGGTCAAATTCAACATCGGCTGCAATCTTGAGAGCTGCATTGGTTGATTCTCGTTCTAGGTTCTTCTTACCATCAAAGGTCTGAATTGCCTGGGCCGCGAATGAAACCACTCTACGATCAGCGTAGAATGCCATAGGCACGAATGCCCGGACATAGCTACCAGTATTTTCCTGACCAGCTGAGACTTCAAGAGTTGCTGATCCACCAAAGATACCATAATCTAGCATGCGGTCATATTGAACCATCGTGCTAGTGGCTTTCTCTACCGGAATTAACTTTGAGAGCTTAAGATGTTTTTCCTGAAAAGTGACAATATTCATCACCGGAGAAAGATCTTCTCTCTGTAGCGCAGCGCCCTGGGTTAACGTTCCTGGAGCCCCAACTGCAATGCCGGCCTCTAACGCTTTACTAATGTCATTCAACTTTTCAATAATAGTAGCCATGTTAGCTCCTTTTCCTACCTAATTACATTAATTATTTATTTAACGCCCAAAAAATCTTTTAACTCTTGGGTTACTACAGGATTCACTGAATATTTATAAATCTTTTTCTTGTCAGAATCTGACAATTTCTGATCTTTTGCTTTTTCTTTTAAGAGATCATAAACTTCTGATTTGGATAGTAATTTTGATACATCTTCAGTTTCAGATTTAGAAATGACCGTGTCTGACGTAACCGCATTTTGGACTGGCATACCTAATTTGGCTGATAGTTTATCAGTTAGAATTTCCAAATTCTTTTCTAGAAGATCATTTTGCTCTTTCAAGGTATCAAAATTCTTCTGCAAACTCTTAAATTCATCACTATCTTTCACTTCTGACTTGGCCATCGGAGGCATTCCTTGTGGTGAAGGTGCAACTGCCGCTGGAGGCGGCGCTAGTTGTTCTGCCGGTACTTCTTGCGGTTGTTCGCCCGCCATACTCTGGAATAAGGCTTGTGAAGCCGCCATCCAATGCATGGCTAAATGTTCCGGACTCAAAGCACTATATAATTCATTAAGTTGTTCTGGACTCATACCGGCATCTTCGCCAGGCACTTGTTCTTGAGCAACATCTTGCTCTACAGCAGCTTCTTGTGGAGCTTCAGATTCAACTGGAGCGGCGGCCTCTTCCTCTGGCTGATCATCTTTTGGAGGAAACGGTTTATCGCCATCTTCCGCTTTATTCACGGTTGTTTTTTTTGCTTTAGAATCTTCCGGCATAGGATCTTCGGCTTTTGGAGATTCTGGCTTCGTGCTCTCTTCATCATCTTCAAGAGTCGTTTCTTCTTTATTAAAAGAACCGAATGCATCTTTCATTCCTAACTTTTTAGTAGGATTGCCAGGACCAGCTCCTTGGGATTTGTCTTTCTTCGGTTGCTTAAGCGCGGATGGCGCAGATGGCGGGGCACCCATCATTTTTTCAAGTTGTTCTGATTTTACAACGTCTTCATATTCTTTAGTGACTTCAGTCAATATTTGTTGAAGTTCTGCTTTTGTTAATTCTATCATCGCATGCTCCTTTTTCGCCTATATGGATTATATAAAAAGCGATTACTGAGCTGCGTTCATACGCCAAATTACATCTGGAGTATCTGTTGAAAGCAAATTACCAGCGGTCATTTGGGCGGTCGTTGGAGTAACAGTAACATTGCTCAAGTACCATCGAGTCACGCCAGCTTGCGCTTCAATTGACTGTACTAATGGCGCAATAATTGAAAGCGAAAGAGCCGAGGAGGATTTTGGTGAAGTCGTAATGCATTCGACCGCTACATCGACATAGTGGGTGCTGAAGCCTTGCTGAGTACCACCGAGACCATCCGTAAATACTAAGGCTACTGGCTGAATACGCACAGTTGCAAACTGATCCATAGTTACCCAACCAACTGCACCAATCTGCAAGGTGGGATTGCCACTTGAATCAAGACCATCAGTAAGAGTAAGAGTTGATGGCAATCGGAAACCCAACTGCTCTTTAAGTTTTCTCATCATTCCTTCAGCTTTACTTGACATGATTATTCTCCAGTTATACAAAAAAGAATTGCTTCTAATTCGTGACATGAGTATAAGTTTTATATTTAAATAAAACTGATACAAATCATGTACTTATATTGGATTGGAGAAAAAGCTGAGGAAAATCAAAGGGTTAGAACGACTACATTTTTAAATATATTCAAAAGTAAAACCCTTAACGCATCGGGCATAACCTAATAAATGGCGATTTAAATTTCCGCGATTAATATTCATTTTTATAGAAACATCTTTTTTACTTTCAAAAATTATACCAGTTTCTATACATTGAACAGGTTTCATATTTTTTCTATTAGCTTCTCTCATTCTGTTTATAGTTTCTTCAGAACGAAGAACATGATACATGTTATGTTTTTCACCTTTTTTAGACACTGACATTCTTCTCTTAGTTTCGTCCGAACAACTCTTACCTAAGTGACTTTGAGCTAATTTTTGTTTATGACTTGTAGACTTGGGTTTTCCTATTGCAGACATTGACATTTTTTGTTTAGAATTTAAAGAATGCAATCCATGACTTCCACCATCTTTTAGATTGTAACCAAAATCAATACTTTGAAATTTATCTATATAAAAACATTCCAATGTATCTAATTCTTCTTTATTATTTGCTTTATCGAGAATTAATTTATCAAAATTATCCCAACCATATTTTCTAATAGAATTATGAATATATCCTTCATCTTTATCAACTTTGTGTTCTCTCATTCTTTGTTTAAAATCAATAGTTTGCCCTATATAGACTTTGCTATTAATTTTATTACATAACATGTAAATCACACCGTACATATTATTTCTGGCTTAAATGAAGATTTACACGATTATCATGTAATTTTTTAGAATTATTATAAGCTGCCGTTATTTTCTGATGACGCTCATCTGCAGTAATATCTTTGCCAGACTTTAGAGTATCATTTAATCCCCTAATACCATGAAGCCAAGCATATCCCACTTCGCCAGCATCTTTAGCCGGTGTTTGAGCAAAAATATTATCAACATAATTATTAGCCAATTCATGTTCAAATTCTGGATGTTCGACAAAATAATCTTCTATACCGCCTTGACTTTCTCTACTCAAAACCTCAGCATGTTTCTTTTTTAATCTTGGGCTTTTACTTACTAATTCATGAACAGTTTTAGGCATAAAAGCATATGAACCTATTGCTCTTGTTCCGGCATGCGGACCAGAATCTATCCAAGCATGATCAAGCGCACGACCACCAGAAGACTCCACGAATCTAATTGATTCTAATAAATGTTTTCTATCTGGTTTTTCAGCTGAAATACCGCCCTTAGCACCAGCTGCCGCTAATTTAGGAGCTTGTGGTGGACCTTGATCTATAATAGATTCATTAGATTGAATCGTTTTAGTTGGCTGAGTAGGAGCTTGTTTTGGTGTAGGCGAACCACCCATAACGGAAGCGGCGCCAATGGCGCCAGCAAGTATAGCATGTGCTAATTTTTTTTGAATATCATTATTCTCTAAAGTTTTTTTTTAACTTCAGATTTATTAATAGCCATAGCAATGACAATTGCCTGAGCCTGTTCTTTTCCAGATGTTAGTGACATTGTTTGTTTTCCTTTTTTAACTGCTTTTTCCATATTCGTTCTGAACGTCTTTTCGCTAAACGTCTATAGATTAACTTTGCCTTAGGACTAGGGTCCTCATCTTTGGAATACCCTGACCACGGATCGTAATTACGTTTTATTTCGTCTTTCACTGATTCTGCTCATTCATGAGTTTTCGTAATTTATCTTTTAGTCGTTTTTTGCGCTTGTCACGCATAGGACCAGCGCCCTTACGACTCATTGCATCAAGACAATTGGGATCTTTAAGAATAACTTTAGGCAATTTTATAGTAAAAGCATTCATGGCTTTCCCCTACTGCCACAATTCTTGATAACGGTCAATAATTTGTTTCTATTATTTTCTGGCTTCTTCACATCTTCATTTTTATCTTTTAAATCTAATAATTTTTGATGTTGTTTTGTCTCATGCGCACTAGTTCTAGTAGCCTTTTGTTCTGGCGTAGCAAATTCTATTGATTTCGCTATCGGATTCTGTTTATTCTTCGCTCTTACAGCGGCTGCAGCCGCTTTTGATTCATTGTGTCCGTGTTCTTTAACAGCCGTTTTCATATCATCTACTTTAGATGGGCCATTAATATCTTTCAATTTTGGTCTATATTTGTCAGTGTGAACAGTTTTAATATCCACATGAACCTTTGTACCATCTGGTGTGTGTTTTGTTTTAACCGTTCCAAACGTCTTTTTGCCCATACCTGGTCTTTTCGCAATAACACCAGCATGTTGACCTAACTTAATTAAATGATCAGTGATACTTTTATTAATATCTTCAGATTTCGCTATCGGTTTGGCTTTAAGTTTTTCAGCAATTTTACGATGTTCCGTATCTTTATCATCATGATATTTAGCTCTACTTTCTAAATGAGCTTTGGTTTTCGGATCTTTAACGCCATGACCAGCTAATTTAGCAAAATGATAAGATTCATTATTAGCCCTAGCCGCACTATCATGAGCTTGCGAAGTATTGGCTTTATGAGCCTTATCGCTCATTTTTCTAGCATTTTCTGAATAATCTAACATAGTATCTTGTTGATCTGGTGTCAAATGAGCCAGAGGATGAGCTTTATTAATATCTTCAGATTTGCCCATAAAATGTTGACTATGACGCACGACTTGATCAGAATGACCGCCAGGATTGACTAGGTTTTGCAACATGCTAAGTAAATGACTATGTGCTTGTGCTGGAGCCACGGCATGTTTTACAGTGGTATTGTGAGTTTGCATATGCCCAGAAGCAGGAGCTGCTTGTGGCGCAGACGGTTGAACACTTACATTAGTTCTAGCTTGTGGTTTTGCAGGAGCATTATTTGGTGTAAATTTAGCTGTATTGACTTTTGCACCTTTGCCGGATTGAACCGTTACTCCACTGGCTCCCGCACTACCGTTACTCTGCGCGCTAGATGATTGCCCAGTTGCTTGACCAGCAGTACCTTGAGGCGTCTTCTCTCTACCGTAAGGTGGTGGGCTTTGCTTTCCAGATCCTGATTTAGAAGAAATAGCTCCCCCAGTTGTCGATTGATTGGACTTTGGTGCAGTATTTTGGCTATTAGTTTCATTTGCAGCCTTTGCATCAGGCGTCACTTCCTGACTAGCTTTAGTTTCAGTTGGAGCATCCCAACTATCTCGTGGCATTGGAGCAGCTTTTTCAGATTCAAAATTCTTTTTATCTTGTGCAGCCACAGCTTGTGTATTTTGTGCAGAACCTTTTGGAATAATTTTTGATTTAACTGCGGCTACCGCTGGAGCTGCAGCTGGCGCAACCGCTTTTTCTTTAGGTATGATGTTTTTACTAGAAAATTGTCTCTGTGCTTCTGGACCAATACCTTTTTTAGGCACTCCAACTACTTTTAAAATATCTAGTAACTCATTCATATTTTTTCCAACTAATGAGGAATTCACACCTGGCATCGGCGCAGCATTCTGTGCTTTGGTTTGTTTTATTGATTCATTAATTTGTTTGAGTTGCCCAGCTCTTTTATGTTTTTTAACAACTTTATCTAAAGTATTTTTTATTTGACCACCTTTAGATTTTAGTCTATCCATGATAGAAAATTTCTTAGTTGGATTGACCGGCGCTGAAGATGGAGAACCCCCAGCCGGAGGTGGTCTTTTAGCAATATCCGCATTAATTTGTTTTAATTGCTCAGTTCTGCCAGCTGGCGAAACGCTCGGCCCAAAATGGTGAGATGAGTTAGGCTTATTCGTATCATTTGCAGTAGGAGCCATTGGTTTGGGAGCACCTGGTGATGATACGTCGGCGGCGCCGGCATCATTTTGCGGTTTACGAAAATTTTTTGTTTTATCACCTAACATTACTTAGCCTTTTGTAGCGCCAATAGATTTTTATAAATGAAAACATTAGCTTTTTTCAATTTAATTTCTTTAATATTTAAATCTTTTGCTTTTTCATCTATTTTATCAGCCTTATCTTCATCTAAAGGCTTTAATTCTTTGCTATCTTCTTTTCGTGTTGTTTCTTCACCAGGTAGAATGGTCTCTTCTTTCTTCTTAGAAGGTCTATTCTGTTTGCCTAATGCTGCACCTTGCGTTAACGTTCCAGGAGCGCCGACTGCGACGCCAGCTTCTAAAGCTTTTTGCAATTTTTGAAGATTATTTTGTAGCAACCCTAGAGATTTCATGATATCGGCTTGGTCTATAACAAGCAAGTCGCAATCAACACCTTTAGCATCAGTATAATTTTTAGTAATATTGCTATAACTATCTTTTTCAGATTTAGAGAATTCAGAGATAATGTCGCTTTCGCATGCCGTATTGCACGGAGAAATAGTTAACGCGATGCGTCGAGCAATTGAACGATTTATCAAATTTCCATCTTTGTCTAAAGACGAACCTTCTAATGAAAATCTAGCGGTAATAGGTAAATTATGCTTTTTAAAATGTTTCATCACTCCTGCGGCGTGTTTTGCTTCTGAATGTCCCTCTTGGTCGTCAAAAAGCATTGCTGTGCCATATATCATGGGCACCTTGCCTACATTCTCAAAACATTTGCGTTCGTGATCGTTTTTACAATCTTCGTCTTTGAAAATTTTCTTTGCAGAAGTGATTCGACCAAGATAATTGCTAAAAGAACCAGAATTATGCTCTGCATTCAAAATGGCGGTTCCGTCATTTAATGAAGATATATCAACACCAGAAATCTTGATTATTTCCGATGTCTTATCTGGAGTTTCTGCACTGAACACTCCGGCTATTATTAATCCTTTATTTATATCATTCATGCGGATAAGATTAAGATTTTAATCTAAAAAATCCCTTTTCGGTGATCGGCACAGTCATGGTTCACGAAATCTTCATTTATTGATTTTCTAAATTTATTCTGATTATCGTATTCGTCATGGTTTTGATTTTGATATGTTAATTTGCCACCAGAGTCAAAACCAAAACCCGGATAAATAGCGATCATGAGGCATCGACAGTTCTTTGTTGCGATTCCATTGATAAAAAAGCTTTCATCATCTTCCACGGTAATATCATGCAAGAATGATGGTTCTGCTAATTTATGTTCCCAAATTAAATTAATTGGTCTGAAATACTCAGCATCATGCCTAAATGATTCTAATTTCTCAATATTATCAACCACATTAGCTAAGAAATTGTCCCGACAGACTTTTTTACAGAATAACTTGGGATTTTGGCAATCAATGTTTTTAGAACAATAAATACAATTCTGAATCAATTTAATTAATTGATCTTTAGCGGGATCAATATTCTTAATAGCCTTAAATCCGCTATCCGTCCAAAGTTGGTGATCTGGAGTAACGAAGATTGCCTTGTTGTCTTTGGAATTCAATTTAATTGAATAGAAATTTTTCTTGTATAGAGTCATATCCCAATTTAGAGTATTAACTACTTTTTTGAATTGGAGTTTATGAGTTAGAACCTTATCACCAATAGCGACATATTTTAAAGCTTTCCATCCCTTATCAGTTAACACTTTGCCATCATTGCCCAAAAAGCAGTTAGGATGCAGCGGCGCTAAGTGGGGGGAGGGGGCTTTTTTATCGAGGTACCCACTCTTCACCTCAGAAAGTTTGTAGACTCGTGGAGTTACCCCGTCATCCAACATATAGAATTCTTTACAGAATTTACACACGTATTCGTCTTGCCTAGTAAGAAAGGCAATGGTCGGATCTGAGATTCCTTGTCTTTCAAGCAAGTCTAAGGTGCCCTCTTGCAAACCTATGGTTTTAACTCTTTGAAGTTCGGTTTCTAGAACCGTCTTGGTAGTATTCTGAGTTTGATCAAATACTTTTAAAAGAGCCGAGTTAAGTTCTTGTTGATAGTCATAATCTGGACTAATGGAGGCGCTTTGAAGGGCATCCTCTACTACTTCAAAAGATCTATCTTTTAACTTTTGTTCTTGAATATTAATATAATTTTCAGTTGTTCTGATGAGCGCCTTTAAGGCTTCCAGAGAGGGTCTTTTATCAGGATTGGCGTCAGTGTAAGCGGACAAGTAAAGTCCGGGCATAGACAAGAATTTGTCATGTTTCAAATGACTCAAATCCATAGATGGTTTATAGAATGGAGACAGAAGTCGCATCTTCAATCTTTCGAAGATCTTTGCAATTTCATCATTTATTAATGATTTTGCTGAATTGGGTAGTATGCGATTTT
>Ga0315284_10013377_pt1 | contig 11685 bp, 6 predicted proteins | sample YL17G09_16_MG_FD_203696 | JGI IMG/M metagenome (GOLD analysis project Ga0315284, IMG submission 203696) | Sediment microbial communities from Yellowstone Lake, YNP, Wyoming, USA - YL17G09_16 | ecosystem: Environmental > Aquatic > Freshwater > Lake > Sediment | place: USA: Wyoming | collected... | reverse complement strand
CGCCTTGGCGTGGCCGGCAATGCCCTCATCCTCACTGGCGAAGGACTGGTACGCGTCGAGCCTCTTGCCCATGTCCTCCCCGGTGACCGCCTGGATGGCGGCGGCCAGGTCCCCGGATTCATTCACGGCGCCCTTGCAGGCCTTGTCCAGAATCCTGCCGACCACGTCGATGCCGTATTTGTCGGTCAGCCGCAAGGCTTCCTGCGTGGCAAAGGCGTAACGGGCCTCCTTCAGCCGCCGTTCAGATTCGACGGGCGCCTCAATGCCCAATCCCAGGCCCATCCAGTGCCGCAGGTCGATCTGCTCTTTCATCTGCATGAAGGGCGTCGTTTCGTAAGAGCCCGCAAAAGCGGCGGATTCCTCCGCGCCGACATGCTTCTTGAGCACGTGGGCCGCGACGGCGTTGGCGAACCCCTCGCTGAACCATCGCCAGTATGGGTCTTGGGGCGCGGTCCTGAACCTGTAGCTCATCATCGAGATTTCGCTCAGTTCATGGAGGGCCAGGCCCGCGCCCCAGTCGGTCCGGCGAACCCGGCCAAGAGCATCCAACACCTCGTGGAGATCCTTGGCCGCGGCCTGTTCCCCGACGGGTATGATCAACTCGTGGACATTGGCCATGCCGCCGCGCAGTTCGATCTGGAGGTTGTAGGTGACCGAGTCCTCCTTCGCGTCATAACTGAACCAGGGCAAGGCCCCGCCTTTTCGCATGTGCTCCTTGATCGACTTGCGAGTCAACAGGCAGACCGTCCTGCCTCCTCCGGGCGCAAAGATCGCATCGCCGCCTATCTTCTTCAGGAAGCCGCCGAAGATCCGCTGTTGCGACTCTCTCTGCTCCTTTGTCGGCGACAGGCCGATGATCTGATTGACGTGGTCGATCAGCTTGTCCGCCTTCTCTTGGATTGCCCGCGCCTTCTTCGCCTGTTCGGCCTCGGCGTCCTGATGGGCGGAGATGGCGTCCTTGATGGCGGCCAGTTCGCCCCCCAGCGACTTTTCATAGCGGACCGTCAAGCCTCGCGCGTCGAACGTGGCAAGGTCGAAGGCCTTCAGCGGGTCCGGCGCCCGCGACACGCCGGACTGGCCGAAACCCACCCGGGCCAATGACAAGACGCCACATACAAGCAACACCCCGAACGCATGTTTCAGCATTCTCAGTTCCTTTCCAGCGACTCACGCCGGCCGACTTCACCGCGCCGGACGGTCTACTCCACGACAAACTCCTGTGGCCGGATCTCGATCTCGATGCCGGGCTCGAATTGCACGGTCGCGGTGAACTTGCCTTTCTGGTCTTTCGGCACACGCCACGTGTGCGAGCAGGTGAAGCCTCAGCCGTACTCCATAGTGCCCTGGTTGACCACCTTGCCGGATTCATCCGTCACGATCACCCGCGGCGGGGCGGGCTGGTCCGCCAGTCCTCCCTTGAACTTCAGACTTGCCAGCACCAATCCACTTTTCGTTCTTGCCTCGAGTAGAAAACTGGCGACCCGGTCGGGACCGACGCGGACCTGGAGCCTGCCCTGCAACGGGAACGGGCTTCCCAGGGCCAGTTCCTGGCCCGGCTGGAGATTCAGTTTCGGTCCGCCGTAGCCTACTGCAACCGCGCCGGCATCGGGATCATCCTCTGTCCGGACGCGGAACCACCCAAGTTCGTACTTGCCGGCTGGGATGGCCACGGCCTTGTTCCCGCCGGCCACGTAGAATGAGTTTCCGTCGCGCACGAGTTCGGCATCCCACCTAATCCCAGGCATGGACAGCAGCGCGGCTTTGACTTCAACCGCCCTGGCCTGGACCCTGCCGTCCACGGCCGAGACATCGTACCACACCCCGTCCACCATGACCTGCTGGCCTATGTTGGCGGGCAACGGCGAAGCAAACCCGCGAGCGTCGGCGATCAGCATAAGCGTGCTATTGGGTCTATGCTTGAGCCTGCCCGACCAGTTCCGGTTGAAGCCCGCAACATCCAGCAGGCGGACGCGATGGGTCTTCTCGCCGAACGCGCAGGAGCCTTCGAGCATGGGCACCAGCGCCACGCCAACAAGATACTGCTTGTCGATGCGGAGGACCTCGCCGACGAGACAGACGACATACTCCCGGGCGTTGCGCTGCACCTTGATCTCGGCCGGGCCGAACCGACCCATGAAATCAAAGGGCTTGCCAGCGCCGGCCGGTCGCACGTCAATGGCGGCGCTTGTGCCGGGAGCAAACCTTCCCGTGCCGGTAAAGTCGATGAAAACCTGGTCGGGCCGGTCCATGTCGCCCTTGGAACTGCTTAGAGCGATCCTGAAGAGTTGCTGGTCCTTGTAGAGCTCACCAGCCTCGGAGATGATCGCATTGTCGGGCAGCCCCACCGCCGTCTGTGCCGGAGCGAAATCGCGGCCCTGGATGTAGCCGGTCAGCCAGAGGAATCGTGGCGGGTTGCACGTAAGAAGGCCCTGTAATCGGTATCCCGCGGCGGCCAGGCCATTCTGCTGGATCGCCTCCTTCCGCGTTTGAAGCCACTCGTCCGCTGTTCGATTCTTCTTGTACTTGTAGAATATTTGGGGCTTCTCGCGATCATCGAGCACGGTCGCGCCTTCAGGTATATCGATATGGAAGACACTGTCGGCCAGCGGCTCGTTGACGCGAACTTCGACCACCTCGTTCTCTATGCGGTCTTCCTCGACGGCCTTGTCCCGCGCGAGGTGCTTGAGCCACGCATAGCCCTGCTTCATGGGCACCCAGCAGCCGGGGGCCGCCTGGCGATACTCCGTCAGCCAGAATTCCACTCCCGGAACCTGGTACGGCCAGAAGCAGTCCTCGCGGGCCCTGTCCAGCAGTTCCTGCTTGTCCGGCGGCGCGGAGCTGCGCCACTTGTCCATCTCCTCATCCGTCTTAAAATCGCCGCCGACCCGGCGCGCGACATCTTCGATAGCCTTGGTTCGCTCCTGAGGGGACATGCCAAACGGCCGAAAGAAGCCCTGGATTCCGCGCAGCCGATGGTCGCCCACGCCCACGTACCAGACAACGGGCGAGCGCCGGTTCTCCAGCACGTGGCAATTGACTCCCCGGAACTGCTTCGTGCCGCCGAGGACGAATTCGGCCGGCCTGGGACTCAACTGCGCCAATTGTTGTTTTCGCTCGTCCGAATTCCACCGCCAGGGGTGCGGCCCCGCCCTGAGCCAACCCGTACGTGATAAGGCACTCAACCCGTCGCTGTCGCCTGCGAAGGTGCTGAGTTCCAGTCGCACTCGACCATTTGGCAGCTTCTGCCACAGGAGAAGGCCTTCCTTGCCATCCAATCGTGAAAACGATATCTCACGTGGGTCCGTCACACGCTGGGCCACTCTTGTCTGGTCGAAGGCGATCTCAACGACCCCGTCGGTTCTTGGCCGCAACTCGGGGAAGCGATTGGCGTCCACCTCATCATCCGGCCAGTCCTTTTTCAATTCCGCCGTACGGCTCGCGATCTCTTGAGGGGAATTGATCCACGTACTCTTGAAGCGGAGATAGAGGCTCTTGACTTCGTGGACCCACTGCTCGCTTCGGCGGACCTCCTCGACTAGCTTGGCGGCATCGACCGCCGCCGGGGCCGTCGCGGGCCCCGTCGGGGCAGGCTGACTGGCAGGAGCCTGCCCTCGCTCGCCTGGCGCCAAGACGGCGGACCGGCCAAGCGCGGCCTGCACTGGTGACAAGGCGACAACTGCCGACAATACACGGACGAAGTGCGTTAACATTCCGATGTCCTTTCCCAAAGCCTAACGACCCGGGCGTTTCTGGTCTACGATGGTGGCGTCCTCGGGTACGCCCATCCCGCTCCACTCGAATTCGGAATCTGCCACCGGCTCGCCAAACGAGCAGCTCTGGATTGTGCATTTCGTCTCCATGGTAATCTTGCCGTCCATTCCGTGTCGCCGTTCTGTCATCCTCTTAAGATACCAGGCGCCGTTGTTGGTGCGCTGCATATCACACTTCGTGTCCTTCAGCAGCACATAGCCACTGCCAAAGTCATGCAGAGACTGATAGCCTACGATCGCGGCCCCTCGATTCGGATCGATTGTGTAGAGATAGAGGTTCTTTGGCTCAGACTTCAGCACGACTTCGACGCGAATGGCATTTCCGTCCTCCGCACGCAAGCGACGGACCTTCAAGGATTCCACAGCCTTGCTGTCGGCCGCTTTCTTCAGACATACATGCCAGAAAGCCGGGCAATTGAATGGAAGAAACGGCTGATTGCCCGATAAGTCCCTTGCATAGTCAGGAGGCCAGCTATATGCGGTAGTTTCTCCGACCCCATATGTCCGGCATTCCTCGGGCGTGGACACTATTCGCCTCTGGCGGGGCCGGCCATTCAATTCATCATTATCGCCCAGATCCAATCGGTACATCTTGTCTCGCAGAGCCGCCCTGGCCCGGACCACATAGTCCTTGACGCCGCCATTGTCCTCATGAATGCTTCGTGTGACTGTCGCGAATATCATTCCCTCATTCAACTTGTCGCTATTGACCTTCACGGAGGCGCAAAGGGCTTGCAAGACCTTCACATCCCCCGCGGCCAAGGCCTTACCTGCCGCCTTGGCCAACGGTTGGGTCGCGGGATTGGGCGACGGCTTCGTCGACGGCCCGGCAGGCTGGACGGTGATCGCGGCGGCCTTGACCTCAAACGGCATGCCGTAGTCGAGCGTGGCCGTGAATGGGCCGGTGATTCCTGTTGGCTCTCGCCATGAGAGCGAGCAGGAGCCGCCTCAGCCATACTCAAAGGAATGGCGCTTTTCGTAGGTTTTGTCGGCATTGACGATCAGCAGCGTCGGCGGGGGCGGCTGCTGGCCCTGCCGCGTGAGGAAGATCGTCTCGTTGCGCCGGCCGCGAAGGCACGGGTTGGAGAATGCGTGGGTCTGCCCCGAAGCCGAGTGCCCGCAGATGCTCGTCAGCGGCTCGCCGATGTCCAGCGCGGCAGCGTTGCCGGCCGCTGGGCCTGGGCCGCCGGCGAGGTCGATCTCGGCGTGCTCGGGGTCCAGGACATTAGCGACGATCTGCCACTCGACGCCGGCGGCGTCCTTCTTGCGGGCCTCCCAGTGGTTCAGGCGGTACCGCCCGGCCGGGAGTTGAACGACGCCCTCGGCGGGCTCGACAAGCAGCAGGCCGTTATCGCCCGCGACGCTCAGCCGGCTAATGGACTTGGGCACCGTCACGCGGACGAGCCTGGCGTCCGCGGCGGGGGCGATCTCCACGCACGCGCCGTCCGGGGCGGCGGTCAGCCTCCAGAGCTTGCCGTCGGCCTGGATGAACTTGCCGACCCGCCCGACGGCGAAGGGCGCCGGCAGGTCGAGCAGGCGGATGCGGTCGGCCTGAGCACTGTCCTTGGATGCGTCGTTGAACACGCCGTTGGCATTGGCGTCGGCCAGGATGCAGCGGGTCTGCCTGCCATTGACGGTAATGTTGCCCTCGTACCAGCACGCGGCCACGGTCACGGCCCGGCCCTGGCCGGCAAACAACTGCACGCCTACGCCGAGGTGGTACGCCACGGGCCCGTCGGGGCCCGTCAGCAGCAGCTTGACGGGCGGGAACGTCATGTTCTGGAACTGCGGGGCCGAGATATTGTTGGCAGGCGAGATCGGTTCTTCATCGGCCAGGCTGCCGTTCGCGTTGGTGTCGATGTACAGACGGTCGTAAGGCTTGCCCGGCTGAGATCGGTCCAGCGCCATCCACAACCCGCCGCCCTTGGCCGCGGGGCTCTTCCATTGTCCGAACAGCGGATCGGCTGCCTGGAGCTTCGGCAGCGCCACGCCCTCGGGCTTCGTTGCGGTCAGGCGGAAGCTCTGGCCGGGCGTCCGCCCGACGAGCCTCTCGACGCCGTCGCCCGTCCTGTAGCTCAGCCACTGCTCGGCGGCGGACACGAGCGCTGGTACGGGCTCCGCTGCGCCAACCGCCAAGCCGATCGAGATCGTCGCCGCGATGATCCACAGTGATCTGTTCATGGCTTTGTTCCTTTTTGAGTAGGCTTCTGGGAGGCCGACGCCGTTGTCGCGAGGGCCTGCCGTATATGCATCGAGAGTTGTGCAACTTCCCATTCCTTGTGGGCTTTAGAGCAACTCGCGTAGAATCCCGACCGCACGTAGGTGACGTGTCCGTTACGGCCGATGAAGATGGTCGTGGGGTACCCCGAGAAATTCTCCAATCCGACGATGACAGACATAACGTGGGCGAGCTCCGTGCTGCCACCGAGAAGGATCGGGTAATCCGCACCAGTCTGCCTGGCAAACTCGCGGGCAGCGGCAAGCTGTTGTTCTTCGGTGCCGCGCTCAAAGTTGATGCGCAGAATCTCAAGCCCTTCTTGGCCGTACTTTCGCTTGGCCTGCATGAGATACGGTACTTCGTCACGGCAGCCGCCGCACCACGAACCGCATATGGCGACGATTACGGCCTTGCCCTTGAACCTTGGTTGGTCAAGAGACACTCTATTGCCGTCGAGGTCGTCCAGAGAAAACCGAATGAATGAGTCCTTCGCGGAGGCAGTACTAAGGGCCAGTGCAGATGCCGTCCCGAAGGTGGCCCAGTCAGAGGGAAGGTCCACGAAATCGGCTGGCCGAGCCGTCAACTCGATATTGGCGGACTTCGGATCGAGCAGTTTCCAGGAGCACATTATATTCTTTTTGGGCAAGCAAAACAACGAGAACGGCTCTTCCGGCAGAATCTGATCCGCTGTAAAGTATCCCTCGGTGTTCGTTCTTGGCAGCTCGCCCAGGGCACAGGGCATGGAATGGCGAGAGCCGTAACCAAACGGAAGATTTGCCGCCGGCCGCCCATCCTCGAAGACAATCCTCCCCCGGCAGGTTGTGTAGGCATGAACGGTCAGCGGCGGGATTCTTGTGCGTTTGCCGCCGGTCGCGTCGTACCAGTCGCTTCCCGCCGGAGTGTATTCTCGGTCGATTGTCTGCACACGGTACTTGACTCCCGGCTCGACGGTAATCTCGTATCTTCCTTCGGCATCGGTTAATGCGTCAACCTGAACATGCTTGCCGTGTTCGTCGACGTGTTCAGCCGGGTATTCGAAGTCATCGTGTGGCAGGTACCAGCAGCCGACGCGGACTTCCGGCACCCCGTTGCCTCCCTTGTCAACCACTCCTCCTGCAAGCAAGGCCTTGTTCGGACTGGCGGAAAGGTGGCCGGAGGGCTGGGGCGTCTGTTGGGTGACCGTAGTGTTGGTGGGTGGCTCTTGAGCTTTGTCGCAACCGCTGAGTAGGATTGCTGCCAGGGGGGCAAAGACGGCCATGGCTAGTAGAGACACGAATGCGAGTCCTGCGGTTCTCATTTTGCACCTACCTTCGGGACGAGTCCCAATATGCATTTCCTTGACGGTCAATCTGGCACATCACTTCCACTCGAGGGTGAAGCTCAGCCGGTTGGACTCGAGGCTGCCCCGCCATGCGCTCAAGCCGAACTGGCTGCCAGCCGCGCGGTAAACCAGTATGTACTGAAAATCCACGATCGAGGGGAACCTGTTGATACTGTCGAGAATCCGAACGTCCTCCTGCCGCCAGGTGACGGCCTGGCCGGACTTCAGAGTTACGTAATCCCCTTTCTTGTTTCCCGCTGTCCCAATATTCCCGCCGGAACCTCTTGCGCCAGTATCCACGTTCCACGCATAGTTGATTTCGCAGGGGCGCCCCTTCAGTTGCACGTCATGGTCGGACACGTTGCGGACCTCCACGAAAATGACAAGGGCCTCCGATGACTTGGCCGCCCGCGCCCCGTCCTTCAATTGGATGGAAACGCTGAGAGGCCCCGGCGGCCGCAGCGATGGCGCCTTCGACAGCATTTCGGCGGTCACCGGCTTTTCCTCCGGCAGCGGCAGCAGCTCGACCTTGCCCCGATTCTCTTTCCACCATGCCGCCCAGCGCCTGGACATGCCGTCGCCGACTGGTTCGTCCTGCTCGGGGTAATACGGCGAGAGCCCGACCATGTGGCCGGTGATCTGCTCCAGCATGCCGTTGGCGTTGTAGCGATGGAAGTTCGCCGGCACCCAGCCGACGACCCATCCGGGCCTGGACATCACCACCGCCGGCTTGCGCCAGTTGTCGTAGAAGTCCAGCACGTCTATCAGCGTGTCGACGCTCCCGGCGTCCATCCGACCCGGAATCACGATGCCCGATTTGGCGAAGCCGTCGAGAATCCACGAACTCCGCGGCCGGGTAATCATCTTTCCCGCCCAGGCCCGCCAAAGGTCCTGTGACTCCCGCCGCGCGGCCTCGCCCCGGGCTTCGTGAAATGCGTTGTAAGATCCGAAATGCTGGTTGGCCAGCCTGCCGAGGGCCTCATAGGCAGCCGCTCGAGTGCCAAAGCTGGATTCGTCCGTCAGCGCGTCGATATCCTGAATCATGGACTTGCGAAGCAGCACCTCGTCCGGAAACACCTTTAGCTTATCCCACCACCGGCGGGCCTCGGCGGAATTCAAGGGAAACGCCGCGCCTGTCAACTTCCGCAGGGCCTCCGCGGCGCAGGCGCTGACCTGGCAGGCTGACACGGGCGACGGGGCGTTAGGGTCGAGGTGCTCGTCGAGCTGCGCCAACAGCAGGTCCACCGCCTCGCGCGACTCCATTCGCGACAGGTTGTGGCAGACCTTGAGCCGCTGGTAGTTATCGAGGGTCCGCATCGCCTCGCCAATGGCGGGGATTGATTCGGTGTCCCGGAACCGGCAGAGGAACACGCACGCCATCGTTCGGATTTCCGGCTTGGCGTGCGTCAGCGCCTTTCTGAACATCGGCACGGCTGAGCGGTCAGCCATTACGGCCAGGAAGTTCCAGGCCGGGGCCTGGATGTTCTTGTTGGGCGATGAAAGCAGGCTGGTGATCCGCGTCATGTCCAGGCTGTCCTGCCGGGCGGCGAGGTGGCGAAGGACCCGCGCCACGACGGCCTCGTCCGGGTCAGCCAGAAGGGCGGCGATCTGTCCGTCCTTGTCGGCGGACAAGAGCGCCTTGAAGAGGCCCTTGAACTTCAAGGCCGCCACGTCTTCAGGGTCGACAATGCCCAGGGGGCCCTTGCCGGGTTCGCGCCCCAGCTCGCCGCCCAGGTGCCGCAGGAACCACACGTTGTCCTTCTGGGCATCGACGAGAACGGGCGGCCCGCCACGACTGGAATTCCCGGTGTCGATGATGTCCACACGGTCCTTCGGGGTCCCGGGGCCCGTCTGGGGCAAGCCGGCGCCCTTGGTGGCCTGGAGATACTTTCCGCCCACCAGCGGGTCCAGGCCGTAATTGATCACGATGGGAATCTGCTTGTCCTTCACCGAGCCTTTGAGCGTCTCGGCGACAATCAGCGTGGCGTGGTGCTCCCAGCTAATCCCCTCGCCCGGGGGGCTCTCGTGCGGGACGTACACGACGGAATGCCAGTCCAGGTGCCCCACCACGATGATCTCGGACCGCTGAACAACCGTGGCGTCGTCGTGGCTCGGTCGCAGCCACGCCCCCGCCGTCGCCGTCAGCGCCAACAGCAACACGATTGAGAGTCTTGCGGTTCTCATTTGTTACCTCCTGCCGTGGCGGCGGGCCTCGGGACTGGCACAGGTGCGGGACGGCTCGACGGCAAGGACGCACCGCCGGTGGCAGGCACAGGCGGCGGGCTAAACGAACTCCGCCCCGTCAGGCCCGCGCGGCCGAACGTCAGCGGCTTGGCAACCATCTTGATTGGTCCTTCCGGCAATGCCGTAGCCGTAAACGGCCCCATGACATTGGGGGGCTCCCACCATGAGAGCCAACTGCCGCCTCAGCCGTACTCCATGGTGAAAGTATGATCGTACGTCTTGTCCGCGTTGGTGATCCGAAGCTTCGGTTTCCGCAGGGCATCATCGTTGCAAGTCAGATGGATTGCGTCCCCGCGAGGGGTGAGAAGGCTCTGGGTAATCCTGTACAGGCCCTGCTCGGCGGATGAGACGCTCAGCGCGTAGATGAAAGGTTCGCCGACATCGATCTTCGTTTCCGAGCCGGCACGGACGACCAGCGGCTTGTCATTGCTCTTCACCACTCCTAGCGCGCGCCAGGTGTTTCCCTTCTCATCCTTGCGCGTGACATTGCAGAAATAGTGGACATACTCGCCCTCGGGGACTTCGACCACGCCATTGCGGGCCTCGACTTCAAATGTGCCGACCAGGCCGCGGACCCACATCGAACTCACCCCTTCGCCGGGCTTGATTGTGCCGGTAGAAACCTTGGCGAGCGTAAACTCAACGGTGTCGCCGCCGGGAGCGACCTCCATCGAGTAGTACTCACCATCGACCTGAGCGTACCGCCCGACGAACATGCAAAGCTGCTCCATGGTTGGCCGTGGGCTCTTCCCGCCGGTGGCTGGCAGGATGATGTACCTGTCGCATTGGTCCATCTCCTGGGATTGATCCCCGAAACGCCCGTTGGCGTTGTTGTCGACAACGCAGCATGTGAACTTCCGCCCGGCGATGGTGATGGTGCCCTCATACCAGCCTCGGCAACGGGCGAGCAGCATGTCAGGACTCCCGGGCGGGCGTCTGAACAGAAGGCTTATGTGGCGGGTAATTGGCCCGTCCTGGCCAGGCAGAAGGATCCTTATCATGCTGAAGTCGCTGAGTACGAAGCCGTCAGCGTTTCTCGCCCTCTCTGCCCGGATAGGTTTCTCATCTGCAAGTGAACCATTGCCGTTGGCGTCGACGTAGAGCAGGTCGTATCGCCCGGCCTTGTCGGAGCAATCCAGCGCCAGCCAAAGTCCCTTGTCCCGGGCGGCCGGGCCGGTGAGCTTGCCCATCGAGATCTTCCACAGCCCAAAGAGCGGTTTTTCGCCGGTGAACTTGGGCAAAGCAACGCCGTCCGGCGGCTTGTCCTGGGTGGCAAGCTTCTGGCCCGAGGTGATGCCAACATAGTCCTCCTCACCCTCGATCGTGGAGGCCGACGTGCGATAGGCGAGCGGTTGCTCCTGTTCGGCAAATGCGCCTGCCGCCAGGGCCAGCAGCAATACGCACGCGAGTCTTGCGATTCTCATTTTGAACCTTCTTCCGCGGCGGTGGCCGGGCTGGTTGTTGATTGCGGCGGCCCGGCCGGGATGTCCCCAAGCCGCCCAAGTTGGTCGGGCTTCACATCCGCCGCCGTAACCAAGTGCTTGTTGTCGGTCGTCAGCATAAACGGCAGCGACTCGGCCCCACAGGCGGCCATGAGCTTGGCGGCGTCGGCCTGGTCCTTGGCGAGGATGAGTTGTGCCACGTCGAGCTTGTGGTCCTTGATCCACTGTTTGACCTGTGCCTCATCCGTCACGGCCGGGTGAACGAGCACGATCGCGAACCCCTGCCTGGCGACGGCGGCTTGGCTGGCCGCGAGCATATCGAGTATCCGCCGCGATGGGCGCTGCTCGATCGAGGCCGCGACGACCAGCAGCTTCTTTCCCGCCAGGCCGGCATCGAGATCAAGCTTCAGCGGCTGGTTCAGGACAGACGCGGCATCGGCAGCCGCCGGGGCCTGCTGCGCCGGTGCCGTGGTTCCACCCACGATGGTCGATACGGGCCCATTGGGCCCCACGATAGTCACCCTCGCGCCACCGGTGACGGCGGGCGTCTTGGCGACAGGCCCATCGGCCGGCATGACCACAGGAGACTCGACTTTCAGCGTGCCGAGGTCCAGCGGCGTATCCAGGTCGTTTCCCTTTATCGGCGGCACCTCGAACGAGTGCTTGACCGTGCCTTCGGACACGTAGTTC
>Ga0315284_10013375_pt1 | contig 11686 bp, 7 predicted proteins | sample YL17G09_16_MG_FD_203696 | JGI IMG/M metagenome (GOLD analysis project Ga0315284, IMG submission 203696) | Sediment microbial communities from Yellowstone Lake, YNP, Wyoming, USA - YL17G09_16 | ecosystem: Environmental > Aquatic > Freshwater > Lake > Sediment | place: USA: Wyoming | collected... | reverse complement strand
TATATTTATTATCACATTTTTTTTTACGTTTACGTTCCATTGTTCTACTTTATCAAATTCCAAATCTTTTTGTTTTTTTATGTTAGAATCGCCAATTGATTCTTTTAATTTATTTATTTTTGAAGAATATAAAAGCTCTACATCTTTGATTTTAACCTTTAGATTAGTTAGCCACTTATCAATTTCCGTGCTAACTAATTTAATTAAAGATTCCCACCTTAACGCGTTTCCTTTCATTGTATCAATGTATTCCCTATATTTTTCTGATATATCTAGATCTATTTCAGTACTTAAACTGGTGTCTAATGGCATATATTTTGAAATAGGAAGGTATTCTAAGGATGGTATTAATTCCATTAATGATTGTAGGTAATCTGGACTCATTAAGCCGTTAATAAAAAGAGTCTGATATTCAGAATCCTCTGAAGACCCAATTTCTGTAGCCTCTGAATCTTTATAGGTTAAAACTTGAATTATTCTCTCCAATAATTTTGCTTCAGACCTCTCGTCCACGTTCCTTAAAATATGTCCTATTAAAGGCTGTCTTGGAGGATTCGTAAATTTCCCTTTTTTAGAAAATACCGCAAGACCGTCTAAAATTATATGCGTCGATATAACCCCTTGGACGCTTAAGAGTGGCCATAATAATCTCGAAAAAGATATTATTTTTTCTTCTTTTTTTAAGTCTTTAGTTAATAAGTGAAAAGCGAGAGTTAATTCTGCCTCGTCTTTGATTATTGGGGCTTCTAGCTCTTTCTTTATTAAAAATGGAAGTAAATATTGATTTCCGTGAATTGACATGTTAAATTCCTTTTAGAAATATTCTCTTTTTTCTTCTTAATTTTTAAAATAAATTAAGTATTATTAAAAAGATAAATAAATAAATAGATAAATTTTATCGTAATTGTTCGTAGCTATTTGCAATTACGATAATTAATAACGAACTTAGAATAATTAATGGCGGAACAATTGCTTTAAAGTGAGGTAAGGCAGCTATTTCAAACACTCCTTGAAGCGTTCTTCCCAAGTAATAAAGAAAAATTCCGATTGCGTTTAAAGCGTACGATTTTCTAAGAACTCCAAATGTTTTTACAGCCAAATAAAGGAATACAAATGGTATCAGGAAGTTAAATATTACTGCAAATATTAAAAACAATAATCTACCCGCGGGATAACCCCAAACAGTTATTAAGTGTATGTCCACGTTGTAATCTTCTGCGATGTCGGGATCCATTAATAAATTATCGGGTAATATCAACGCAAGAAAGCCTATAAATATGGGTAATCCAATTAAACATATTCTAAAAGCGAGCTTTAAATTCTTTGGAAGATTAAACTTTTGACTTTCAGTATTGGATTTTTCATTTTCCGTTTCTGGCGGGAATAACAATATTCCTAAAATTCCCATAAAACAAGCAACGCCTAACCATGAAAATAGAGTTGCTAACCTATAAGTAATCATTAAGGTTCTTACAATTTCAGCTTTAGGAGCAGACATTTCTGGAACGAAGAAATAATAGGTTATAAAAAATACTCGCGCTATTGCTAAAAAGAGAAATAATATGCTGAAAAACAACCAATAAGGCTTTTTGGTAATTCTGAATCTCATTATTAAGAAATAAGCGAACAAAAGGAAATCGTAGCCAACGACGACCATATACAAACCCATTTCGATCGCGTCGAAAAAACCAAAATATTTGAAATTTTGTAAGATCATAACAATAACACATTTTTTACTATAAATTATATGATTATTTAATAATATTAAAGATATTATCTTTTAATTATTTTTATTTTTATCTATTCGTTTTTTATTTTCAAAAAAAATCTTAATTAAATATATAAATAAATCTTTTAAAAGACTTTTACAAAAAAGCAATAATAATATTGATCTCAAATCCATCGTAGAAGTGCGGATTGTTCCGAAAAAATCTTGCTACGAGGTTCAGATAGTTTACAAAATCCCAAAAACTCTCAAAAACCTAGACAATAAAAGAGGTTATTCGATTGACATCGGTGTAAACGAGTTAATCGCTTTAACCAATAATTTTGGAGAGCAATCGATTCTCGTTCGAGGTCGTCCTGTAAAAGCTATTAATCAGTGGATGAATAAAAAAATCAGTATCTTAAGAAGTGTGCAGACAAAAGGTATGACTTTTAAAAATGGTTATGAAGTTCCTGAGACAAAGGAAATGACTCGAATTCGTAGAAAAAGAGATAATGTTGTGAACAATTATTTTCACAAAACTTCTCGATATGTAATTGAGCGCTGTTTAAACAGTAGAGCGAAAAATCTTTCTATTGGGTACAATTCGGGTTGGAAAAAAGATTTATTGAATACAGAAGACAAAAAGATGGGATTTAAACAACGTCAAAATTTTGCTTACATTCCATATTTGAAGTTAATACAGATGGTTCAATATAAAGCTGAACTCGTTGGAATTAACGTTTCAATAATTAGAGAATCGCACACATCTAAATGTTCTGCCGTTGATTTTGAATTAATTGATCATCACAACGAATATATGGGAATAAGAGGTGTTCCACGCAGAGGAAGAAACAAGAAAAAATCAATTAAAAATGGTGAATCGGAATTTAAAACATATCAAACAAGAGGTCTTTTCAGAACTAAAGATGGATACTTAATTCATTCGGATGTAAACGCATCGTACAATATTGGAAGACGAGCTTTTCCAGAATTGTTTAATGAGCATACTTTATCCAAAAAAGATATGTTAAAAAGTCCTATTAGCGTTCAAATCGTGTAGGCAAATGTATTCAATCCTTCGGGTGCGATAGTTCGAGGTACCCCCGGGTGGGTATCTATTCGTTTTATTAATTACCAAATTTAATTAATTAACATATATTCATTAGCATATAATTATATTAAACGTGTTAACATGAAGATTGAAGATAACATAGAAACGTTCAATTCTTTAACGCGGCGTAGAGGATTCATTTGGGGACCGTCTCCCGAAATTTATGGCGGATTAGCGGGATTTTACTCTTATGGTCCTGCAGGTATGGCCATAAAAAATAATATTTTGACAATTTTCAGAAGAGAGTTAAGAGCTTTTGGATTTGGAGAAGTCGAATGTCCAACAATTATGCCCGAAATTGTGTGGAAGGCATCTGGTCATTTAGAAAGATTTGTTGATCCAGTTCTTAAATGTCCAAAGTGTAATACGCTATACAGAGCCGACAAATTTTTACAAGAAGTACTTCCGGGTAAAATGATAGATGGATTATCTTATCAACAAATGGAAGAATTAATTAAAGAAAACAATATTAGGTGTCCTAAAGACGAGACTACCTTTGGTAAAATCGAACGATATAACTTGATGTTAAAAACGCAAGTAGGATACGATACTGTGGTATATCTTCGTCCAGAAACTGCAACAACAACCTATTTGTTATTTAATCTATTAGATCAAGACGCGCGCAAGCAATATCCCATTAAAGTATTTCAATATGGAAAAGCTTACAGAAACGAAATTTCTCCAAGACAACAAGTATTAAGGATGAGAGCGTTCGATCAGTTTGAACTCCAATTATTTATTAGCAAAGAATTAGAAATGAATTTTGAAGAATTCGAAGAAGTTAAACATAACAAATTACCGTTGTTGAATTGGAAGTTACAAGAAAAGAAAATAGACTTGCCTAACAACATTACATTAGAAGACGCCATTAGACAACGCGTTCTTAAAAAACCTGCTTACGCTTATTGTCTATATCTTGGGTATTACTTAACTAGATCGCTCGGGTATCCTGAAGATGTAATCCGACTCCGACAGCATTCTCCTCACGAAATGTCTCATTACGCAGACGACGCGTGGGATTTGGAAATTAAAACAAATCAATTCGGATGGGTCGAAATATGCGGCATTCACGACAGAACAGATTACGATTTAAAGCAACACGGACAATATTCGAAACAAAATTTCGAAATTTCTATGGGTTCTAATCCGGAAAATAAAGAAATCCCTCAGATTCTTGAAATTGCGTTTGGACCCGATAGAATCGTTTATACTCTTTTAGAATGCGCTTTCCAAGTCGAAGATGGTAGAATAAATTTAAGGTTAAAAACCGAAGTAGCTCCTAATACCGTCGCTATATTCCCTTTAGTTGCAAATAAAGAAAATATTAAAAAGTTAGCTAAAAAAGTACATAAAGATTTGTTAAAAGAACGAATTCCCTCTTTTTACGACGAATCGGGGTCTATTGGAAAGCGATATCGTAGACAAGACGAATTAGGCACACCTTATTGCATTACGGTTGATTACGATTCCCTCGAAGATAATACCGTAACATTTAGAGATAGAGATACTATGGAACAAAAAAGGATTAACATCTCCGAAATTGCAAACGAAATTAAGAAGAGATTATTGTAAAAATTAACATCTTTTCGTAAAAAATATCCAAAAAAATCGTAATTTTCTTCCAAGATTTTTAAAAAATTTTTTAACTTAAATTCATTTAATACTTTAATTTTTTAAAAAAACATATCATCGAAAAAATTCAGAAAAAAATTTTAAAGAAATGAATTTTTTAAAAATATAATTCGATTTAAAATAATTTAGATAAAAAAAAGAAGATTATATTGACACATTTTAATTCTATACTTATTAGCAATAAAAATAAAAACGTTAGAAAAGGATTAAAATTTAAAAATATAGCTTGTCTTCTTTTTATTTCAATATTTTTGATATCTTCGTTTTTTTTTAACAACTTTAACTTGAATTCTAATTCGAAGTCTTATAACAATGATTTAGAAATTGACGAGTTAAAGAACTACAACTCACCTGAAATTTCAACAGATCCCCAAATATTTCAAAATCCTTATACCGTAAACTTTACTGAAATGCAGGACTTTTTTAGCAATAATTTCAAATCTAAATTGAATTACGATATTCCATTATATGTTAGTAAATCAAATAGTGGCGGCGTAATAGTAGATAATACAACGTATTCAAAAGATAATTTGCTTTTGTATAAATCGTTATTTAAAGAAGATTATAACTCTATAGAAGCATATAACGCGTATGAAGCCTTAACAAAGACACCCTTATGGTATCAAGGTAACGAAACTCAATTTGAGTACGGTTTCGTAAGTTCTATAAATGGAACGACCGGTGCTATAAAAGATAACCGAAGAAATCTCGTTGATAATCTAATGTCAATTTTCTTATTATTAGGAAATCAATTGTCTAGCCCAGCAATTAATAGTGAAATATATAAAACTTTCAATCTTATTAATTCAACACATTTTTACAACAAGAACGATCAAGGCTTTTTAGAATATAACGATACATCAAGTGGAACTATTTACTATACGAAAAGTAATTTTTACGCGATATTAGCTATGTTTTTAATCCATGAATACTCGACTTTAGATGGAACTACTAAATTGAAAATTTATAATTTAGCCAATAATATAATGAATGTTCTCGTAAATAAAATGTGGGATAAATCAAATTTAGGATTTTATTATAGTGCAGAATCAGATTGGGGTAAGCCAGGCGAAGCCAATCAATACAAGTATTTAGATACTAATGCGCTTGGAATAATCGCATTAGTGGATACATGGATTAAAAATGGCATGGTGGCCAATTCAGTTTATTTAAAAAACGCTACAGCTCTTTATAACCAAATGAGTAAGCCCTCTCTTAGAGGTGGAGAATCAGGTTTATGGAACATTTCAAAGCAAGCTTACGAAAATTATAGGTTAACTAATTGGGGTCCTAAAACTAATCTTGATAGTATGAAAATAGATTTGGAATCAAACGCTTTAATGATGTTGGCGTGCTTAAAATTGTTTGAAGCGACGGGAAATTTTACTTATTATAATAGAAGTATAACAATATTTGAGACGTTAAGAAATGAGTTTTATTTAAGTTCTATTAATGCGCATAGAACTTCAATAGGTGCTGTAAACGATTCTGATGTTAAACTTTATCCCAATTTAGTTTTATGCGATGCGTATTTAAAGGCTAAGGAGATTTATAAAAATACAACTTTAACTGCATATTTTAACATTTCGAATAAAGTTAATTTCATTATGAATCAAGAATTTATTAATCTAACGTGTATTTACGCTTTTGAAAAACAAATTTCTTATTTCAAACCCGGAGATAAGTATTATCAAAATAAAATTCGATGCGATAATATAACTAAAGCGTCGATTAATTATATATTTAAATATCCAAATGGTACTAATATTGTAGAAATACAAAATACTTTCAAAACCAATAAAACAACGTTAATATATCCTATAAACAATAGTTTACCAATAGAAAATGGTTATAAAATTGTAATTTACGCGAATTGGACCTATTTCGGTTTTGCCAACACATCCGAATACTTTAATGTAATTTCTGGATTACGTGTTCAAGATATAATAGGTTTAGGAGATGATGTGTATCAAGGTCAAACGAAAAACATTACAATTAATGTTTATAGTTATTATAACTATAGCCTTACTTTAAATGTAACTTTAAATGGTGCTGGAATTGAACCGGAATTCAAAGAAAATGTAATTTTCAAAAATAACAATAAAACTTCAGTTTGTTTTAATATTACAATTAAAAACTCAGCAACTCCTGATGATTTTTCCAAAATTTATTTCACTTTCGAAAATGGAACAGTACTATATTTAGAATATGAATGCAGCATTTATATTTTAAACGCATTAAGCTATTCTAATCTTATGTATAACAAAAAAGTAGTACCAGGAAAAGATGTTAAAGTATTCTTGGAATTAATTAACTTTTTATCTAACGAAACTCAAGAACTTAACTTAATTTTTTCTGGAACATATATTTCTCTTATAAATCAATCTATTACATTACAAGAGAAAGAAAGAAGAATCATGTCTATCTCCGTATTCACTTTACCTGTTATTTCTGAAAGTTCCATTCAAGTTGATATGACGATTTCAAAAGAAAACAAAATATTTTACGAAGAGGAACTAATTGTAAGCATAGTATCAAAATTAGAAATTAAAAACATTAATTTTCCCGAAAAAGTTAAACAAGGAATATCTTTTCTTGGAGCAGATTCCTATTTAATAGTAGTTATTGAAAATAATTTAGAAAGCTCCGAAGAATTCACTTTATTTATCGACGGAGAAAAAACCTATTCGAACTTGAAAGAATTAGTTCCTGGGAAAAACAGGATTGAAGTTAAATTATCGCCTGCGTGGAATCCATACGAATTTGGAATAAAAACGGTCACAATTGAGATTGAAGATAGTTCGGAAGATGTTATTTACGAAAAAATAATAGAATACGAAATTGAACTATCGGCATTAAATTTAATTATATTCTACATGCTTCCAATATTATTTCTAATTGGAATTGTTTTATATTATAAAAATAAGGAGATAAAAAACAAATTATTAAGAAGATAAAACACTCATATTGGTGCGTAAAAAATGAAAACGAAAAGAATAATTTGTATAACTTTAACTATTTTAATTATCTTTGGAGCCTCTTTTAGCATTATATCTACGCTAAACGATAATTTAAATACAGAACAAAAAATGAACGATAAAGTGTTAAACGAAAATCAAATATTAGAAGATGAAGATTTAAAGTTTGCTTCAAACGGATTAAAAGATTTAAATTACACATCTATTTATCGAAACACAACGGAACCTATAAGAAAAGTCTTCGAATCGATAAAAGTTACAGTTAATACTTATGGATTTGTAGATGTTAAGAACACGACGATGAAACTATGGTTTGATCCATATACTCCAACCGTATATAATATGACAAAAGTGGGAACTACTACTAATTACACAATAACTTACACTCCTGTATATTCAGATCCAATTGGTTTTATAAGAGTTACTTTTGCAATACATAATAAGACGCGTCAGATCAATGCGGGAACTACTGCAACTAATTTCACGATTAAAGCGAATTGTCTTGCCAATATGGAGGTAGTTGAATTTTACGTATTACCAACACCAAACGAGCAAATATTGAAGGCGGATTTAGTATTAGACAATTCAATTAATTTTAATTGGAACATATCTGTCGTTGATAACAATAATGTTACTTTAGAACATGTTCTATTCTTTTATGGAAACAATAAGTTCACAATAAGTTTTAAAATTAATAACAGTTTTGCTCCAGAAAACAAGCAATATTTCATTAAAGTCAATTTAACTGAAAAAACGGGTAGTCATCGTTGTGACGCACAATATTTTGGATTTATTGTTAAAGTTCCGTTATCTATTTTAATGGAAGATACGATTGCACTTAATCCAACTTCCGTATTCCGTACTGAAGTATGCACATTGAGCTTAAATACTAGTGCTAAATACTTTTTTCTAAAGCCCTCGTATGTAAATGTAACTTTTACCCTTAAAGATACCAATTCTTATGTAATATTAAACAATAAATCTCTTACAAACAACAACGATGGGTCGTTCAGAACAACATTTTCTGTTCCTTATAATAGACCTGCTGGCACGTATTCTTATACAATTAATACGTATTATAAAGGAAACAAAATAGAGGAATTAGGTAAAATCGTATTGATTAAAAACAATCCCCCCGAAATAGAAGGTTACGAAATAAACGATTACGGTACTGAAAAGCACATATCTATAAAATACGGAGAAACTTTAGAATTTAAATTTGATGTTAGCGATATTGAGGATAGTTTATCCTATGTTACTGTATTACTAATAAACGAAGAGGGTGACGAATACGAAATCTCTCGAGAATACGAGGATGATTTAATAATTGAAGTAAGGACGGAAGATCTTATTACAGGTACTTGGATTGTCTATGTTTCAGTGACAGATTTAGATGGTGCAACCACAGAATTAGAGGACGACTTTAACGACGCCCCTAAAGAAATAGAAATTGTACCAGACACCTTAACTGCAATTTTACCTTGGATTTCGTTAGTAATTGGAATTATCGTTGGAATCGTCTCTGGAATTGGTATGAGTTATTACTTAGTGAAAAAGCAAAAATTAAAATTTGAACCAGAAGAAGTAAAAAAAGTGCCAAAAGAAAAACCACTAAAAACAAAGAAAGAAAAAATTGTAAAACCTGAATCAACAGAAAAAGAATTGGAAAAAGAAGAACTTGAAAAAGCAGAACCTAAAAAGGAAGAATTTAGAAAAGAAGAACCAAGAAAAATACAACCTCCACGAAAAATAAAAAGAAAGTTAAGGTAAAAAAAAAATAAATTTAAACTTTTTTACCTGTTTAGGTTATTTTTAAATTCCCTTCATTTTTTTATGAAATTAAATTTATATCCAATTTAAGATTTAACTTTGGATATTAGTTGAAACCCTACAACCTCTATCTCGTCTACCGTAATGGTTTTCAAGACTGCTTTTTCGTTCTAATTACATATTTACTGTTGTTGCTTATTTCGGCACAAAAAACGCTAATTTGCTCCCCTAACTATGATAAGCACTTGCTAACATTGAGCGGATGTGGGCTCGGTGTTTCACCGCTTTTTCGCGCTTCATTAACGCTTGTAAATATAGTTAATATTAATAAAAATATATAGTAATTTAAAAAGATAAAGTGTCTTTATTTAGTAAATTAGTTTATAATCTTTTAAGAAAAAGAAGGGAATTTAAAATTAGTCCCTGTTTATAAATTAAATTATTATTTTTTTTATTTTAATACATCGAATAATTTATATTGAAATTTTCCTAATTTTCCTCCGTAATTTCCGGCAGATATGCGGTTTAATCCTGAAACCTTAGTTGCAGCTTCGATTCCCTTTTTGATCGCTTTTTTTACAGCGTCTTCTGTCGCACCATCGATTATAACTTCGTATACGCAATTATCACCTTCTATAAGCTGGCTATTCTGAATTTTGGTTCGTAGCATGGGGCATAAAGGATCATTCGTAGAGGCGTTAAGAAAGTTGTATTTTGAACCTACTTTCGATCCAGACCTAGCAATTCCGCCGGGAAACGGCGTAATTACATTTTCCACTGTCTTTATCGCTTCTGCAGCTTTTTCCGCGGCTTGCAAAGCAGCATCTTGTGTCTTTCCAATTATAATAAAATTACCTCCCGCAATACCTTTGCCCGATTTAAAGATACTTTGACATACGAACTCTCCATCCATAACAGGAATTTTCCAAGCTTCAAAGGGAAATTTACCTTCGATTTTTTCCTCGAATTTATCGCCGAAAAATTTTAATTTAAATCCGGTTTTTACTTGAAATTCCTTTGCAGGATCAACCGAGCCGTTAAAAGCATCAAAAACAGCCGTAGTAGGACAAGTTAATACGCATTGACCTATTCGATTTAACATTACGGCATCAATCTTCTTTTCTGCAACCTCCTTTTCCGTAATCTTTTTTCCGTCCTCTTCTTTACTTCTTGCAGTGACGCAAAACATAAGTATCACGCCAGGTCTTTTGTCGGGCGTTTTATCAGCTGGAACATATATGTCTATGCCTGCTTCAGAATCGCAGTGAATTGTAGAAGTACCATATCCTGTAGTGACTTGAGCCGCTATATCTAACCAATTTTTGTTTTTTGCAGTCACCAAAACTCTTGAAAAATAGCAGCCAAACGCTTCGCAGTAGGTATCTTCAATTTCTGTGTTGTTTATTCTCGTAATTTTTGCACCTTTTTTCTTTTCTTAGGTTTTTATTTGTTGTAATGGTTTCATTTTTAAATAACCTTTTTTTTTTTAATGGATTGTATTAAATAGTAAAACGTGATTTAATATAAAATTTTAAACAAATATTAAAAATATTGGAAAATTGTAAGTTAAATAACTATCATAATTTAAATAAGAAATTTCAAATTAAGTTGTTAGAAAAATGAGCCAAGAAAAAATATTAAAAGTAGGTATACTTAAGAACGGTACAATAGGCAGTTCTTTATTATTAGCTTTTTTAATGGACGAAAGAGCAGAATCTACTAGAATTAATGTTAGAGAAGTAACTTCAGGTGCAAAAATGCATCCACCTGAACATTGCGTTGATACAATGAAAAAATTATTAGAATTTGAACCTGAATTAATTATAATGTCAAGTCCCAACGCAGCTTTAAAAGGACCAACAGAAGCAAGAGCGATGGCAAAAGGAATCCCTACCGTAGTAATATCAGATGCTCCAGCTAAAAAAGCGATAGACGAAATAAAAGAAAAAGGAATGGGATATATTTTAGTAAATTGCGACTCCATGATTGGTGCAAGGAGACCTTTTCTAGATCCGGTTGAGATGAGCATTTTTAACTCGGATTTGTTGAAAGTTCTAGCAATAACAGGGGCTTTAAGATTAATCTCGCAAGAATTAAACAAAGTAATTATGGATATGTTAGAAGATAAAACCCCAACTCTTCCACAAATAATTGTAGACGCTGCGTTAGCTACAGAAGCTGCTGGATTTTCAAACTCTTACGCTAAAGCAAAAGCTATAGCTGCGTTTGAAATGGCAGCTTCAGTTTCTAATTTAACAGCGAAAGCTTGTTTTGTTTTAAAAGAAAGAGACGAATATATGCCTATATTAGCTGCTGCCCACGAAATAATGAGAAGTGCTGCAAAATTATGTGATGATGCAAGGGAAATAGAAAAATCTAACGATACTGTTTCTAGAAGACCACATCACGCAGATCAACATTTTCTTGCTAAGAAAGCGTTAATGGAAAAAGAACAATAATCGAAATTATAAAAGTATAGAATTTTAT
>Ga0315284_10013374_pt1 | contig 11686 bp, 10 predicted proteins | sample YL17G09_16_MG_FD_203696 | JGI IMG/M metagenome (GOLD analysis project Ga0315284, IMG submission 203696) | Sediment microbial communities from Yellowstone Lake, YNP, Wyoming, USA - YL17G09_16 | ecosystem: Environmental > Aquatic > Freshwater > Lake > Sediment | place: USA: Wyoming | collected... | reverse complement strand
TTTAATGAAAATAAGAGTTATTTGAAAAAAATAGCGAAAGAAGTTGAAAATGAAATGAAGAAAAAAATATAATAATATGTATGACATCTGAAAATTCAGAAACTATAGAATATATTGCCTATGAAAAAATAAAAAAATATTCACCAGCATTTTATTTTTATTGTAAAATAAATAATAAAAATTATGTTTATGTATCACAAAATTTAACTAATTTAGATAATGGCAATCCATTTTGTATTGGGATCTGTATGAATAATGTTAGCAAAAATCAAAGAGCTATAATTGTTAATAATGGTAGCGTAAAAATAAGATATTTTGGTCAATCAATTGAAAATGGCAAATTAACAAATATATATTTAGCAAGTCGTTTTAGTACAATAAAATTAAATGGAATTTCTACACAACTAAATGCAGAAATTATTCCATATACATACAGTGGAGCATTTTTAATAAAGTTGGGTTCTATAATTCAACAAAAAAATATAGATAAATGTAAAGGAAATAAAGAAAGAATAATTACAATTCAGTTAGATATAAATAATGAAAATTTCGATTTATATAATATTTATTTGTTATCGGGTTTAAGTAAAAATAAACTAGATGGACAACCATTTTCATTTTATAATATTGGCACTGATTTAAGTATAGGTATAAATAATCCATTAGTTAAAATAAAATATCAAGAATTAATAGCTGCTTATTCAAGTAATCAAGATATCAATACTATTTGTTTTTCTATTGACCAATATTGTAAAGAATTATATAAACAAATACCTGAACCTATTTTTAGTGATTATTCAAAAAGAATAATTGCTATAAATTCTTCTGGACAAACTGTTTATGATAGTGATTATGAGACATTAGGAATATATAATTATATTACAAAATCTGCTTATAAAATAGTATTAAGACCAAATCCTTTTAATATAAATGATTTTTTAGTATTTTCTTCATTGATAAATTCGGCTTATTTGTCATTTGTCAATCCAGATATATCCGAAAATAATAATTTTGTAGGAAGTTCATTTACATATCCAGTCGGAACATTATATGAAATGATACAAGCAAACATTAATGGTGTCGGTGTATCTTCTAGGTATGCAGTTAGTAATAGTTCATATAATTATAATGTAGCTTTATTTGTAGGTTTAACTAATAGTTTTAACTTGAATAATGGCGATTCATTGGTTGTAAGATTATCTTGGAAATTAAAATAAAAATTATTTAAATTTAAAAAATCCTTGCTATTTTTTGAAATTATCTAATATTCTTGTCTTGTGTTTGGGGGTAATGAATCACTTGTGATTCATTAGTGTAAGCCCTTTTCAAAAATGGGCTAGGGGCTAGTCGAGTGTAACATCCAAATGATGTTTCTGCCAATATTTCGATTGAGGCAATCCATCTATATCCCTGCGGGTTGAACGCAGCGATTTATTCTGACTAATCAAATTCGGGTAATGATAGAATACTTTTAATTTATCGTATTCTGCCCGAATCTGGCTGTCAATCGGTCGTCTTAATGGTGTCAATAGATCGATAACCTTCTGAGCTCTATGCTTATTCACTAAAACGGCGTGCCAGCATAAATTGAACGCCCCTTTTTTCGAAGTTGGGCGAATCCAATTCTCGCCCACTTTTTCTCCTTTGATGTTACATCCTCCTAGGAAACAGATGTCAAAATCCTCCGGCAATTTCAGCTTGTCAACATCAAAATCGGGAGGAATTGTTACATCATCCTCCAATATGAGTCCATAGGGCTCATCCTGTCGCTGAATACGTTTCAAAATAGTAATATGAGAAAGTGCACACCCAATTTGCCCCATCCGCAAGTTATTCTCTTCTCCAATAAGACCATCTTTGATAAGCTGGTCTTTGTCCAATTTCTTCCCATTAACCGCCGGAAATCTAGTAAATTTCGCCCGTAGTTCAGGTGATAAATTATCCCAGCGATCTCTATTTTCGTCCAAATTGATGAAATATATTTTGCAGCCCATTGGAGTAAAACTCTCTTTAAAATTTGAGCCAGGTTGTAGGTATAAGAAAATTACAGTAATACATAATACACAAATAACAAGTATAGATTTTATAGATAACATTTTATAATATTTTATTAGATAATATTTGTATTTACAATCTGTTTTTCTCTACGTTTTTGAGTTATTAATCTACCATAAAATCTATTTTTCTTTCCGGAATTACCAAAATTATGACGATAAATATTGATTTTATCAGAATTCGATGATAACCATGTATCAACTGGCATATTAATTGGCAGATTTTCAAGCAATTTTTGTGCTCCCTTTGGTGTAATAATATATGAATGTAATAAAACAAATGATTTTACTTTTGAATGCAAATTAGTTATATTTACGGGTTCTAAATCAATAAATCCTAGTAAATAAATATCGTAATCTTTTGGGAGTGTCTCTAAAATCTCGTTCAGAACAGTTTGAGTGTTCGCATTTATACCAATAGCGTCATCTTCTAAAATAATATGTGGTTCTTTTTCTTTAGCAATTTTTGTCCAAAGATTATAATGTGACATGAGAACTCCTTTTTCTCCATCTGACATTTCAATAATATTGGATTCGCCTGTTTTCCATTTTCCATGATCCCAAGTTTTCGTTAAAACAGAGTCGTAATATGGCTTAAAATCAAAATTTTTTCCATAAGTCGCTGGAAAGCGTTTAGCATCTGGAAAAATAGCTTGAATAATTGGGAGCCTATCTTTCCCTTCTTCTGTTTCTTCTAAGTTAATAACATAAGTAGGATAAGGAAATTTTATTTGTTCTGAAAAGTGTTCTTGTATTGATTTTGAAATTACTAAAAATGAAAAAAATACTCCAATAAGAATAATTATAAAAGAATTAAATATTTTCATATATATTTTTTTAGAAAATAATTTATGGAAAACTATATTTTAAGTGATGAAGATTCTTTCAATCTATATAAACTTTTGCATAGGGTCATTAGACTACTAGAAAAAAATAATATACCTTATTGGGGCTCTGGAGGAACATTTTTAGGTGCGATTCGTTGCAAAGGAATCATAAAATGGGATGATGATCTCGATTTGTGTGTTTTATATCAAGATAAAGATAAACTCAAAAACGCTATTTATCAAGAAAAAGATATATATTTGGATTTAAGTTCAACTTTAGTGAATAAAATAAAATATAAAACCGGAACATATCCATTTATCGACATTTTTTTCATGGTTCCTGAAATAGAGAATGGTCAGACCGTTTATAAATGTGCATTAAAAGAAGCAAGAGATACTTGGAAAAATGAAGTATATTTAGAAAAAGAATTATTCCCATTAAAAAAAACAAAATTTGGAGCAATGGAGATAGCTATTCCAAATGAATATAATAGATATTTCCTATCTTATTTTGGAAAAAACTGGAATAAAGAAGGCGTTATAAGCTATGACCATAAAAAAGAAGAGTTTGTAAATCCTAGAATAAAATGGAAGCTAAAAGCTAGTGATTATGATCCAGCAACTCCATTTTATATCGAAGAATCATTTGACTCTTCTATAAATAGATGGTGGCAATTCTGAAAATATTTTATTATATAAAATAGAATGGATCCAAATATTTGGGGACCAAAATTTTGGTTTTCATTACATAGTGTTAGTTTTACTTATCCGTTTAGCCCTGATACACTTGATAAAGAAAGATATAAAACATTTTTTGGGGTGTTAGAACATTTACTCCCTTGTGTTTTATGTCGGAAAAATTATAGTAAAAATATTCGAAATTATCCGATTGATGGGCATTTGGACAATCGAAAGAGTTTAGCTTATTGGGTTATGGATATCCATAATATGGTAAATATGGAAAATGGAAAGCCAAGTATGACACGGGATGAAATGTTGGAAAATTTTGAGCGACAATATGGGAGAAAAATATATTTAGATGACCCAGCACCACATATTACAAAGAAAAAATTGGATGATATAGCATGGCAAACAGAACATGGTAAATTTTCATTATTTCCGAAATGGAAAATGATTATATTACTCATAATAATAATTTTATTTATTACAATACTTTTTTATATAACATATAAACTAATACCAAAATAAATTATTTAATGAAAATATTTTTACTTTGTAAAAATATTTAGCAGTTTCACAAATAAATATAATCTATGAAATATTAGAGTTCTAATGTCTAAAAAAAATACGAATAATATTGAAGAAGAAACTAAAGTAAAAACAGGGAAAAATTTTTTATATTATCCTGATTTCGAAGATAAAGATTTTTACGAAAAAATTTATATAAAAAAAGAATTCTATAAAAATAAAATACCTAAGCAGCAGCGCTCAACTGAAGAAATTTGTAATGCCCGCCTATTTCAATTAGCTCCTCAACAAGAATTCCTGCGAAATTATATTAGTATTGATACTCCATATAATGGCATTTTGATTTATCATGGAACTGGTATTGGTAAATGTTTAGCTTATAATACACCGGTTATTATGTTTGATGGAGAACAAAGAAAAGTACAAGACATAAAATTAGGGGAATTTCTTATGGGAGATGACAATAGCCCACGAAAAGTTTTATCATTAGCACGAGGTCGTGACAATATGTATAAAATTATTCGGGAAGAAGGAGCTATTTATACCGTAAATTCTGAGCATATTTTATGTTTAAAGGATATTAACAAAACTAATAATATTATAGAAATTGCAGTTAAAGACTATCTTGAGCTATCAGATGAAAAAAAATTATGTTTGCGCACATTTAAGGCAAGAAATCTTGTATTTTTCAACAAATGGATTACAGAAGATGATATTAGTGGATTCGAAGCGAAAACGCAAGAAGAATTCTTAGAGAAGATTGTCTGTAAATTTGGCGTGCGTATAAATGGTGCAAAACCAGTAATTGATATAATTTCCACCCGGTTCAATCAACTTTTCCCATTAAAAGGATTTCACAAAAATAATAAAGACACCCATTGGGAAGTGTATTTCATATTAGACGATCAATTGCAGCCTTTTCGTGTGGAATGCGTAGGAGAGGGAGATTACTATGGGTTCACATTGGACGGAAATTGCAGATTTTTATTCGGAGATACAACTGTCACTCATAATACATGTAGTGCAGTTCAAATCGCAGAGGGTTTCAAAGATATTATGAAGAGGATTCATTCTGATGAGAAGAGGAAAATAACAGTTTTGCTGAGCCGCAGAATTATGCCAAGTTTTCGAGACCAAATCTATGATATTAAAAAGGAGCTCAAAAAAGAGAAACCAGATGATATTGTACAATGCACGGGTAATACATATAGTTTGGATTTTGAACAATTTAGTGGACTGACAGCCATACAGAAGCGAAAAGAAACCAGCCGTGCAGTAAATAATGTTTATAAATTCTATGGATACGAGCAATTCGCAAATGAAATTATGAACGATATAGGCTGGAATGGGAAATTAAATACCCTAACGGACGCCCAGAAGCGCGCAATTCAGAATAAATTTACGAACCGTATTCTGATTATTGATGAAATCCATAATATTAAAAATGACACCGGAAGCAGCGAAATTGCCAAAGTTCTGCGCAAAGTGCCGCCAATTTTACAAGCGGTTATTCGTTATGGGCTCAATATTCGCCTGGTTTTAATGAGTGCCACGCCAATGTATGATAATGCGGGGGAAATAATCTATATATTAAACTTACTACTCGAGAATGACGGGAGAGACCCAATTAAAAAGAGCGAAATATTCGATTCAGAGGACAATTTTGTTCCAGGAGGTGAAGAGAGGCTGCGGACGATTTCCAAAGGATATATTAGCTACTTGCGAGGAGAGAATCCAGTGGTATTCCCCATGAAAATCACTCCATTGGCAGTTAGAACTCCCAAACTAAAATATGACATCTATGGATTGGAGATTCCTGAGAAGAATAGAATGCAGAGTCTAAAACTAAATATGTGTAAAATGAGTGATTATCAGTGGGAACAATATTATTCGAAACTAATGTCGAAAATGGAAGACATTATTGAGAATAATGATACTGAGATTAGTAATGAAGAAATTGAAGAAGACAATGAAGAATCAAAAAACACAATAGTTCCAAAAGATACTGATGAAAAATTTGCAAATTCGATGTTGCGCTCATTTAGTAATATTATTTTGCCAAATAAAGCGGGTAATTACTCATTACCTAAAATAGATTTTGCCTATCAGAAAACAGACAATGGTGATGGAACATTCGTAATAGACACTGGACATGGAAAACAGGGGGAGCGCGGAAAGCGCAAAACATACCAATTCCGCTATATGAACCACGCGAAGATGGATATTGGAAAGAAAACAGAAACCGGATTTCTAGATGAGCGGTATTTGCGAAAGTATAGTGTGAAATTCGCCGAAATATTGCGCAATATTCGATACGGAAAAGGCGTTTGCTATATCTATAGTGAGTTCGTTTGGGGTGGTGTTCTGCCCTTGGCGATGATGTTGGAGCAGAATGGATTTGAAAGATACCCATGGAGTGGTGAGCGCCCTTTGCTAGACTACTCCCGGAAGAGGAATCCAATTTGCGCCATTTGCGGAGAAGGAGCCTTGAATGATGTCCATGAAGATACAAAGAATTCCGATTTCCACGAATTCAAGAAGGCGAGATATATTTTAGTGACTGGTAATTCAAATATAAGTGTAATTGAAACAGGGAACCTATTAAACATCATAAATAACGATAACAATATGAATGGCGAAGAGGTGAAAGTTATTATCGGCACCCGGACAACTGGAGAGGGTCTGGATTTCAAGAGGATTCGCCAAGTGCACATATTGGAGCCCTGGTTTAATTTATCGCGATTGGACCAAATTATTGGCAGAAGTAGCCGTTTCTGTAGCCACGCCGATTTGCCGAAGAAGGACCAGAATGTGGAAATATTTATGTACGCCGTGGAGCCGCCTGATTCCGCGGGGAAGAAGAATATTGAGACTGAGACGATTGATACGCGAATATACAGATTAGCGGAAGTGAAAGACCGCAAAATTAAGACGGTTGAATATATTTTAAAACAGGCGGCGGTGGATTGCGCCCTAAATAAAAATGGTAATGTTTTTGATTTCGCCGGGAAACAATTGGAAATGGTTAGCAGCAGTGGGAGGAAAATAAAGCTGAATATGGGAGATGTTAATGGGAGCCGCGAGTGCGATTACCGAGATTGTAACTATCGCTGTGTTTGGGAGCCCAATGTTAAAGTAAAATACAAAATTAATATTGACACTTATAATGAACGATTTGCGAAGAGTGATATTCAAAAATGTAAAAGTATTATTAAAAGTATATTCAAGTATGGCTATGTTTTCACACTAAACGATATAATAAAGGTAATCGAATTAAATATGAAAAATTTGGAGCGGGTATTTATGTATATTTCTATTTCAGATATGATTGATAATGTGAATGAACCTGTATATGATATGTATGACCGCCGTGGATATTTAATATATCGGGGAAATTATTATGTTTTCCAGCCAATGGAATTTAATTATTTGGAGGCACCTATGCGATATAGAATGCGTCCTTTTCAAGTAAAAGAATCTGAATATATGATTAGTAATAATTCATTTAATATAAATAATTATAATATAACAATTAAAAATAAGGAAATTAATACTGATAATTTTGGTTCTGTTATATTAAAAGCTGAAAAAATAGAAAAAACTTTTGAATCTAATTTTAAAGATAAAATGTATATTATTCTGACAATGTTAGTAGATAAAATGAATGATAAAGATAAATCAAATTTATTAAAGAAAATAATTTTGGATTATTATGAAACTAAGGGTAAAATGTCTTCGCCTTATTATGTTATGCTTTTTCGTTATTTTGAACCAATACTGATTTATAAATACAGAGATTTGGAAGTAGGTAAGACCAGTGCAGAAGATAAAGTAATAGGATTTTACTATATTTTTACAGATGTTAAAAATGATGAAAAAATAATTATGAAATTCTTTTGCTAAAATTCAGAAACAAAACTTATAAATGAATGTCCAAGTGATATACGCGAAAGAATAAAATTAAATATGAAGATAAAATTGACAAAAGAGCTGCGTAACAGGGTCAGTAATTTTAATATAATTTATGGATTTATGACATTAAAAGGAGGTCCTTATGTTTTCAAAATTTTTGATAGCACAAGAGATACTGGTGCATTCACACTGAAGATGGAAAAAAGTAAGAGGGCTGAAGTAAAGGGGAAAGAATGCATCCATCATGCAATTGGGGAGCTTGAGGATGTTGCAACAAAATTGAAGATAAAATGGGGTGAAAATACGAAAAAATCAAAATTTGGGTTATGTTTTGTTTTAGAATATGAATTGCGCCGATTTGAATTAGAAAGGATTGGAGGAAAGCGTTGGTTTTCAAATGCTATCGAAGATATGAAAAAGAAGTTCAAGTAAAAGGAAAAATTGAATTTAAAAATATTAGATATTAATAATATAAATCATGAGCTATTTAACACAGAATGACATTTATTTTCATACACAAATTAATCGGCGGGTGTCGTTAAATCCTAGATTTTTGGATGTTGATTTTGCAAAATACATTGAGAAAATTGTGAAAAATAATGTTGAGGGGCGATGTATTCGCGAGGGCTATGTTGTTCCAGGGACAACAATTGTTTTAGAACGAAGTATGGGAAATTTAAATAATAATCAATTCAACGGGAATATTATTTATGATGTGAAAATTGGTGTGAAAATATGCAATATTCCTGTGAACAGTGTTGTGAAAGCGCCGATTATAAAGATGAATAAGTTGGGATTATTGGCGGAATTGGGACCATTGATGATAATTGTACCGAAGGAAATTCACAGCAACAAAGATGCATTTAAGGACATTAAAATCGGGGATGAAATTGAGCTACTAATTATTGGAAAAACATTTGAGTTGAATAGTAAGAAGATAAGTGTTTATGCTAGGTTGAGCACAGGTGGGGCTGGTAAGATGAAAGTTACTGCACGAAAAGGAGATAAAAATACGCAAAATACGGTGAATAAAGTTGTAGATGCATCGATGTTTTATAAGAATGAGTCAGTAGAAGAAAGAGAAGAGACAAATGAGGAGACATTGGATAAAATTGATGAGGATGAAGATAGTGAAGAAGAGGATAGTGAAGAGGAAAATGACGAAGAAAACAATAGTGATATTAATGAGGAATTGGAAGATGATGGGGAATTAGATGACGAAGAAGATGATGAAGAAGACGAAGAAGAATTGGAAAATAATAATGAAAATATAGTTGAATTGGAGGAGAATGAGGATCCTTTGGAAGAAGAAGATGTGGATGATGAGGAAGAGGAGGAAGAAGAAGAAGAGGATGAGGACTAGATGAATACTTATCACAAGTTATACAACGGGATTTACTTTATTTAATGTATTATTCCAAAAATAACTTTTTTGACATGACTAGTGAAAGAAGTTGGGATTTTTGGAGTTAGTCTATAAATTGGAATATTGTTCAAGTGCCGCTGCTAATGTAAAAAATCAATTAATTTTTTACATAAAAAATGATGATAAAAAATAATAATATTTTAGTGTTTTGTTAGATCAAGAGTATAATGCAGAATCAGCCGCCATTACGCGTCGGATATTATCGGATTACATTGTTGAGGAGCGCACTGGAAAGAGGCATGAATCTGGAAAGACATCATAGTATCGAGTTATGCAAAAATAGCTCCATCTGTCCCCGTTTCTGGAGGTTGTTGATTTCTAGAGGAAGAATGGCTTGGATTTTGTTTGGAAGGCTGATTAACAAACAACCTTTCAAACCAACTCTTAGACTCAACCTGGTAAGATTTGCTCTTGTGCGACCAGATTTCTTCTTCAACTTCACTCTGACACCTTCAGAAAGACACTTTTTGGAGTTGTCATGTCATCTCAATCGGTTGTGCAATCAATTGATTCAACAGATCACAACTCTGTTTTTGCGAGACGCACTTGACGCTCCAACTCTAACGTCATCTGTCAACGACATTCTTGAAGAGTTTTTTCAAAGAAAAGATATCGCAAAGATTGACACCTTTGCCATTTTGAACTCTTTGAGGAAAGCGAGGATTTCTTTCGGAGCAGATTCAAAACAATGGACTGTTTGTTTTTCAAAAGATACCGCAATCAGGTGTGGGGCAAAGAAGATGTCACTGACAGTGACAACATCGGGAATTTTAGAGATCTTCCGTAAGTTAAACGATCTCATCAAAAATCCTTTTGAGAAAGATCTCTTTATCCTGATGTATCGAGAAATCTTCAGACATCCGAGTTTCAGGCTTTTAGTCATTACGGGGTTTGAACTTACGGTCAACAGACCTTATGAGTTTTGGTATGAATCCTTGGAATGGGAGACAAAACGGGAAGGTTTCTTGACTGCTTGTGCGGAAAGCTTCATATGTCAGCCTTTCTTTTCAAAAAAAATGGCGAAATATTCTTCTTTTACTCCAGAATCATTCACTCATTTTTTCGATGAATTTCGATGGATTGTGAATAGGTGCCAAACTGATGATCTGAGTAGGTTGGACTTTAGCAAGATGAACTTTGACCCTATGATTGAGTAGAAGTTACACCTACCTAAAATTATAAAAATGATTCTATTCGGTGATGTAAGGCTTGCTTTCATTGGACGGCATTAAGCGGTTGAAAACTTTTATATGTCAGGACCAAAAACAGCATCATAATTAGGATATATATAAAATTTTTATAGTTTAAAGAATTTGCAATATTATAGGAAAAATGGACAAGTTCGTGGTTAAACTAGAATCTAAAAAAGAATTAGAAGAAGATGATGAGTATAATATTGAAAATAAGAAAATGATGGAACTTGAATTACTACGTGATTATATTGAGAAGAAAATGTCTAACAATCAAAAACTTCAGATTATGAATATATTGAAAGAAGGGAATACAAAACATACGAAGAATAAGAATGGTTATTTTATCAATATGAATAACATTGATGAATTTACTATTCATAAGTTAAAATTATTGGTTAATTTTTCAAAAGATAATACAAAGGATATTTTGAAAACTGAAGAGAAAATGAATGAAGAAAAAAATAAGATGGAATTACTGGATAAAGAGGAAATAGATGGAAATAATAGTGGATTTTTGAATATGGAAGATTTGGAGAAGAATATAAATTTTGAAATTTTTACGAATGATGGAGTCCAGAGCGAAATTTTTGATGAATATAGGGATAATAATAAGGATGAATTGGAATTTATTGCTAGGGAATTTTTGAATGAGAAAAGAGATGATTCTGGTTATCGGATAATCTTAAAAAGATATAAGAAGAAATATTTGGGGAATAAGGCGAAGATTTTGAAGAAATTTCGTGATATTATGAAGAATAGTATTACAAATAAGAGTGCAAAAACAACGCTGACTCAACCTACTAAGAAGAAGGCTCGGGCAAAGCCTAAGAAAGCCATTGGGAAAAAAGAGGATACAGAGACTGGGAATGTGGAAGATAGTATCAATTTATCAGAAGATGAAGATGATAAAGAGGATGATGTGGAAGAATAAAACCCTTTTTTCTCCTACTCCGTAGGAGTAAAAGTGCTAACCCCAAAAGCGCTAACCTTATGGCAAAAAAATATGAGGAGGGGGGGAAGCGCGCTTTGGCTTAAAGACGTAGTCTTTAAGACACGGTGGATAAA
>Ga0315284_10013373_pt1 | contig 11687 bp, 14 predicted proteins | sample YL17G09_16_MG_FD_203696 | JGI IMG/M metagenome (GOLD analysis project Ga0315284, IMG submission 203696) | Sediment microbial communities from Yellowstone Lake, YNP, Wyoming, USA - YL17G09_16 | ecosystem: Environmental > Aquatic > Freshwater > Lake > Sediment | place: USA: Wyoming | collected... | reverse complement strand
CTCTTTCAGCTTTTACAGCAGCATTCTGGGCACTTAATAACTTCTCCGGTCCTTTTCCTTTTGGTCCTGCCTTATCTGGAGTAGGTTTGAATTTGAATCGGTCAAGACTAGCTATCTCAAATCTTTGCTGTTCATCAGGCTCAGGAAGGTTAAAAAATCTTAATTTATCCGGTTTTTTCGGGTCGTAAGCAGCAAAGGGGATTCCTGAAGTTACAAGCTTGTCCCATGCTTCGGAACCCATCATAACAGCAGTTCCTCCAGTTTCTGTTTCTATTTTTCTCCCTTCTGCTGCCCCCGCAAGTCCTATTTTACTATAAAATTTATCTCTTTGTCCTTCAAGAAACTTCCCCTCTTCTGGGGAAATTTGAAATTGAGAAGCCTCAAGTATTTTTCCAACAGGTGGAGAAGTAGCAGCATAAGATGGTGATCTAAGTCTTTTTACATACTCCTCAGGAGTAATACCAGTAGCAAAAGAAGCAGAGTCTCTAACTCTTTTTATAGCCCCTGCCGCAGCAGCAGCAAATTTTTCTACAACACTAATAGCACCCAATACTATTCCAACTAATGCTACTACAGCAATCCCAATCCCGATAAAACCAGAAGCTACTATGCCAAGGCCGGAACCTGCAAGAAGAAAAACTCCAATAGAAACTCCTGCCTCAATAAGTGCAAGAACCAAAGTAGTCAAAGCCGCAGCAATGGAACTTATTATTTTTACTGCAATATTCATGGCTAAAAAAGCAACGATTAATTTTAATATCCAAGCATGGGCCTCTATAAAACCAACAAAGGCTTTACCAGCAGCTATAATAGCTTCAGTAAAAAGTAAGATATATCCGGCAACAGTTACAAAGGCATCCCCACTACCGTATATATAGGCTATCATGTCTTTTATTGCATTACCTACTGCAACTACACTAGGTTCAAGGGCACCCCAAGCTCTTGCAATTCCTGTTGATATAGTAGTTTCATGTTTTATTAAATATTCATTTATTGTTCTTAGTGTCGAAGCTATCAAATCATAAGCACCAAGAAGACCATCACGACCTATCCTTCTAACCATTGTCCATAAAGTAGTAGCTTGTGACTCAATCGTAGCTTTAATATACTCCTGAGCCCTTGCTAAACCTTCAAATTCTTGTGCTAACCATTTTATCAAGTTCCCTGATTTTCTTTGCTCCTGAACAATATCTTTCCAAGCCTTACCATATCTACCTTCTAACAAAATAGCTAACTGGTCAGTAACACGGGCTTGTCCATTCAACATAGAACGAAGTTCTTGAGTAATCTGAATGGTAGAAATCTGACCCTGGGTTATCAACTTAATTTTATCAACAACAATACCTAGAGCATTAACTTCATCATAACGAAGTGCTACACCTTTCTGAGTTAAAATCATCCATGCTAATTGTAAATCTTTTCCAGATGCAAAATGTCGTACTGCCTCAAGTTCTAATACCTTGTACATCTCTCTAGAATAATCTAAAAGGTCATTAAAATCTTGTTGATCCTTTTTTGGCTTATCCAACATATCATAAAGAGTAGATGCCACATTCAAAACAGCCAAACGATATTCATCCGCAGCATTTATAGCCGCAGTGAAAGAAGATTGAATAGCATAAATAGCTCCGGCAAGGGCACCAATTTTTAGAGCAGTCCCGCCAAAAGCACTAGATACTCCAGCTGCTGCTTGTGAACCAATGACATTAAAACCAGCTAACTGTCCTTTAGCTTGAGCCAAGCCCGATGAAAGAGAGCTAAGATTCACTCCCACATCAATCATCATTTGACCAAACGAACCAAAAGCAGGCATTAGCTATCTTTCCTTTTCATAGTAGACAAAAAAGCTTCAAATCGGTCTGACATCAATCTTTTCTCCGGTTTAGAAAAAGAAGAGGTTGCTACAGGACTTTCCCCAAGCAACCCCTCTTTCCATACCTCAAATATTCTCCCTTTTCCACTATTAAATGACGCATCCAGAGCATGACTGACCGCAATCAGTGTGCTCATCGCATGACTAATGGCCTCCATCTTCTTGTTTTTTATAACAGCCTCTACCAAAAGGATGACAAAATCATGAGAATATCCATCAATAATATCCTCGTACTTATGTCCCTCTTTAACCAGTAAGGCTATTGTAGAGGTGATAGAGTTGTCGTCACTGGCTCTTCGGCCATCTTCAAGGTCTCCACCCCACCCTGAATCTGGCCTAGAAAGTTTTTTATGTGATTCCAGTTAAGAACAAAAATCTGTGTTCCAATTGCAATTGCCTTTCCCCATTCCATCTCCTCAGCTTCAACAATACTGTCAAAGCGCAAGGTTACTGAAATGAATTCAGGAAGGACAGGAGCAATACCCTCAAGCAGGTCAGCCAAGAACTCCGGAGTGACATCTTTATTGAGGTCAGTGAAGTCAACTCCTCTATCTTGAAGATTTTTAATTGTCATCCTCAAAATAGAGGTAAGTTGAATGACCTGCTTGAGAGTCCAGGGTTTTATTGTCAAACCATCAATTTTTGCTTCCCCAAAAATTGCCATACCTTCTACTTCAGCCTTGCCGCCCTTCATCGAATTTCCCCTTTTTAATCTCATCAGTTACTCGTTAAGTACTCGGAGACAGAGACGGGCTGACACTTGCACTCTTACTTACACTGGGACTCTTACTAGGACTTGCACTTGCACCCTGTTCAAAAGTCCTAAACCAGCCAAGAGGATAAGTAGCATCAACAGAAGAATTATCCAAGACTTCGATAGACATCGGAATAGGCATCCAAGTCTTGTCATCCAACTTCATCGCACCCTTAGCTTTGATAGTCATTTTTCCAAAGTAAGCTTCCCAATGGATACCACGACCAGAAGTCGGGAAACACTCAAGGCGGGCTGTTCCTTCAATAGAAGGTGTAGCGGCAATTGCAATCTTTTGAGTGGAACCTTCATCCAAAACATCCCCACCCCTAAAATACAATTTCATGTTTGCAATATTGGGTTCATCCAATGTAAAGTTAATGGTGAGTTTGTCTTCCAGGACGATTTCTTTATCCTTCACTCTTTTTCCAGAGCGATTGGTGAAATGCTCAAGAAGATCCTGCCCAGGCTCCAAGTCGATTTCAACGATGTTGCCCAGGTCTCTCTCACCGCTCCCGGTGTTTATATAAAGCTTAATCCCACCAGGTACAGTATAGTTCTCTGTGTTCGGAGCCGTCGGCATCCTTTTACCCTCCCACTAGTAATTTACACGGGAAAAAGCGTTTCCCATGTTGTGACCGTAAGTGACAAAAAACTCCATCCTTAACAAAGCTATCATATCATTTGCCTGTTCTTTTTTAACAGGACCTTGCTGACATTCAAGAACTAAACCTTTTAATGTATCTTTATTTATAACAGAAAACATAGCGTTATGCACTTCAGCTTGTAGAACATCCATGTCATCTGTAAAATCTTCATAACCATATGAAGGAATATCTACATAAATATCAATTATCAAACGTAACTCATTCGTCATTAAACGATTACGTGGAGTTGGTATTTCCACTAACTCATAAAAAAACAAGCAAGGTAGAAGCTTATTATCTAAATCTACTGGTGCATTTCTCCAACGATTAACAGATTCAAACGCAGTAATTGAAGCAAGGGCTGTTCCTATTGCTTGCATTGTTAAAGTTTTTATCGGAACATCTGCCATTATTTCGCCTTCCAGCTATTTACCATTTGAGCTATATCAGCTTGAATTTTAGGAATAATGTAAGGGTAAATCATCGTCTCAACATCAATTCTTCTTGGATACGTCACCCTCTGTTTTAAGATTGCTACTGGTGTAAAATCATATGGGTCAAAAGAATTTCTGATAAAGAGCAAACCCTTTCTTGCAAATGTACTTCCACCATAAGTGCTTCCTGCACCTTCAATTGGAATTGCCAAAGCCTGCTTGTTTCTCGGAACAATTACTACCATACTAGATTGACCAGGAAGCCTGAAATGAGACCTGGCATAATTATAACCTGTTTTAGGGTCTTTGGCGTTATATCTAATTCCACCAAAAACTCTAAGTCCTCTACGATAAGGTTGAACAACAGAGCCACTGCTTGCCAATCTTCCAGATTTTCCTCTAACACTAATACCGCTTTTACTAGATAAAAATCTCATTCTTGTCCAGGCTAATAACTCATTGCTACGATAACGAATAATTTCCATTATAAGAGGCCACATCTTCATTTCAAAATCGGTAATATTTGTGACCACTCTCTGATAGCTCATGATGCAATTTCCGTCAAGTCATAAGATGCTAAATAACCTTTAACTTCTGCTAACAAAGGACCGGTGTCGAATTTTTGAATGCTCCCGTCAGGAAAAGAAATTGTTTGAAGTCCTATATCCTTTCTTCTTTTAAAAGAATATGCAACTTGTAATGTAGCTGCATACTTAATATCATCAGGAAGAACCACATGTCCAGCCGACGCTGTATAAACGTAGCCCCCGATATACGTCACTTTGATTGAGCGAATGGCGTAGGGCCATATCCCGCTCTTAGAACCTATGTTGACAAGAAAGTTTATATAGCTAGACGAAGACACTAAATAAGAAGAACTCCATTCCCAATCTTCATCTTGATAAATTGACGTAACTGAAATAATAGGAGGATTTTTTACATGAATAAAGTCCCCACCCCCATCATGATACTCAGTAAAAGTAGCTTCACCAAATGAACGAGAACAATGCTTCTCAATCAATTGGCTAACTGCTGGAATGAGTGAATTCTCAATCAAAGAATCAAAATCACTCCCAATTGGGGTTCCAGCAGTCCGCAAGTATTCTTTTACTTCAGCTAACGTAGTCAAATTCATCAGAAGACTCCTATTTACCTTTTAGCAAGTCTACTAATGAGTGGGTTTTCTTCTTTCTTTTTGACAGGTTTCTCTACCTTTTTAACTTCTTCAACCTTTTCAAATTGTGCTATAGATTCAGGAACCTCTACTATAGGTCCTTGATACATTTCCTTCTTTATGATTTCGTAAAGGCCAGAAGTGACGGTGCCATTAAGATACCCAGAATCAAAAGGAGCCCCAGCAGGACAAAATTCCCATTTATCATCCTCAAATCGACGGCGCATTACATCCACATCAAAAGTAAGTTGCCTTCCTTTGCACCCTTGTTTCAAGCAAGATAAATTAATCATTCCCCTTTTGGTTATTGTATGTGCTCCACAAATATTACAAGAAAAACCAATTTCCTCAGATTTTTCGATCATTTTTTAATTACTCCTTCCATTTTGAGAAGATTTTCCCCACAAGTAGGACATTTGGGAACGCCTTCTGCAAATTGAGAAAAGGAAAAGTTTCCATGTCCTTTAGGACAATAAAGAAAGAATGACTTATCTTGAATCATTTTAGCGTTGAAAAAACAAAGCATGTATGTCTCCTTGCCAAGGAGTTGCCCCCGGGGAACGAAGCCCCCGGAGGACTTTTCTAGGGGTCAACAGCGGCGGCAAGAGACAATAATTTATAGTCTGATGGCGTGATAACTGATAATAGTATCCTCATAAGGATTACCACTGAAGGTAAACGTGATATACCCTTCAGAAGCAACCGCAGATACACCAGTTACATTGCCAGTCCCGTCATTTAGAATTGACCAGGAGATCAAATCAGCAGCAGCAATCCGAGCGTCCGATACTACAACAGCAGCACTATAAGCCATATCAGCAGCAACGATTTGTTGTGCTGTGATAGAAGCTGACCCATCTTTATGACCAGAAGTCTCATCCTCATGATCGTTAAACTTCGCTTTCATATCATTGAGGGTAGAGAGACACAAGGCCATAGTTGTGGGAGTTGCAATAGTTGCCAGAACACAATCTTTGACCTGAGAAGTATGATAATCCCATGCACTTCCCTTAATAGCATCAGTATTATGAGCAGCGAAAAAAACCTCTAGAGCTATTGTCAAAGTCTTGAGAGAAGCAAGGTCAGTAGCAAGGGGAACTGCCGTAAGGGCTGTAGCGGATTGTGCAGCAGCATGGCGGACAAGGGATGCCGCATGAAGAAGCATATCCGTTTTCAGTTCTGTAGACAGGGTAATACCAGTTGCCAATGCCCCGACGTTAGAAGCGTAAGTGGTTGTGTATCCCCCATCAGCAGAGACAGTTTTAGCAATCCCGCCGGGGCCGAAATACAACCAACCAACAATATTAGAAATTCTCTTGACAAGATAACCACAAGCGATGCTATTTGAAGCGGTCTCATCAAAAGTGTTTTTGTCAACCACATACATAGGATCGCCAACTTGTGTTGCAGCAATAGAGGTAGCCGCCATACTGACCACACCAGTACGATGAACCTCTACCTCTTTCGCCCCGCTAGCTCCGGTATTATCTACACCCTTGGCACAAACACCGACAAATCTCAGACCGGCGGTGTTCGTAGCAGGGATAGCATAACCAGTAGCATTTATGGCAACCAAATCATCTTTGGCGATGGTAGTTGCGGTGTAAACAGGGAATTTAATTTTATCCCCTCGAAACAGTCTAATGCTCATGAAATACCTCCATTGCCTTTGTCAACTTACGGACTAGTTTGACGACCAATATCAAGCCAACCCGAAGTAGTAGAAACAAATTGAGCCAGGATGCCACATTCAACAGTACCAGCACCAGTAGCATTGTCAAATGTGCAGTCGTCAACTACATACATAATTGTCCCGACCATAGCCTGGGTAATATCAGTAGCGTCAAACAGAAATACACCCTTCCGTCTAACTTTAACAGTGATGTCACCATCATCACCATTAGTATTATCAGCTTCCTCTACAGCTACACCCATAAAAATTCGGGAAGCTGTAGTAGTAGCTGCATAAGCATATCCATTTGCAGGAGCGATACAAACCATACCCCCTGCATAGATATGCGCCGCAGCTTTTACAGGGAGATCAACTTCATCACCCACAATGTTTTTGGTGTAACGATTAGCGGCAAGTGCCATATTATTACTCCTCGTTAAAGGTTAGACAATTTACGGACTAGTCCGACGCCCGATGTCAATCCAACCCGAAGTGGAAGTCACAAATTTGACCAGGACGCCAGCAACTACACTATTTCCAGCCTGAGTTTCGTCAAAGGTCTGATCATCAACCACATACATAATCACACCCTGACTAGTAATAGCAATACTGGAAGCAGCCATCAGGTAAACACCAGTCCGACGAACCCGAACATTAATGGCACCACTAGCGCCGTTAGTGTTATCAGCTTCATCTTCAGCAATACCCATACAGACATTCCCCGAAGCATCTGCACCAGGAATAGCATAGCCATGACCAGTATTTACACAAACAAACCCACCAGCATAGATATGAACACCAGTATAAACCGGAATTTCGATTACGTCACCAACAATGTTTTTGGTGTAACGGTTTGCAGAAAGAGCCATGATATTAAAACCTCCTGATTTAAGCTTAGGGGCTCCGGAGAGCCCCTTCACCAATTACTTCACTTATGCATGATGAGTAAGAACCCGAACAAAATTATCAGCCAAGGCAATCTTCATGCCCCAACGCTGGTAAATCTTGAACAGGGTACGATTCTTCTTCCACTCTGCGTAGGGGTTAACCTGGAGAGCAGTAGTATTCAACCGGCGACCAAGTACGAAGTTCATCAGATTACCGAAAATGATGTACGGAGTGGAGGCTGCCGAAGTAGTCGGCATATTGGTAACTTCATTCCAGTAGTAACCAAGAATGCGGCCAGTCTGACCAGCAGCAGTAGGATCACCGGCTTGAACGCTATCAAGAAAGATAGGACGTTCATTCAAGTCTTTCAGTACCCGGACATAGTGGAAAACTTCACCACTCATGAACCATTCAGCACCAATCTTCCGTTTACCGGGAAGCTGTGCAAGAACCTGAGAGAGATAGTCAAAAGAAATATCGTCAAAGCTAGTCTCACCAGCTTCAAACGTAACAGATTTGCCAGCATTTGCCAGAAGACCAGCAAACGGGGAACCAGTGCCGTTAAAAGCCTGGTTGTCCAATTCGAGACCAGCAGCATTAGCCATTACTTCAGCAATCCACGAAACGATGTCGGAGATCGAGTCAGCAAGAGTGGTATTCTTCACGGTGGCATAGCTGGAAAGCTCTTCCGCCGAAAGTTCAACCTCACTGATGGTCGGGCCACCTTCCATCGTCTCATTACCCCAGTTCACAGAAGCTCCACCAGTCTCAACGGGGAATTCCTGTTTATCTGAAGTCATATTCCACATACGAGCCTTTTGCAAGACTACACTCATCTCACGGGCGTATGCCAGAATTTCAGTAGCGAGGGGTTCAGGCAGGGGGAAAGCATTCCCAGGATCACCGATGTCGATGATAGAACCCTTGCTGATTTCACCATACTGTTGGCGCATTACGTCTTTGGCCCGATGATCACCCATCGCCCCTGCCTTAATCAGCAGGATGAAATACTTGGCCAGCTCCTGACGCTTCGCATCACTAATCCGATACTTCGGATGGGCGATGATGTCAGTAAGACGTTTGCCCTGTTCTAGAAGATCATAGGGAGCATAAATACCCAGATCCTCTTTCTTCTGTTCGTCATCAGTAGAAGGAAGAATAGGAATCTGAAAACCCTTAGCCGCTGCTTCTTTATAAGCCTCAACAGCAGCAGTATTCGACTCTACTACATCCTTCAAACCAGATACGCTAGTGACTAGACCGGAAACAAGATCCGTCAGTTCTTTAATGTGTGGCATTTTTAACAACCTCCTTAATTTCATTGGCGACTTGTTTAAGTCTCCCCATTGCCTCCAAAAATTCTTTCATGTCGTTCTCGTTGGGAGATTCAGGGGTTTGTTCAATCTCAGGTTCTTGGGGAGCCTTAGCCGCAGGAACTTCTTCTTTGTTGGCTTGTAAAAGCTCTTTAATAGTTTCTACGAGCCACTCTTTATCAACTTGACTAAGAGAAAATTCCTGTCTGGTCTCCCCTTCTCCTTCAGGAACTTTACTCTCTGCGTCAAGGGTTTCTACTTTCATTTCTTCAATGACCTCTTCTTTTATTTCTTCCACAACAATTTCTTCTTTTGTTTCAATAACTTCTTCTTCTTTTTCTGCCTCTTTTACTTCTTCTGCTTCAGTTTCAAGCTGTTCAGGAACTTGAACTTGGGTAGGACGATCTTCGTCGATAATATCAATTTCTCTTTTAAGTCTAAGCTCCTCAAGAATATCGTCTTTGGTATCAAGATTGTCCAACCCTTTCTCAAAGCAATTCATCATGTTCTGAGTAAGAACATCAGAACCGGTAAAATTCTTAATTGCATTTTGGAGAGCAGAAGGATTAGAAGGAACAGGACAACCAGAAAGCTCAAGAAGTTCTTGTTTTACAAACTCACGACCATATCTCCACATCGGGGGTTCGTCACCCTCTGTTTCAGACTTCTCAAGGTCTTGCCATTTGTAAGGCAAAAATCCTACACTACTGGCATTAATAATCCCTTCCTGATAAAGTTGGAGAATCATATCAGCGAAAGGATTGAGACCTTCAGTAGGAAATCGAATGTCTTTGAACTCAAGGCGTCCTGGACTGCGACGGCGAATAAGCTGAGAGGTTGCACCGAGAGGAACAGAAGAATAATTATGTGCCCAAAGAAAAACTGGATTTTTTAGATAATTATCTAACATCCAGCCATTAACCCTGATAATGTCACCATCTCGATCTCTCGTTTCATCTGTACCGATGATGGTCAGAGTACGTTTTTCAAGATTTACCCCTTTTATCTCCCCGGTAAAATCTTGAACGTAAATTTCCTTGTCATTTCTAAGAACAGGTTTATCATCTGCACCTTTCAGTATATAACTCATTATTCCTCTCCCTCCTTCTCAGGCTCCTCAATTGCCCTCAAGCAATTAATAGAGGCAAAATCAAACACACCTTGAAGTTCAGCCCTTACTAAATTTTTAACCTCTTTATCAGCTATATTAAAAATCTGCCGAATTCCTTTATCAATTTTAGACTTGTCACTTTCGTTCTGGAGTAGTCTGAGAACCTCACCATGAATTCCTGCAGTCACTCCAGTAAAAACAGCTTTACGCTCTTGGATAAAACTATCCTTTGATGACTCTGATATTATAAAGGGAAGGTCATTGTCAAGCGTAAAATCAAAGGAGTCCGAAAAAAACTGACTTCCATTATCTATCAAACTCTCCAACTCAAAACCCATAGTTTGATGAAAACGTGAAATCTCATCGTCAAAGCTTAGATTTATAACGGTTTCCACACCATCATTTCTGAAAACCTTTAAGAACTTTGACCTCATATCAAACAGATACTTACGATACTTCTCTGAGAAACGATTAACATCAGGACTACATAATTTTACAAATCCTGGAAAACCACTTGTTAGTGCCCTTTGCACATTTTGAAGTTGATTATTAATAGGTGCATCAACTGTAGGAGGATCAGTAACTTGCTGACCCGGATTGATAATTTCTCCTTGATTGATTGGCATCATATTGACAGGGACAAATGCCACTTTCCCCCAAGCAACTTCATCAAAACCCATATGAAAACGGCGGTTGAGTTCATTTCGAGTAAATCCCATCCGAAACAATCTCTCCATCGTTTTAACTGCCGTATCTGTATCATCATGCAAAGCTTCAATAGTTGTTATGTCAAATTCATAACGCAGGCTTTGATCTCGGGGGACAAGGCCAAAAGTCAAAGAATCAGCAATCATTCTCATCAATGGTAGACAGGTACCCATCCACCATTCTTTTCGTTCTTCTTTTGCTATGGCGTAATTCAGGCCCTCGGCTTTAGAAAGGATTGTCTTTTTCATCCCATATATACGCATTATTGCATCTTCATCAGATTTGCGTAGTTCTATGAAATCCATATCTTTGTGAGAGGGAACCACTGCCTGATACGTCAGGCCTTGCTGTAAAATGGCAATCTCATGAGCCTTTTTGTATCCAGTATGTTTCTCCCGCCATTGCGCTCTTGTTTTTTCAATCACATCGTTATGCACTTTGTTCGGAGAGGACAAAACACCACCAGGCATTGCCCCAGAATCAAAGAAAGCATGATTATAACGAGATGACTTATAAAATTCCAAAATAGGAAGACGACCGGCAGCAGAAGGAGCCATTCCTTCAATGGCATGATTTGGGTTCCAAAATTTCAAGTGCAGAACATCTTCCTGGTTAAGCTTTATTGCTGTTTCTTTGTTTGAGTAACGATATTCCCAACCGACCAAATGACCTGTCTTTACATCTAAAACGTAAGCCATATTCTTCCATCGAACAATCCAGAGAGAATCAGGCATTTTAGTAGTAGGATAAGGAACAATACAGACATTTCCATCAACCATCCAGTTGACAATTATTCCTTCTATAAACAAAATCTTATTTGTCATGAAGTTAGGACGATTGATTATTTTTTGTAGGGGGTGAGAATCTGGAACAGGATCACTTCCTGTTCTAGAATACTTCATCAAACGCAGAGGTACTTGAGCAATAGCCTTTGCAGTATAACTAATGCAAGAATAGGCTAACTCTACCCCTGTATAAACATCATTCATCACCCCTTCTTCATCAGGCGGGGAACCTCCCACATACATCCAACTTGATGGGAGTTCGAGAACAGACTTCATCCTACCCATGAAATCTCCTAATCTACTCATTTCTTCACCTTCTTAGCAATCCCTT
>Ga0315284_10013371_pt1 | contig 11688 bp, 13 predicted proteins | sample YL17G09_16_MG_FD_203696 | JGI IMG/M metagenome (GOLD analysis project Ga0315284, IMG submission 203696) | Sediment microbial communities from Yellowstone Lake, YNP, Wyoming, USA - YL17G09_16 | ecosystem: Environmental > Aquatic > Freshwater > Lake > Sediment | place: USA: Wyoming | collected... | reverse complement strand
CCGGTTTACTCTGGCGCCACTGGAGAAGGGCTGGGGCGCGACGATGGGCAATTCGCTGCGCCGCGCTCTGCTTTCTTCGGTCCAGGGCGCTGCCATCACCGAGCTGCGGATTGACGGCGTGGCGCACGAGTTCTCGACGATTGACGACGTGGTCGAGGACGTGACGGAGATTGTGCTCAATCTAAAGAAGCTGCGGCTGCGGCTCTGGTCGGAAACACCGAAGTTGTGTCACCTGCGCGCCACGGGCAGGCGCGAGTTCCTGGCGCGAGACCTGACGGTGCCGCCGGAGATAGTGATTGCCAACCCGGACCAGCGGATACTGACGATTTCCGACAGCAAGCGTTCGGTGAACGTCGAGATGCTGGTCGAGAACGGCCGCGGATACGTGAAGGCCGAGCGGCTGAAGAAGAACCGGACTGCGCCGGAGACGACGATATTCCTGGATGCGTTCTTCTCGCCGGTGAAGCGGGTCAATTTCTGGGTCGAGTCGATGCGCGTGCTGGACCGGACCGATTTCGAGCGGCTTGTGCTTGAGGTCTGGACCGACGGCACGGTCCGGACGGATGAGGCGATGATTCAGTCGGGCACGATTCTCAAGAACCACATGACGGTAATGGTGCCGGCGGAGAAGGAACCGGAGTTCATCGCGGAAGAAAAGCTCTACCAGGACCGCGACAAGCTGGTCGAATTGCTGAATCAGAGTATCGAGGAACTGGAGCTTTCGAACCGTGCGCTGAACTGCCTGATGAAGGGGCGGTCGAAGACGTCCGGCGATCGGATTTCGATTCAGTCAATCGGCGACCTGGTACAGCGGAACGAAAAAGACATGCTCGACATCGAGAACTTCGGCCGGAAGTCGCTTGAGGAACTGAAGAAGGTGCTTGAGGACGTCGGGTTGTCCCTCGGCATGGACGTTTCCGGCCTGCCGATTGTCGAGCGGGAGCCGGAAAAGGATAAGGAGTAACCTTGCGTCACGGAGACAAGGTCAAGAAGCTCGGCCGGACCGCCCAGCATCGTCTGGCGCTGATGCGCAATCTGGTTACGGCGTTGTTCGAGCACGAGCGGATTCGGACGACCCTGGCCAAGGCTAAGGAATCCCGTCGGTTCGCGGACCGGATGGTCACTTTTGCGCTGAAGAACACGCTGGCCGCGCGCCGCGAGGTCGGCCGGGACATTCATGACAAGACCGTGCTGAAGAAGCTGTTCGACGTGATCGGGCCGCGGTTTGTGGGCCGGCCGGGTGGATTCACGCGGGTCCTGCGGCTTGGGCCGCGCGAGGGCGACGCCGCCGAAATGGCCCTGCTCGAACTCGTGGTCCGCGAGGAACGGCACCAGGAAAAGAAGGCCAAGGCGGCAGCGGCAAAGCAGAAGGGCGGCAAGAAGGCGAAGCCGGAGAAGAGAGCCGGCGACAAGGGCAAAGCTCGCGACGAATCTGACAAGTAGCGGGCAGATGCTCAGGTGCCTGGTCCGGTCGAAGATTCAGCGACTGGGCGTCACCGATAGGAGCTTGGAGTACGAGGGTAGCTTGGAGCTTGACTCCCGGCTGACGCGGGCTGCTGATATCGTGCCCGGCGAACTCGTACAGGCGGTCAACGTCAACAATGGTAGCCGGTTTGAGACTTACGCTATCGCGGCACGGGCCGGGTCCGGCGCGTGCGTGCTGAACGGCGCCGCCGCCCGGCTGGGCGAAGTTGGTGACGAGGTCATAGTCATGAGCCTAGTGTGGCTTGGCGACGCCGAGTCCCGGCGGCACCGGCTGACGTGCGTCAACATGGGCCACCGGAATCGCATCAAGAAGAGTGACCGCAATAATTCTCGCGGCGGGTAAGAGCAAGCGCATGGGGGCTTCCGTCCCCAAGGTGCTTCTGCTAATCGAAGGACGTCCGCTGTTGAGCTACGTTCTGGAGTCGGCCCGCGAGGCCGGCGTCACCCGTACAATCGTCGTTGTCGGTGCGCAGAAGGAGCAGGTCATTGCCGCGTTCGGGCAGGCCGGCGTGGAATTCGCGGTGCAGGCCGGGCAGCGTGGCACGGCCGACGCGGTCATGGCGTGTCGAGAACTGCTTGGTGATGACGAGGAGTGCGTGGTCCTGTGCGGGGACGCGCCGCTCATCAGGCCGGAGACGATCCGGCGTCTGGCCCACGCGCGGCACGCGTCCGGCGCCGACGTCGCGGTCTTCACCGCCCGACTTCCGGATCCGTCCGGGTACGGGCGGGTGGTGCGCGCCGGAGGCGACTCAGTCGAGCAAATCGTCGAGCAGCGTGACGCGACCCCCGAGGTGCTGGCAATCAACGAGGTCAATTCGGGCGCGTATTCCTTCCGTTGGGGGAGGGTGAAGCCGGCGCTCGAACGGATTCGACCGAGCCCGGTCTCGGGCGAGTACTACCTGACCGACATCGTCCGGGAGGTGCGGGCCGATGGCGGCCGGGTTGTCGCGGTGCCCGCCGCCGACCCGAACGAAATGCTGGGCGCCAATACACGCGACGAACTGGTCGCGCTGGAGCGCGGGATCGCCGCGCGCCGGGAGCCAAGTGCCGGTTGAGGCGCGCGTTACCATGGTTCGTTCTGGCAGTTCTCGTGCTCGCCGTCGGCGCTTCGGTCACTTGGCGATTCCTGCCGGAAGAGGATTCTGAGTCCAGTGCAAAGTTGCTACGCATGGAAGTAGTCAACGGGTGCGGCATGCCGCGTGTTGGCCGGGCGGTGGCCGACGAGCTGCAGATGCGCGGGTTTGACGTCTACTCGGTGAGGGCCGACCGGCAGCGAAGCGCCCGGACTACGGTGGTTGACCTGCGGGACCCGAGCGGCGGGAACGCGCAGGTGGTGGCGCGCGCGCTGTCCGTGCAGCGGCGCTGGCGCAGGTTGCCGCTCGGGCCGAGGACCGTGCCCGAGACCCGGGTCGCGCTCGACTCGGCCCGTTACCTGGAAGTGCGGCTGGTCGTCGGCGATGACTACCGCCGTTTCTTCGCGCGGGTCGTCCCGCTGTACTAGACGTGACTGCGGCAAAGCTGGCGAAACGCGCGGCGGGGATTATCCTCGGCAAACTCGGCGACGACGTGCTGGTGCTCGACCTGCGCGGCCGCTCGCCGCTGGCCGACTACTTTGTGATTGCCACGGCTACCTCGACCATCCACGCGCAGGCAATCGCCGAGGAACTGGCGCTCGAGCTGAAACACGAGGGCGAGCGCGTACACCACACCGAGGGCATGGAGAACGGCGTGTGGATACTTCTTGACTATTTCAACGTTGTAGTGCATATTTTCTGTGGTGAGACCCGCCAGTTTTTCGGTCTGGAACGACTTTGGGGCGACGCGCCATCCCAGACCTTCACTGATACCAATGGCAAGAACTAACTGGCCGCTCGGCAGATGGCTGCGGCCAACAGGAGGTGACTTTTGACTCTCACGTCACTGCTAAGGCCCGACCGCATCAACCTCGACCTGAAGGCAAAGAAGAAGCCGGAGGCGCTGCGCGAACTGGTGCAGATGATCCGGCAGGGCGACGATTCCGAGTTGCTGCTTGCGACCCTGACCAAGCGCGAGGAACTGGGCTCGACCGGTATCGGCAAGGGAATCGCCATTCCGCACGGCCGCTCGTTGCTGATTGACAAGCTGGAGATGGCGGTGGGCCGCTCGACCAAGGGCGTCGACTACGACTCGATTGACCACAAGTCTGCGCACCTCTTCTTTCTCATCATGGCGCCGCCGCAGGACCCGGGCAACCAATACCTCATCACCCTGGGACGAGTGGCGATGGTCTGCCAGGAGCTGACCAAGAAGAAGCGGCTGTTCGACCCGCAGACTCCCGACGAGTTGATTGAGTTGGTGAGGAGCCTGGAGGAGAAGATTCGATGAACGCGAAGGTTGAAACCCTGCGTTCGCTCGAGGAGTTCGACCACATCCTGCGTGACATCGAGACCGAAGACTATCAGGCCGTGGGGTTCCATGCGGTAAAGGCTTCGGACGAGTTCATCAAGACCGCAGAACGGGAACGGGAGAAACTGACCAAGAAGGTTGACCCCAAGCTGCTGGCAATGTACGAGCGGATAATGAAGCGTTACGGAGGCCGGGTCGTGGTCCAGGTTATCCGTGAGTTCTGCGGCGGGTGCTATGTGAAGCTGCCCTCCGAGCTCGCGTCCCGCTGCCGGACCGACCTGGTCAGTTGTCCGAACTGCGGCCGGTTTCTGTACTACGTGAAGTAGCCTGAACCGGCAGGGGCCGGCTTGGAGTTACCAGTGACGGTGGTTATTCTTCTGCTGCTTTCCGCGTTTGAATTCCCCGGGCAGACGGGCCGGTCATCGGCCATGCTTGCCGGCGCAGCGGTGCCGGACTGGCAGCATTCCTTTTTCCTAAACCCAGCGTTGAGCATGGACGCCGACCGGGCACAGGCCGGTGTCGTTTATTCCCGGCCGTACGGTCTGCCCGGACTTGAATGGGGTAGGGCCTGCGCCGGCTGGAGTTCAGAGCGGCTTGCCGCCGGGGCCGGACTCAGCATGCTCAGCCTCGACCGCTACCACGAGTATGACGCGCAGTCAGTTATCGGCGGAATGCCGGCGCGCAACGTCACGGTCGGTTTGGGCATGCACGCGCTTGTCGTTGAGGCCGGGCAGAATCATGGTGACTTCGTGCCGGTAGTGGATGCGGGGGTATGCTGGCATTCCGGTCGCCTTCGGGTCGGCGCGGCCGGACTGCGGCTCAATGCGCCGCGCTGGCACGACGGCACCGAATTGCCGCTCCGGGTCGTGCTGGCCGGTTCGTGGCAGCCGGTCGACGAGGTGCTGCTGGCGCTGGACCTCAGCCGGGAGCGCAGCGACGAGGATGTGGCATTCGGCGCTGAACTCCAGCTGATTCCGCAGCTTGGACTCCGGTTTGGGGTCGGTACTGCTCCGCTGCGATTTGCCGGCGGACTTGCGGCATTGGTCGGGCCAGTGGGGTTCGAGTACGCGTACCAGTTCCATCCTGTTCTCAAGGAATCGCACGTCTTCGGGCTGCGCGCGGCATGGCACTAGCCTTGTTGTTTCTGCTCGGGCAGCTCGGTTCCGAGCTGTTTCCTGAGTCGCCGGCCACCGAAGGCGACGCGGCAATGCAGGAGCAGGTCGAGCGGCTGCTCGAACGGCAGATTGACCTGAACCGGACCTCGGCCCGAGAGCTGCTTGCGATTCCCTGGTTCAATCCCTTTCTTGCGTATCGGATTGTCGCGGCGCGGGAATCGGTCGGCCGGTTTGAGAGCGTCGAGCAGTTGCGTCAGGTGCCGGGCATGACTGCGGAGACGTTCGAGGCAATGCGGCCGTTCCTGCGCATCGGCAGCAGGCAGCGAGCGTGGACCGGCAGCGTCGTTTCGAGGGTCGGCACCGATTCGGTTCAGGCCGGCACCCCCGAACTCAGAATCCTCAACCGTTTTGAGCTCTTGTTCGGACGAGTCCGGATAGCGGCGTTGGCTGAGAAGGACCGGGGCGAGACCAGCGCGTTCGACTTTCTGAGTGCAGGCACGGAACTGCGCCTGGGCCGGGCCCGAGTTACGCTCGGGGACCTCACGGCTGGCTTCGGCCGGGGACTCGTGTTCAGCGCGCCGCACTGGCGTAGCAGCTTTCTGAACGGAACCGGTTGGGCGAACCAGACCATCAGACTGGTTACCTCCGCAGTTGAAGGGTCATACCTGCGCGGCGGCGCGGCCGAAATGACGGTCGGCGGATGGAACGTGTGCGTGCTTGGGTCGTACGCGGGTAGAGACGCGCGGCTCAACGAGGACGGGACCGTGGAGCGCCTGGTCGGGTCCGGCGTGCACGACGACTCGGCTGCGCTGGCCGGCCGAAACGCGGTCCGTGAGGCGACTGCCGGGCTAGTCGCCGGGTATCATGGCAGCACGGCCGGAGTCGGGCTTGCCGCCGGGTATTCTAGGTACAGCCGCACGTTCGCGCCAGCCGACTCGGGCAGCTCCTTTGTCGGGAGTGAGTTGTTCACTGCCGGCGTGAACGCAGAGTTCAAGCTCGTGCACTATGAGCTGGGTGTGGAGATGGCCGGGTCCAGCGGGCCGGGTCTGGCCGGCGCACTGGAGCTGAATGGTGACTGGCCGGACTTCGATGCCCGCGTTTCTCTCCGTGGACGCCAGGCCCGGTTCTTTGCGCCGCACGGGCGCTGGTCCAGTCTGATCGGAACCGACGACCGCCTGGATGCGTCGGGCCGGCTCGCGTGGCACCATGCCGGCTCCAGTGTGTCGCTGAGCGGGAACACATATCGGGATTTCGAACTCGATTCGATGCCGGCGAAGCTGGATCTGCGTCTTGGACAGGAGATGGGCAGACTGAACGCGACGCTGGCGTTCGGCGCATGGTATCGGGCCGAACTCGAGCGTCAGCGGACCGCCAGAGTTGAACTCGGTGCTAGGATTGGCCACGCGACGACGGCGCGGTTGATTCTGGCGGACGCCTATCCGGAGAAGAGCCAGTCGCGCGGGACGATGGCCGCACTCCTGTTGATTCAGGAACTCGGGCGGGCAGAACTGGGTCTCACCGCGGCACGATTTGACATTAGTGGCTCCGGGGTCACCATGTATGTGCATGAACCCGGAGCCGGCCGCATCGGGTCATCCTACAGCACCGGCGTTTCGGCCTGGCGTCTGTCAGCAGGCGGCGGAGTCCGAATCGGGGAATGGCTGCGGCTCGGATTGAAGGCAGGCTGCGCATGGAAACCACAGGCGGTTCTTGACGGAGCAGCGCAACTGGAACTGGAGAGACGATGATTGACTACCATGTTCACCCCAATTTCTCTCAGGATGCAGAGGGCTCGATTGAGGAATACTGCTTGCGGGCCATTGAACTCGGCCTTGAGGAGATCTGCTTCACGACCCACTGTGAACCGGACCCGGCGCGCAGGAACTGCGAGGAAGTCCATGTGAACGGCCGCGCGCAGCCGGTTGACTCGGACTGGCCGGACGCCTACCTCGGCGCCCTGCAAGCCGCCCGCACGAAGTTTCCCGGTCTGGCGGTGCTGGCCGGGGTGGAGGTCGGGTATGAACCCGGGCTCGAGGGTATCATCAGTGACTTCTTGCGCCGGTATCCGTTTGACTTCGCATTGGGTGCTGTTCACTGCCTTGACCATATCGCAATCACGGCGGGCGAGGAGCTGGACCGGTTCAAGGTCGAGTATATGCCCCGAGGTCCGGAGTACGTGGCAGAGCGGTATCTTCACCATCTGCGTGCCGCGGCCGGGAGCCAACTCTTTGACTGTCTGGCTCACTTCGACATCTACCGGAAGTACGTCGAGCCGCTCTATGACCAGAGATTCGGTACGACGATTGAATCACTGCTTCCCTCGGTCCTCGATTTCGTGGCCAAGTCCGGCACGGGCATCGAGGTCAATTCCTCGGCTCTGCGCCGAGGCGACGCAGAACCCTATCCGGCTCTCCGCATCCTCAAGCTGGCCAAGGACGCAGGCGTGCCGGTATTCACGGTCGGCTCGGACGCGCACCGGCCTGCCGACTTGGGCAAGGGTCTGGTGAGCGTGGTTCAGGCGCTCAAGGGGCTTGGCGTCGAGCCGGCGCGGTTCAGAAAGCGCAAGCTCGTGTCCGTGGCCTGACACTTCCGGCGTGGACCGATAGCGGTCGAGGTTTGTCAGCCCTAAGAGAACCGGGGCGGGATTCCCGCCCCGGTCGGTGGATTCCAGCCTGGGCTATGCGCAGCTACAGAGTTCCCGGCCCGCGGCAAAGGCCTTGAGGTTGAGTTCGACTGCCTGAGGCCTGACCAGGCCGGCGATTGCCTGCCGGAAGCTCTCGGCCGGAAACTCGAGAAAGCACGAGACCGCACCGAGCATCACCGTATTCTGTACCCGGGACGAGCCGAGTCTGAGTGCGGTCGCAAAGGCCGGGATAGCCTGCCGGATAGGCGCACGGGCGGCCAGGCGTCCGCCGAGTCGCTCGTCGGTCGGCCGCTCGACCGCACCGATTGAGACCGGCATCGGGTCAATCCGGTGCGGGTCGAAGACCAACCGGCCGTTCGGACCCAGGAAATGGATGTAGCGAAGCGCCTCCATCATCTCAAAGCCCACGAGCAGGTCCGCAGTTCCTTCCTCGATGAGCGGGGAGAAGACCTTCGGGGCGTAGCGGATGTGACCCGTGACCGATCCGCCGCGCTGAGCCATACCGTGGACCTCCGACTTCTTGACATCGAGGCCGGCGGTCATTGCCAGGTTCGAGATGATGTCGGAAAAGAGCAGCACGCCCTGGCCGCCGACGCCGCACACGAGCACATTCATGCAATCGCTCCTTTCGGACAGACGTCTGCGCACATGCCGCAGCCGACGCAGATGGTCGGGTTGACATGGGATTTGTCGTCGCCGAACAAGAGCGCCGAGCAGCCGAGGCTGATGCAGGTCTTGCAGCCGATGCACTTGTCCGGGTCAACCTGTTTCGGCGTGTCGCGCAGCTTGATGAGCAGGGCGCAGGGGCGACGCGAGATGATGACCGCGGGGCCGGGTTCGGAAAGGAACTCGCGCACCTGTTTGCGGGTCTCCTTGACCTGATATGGATCGACGGTAAGGATCCGCTTCACCCCGCAGGCGCGGGCCAACTCAGCCGGGTCAATCGCGATCGTGTCCTTGCCCATCAGGGTCGTGCCGGTGCCGGGGTGCGGCTGGTGCCCGGTCATGCCGGTGGTGCGGTTGTCGGTGATGATGGTGATGACGTTCGACTGGTTGTAGACCGTGTTGATCAGGCCGGTGATGCCGGAGTGGAAGAAGGTGGAGTCGCCGATGACCGCGATCCGCCGGCGCGGGTCGGTGTCGCCCAGTGCCTTGTCGCAGCCGTGCGCGAAGGTGATCGACGCGCCCATGTCGATGCAGGTGTCCATCGCGTTGTGTGGTGGGAGCGCGCCGAGGGTGTAGCAGCCGATGTCGCCGCCGATAACGAGCTTCTGCTTCTGCAGTGCCCAGAACATGCCGGTATGCGGGCAGCCCGGGCAGAGGGCCGGCGGGCGGTTGGGCAGGCCCGGTTCCGGTTTAACCGAGGCGGCCGGCCCGGACACGGCGTTGCGGAGCACGCGAGGGCTGAGTTCGTCGGTGCGGGGCAGCCTGTCCTTGCCCGAGGCCTTGATCCCCAGGGCGTGCACCTGGGTCTCGATGAATGGGTCCACTTCCTCGATGACCAGCAACTCGTCCACGCTAACGGCGAAGCGCTCGACCAACTCCCGGGGAAATGGCCAGACCATGCCGAGTTTCAGGAACGACGCATCGGGGAAGACCTCACGGGCGTACTGGTACGCGATTCCGTCGCAGATGATGCCGCGCTGCGTCGAGCCTTTCTCAATCCGGTTCAGGTCGCTCGCCTCGTTCCAGGCGCGAACCCGGTCCAGCCGTCTTTCAAGGTCCGCATGCCGGGCCCGGGCAAACGCCGGCAGAACCAGGTTCTTGGTGATTTGCTTCTCGTAGCCTTTGACCGGCCGCGGCAGTCGCTCGCCCAGTTCGACTACGCTGCTTGAATGGGCGGTGCGGGTGGTCAGGCGCAGGATGACCGGGATGTCGAATTCCTCGGAAATGTCGAATGCCCGGCGGGTGAAGTCCTTCGCTTCCTGAGAATCAGAGGGACAAAGAACCGGCACCTTGGCCATCATGCCGTAGTATCGGTTGTCCTGTTCGTTCTGGGAGGAGTGCAGGCCCGGGTCGTCGGCGGTGACGATGACAAGTCCGCCGTGTGCTCCGATGTAGGCGGCGGAGAAAAGCGGGTCGGCAGCCACGTTCATGCCGACGTGTTTCATCGCGGCCAGCGCTCGCGCGCCCGAAATCGAGGCGCCAAGCGCGACTTCCAGCGCTACTTTTTCATTGGTGGACCACTCGCAGTAGACGTCTTTGTACGTTGAGAGCGCTTCGAGGATTTCGGTAGATGGTGTGCCTGGGTAAGCAGCAGCAACGTGGCAGCCTGCCTCCCAGGCTCCCCGGGCGACGGCTTCATCCCCGGAGAGTAATTTCCTTGTCATAGCTTCGCTCCTTTTCCTTTCCGGATAGGACTGCGAGCAGGCGCGAGGCCAGAGCCGACATTTCCTCCTCGCCCGGATACACGAAGAACTTCAGGCCCAGCGGGGCAAGCCACTTCTTGAGGTCGGCTAGAAATCGCTTTGAGAGGGTCAGGCCGCCGGTCAGGATTATGGCATCGGGTTTGCCTTCGCAGGCCACGACGTATGCGCCGATTTCCTTGGCCACCTGATAGACCAGCGTGCGGTAGACCAATTCGGTCTGCTTGTTGTCGGCAGCCAGAGCGGTCTCCACCCGGCGGATGTCGTCGGTTCCCAGGTACGAAACCAGGCCGCCCTGGCTCTGCAGCAGCTTGAGAATGCCGGCTTCGGTGTACCGGCCGGAAAAGCACATGCGGACCACGCCGGACACGGGCAGAGTGCCGGTGCGCTGGGGCGAGAACGGGCCTTCATCGTTGGCGTTGGTCGCGTCGACCTGCCGACCAAGGACGTGAGCGGCAACCGTTATGCCGGTTCCGAGATGGGCGACGACAAAGCGGCACTTCTCGTAGGGCTTCTTGAGCTTCCGGGCAGTTGCCTGCGCGACGGTACGGCAGCTCAAAGCGTGCGAAAGTGCGGCCCGCTGCACGCCCTTGAAACCGGACAGGCGCGCGATGTCCCGGAACTCGTCCGTCGATTCCGGGTCTACGAAATAGGCCGGTATGTTGAGCTCCTGGGATAGCTCGAAGCCGATGAGCGGCCCGAGCAGGGCGGGGTGAAGAGTCTGGTACTCGCCGTGCCGGATGTCGGCGGCGACCCGGGGCGTGATGCGATAGACCCCGCCGGACAGGGGCTTGAGCGGGCCACCGCGGGTGGCGATGGCCTGCAGCCGCTCTGGGTCGAATTCGTGCTTGCCCAGGCTCGTCAGTACCGCTGACTTGCGCAACTGGTACTGGTCGAGGACGTGCCCGAATCGCACAAGCTGGTTCGGCGGGTGCTCGACGGTCTCAGCGAAAACCTGGCGCAGGCCATTGAACACAGCCACTTTCGTGGACCCGCCGCCGGGATTGATGACCAGAATCCACATCTAGCTCAGTCTATCGCTGCTGCTCAGTAAGTCAAATTGGGGGCGGGCTTGCCTCAAGCCGCAAGCCAGAAGCTGCGAGCCGATGGCCAACCCGAGATGTGCCAACCGCCAAAGACGCCAAGAGGCGAAGGGGAAAGGGGAAATGGCGAAGTGGGGACGCGGACGCCGAGCGTGACGAGACCGACGCGCTGTCCGACAGGGGCCGCTTAGGCCAATCGAGGAATCTCTCAGCGGCTGGCGGCTTGCGCTGCTCAGCGTTGCAGCACGATGCGCGTGGCGGCGTGCGCTCCAGCAACGTCGCAGCGGATGAAGTAAGCTCCTGACGGCAAGGGTTGACCGAAATCGTCCCTTCCGTCCCAAACGGTGTACGGTGCACGGCTCAAGGTGAGCGTCCTCGTAAGCCGCCCTTGTGCATCATAGACGCGCAGCGTCAGGGGCTTGGAGCTTGAGGCTTGTGGCTTGAGGCTAATCGTTGTCGCCCCGCGACAAGGATTCGGCTCGCAGGTGAGCGACAGGGCCGATGCGCGGGTCGGACTTGCCTTCGGCTCCTCAACCGCGACATTGCCCAGCGAATCGGTTTTGATGAGGTAGATGTCGCGACCGCCCGAACCGAAGCAGTCTGTGGTGCCTGCGATTGCGTAGCCGCCGTCTGCGGTTGTCACGATCGAG
>Ga0315284_10013370_pt1 | contig 11688 bp, 10 predicted proteins | sample YL17G09_16_MG_FD_203696 | JGI IMG/M metagenome (GOLD analysis project Ga0315284, IMG submission 203696) | Sediment microbial communities from Yellowstone Lake, YNP, Wyoming, USA - YL17G09_16 | ecosystem: Environmental > Aquatic > Freshwater > Lake > Sediment | place: USA: Wyoming | collected... | reverse complement strand
GGTGAGCTTTTCTGATAAGTCTGGTGCAAACTTTTGGAATTCATCTTGAATAATCCAGAAAAGTTCCGAAATTGGGGTATCATCGCTATGCAAAGGAGCCAATAATTTACAAATATGTCCTGTATTTGTCTTTATATTTGGGTCAAGAAGTGACTTGGTAATTTTACAGTAGCGTAAAAATAGATCGTAATTTGTGCGATGATTCCCATGAGTGCCAATTATGATATTAGTTGGGTTGATTATATATCCATCATTTAATACCGGGTTATGCCATAAATAATCTACACTAGAAACAGAGGTCTCTCCATTATTATGTGTAGGATATTTTTTCATAATATTATTATTATAGAGTTTTAGGCAATCTATAATTGGAGGATTGCCAATTCCTAGATCAGTATCAATTAGTTTGAATGTGTGCAAAAATATTTTTTGATTATTTCTAGATTTTTCTATTTGATTCATGCATATTTGGATTGAGTCTTCTCTTAATTCCATGTCTTCATCCAATTGAATAAAATAGGGAGTTTTGCATCGTTCCCTCATTTGATTATAGGCGCGATTGGTGGGAGCTACATTCATGATTACATGGACTAATACTGGAAAAGTTGGAACTAATTTGTTTATAGATTCTAGTGAGAATTCAAGTTGATGGCTTTGAATTGTTACTAGGAAAATGGTTATCTGGATATCCCCAGGATTTCCATGGATCCATTCTTTGCCGTCGTGGATTAACATTATTTATTTTATATCTTATAAAAAAATATGAGAGATAATATTTATATTATTGGGATAACTGTAATAAATCGCCCAGATTTACATAATATTGTTATATCGAAATGGAGAAAATAGTTGCTTGCTTGTGGAGGAAAAATAAAATGGTCTATAAATATTGATATTTTAGAATATTTGAATGAATCTTATTTATCTACAAAGCAAAATTTTGAAAAATTACTACACGATCCAAACATTGAATTGATAATACTGGAACAACAATATGATAAATTTCTAGGAGCATGTAAGAATTTATCGGAAAATATAAGGAATTATGTTGAAAGTACTGGATTAGACAAAAGTAGTTTAAAAATTATTTGGCTGGAAGATGACTGGGATTTAATAGAAGACCCACCAGCATTTTCTGAATTAGAGAATTATTGTCGAGGAATGAGTCATTTGAATTTAAGTGGAATTAAAAATAACTATATTTGGGCACTTGCTCCATCTATTCTAACATATAAATTTTGGCTTAGTATAATTTATGAGGCTTGGAAAAATCAAAAGATTGATTTATGCCCCGAAAAATCTGTGGGAAACTACTATCAGTCAAAATACTGTAGTCATGAAAATACACTAAATATTATTCTCTTAAGAGAAGAATGCAACCAAGAAGATTTCAATGATATGATTTTTAAAAATACAAAAATATTTTATTTACATCGGGAAAATGCAGAATCCTCTACAGGGGTATTATTTATAAAATTATTCCCAAAGATTGCTTTTGACGTTGGTATTGAATATATGAAAAGCAAAAATATAACTAAACAATTTGTTAAAAAAAATAGAAATCAGATTGTAATTGAATATAAAAAGTTATAGTCTAAAAAATATAATTTCCCCAGCTCATTCCTCTTCCTCTACAATAATCTTATTTTCCTGTATATGTTCTATCCAAGTTCTTGTAGGTCCTAGTGTATATCTTTTTCTCCATCCTTTTGTAAAATTAGTGTCATCAAGAACCACAATTGTATCTTTATGTGCTAAAAAGTGCTATTTCATAATCATGACCCCCGTCAATGAATATAAAGTCAAATTTTGATTCTTGTTTGTTTTCAATATATTGTGGTATAGTAATTCTACTATCACCTAATATAAGTTTATGTCAATTGGGATATTTTAATTCAATATATTCTTTTGCCGCTGTTATATAATCATGAAACCCTAAATCAAATGATGTTAAAAATAATTCATTATTATTTTTCAAAAATACTTCAGCGGAATGACCTGCATTAAAGCCAATTTCCATAACATTTACTACTAGGTTTGATGTTAGATTTATTAAATCCTCAATTTGTTGTGGAATTTCTTGACAATTACCTTAACCCTTACAGCGTTATGAAACCTCCAGGAGGTTTCCTAGATTTTCTTAAAATTACCTACTTATTTATTATTTATCGATAATCATATGGTTAAACTTTTAAATATATTGATATTTTAACTAAATATCAATATATACTTGACGCTGTAAGGGTTAAAAGTTTAAAAATATATTTATGTTCATAATTTAATAAACAAATTTTTATAATCACTATAATATGTATCAAATAAATATGGGTTTTGCTCCATTATTATGAATAATAATTTATCATCATTAATATTATATCCCATTTCTGTCAATTTAATAAATTCTGAATGATGTAATTTTATTAACTCCATCATAATTTCTTTATGTCCAGAGAATAGACCACCGCCAAGGCAATAATGATTATAAACAAATTGATTATTTGAATATCGGGCAATCCATCCAATTCTTACTTTATCATTGGATTTTGGCTGAATTGTTTGATTTGGTGGAATATTCACAATATGAGATGCACTAAAATCCACCCATGTAAAATAATCTGTTTGAAAATAATTATTTTCTATAGCATTTTGAAGATAGCTATATCTAGAATTTACGGCTAAAATATACTCTGGAATATCATACGGTGGATTATTTTTTGCAACATTTTTGCGGATTTTGTCCAATTTATCTGCCATATACAAATTATTCTCCAGGGTTATTTTAATTATTTTTGTTTTATCTAGTAAGCCTGCCTCTTCACGTATTTTAGTTACATCGTCTATTATATCTTCTGAACAATATATAACCATGTATTGAGGAATTTGTAGAGTTCCTCGGGATTTTTCAATATAATCATATGTTTGAGCTATTGTATCGCGCTTTGATGGGCGCTTTATTTTAATATTAAGGAATCCAGTAACAATTGTAATATTATTTTTTTCTGTAAAATCTGATATTTTTTTATAATTTTCTTTAGAATTATTGTTGAATATCTTAAAGCCATTTTTAACTAATTCCCGCCAGTATAAATTTTCGATATGAGGGTTTCTTTTTAAGAAAAAATTAGGGAGAATTAAATTTTTTGTTCGAATAATAGATGGTTGTAGAATAAATTGGAATGGTTTATAATTATTTGGCTGATTTTTCTGTTTTAGGTCTTCTTTTGTTAAATTTTTGAATATTCTATTTGATTTTATTATTCTCTTATAATAGTCATATTCCATAATTTCAAGCGAAGTTTGATGGGAATTATTCAGTAAAAGCTGGTCATAATCATTTTGAATAAGAAAATCAATAGATTCGATAATTTTTTGCCTATCAAAAATGAATGCATCATCTAATAAAACTATAAAATCATATTGTTGAATACTAATTTTGATATTATTAAAATTAAAATATGGAGGTGTATCAGATAATATTAAATCAAAATTCTCATAATTTATACTATTTACTCCATAAATTATCATTTTTTTTTGAATATATATAATAAAATAATTTTTTTTCAAAAATAAATTTATTATATATATCAAAAAGATCATATGTTTAATCTTTTTATAAATTTTAAGCCTGATCATACAAAAGCATATGGTGGTGGAAATATAACAACCTATTATATTCAAAAATATTTTCAAAATAAATATAAAAATTTCAAAATAACCTATGAGCTTCAAAATCCTATAAATTTATATCTAATTATTGATCCTTTTAAAGATAATAAATTTAAAAAGTATAGTTTAGAAGAAGTTATTTATCATCGTAATATACATAATAAGCATGGGAAGATAATTATAAGAATAAATGACTGCGATATAACACGCTCAAATTTACCTCCTGGACGATCAAAAGAAAAAGAAATTATAAAAAACAATAGCGAAATAAATTATTATATATTCAATAGTCAATTTATAAAGAATCATTATAAAAAAATCATTAATGTAAAAAATTCAGAAATAGTGTATAATGGTTGTGATACAAAAATATTTTATCCACAAGCTTATATAAAGCCTCCAAAATTTCGCATAGTTACTCATCATTGGAGTAATAATATGAACAAAGGCTATCAAATGTATTATGATTTATGGAGCTATTTAAAAAAAACTAATAATTACGAATTTGTTTTTATTGGTAAAAATGTCCCCGAAATGTTCAAAGAAGTTCCAATTATGGGTCCATATGTTGGTCTAGAATTATCAAATGCAATCAGAAACTGTCATATTTATATCACGGACTCTATATTTGATTCTTGTCCCAATCATGTTATAGAGGCTATTTCATGTGGATTACCAATTTTGTTTCGCAAACATGAAGGAGGTGCAAGAGAACTCTGTGAAATATTCTCCAAAAAAATAGGTGAGTGTTATTCCGATTTGGAAGAATTAATTGAAAAATTAGTTATGATTCGTAAAAATTATGGGGAATACAAATCAAATGTTGATAAATATGCCCAATATTTTGAATTAAACAAACAAATTTCGAAATATGATGGTGTATTTTTGAGTGTTTTATTTCAGAAGAAGATTAAAATTGGAGAAATTCAGGAGCGTGGTTCATATAGTATTTGTCTAAAAATATCATCCATTATAGATATTATATATATAAAAATTGGTGATCAATGGATTCGCATTATTCCCGGAAAAATCTATCATATTAATGCTTTTTTCGAAAAGCAGGTAATATATCTTTTTACTAATACGGAAAAAAAGAAGATTATTATAGAAACGTATGATTGTAAGCCATTTTCGAATAAGGATAAATATAAATTAACAAATGATAGGCTAAATATTCTATATTCTGCTGATCGCGCCTATTTTACACCAATGTTTGCATCATTGCACTCTGTTATTGAAAACAGTTGTGGAAAATTAGAGGGGCTTCATTTTAATTTTATTATTCCTATTGGAGACGCAAATTATTTGCAGAATATGATAGTAGAATATAAGAAGCCGTTTGAGTATTCAATTATTTTGATTGATAAAATGATTCTTGACGGTAGTATTTTGCAATCAAAATGCTACGATGGTGGCAATCATTTATTAAACTTAGGAAATTTTTCTAGGCTATTAATTGGAGAAGTATTCTCTTACCCTAAATTGCTCTATCTTGATTCAGACAGTATATGCAAAATGAACGTGAATAAATTGCTAGAAATAGATATAACAAATAAAATATATTGTCTTAAGGCAGACAAGAAAAATAGTGATAATAAGAGATCCCTAGTTTTAAAAATGGGGGCACTTATAAATGAGGGCTATGGACAAGAAAATAATATAAATTTGGAAGAATACGCATATTATGGTGCCCCTATTTTGACTGATTGTCGAATTTGGCGGGATGTTTATGCTAAAATAGTCCAAATTATAGATAAACATAATCGGTCAAAGAATGGAATTTATAAATTATTCACGATGAGCCTGCAAAATATCATATTTTACGGGAAAATAGAGGATATTTACCCAATTATTCGGACATTGCCGGATTTAGGTAGTAAAAGGAAAGAATGGACTAGAGAGGATATTTCAAATGCTGAAATATTGGATTGGTCGGGAGTCTATAAACCCTGGTTTAGAAATGGACTTTATAAGGAGGAATGGAAGAAGTATAATATTATGCCTTTTTTGGAAGAAGTGGGAGAAGTAGTGTTTGCGAAAAAAACAGTGGAAAAATTTGTTGGTTATGATAATGATTTGCATTGAAGATTGGACGAATAAGGCAGAAGTAAATTTATATTTAGACAGATTACTAGGAGAAATTACGCCAGAATATATGCATTTTTTAAAACACAAGACTATTCCAGAGACTAAAAAATTCCGGATTGTGTATGTGTGTAAAATGGAGTATTTTATTAAAAAAATGTCGCGAGTTCGTTTTTGGGCAATCATTGAGTTAGCTAGACATCCGAATGTTGCAATGTTTTTTACTGGGAAAGGCTGGGCAAATTATATTCCAACAAAGACCATTGATCGACAAGTAGATATTTTAAAACCTGATTTTATTGTTTGGTATAAACCATTAGAGTATTCTATAAAGAATAGTAGAATTCCAAAGTGTATAAGGTATAACGAAATGTGGGATGAGAAATGGACACGAAAAGAGATTGACGATTCTGGTAGTAATCTTATTGTATGTCATCACCGCAACGACTGGGAAAAATATGTTAAAATTTACGAGAATAGTGTTAATAAAAAATTTATTTATTTACCACATCACGCCAATCCGGAAATATTTTATAATCAATATTTGGAAAAAGATATTGATATATTAATTGCAGGTGTTATTAAAGAAAAGAATTACCCACTTAAATACAGGATTTCAGAATTAGTTAAAAAAAATTTAGATACGACATATAACGTGCATTTTTTACAACATCCTGGCTATAATATTGATAATGCTTATACTGATAAAATACAGAAGGAATTTGCATATTATATTAATCGGTCGAAGCTAGTAATTGCTTGCACATCATCATATAACTACCGTTTGGGAAAATATGTAGAAATTCCAATGTGTGGTGGTGTTATTGTAGGAGATATTCCATATGAAGAACAGGATGATTTTAGAAAGTTTGTAGTTGAAGTTAATATGGAGATGTCGGACAATGAGATACTAGATAAAATTAGAGGAGTGTTAGAAGATCAGGACCTATTATTGAGATATAGTTTAATTGGAGAAACATGGGCAAAAAAATACACAACTAAAAAATACGTAGATAATTTATACGATCAATTTGTAGCTTATCGACATCATCCATATATTTATATAATATCAGATGAAATCCGAGACAATCACCCTGAATTTAAAAATGAGAAATGGATATGTGATGAATTAAAGAAGGAATTTACTGAATATTTTGGGGAAAAAATTGTTACAACGGACCCAAATTTGGCGGGCATTATTTGGTATCTTGCACCTTGGAATTATGGGCATACACCAGTTGATATGGATCGCGATGAATGGTTGGGCTTATTGAAGAAGAAGAAAGTAGTTTTTACAATGCACCACATAGATGAAGAAAAATATGCAAAAGGTCAATTAGACAAGACTTTTAAATTTATGCTGGAATATGGAAAAAAATGGCATGCTATTTGTGGGAAAACATTTGATTTTTTGAAAAAGTTGGCTGGTGGAATTCCAGTTGTTAAAGAATATTTATGGGTTGATGGAGGAATTTTTTTTGAAATTCAAGATAAAATTGGGTTGCGAGAAAAATGGGGATTGAGTGGATATGTTATAGGGTCTTTTCAAAAAGACACTGAAGGAAAAACAAATGAACCCAAAATGTCGAAAGGACCCGATATATTTGTAAATATAATGGAATCCATACAAAAAGATCATCCAGATTTGCTAGTTGTTTTGTCGGGGACTAGGAGGACTTATATAATTGGAGAACTGGAAAAAAGAGGCATAAAATATAAATATTTTGAAATGATTGAATTAAAAGAAATCAATGAGCTTTATAATTGTTTAGACTTATATGTCGTATCATCTCGCGTAGAGGGAGGTCCTAGGGCAATTATAGAAGCAGGTTTAGCAAAAATACCAATTATTTCAACGGATGTTGGAATTGCGGGAGAATTGTGTCCAAAAGAAAGTATATATGATGTGAATTATTGGGAAAGTTATAAAATGGTGCGACCTTGCGTGGAAGAATTATATGTGGAAGTGAGTAAATTGGAGAAAAATAAGCAAATTTGGAAAATTAAAAATATGCTTTTAGAATAATGCAAACACTTTTAGCGAATAAAGATGCAATTTTTGAAATAAAAAAGAAAGTAGAAGAAAAAGATTTATCTTTGTATAAACACGTTGCAATCCCAAATATACCAATTACTGGGCTAACTATCTCAATTGTTATGACTGCTTGTAATCGTTCAAAACAGACATATTTCACTTTAAAAACTATTCAAAATAGTTCGCATAAGGCAATCCAAGTTATTATAGTAGATGATTCAGTTAAAGATCCAATTACTAAGGAAGAATTAGAAAAATTCCCATTTTATATTGATTTTATCTCTATAAATAGACAAAATAAAAATTGGGTGAATCCAGTTGTGAATTACAATATTGGATTTGGATATATTAAAGGTACAAAAATTATTATTCAGAATGCAGAGGTTTGCCATGTTGGAGATGTATTGAGCTATATAGGAACAAAAATTATTGATGATAATTATTATGTTTGTGATATAAGAGCTTCAAAATCATTCGATACAAATAATTTAATTTATGAGAATAATTTAAATTCAATTAATATTTATAATAATAATGAATTATTTATAAAATGGTGGTATCAGGGAAAAAATAGGTTAGTTAATTACCATTTTTTATCTGCATTAACCACTCAAACTTTCAATAAAATAAAAAATTTTAGTTATGATTATACTATGGGATTAAATTATGATGATGATGATTTTTTATTAAAAATTATTGCAAATAATATAAATATTAATAATTTATTTTATGATGAATATTATTTTGGTGGAATTCATTTATGGCATAGTTCTACTTTGAGAAAAACAATTCAAAAAATAGAAAGTAACGAGAATATATTTATTAAAAAAAAAGAGAATTATTTAAAACAAAAAATATATAAAGATTTTTGTTTTGAATAAAAATATTTTATAAAATATGATTAAGTTATCTATATTAGTGCCAACTGTTCCAAGTCGTATTGAACTTTTTTATGTAAAATTAATGAAAGAATTACTTAGACAAATTAACCCTTACAAAAATGAGATAGAATTAATTGCATTCTTTGATAATAAAAAAAGGTCAATTGGGAAAAAAAGACAGGAAATGATTAATTTATCTCAAGGAGAATATATAGTTTTTATAGATGATGATGATAGAATATCTGAAGATTATATTAGTCAAATTATGACAAAATTAGCTCAAAATCCAGATACAGATTGCGTTGTCTTTGATTCAATATGTAGAGTAAATGGGGGAATAGAGAAATTATGTAAATATGGTATTGAATTTGAATATGGTGATATAAATAATGGATTAGAATGGAGAGGTAAGCCAGCTCATACAATGATTTATTCTTCAAATATAGTAAAAAAACATCAATATACTGATATGGGACATGGTGAAGATTGTGAATGGGTTAAAAGAGCATGTTTAGATATTAAGAATCAAACTAGAATAGATAAAGTATTATATTATTATGATGCTGAATATGCAACATTATCGGAAACAATTGGATTAAGAGAAAAAACCATTTTTAAAAATGTTAATAAAAGATTAAATAATGGTTAAATATTATTATAAAAAAAATCATCCAGAATTAGATATAAAAAACTTACCAATAAGTGAAGCTGGGTTAGTGGGAAAAATGTAAATAGACATTTAGATTATGTAAAAGAAGAATTACTTAAAATGATTAACATATATAATTCAATATTCTAGAAATAAGTATAATTCATTCAATAATTTTATTTTGTAAAATTATGAACAAAACCATTGTAACTATTACTGGAATCCGCCCCGATTTTATTCGTATGGCTTTTGTTTTTAAAGAACTTGATAAAAATTTTAATCATATATTAGTCCATACTGGTCAGCATTATGATAATTTTCTATCAGATGTTTTTTTTAAACAATTGGATATTCGCACTCCAGACCATATACTTGCATCAGGTAAGAGTTCATCCAATCATTTTGAACAATTGGCATATTTGAGCGTCGAAATACCCAAATTATTTGAAAAACATAATATAAATCCGGACTTAATACTTTTTTTGGGAGATTCCAATTCCGCTGCTGTGTCCCTCCCTCTTAAAAAAGCGGGATATAAAATTGGACACATTGAAGCAGGCATGCGCTCATATGATAAGCAAATGTTGGAAGAGATCAACCGAACTGTTTGCGACCATTGTAGTGACATATTATTTGTTTATCATGAAGATTACAAACAGCAAATATTTCAGGAAAACATTAAGAAAAATGTATTTATTGTTGGAAATACAATTGTAGAACCTTTAAGACTATTTGAAGAGAAAATAAGGAAAGAACCAAAGAAGAATAATATGATTCTCATGGATATTCACCGCCCAGAGAATTTTAATTTCAGGGACAGGTTAGAAAATGCAGTTAAATTCGCCAATTTATGTATTGAAAAATACAATTTGCCCGTGAAATTATTGTATTTTAAAAGATTGAAAGATAAATTAACCGAATATAACATAAGCTTGGGAAAAGTGGAAATGATTGAATTATTACCATATGAAGAATATTTGGGCACAGTATATAATTCAAAGTTCATAATCAGTGACAGTGGAACTGGACAAGAAGAGCCGGCACTATTAGGAACTCCGGTTGTAGTTCCCCGTGATTTTACGGAAAGACCCCAGAGCTATGTAAATAATTGCAGCGTCAAATTATTTGTTGGGAATGCAGAAAATAATTTTGATGAAGTTTTTGCATGGCTAGATAGTGATAAAAAAATGGGGACTGAATGGCTGGGAAATGGGAATACAAGCAAAGAGATTATTGGACATATTCGTGATTTTTTATATTATTAATATTATAAATATGGATTCTGTTTTATCAAAAATTAGTGTTGATCGTCAAGAATATAAATCAAAATTTCCTTACCCTTATGCAGCTCAAGATAATTTTTTAGAAGAAAATTTTGCAAAAAGTCTTCAGCGAGAAATATTGGACATTAAAAAAGAAGATTGGGACCGCTATGATAATCCATTTGAGCAAAAATATACTTTAAGAGATAAATACAATTTTCCTCAATTTTTAGTCAAACTTTTTGATGAATTAACTAGTGAAGATTTTGTAAATAAATTATCTGACGTAGCTGGTCATAAGTTAATTCTAGATTCAACCCGCAATTTTTGGGGTGTTCATATATATGAACCGGGTGATAAATTAGATATTCATGTTGATGCTGGATATCATCCAACATTGAAATTAAAAAAGCAAACAACTCTTGGAATTTATTTGAGTTATGAATGGAAAGAAGAATATGGTTGTGCACTGGAGATTTGGCACGGAGATAATTGTGCAAATGATGACGCAAAAATTCATGAAAAAATTGCTAGTATTGCTCCAATATTTAATCGATTGATTATTTTTAATTGTAATGATTATGCTTGGCATGGTAATCCAGAACCATCACTTGGAAGCCCAGAAAGCCGCCGAATTTTTGTAACTATATCCTACTTAAGTGATAATTTGAGTGATGATAATAAGAAAGTTAAGGCTTTTTTTGTTCCAAGACCGAATGATCCAGAAGATAAAGAGAAAAATAGAATGCGATTTTTAAGAGCGGACCCTGAAAAATATAAAGAAATATATAGATTGTATAATGAAGCAAAAATGTAGGTAACACCCAAAAACATACCTCTTATGGATTATAACGTATTGGTTATAATCCATAAAAAACATACATCTTTTGTTATTATGTATTGGTTATAATCCATAAAAAACATACCTCTTTTGTTATTTTGTATTGGTTCTATTCCGTAAAAAACATACCTCTTTTGTTATTATGTATTGGTTATAATCCATAAAAAACATACCTCTTTTGTTATTTTGTATTGGTTATAATCCATAAAAAACATACCTCTTTTGTTATTTTGTATTGGTTATAATCCATAAAAAACATACCTCTTTTG
>Ga0315284_10013368_pt1 | contig 11689 bp, 9 predicted proteins | sample YL17G09_16_MG_FD_203696 | JGI IMG/M metagenome (GOLD analysis project Ga0315284, IMG submission 203696) | Sediment microbial communities from Yellowstone Lake, YNP, Wyoming, USA - YL17G09_16 | ecosystem: Environmental > Aquatic > Freshwater > Lake > Sediment | place: USA: Wyoming | collected... | reverse complement strand
TTTGGTACATTATTAACCAAATCACAATCCCCTTTGAGTAACTTGTTTAATTGTGCTATATTTTTGTTCATTTTTATTTGTAGTTTTAATATTTATATTCATTATGTTTGAATTTCATTTTTTTTTTACATGTGTTCATATAAAGAATAATAAAATAACATAATATATTATAATGGGTAAAAAACCTAAGGTTAAAAAAGTAGTGCCATATAATGAAAGAGAAAGGAACATGAAAATATTAAATTTTACATTAGAAATATCTGAAATGAAGATGGAATTTGTATTGACTCCTGAAGTTAGGAAAGGATTTGATGAATTTGTAACATTAGGAAAAGATTATATTGCTTGTATAGATTTGCCAAAATTTTCTAGACAATTAATTATTAATTTAATAAATGATAAACATCAAAAAACATTTATAAATTTTAAATATATTGATCCTGATGAAATAAATAAAATTTGTCATGATGTAAATTGTAATGATGAAAATTGTAAATAATTATAAATAAAATTAAATTTGTTCTACGTTATGACAAATTTTATTATATATCCACATATTTGTTTTTACAGAAGGTATTTTTATAATTTTATCTAATTTTATTCTGTAATATATTGTATCATCAATTGTGTAACGTGCACTTGTAACAAATGTAGACAAACTACCTTTAACTTTTGTTATTTCAACTACTATATAACTATTTTGTTCCAAATCTTCATTTGTTAAGCATAACATATCATCAAATACTAATTGTGAACCTTTAATGATTTTTTCAGAAGAATATGAATTAAATTTAACTATAATTGTCTTTAATTCTTTATCATAAATAGTTGTAGGAATCTTATCTAAGATACTGTATGTAAAAGTAGGAAAATAGTTATCAATACTTATTATTGTATTTATTTTAGTTATGTCTTCAAATAAATCTGTAGATCTAAATCGAATCAATTGTTTATTAAGATTTAATGATTTGTCATTAAAATCACAATATATATCATTATTTGCAAAATCATATTCACTTAAAAATGTAATACATCCAACATAGCTAATATTCGCAGTGTTTAGTAACTCTAAATTATTGGAAGTTTTTATTGCTATAATTTTTTGTTCAGAAGAAAATTTTGATTGCCAATTGTTAAATTTTAAAATATGTTCGCCAAAATTAAAATTGTAAATTGAATTAATAATATTTTGTGTTTTTGTTTTTATTTCTCTTGAACATTTGCTAATCATAATATTAAGTAAATGACTTTCTAAAGTTATTATATTATCGAAATTTTGTTGTTCTAATTGATATAAAATTATATCTACTGTATTTGTATTGGCAAAATTCAACATAATATCAATATATTCATCAGACATTAGCCATATTTGCATCAAGTCGAGCATACCACAAAAATTAAATGGATTAATAATTATAGTTGAATCCAAACTGTATATCATTTTAATTAATGATATTGTTATTTCGGGATCTGAAGTTAATTGTATTTCGTTTTGAAATTCTTCATCAAATTCTTCTAATATCATAGAAAAATATTCTATTCGTTTTAACATTATTTTTAAACATGTGAATGTTGTTTTATCTGGGAAAATTATAGTACAATCTGTCAATTGATTATTAAATATATCTTGTGATATCATTTTATCTTTTTCTATGACATCTATATCTGTTAATTGATTATAATCTATAATTAATTGTTTTATTTTATCATGTATTACATTATCTTTTTCTAATGAATCACAAAAACATTTTATTGTATTATGTTTTTGGATATTTATATTTAGTGAATTTTTAAAATCTTCAAAAAAATCTGTTGGTTCATTATTTTCTTTTTTAATATTTGTAATATTTGACTGATTAATTGATTCTAGCATATTTAAATGAGATATTAATTCTGCATCTGATAGTTGTTCTAATTCTGGCATTTCATCTGAATCTGAATCAGAATTATCAGAACCGTTATAGTCCATTATTGTGTTAATTGATTGATGATTAGAAATATATAGTAAGAAATTATAATTTCAATTTTTTTGTATTTTTTGTAGTGAACAAAATATAAAAAATAAAATATAAAAATAATAATATGTCAATAAAACCAAAATTAACAACAGAAAAAGTTATCAACAAAAGTTTCATAGTTTGGGGTGTACCAAAATATGATAGAATAAAGATATATCATAAATGGAGTTTAAATCAAGAACAGTATAATGAAATACAAAAATTAGATGAATTTGTTATGGTTGATTATGATAAAAAGAAAAGAGAATGGTACATTACATATGTAAATATTAATAAAATATTATCATGTACAATAGATGATATCAGTTCAGCATATTCGATAGCTCAATTTTAATTAAAAAATTTCATAATAAAAAAATTGAAAAATTTATTACAATAAAAAAAATTGAAATGCGAAAACTATTTAAATATAAGATATATATAGTAATTATATATGAACAGATCCAGCCCAAAAGATTTAACAGATGTAAATTACATACTTAATGAGAACAACAAATTGATAACTGCTGAGTATATCACTACTCTTTTAAAAACATATGGCATAAATATTAAAGTTAATAATTTAAATATTTTTCAGGAGGCCATGATACATCTTTCTTATTTGGTTAGAAATGAGGAGTTTTATAAAAATAATAAAACAAAGGTTTATCAAATACAATCAACAGACATTGAACCATTAGCCAATAGTTTAAATGCGATACCATTACAAAATAAATCTTATGAAAGGTTAGAATTTTTGGGTGATGCTATTATTCATAGTATATTGGCGGAATATTTATTTAAGAGATATTCACATGCAAATGAAGGTTTTATGACTAAATTAAGAACAAAAATAGAAAATGGAAATACTTTGTTTTTATTATCTAAAAAAATTGGTCTTAATGAATATGTCTTGATATCAAGATATGTGGAAAAAAATGGTGGCAGAACAACAAATGAAAATTTATTAGAAGATATTTTTGAGGCATTTATTGGTGCATTATATTTAGATGCTGGATATAATGTATGCAATAAATTTTTGATAACACTCATAGAAAAAGAGATAAATTTGGCACAAATGTTAAATGAAGAAACAAATTTTAAAGAGAAAATTTTACAATATTTTCATCTCAGGAAATGGCAAGATCCACAATATGGATCATTAAGTTGCGACGGTCCTGAAAATAAAAAAGTTTATACAATGTATGTTAAATGTTTTAAACATGTACATGATGTTGGGGAAGTTGTGGGGAAAGGATCAGGCTCTTCTAAGAGAATGGGTGAACAAATGGCCGCCAAACAAGCAATGATATATTTTGGGATTTATAAAGATGATGATGATTCAGAAGAAGAAATAGAAGAAATGAGTGAAGATTAATGTTTTGTGTATTTTATAATAATATTTTATTGTTATTTGATTGAAGTTTTTTATTATTATTTGATTGGAGTTTTTTTGTTGCAATCACCATATCTTTTTTATTGTACATCAGTAATTTAATTTTTTTATGTGTTTCTCGTATATATTCTTTATGTTCAGCTGTATCCCGATTATTATTACTTTCTGCCCATCGTGCATATACAGCTTGTTCCCCTACATTTAAATGTTTATAAAATATATCTTTGTTATCCATTATATATTCAGTTTTTGTATCATATAAATTACTTATGACTTCTTCTGTATTTTTTAATGACCACTCTTCATCAAAAACCATAATTGTATTATTTTTAATGTCAGGAATGTATACGTTTTGAAATTCCGGGAATCGAGGATTAAAATGAACACGGGTTATTAGGTCTAATACTGCATTATATCCTTTTTTAGTTGCAAGAATTAATAATAGATCATCTACTTTATTTTTCATTAAATCTTCTTGTCCATGTGGTACAATATTAATAACATTTACAGTATTATTACTATTGGTTGTGTTATTACTGTTACTTATTATTGTTGGTTGTTTCGCATTAATTTCATTCCTTAAAATTTTAATTTCCTCCACTAATATTGTGACTTTATCTTCTATTACTTTTTCCTTATTTTTAATTTCTTCTTCTAACATCTTATCTTTATTTTTAATTTCATTTTCTAATTGTTTATTTTTTTCTTCTAATGCTACCAATTTATCATATATTTCTTGTTTTTCTTTATTTTGTTGTTTTGCTATTTTACAACTTTCTTTTATATGTTTGTATACTACATTTTTTCTAGAAAATGTTTTATTACAATAATTACACTTATGAACATCATTGGATTCAATGATAGGATACTTTTCATCGCAATCAAATTCATGTAATTTTGGTGTATTTTCATGTATTTTTGGTGTATTTTCATGTATTTTTGGTGTATTTTCATGTACAATTTCTAAACATGGTTGGCACTTATTTTTCCTATTTTTATGGTTATCTAAATGATTTTTTTTAGTAAAATTTTTATTACAAATATCACATTGGTATTTTTGCATTATATATTATTATATTATATATTAAATTATATTATATAAACTTAAATTTAAAATTATAAATTAATTATATTATAATAATACCTAATTATTGCCTAATCTGCCTAAATTATGCCTAAATTATGCCTAAATTATGCCTAATTTGCTTCAATTACATATTTAGGCATAATTTAGGCGAGTTGACCATAAAGTCCGCGCGGCTTTTGAGTTCCGCGCAATCCACAACCAACATTTTAAAATTATATGGATTGAAAAATAAAATTTTTTTTTTGATCAAAAATGCTATTTTGGGTACCTAAAATATATATGCACTTTTTGCATAAATTGTTTATTAATTTTGAAACATATACGTACTATTTTAATATATAATTTTATTTTGAGTGATTTGGGTCGGGGAGCATTACTCCCGTAATCCTGAGAGCTATATGTACTTTCTACATTAATAATATATAATTATGATAATTTATTTAATAATTATATAATTTCTGATTTTTAATAAAAAACATATAATATCAAATTTAACTTGTATTTTAACTAAATAAAATTTAAATTCATAAATAATGATTTAAATGTAATAAAATGTATTGTGTAATTGATAAAACATTATGTTATATAGTTTCGGAAGTAGTTATAATTATTATAAATAATTTATGACACTTATTATAAATTACATAATATTATATTTAACTTATAATATAATCAAGTAAAATTAAATTTCACAAATATATGTTTATTTGTGGTAAATTACATATTTACGCTTAATAAATTAATATTTTATATGATTTTAGGAAGTAATTAAAATTACCATAATTATTAATTTGTTATGATTATATAATTTCTGACCCTTAATCTAAATTATATATTATTAAATTTAACATATAATTTAACCAAATAAAAATATTTTTCATTTTAAACATAATAAAATTACATTTTGTGATCAATAAAACAATATTTTATATGATTTTAGGAAGTAGTCAAAAAATTATTATAATTATTAATTTGTTACAATTATATATTTTTCTGAAACTTATTATAAATCATATATCAATGTATTTAACAATTATTTTAATCAAATAAAAATTAAATTTCACAAATATTAGTTTAAATATAATAAATTTATATTGTATACATGATAAAACAATATAATATGTGTTTATAGAAATATTTATTATTTTTATATATTTTTTAATTTTAATAACAAAAAATTGAAATTAAAATACAATAAATATTTGAGTATAATATTAACATATAAAATGGCCGAACCAATATTAAGTCTTACAGAAATAGAAGAAATTAAAATGCCAACCTATATAGTTCAACAATTGCCTGTTAGACAAATTGTTGTGAAATGGTGGAATTCAATAGATGAAATAATGTTACGTTATCCAAATTTTAAAAAACATATAATCGAGAGAAATTTAAAGGGGATCACAAAGTCTGGGCATGGATTTATTTGGTTTTATTATACACCACCCGAAGAAATTTACAAAACATTAACATATTATCCAGATTTTGATATTTCAAATTACGGAAATGTTAGAAATAATAAAACATCAGAACAAGTTATAAAAACAATAAATAATGATGGGTATGAAATTGTTGAAATACACAATAATGATTCCAATATGTTATCATCTAAATTATATCCATCAAAAAATGAAATAATTTGTGTTCATTTACTTGTTGCACATACATTTTTAACAAATTTTAGTTATACATATTTAGATAATAAAACTATTGTATATCATAAAGATGGTAATATATTAAATAATATTATTGATAATTTAACATTTGATAGACCAGAACATTTGCCAGTTAAGATAAATCAAATTGATATGACAAATAATAAAATCATCAAGACATTTAATTCAATAGAAGATGTAAATATACCGAATGCTAATATAGATCATATATTAAATGCTTGTAAAGGTATATGTAATTGTAGTAATGGTTATGCATGGTCATTCAATTATGATTAATATTTTTTTATAAAAAAATTGAAATTAAAACATATTATGACGTATACTATATTATTAATTAAGTTTTGATATGGATAATAATAAAGTAACTATACTAAAGTTTTTAGATACATTAGATATGAATAAAGTAACACATCATACATTAAGTTTATTATTTCGGTTATTATTTGTAGATAAAATAATGTGTGTAAATATTACAGAATTAGTTTCTGATTATAGTAAAATGAATTGGTTATCACTAAATGATAAATGTGATATGATGATGATTGATATTTATAATAATTTTAAAAATTTAACAATTAAATTTTCTGATGGAAATTCATTAAATTGTCTTAAAGAGATTTTAATGATAAAAATACCACATTTTGCTGAGTATCAATTCCAAAATGAACTAGAATTAGATACAAATTTTGATGCAACCAATACATTAATTAAATTATTGTATGTGCCAAATGATACTGAAGTAATTACATCTAAAAATTTTATAGAATTGTTCAAGTTAATGAAATTATGGAATTTAATAAAAAGTTTTGATACAATGATACAATTTTTAACAATTAAAAAAAATTTAAATTCAGTAATAAAATATCATTATGAACAAAATAATATTAAAAATTTAATGATTTTGAAGGAAATTTTAGAAGAAATTGTCATATATTATGATATGAAAGTAGAAGCACTTAGTATAATTGATAATTTAATTCGAATAGTTGGGGAATTTGATGTGTTATCAATTTACTCATCAAATGATACTTTAATAAGGTGTCCTAAAAATATCATTAAAAAAATTCCATATTTTAAAATGATGTTAGAAGATTGTTCTGAAAATGAAAATGAAAATGAAATTAAATTAAATGTAGACCATAAAATTACAAATTCATTAATTAATCTATTATATTTTCCAAATGATTTAAAATTGATTGATGAGAATAATTTTATTGAATTATTTAAATTAATTGACCAATATTTAATGGAAGATTATTTTGATTTAATTTTTAAATATTTAGGGGATACTGAAAATTTAAAAATGATTGTAGAACACGAATTAAATAAAAATGGATGTGAAAATTTAAATATATTATACAAAATTCTCAAAAGTGTAGAAAATGAAAATAATAACAATAATAATTTTTCACAACCCGAAACCCATAAAAAATGTGCCACACTAATTTTATCTAATATTAAAATTATCATAAATGAAATAGGAGATATTGGTATACATCTTTTAAATTTTATAAATTGGCAACAAATATTTACTGATAAACAAAAAATTAAAGCAATAGAAGTATCAAAAAATTATGAATTATTAAATATTTCAGAAATTTTGCCCAAAAATATAATTAAATTCTTAATAGAAAAAGATTTTACAAATAATAATTATTTTGATATTGGGAATAAAATTTGTAATAATGAAACAAATATATATTTTAGGGTTAATGAATATAAATTTGTGCCAATAGCATCTGTAAATGAATTAACAGTTATCACTAAATATTTTCCTCATATGGAATATTTAACATATGATAATATACCATTAAGTATACTTGATATAAATAAAAATGTAATTACTTTTACTTTTAATAAAACTGACATTAAAATATTAATTGGTACTAATTTGATATTAGGAAGTGTATTATCATCAAATGATTTAGAAGATAAATATTGTGTAATAAAAATTAATAAATTATGTGATAATAATAAATGTGATATTAATAATGCTGAATATTGTCATCCATATTATGGAAAAATATTTTATGAATTAGTTTTAAATATGGACGTATCTGAAAATCGTACTAAATACAGTTTAGTGTGGTTAGTCACAAAAAATTATCATAAAGTTTCATTATAAATATTATTTTTTATCCTTCGATCATTGGAATTGGTACAACATAATCAATCACATAAGTATCCTTATCCAATTTAATCACTAATCCATCAGAATCCAACGCAACTCTCCCAAAAACATAATGTAATTGATGATCATACACAATTCCAGATTTTGCATAATACCAATAATATGCTGGTTTACTATAAGTTCCATCACTTTTTAACACAACCCCTTTAATCTCCATAACTTTTATTTTAAGTGTTGTAGATTTTGTACTATTACTACCATTATCCATTTTAATATCATCCATAATATCTTCTTTATAAGCTGGTCCAACATGTTCATCAAACATACTTTGTTCATCAAATTTAAAACATTTATAATTTTGAGTACTTAAATTTTGATTTTTAAACAATTCACAATCAACAGCAACCTCTCTAACTGCACCTAAAAATGATTGAATTAATCCTTCTTTAGTTCTTGCTAAATCTTCAATATATTGATCAGTTGATACTTTAAGTTTATTTTTTCTTGTTACTTTATATCTATAAACATCAACATGTCTTTCTTCCATTGGTAATTCACAATGTGATCTTTGTCTAATACCTCTCCCAACCATTTGTGTAATTCTAACTTCATTCCAATATGGTTCTAAAATGTGTATTTGTCTAACATTTTTTAAATTTAATCCTTCTGCACCAGCAGGACTTATCAACATAATTTTTAACAAATTTCCATATTTATTTTCAGATTTATTATATTCATTCTTCGCATCATGTCTCACAGTAATATCTTTAATTCCTCCATGAAATTCAACATATCCAACTTGACCTTCTCTATATTTCATATCAGTCATAAAATTATAAAACCCAAAGTAACCCAAATATATTTTAAATAATTCTAATCCTTCCATCATAACATAATTTGAATAAACCACAGTTGGTCCAACGGATTTTATTATATTAAAAATTATATTAACCATTTTTGGTGATGATGTGTACATTGCTACATATAATGATGATTTTTTTTCATTACTTTTATGGAAATTTTCAAACTCACCTTTATACGTACTTAAAAACTTTTTTAAATCATCAAATATTGTATATGAATTTTTAGTGTCATCATCATTTTTTTGATTTAAATATTGTTCAAATTTTTTCATAAATAAATTGACTGCTTTTATATATTCTGATGTATGCATCATTTTTTTTTCATTTACATCTTTTAATTCTCCTTTTTCACTCAATTTGAGAACATCCCTTTCTGATAATCTAAATTTTCCAGGTCTTGGTCTATTTTCACCACTTACGGTTTGATCTATAGCAGGAAAAACAAAGTTACATGCTTGTCTGGTATATACTTTATATGTTTTCGAACCTTCTTTACCCTTTCCTGAGGCTGCCAATTTTGCTTCTATTTCTTCAAAATATGAATAAACGTCATCTTGGTAATCAGACATTTGCAAATCTATAAAATGGAATGTTTTAGTGGCAAATAAACCGGGTTGTGATGCTGTATAGTATGACACTAACCCCATAATTCTTCTTTGAAATAAATTTTTTGTATTTGGGTTAATAGTTTGATATCCACTACCAGATATAAACAATTTATTGAATTCAATTTCGCTTCTTGGGAATATTCCAGGTCTTAACAAATTAAATAATAATGCTAATTCAAATGGGTTATTTACTGCTGGTGTTGCTGAAAATATTGCAACTCTAGTATCTGGATTTTCTTTTTTGTCTTGTATAATATAATCATAAATTACTTGAGCCCTTTTACCTGATCCTAAAGATATATTACTATATACATTCCTAATAAAATTATGCACTTCATCGATCATATATAATGATTTTTTTGAATTATCAACATTCTTAAGTGAATCCAAAAAAATTCTATCAGCAAAAGGACTGTCATAATTTATAAAAATAATATTCTTAAACCTATATTCATAATCATCTTTATTTAACCATAATTTTATATCATCTAACCACCCACCTTTCAGGGATGCTTTTATTAAAATAAATACATTCCACCCAGATGTGTAATTATATAATAAATTATATATATTTAATGCTGCACTAGTTTTACCAACACCTACTTCCCAATATAATAAAATATTCTTATATGGACTCCTAAAATCTAAATATCTACCAACAAAATCTTGATATTTACGCAAAGCAAGTTTTAATGGTTCTTGTTGAGTTACAGTTGTATCTTTTAATTTATCTATAGTAGGATTACATGGGTCTGATCCTGACATCATACTTAAAAATTCTTCTACTTCATATTTTTTAAAATTTGCCATTATGAAACTCGGAAATAATCGCCCATTGATTTTTAAATCAATATAATTAGCTTGTTTATAAATGTTATGCATTATATATATTATTATTATAAAAATTAGTTATAATTGTGTTTAATTTATTTAATATTTTGATGAGTACAAATTTATCAAAATATTATAATAATATTATAATATTATGAATGAAAAATTATTTGATAATAATTATAGAAGAATGTTTATAAAGAATGCTGATTTTAAAGTATTAAATGAATATTTAAAAGGTATGGAAAAATTATCTAAAAAGGGAGGTAGATATTTAGAAATATATAATGCAGATATAGAATATTTATTAGATGATGATATTTTTCCACCAGATACAATTTCATTAGATATGTTTTTTGGTAACCGTCCTAATAATAATTCTAATTATACTGAATCAGCAATTTGTGATACAGAAACAAATTTAAATCATATAAATAAAATTATTGATATTTCACATAATAAAAATGTTCAAGATTATTTAAATAAACTAAATAAAATTGAGGATGACTTGAGAAATGATAATAATATAAAGCATACCGTTAAAAATTTCATTGATATTGTAGTTTTGTGTTCATTGATAAATTCTCTTAGCGAATCACAAATACAAGAGTATTTCAAAAATATTACATCATTGATAAAGGACAATAAAACAGCTATTTATGAAGGATATAAATATTTTGATGTAGTATTAAAAAAACACAAAAAAAAAATTATTATTGATTTTATTAAGAAAATGTCTGTTTTAAAGAAAAATAAAAATAATAATGTAAATTATAAATTAGAAAAAAATATTTTAATACAAAATTCATGTGATATTTATGGGTTTGAAAGTATCATGGTTACCATATTGTTCAATAAAATATATTCAGCATATAAAACAATGCAAAAATAATAGCCAGATAAATATAAATAATATTTTATTTATATATATATATGAAGTTCAGACAGATAAAATATTTTTTTTATGGTATTAGTCCATTTATGTGGTACTATATTGGAACACATGATAAAAAATATACCAGAATTGTCATGTACAATAAAGGCTTAACATTATCACAAAAATTTAAAAAATATTCTTTTTGGGATTTATATGTTGAACC
>Ga0315284_10013366_pt1 | contig 11690 bp, 9 predicted proteins | sample YL17G09_16_MG_FD_203696 | JGI IMG/M metagenome (GOLD analysis project Ga0315284, IMG submission 203696) | Sediment microbial communities from Yellowstone Lake, YNP, Wyoming, USA - YL17G09_16 | ecosystem: Environmental > Aquatic > Freshwater > Lake > Sediment | place: USA: Wyoming | collected... | reverse complement strand
TATAATGAATCTATTTTTTTAATAACTACGGAAAGAAGCCTGGAAAGAGTCAATCATACAGCAGAATGAGTTGCAATTTACATGCAAAATGTGATACAATGTAATGATAAAGTAATAGTATTATGCTCAACAATATAGATAAAGTCCGGTCTATAATAATTGAAAAAAAAGAATTAGGCCTTCTCTATCTTGATACTACTTATCTGCAATCTGTTGAAACTATTCTGGGATGGGAAACATTTGATAAACTCATTGAACTGATTGATTCTTTTGTTGCAGATCACCAGAGTCTGTTTTATCATTGGCACGTTACAAATTACTGGAAAACACTCAGTGATAGTTTTGTCTTGATAATAGAACCAGTTCAAAGGGAGATTGTACTGGAGAACCTGGAATTTTTATGCGTGCATCTTCAAAATGAGATTAATGATTTTTTAAACAGGAATCAAAGATATTTGCCTGTTAAGCCTATAGTGCAACTGGGCTATGCTATTCTCAGGTTCAATCCCAATATTCGATTCGAACGCTTAATTGGCAGAACAATAGAGGAAGCGCACCAAGTAGCCAGAACTTTTACTCAACGGGATCTTAATTTTCAAATTCAGAAGCTTAAACAAATAATTGAAGAAAAAAAAATATATATGGTTTTTCAGCCAATAGTTAATCTGAAAAGTGGAGAATGCATTGGATATGAAGCATTGGCGCGAGGACCTAAAGGAAGCCCCCTGGAAGCTCCCGAAGTGATGTTTAGTCTTGCTACTAAAGCAGGAATGCTTTTTCAGCTTGAAGATTTGTGCAAAAACAAACTGGTAAGCCAATATTCTGCTCCAGAAAATCAATTAGTTTTTGTTAATCTTGAGCCTTCACTGCTGGAAGCAAAAACCTATAAGAAATTATCTTTTTTTGAAAAATCAGCAAACTTAAAAAATAAACTGGTGATTGAAATAACCGAACGAATGGCTATTAAAGATTTTCATGGTATGGATTCTACTTTAAAAGAAATACGATCATTGGGATACAAAATAGCCGTGGATGATGTGGGAAGCGGTTATTCCTCACTGGAAACAATTGCCTATCTGAAACCTGATTTCATTAAAATTAATTTCTCCCTGGTATCCGGGATCAGCAAAGATTTTATAAAGCAGGAGATATCCAAAACGCTGGTTGATATTGCACGCAAAATAAATGCCAGAACAGTTGCTGAAGGTATTGAGACGCTCAATGATCTGGCATGTGTTCGTTCTCTGGATATTGATTATGGTCAAGGTTTTTATATTTCGTTTCCAAATAGTTACCCTGAAAAAGTGAAAATCAATATTAAACCGTGGAAAATCAGTAAAATTCTGAAAGAAGAATAATATAATGATGAATGATTATCTATTATTAATTCCTATTCTCATAGGGGCGATTATTTTTTCGGCGCTATTGACGTATAGTGTAAAAATTCTGGCCTTAAAATATAATTTGATAGCGGTTCCGAGAGAAGATAGATGGCACAAAAAACAAGTCGCAAGATTCGGCGGCATAGCAATTATCGTAATATTTTATTCCTTAACGCTGGCCTTGATGAGCATTAACACCAAATTGCTGATTCTTTTGTGCTATTGTTTATTTTTATTTTGCCTGGGTTTAATAGATGACATATACCGGTTGAAACCGCATGTTAGATTTCTTATTCAAATAGCCTTATCTGCTGTTTATGTTGCTGCAGTAGGTGTTCTGTTCCCTTTATTTTCAAACGTGGTAATAGATTTTGCATTGAGCATATTCTGGCTTGTCGGGATCACGAATGCGTTTAATTTGTTAGATAATATGGATGGATTGGCAGGAGGAATTGCCGCTGTTTCATCAATATTTTATATTGTATTGCTTATTGCTGCGGGAAGATGGAATGAAATTATCATCTTATTAATTTTTTTAGGCAGTGTGATGGGATTCTTGCTGTTTAATTTTAATCCTGCATCAATTTTCATGGGTGATGCAGGCAGTTATTTTATGGGCGGCTTTTTAGGAAGTTATGTTATTTATATGAGCTCTGGATACACAGGCGGCTTATTTGCGATATTATTTGTACCTGTGTTTATTCTTTTTATTCCAATAGTGGATACTATGCTGGTAACAATAACTCGATTGCTTGAAGGTAAGCGGATTTATGAAGGCGGAGTAGATCATACTTCTCACCGATTGGTGTTTTTAGGATTTTCAGAAAGAACTGCGGTACTTATTCTTTATGGTCTCGCTGTATTTTCAGGAATTATGGCTGTAATTATCAGATACTACACTTACCCATTTGCTTTTATCGCAATTCCTTTATTTATGGTTTTTATAGGGATTTGTGGCGCATACCTTATTCATATCAAAGCTTACAGCGAAGAGAAAAATGGGCAGACACATAATTTTGCTACCATAATATTAGAATTGACATATAAACAAAAGATTTTAGAAATAACGATAGATGTTATTTTTGTAATAATTTCTCTAATGATAGCGTATTTATTGCGATTTGAAGAATTGGCAGGAGAGAATATTAATATCTTTTTAGAAGCTCTTCCGATTTTTATCGTAGCTCAACTGGTATGCAACTATATTTTTGGTATCTATATGGCTGTCTGGAAATACATAAGTATAAGAGATTTTATGCAGTATTTAAAGGCTTCATTTTCTGCTTCTGCATTATCTATGCTTCTTCTTTTATTTCTTTACAGGTTTCAAGCGCACTCCAGGACCGTGTATATACTTTATGCTATACTATTTTTCATTCTTATGTCTGCATCCAGAATCTCGTTTCGTGTTTTACATTCATGGACGCGTTCATCATTATTAAAAGGTAATAATACAATTCTCTATGGTGCTGGTGATGCAGGTGAATTAGCGATAAGGGAAATACTCAATAATCCTTTACTTGATTTTAAGCCAGTAGGTTTTATTGATGATGATAAAATGAAAAGATCACTGAAGATACATGGTTTAAAAGTGCTGGGAGGCGGAGAGAACCTGGAGGATATTATTAAAAAATTCGATGTAAAAACCCTGATAATCACCCCCCAGAAATTACCGAGCAGTAGAGAGCAACAAATATATGACTTGTGCCATAAATATGGATGCAAGATAATGAATGTCAAATTTACCTTTGCCTTTCAAGAATATCCGTCTTCTAAATATGAAAAAGGAGAACAGACATGATACTATTAGGAATAAATGCTTATCACGGAGATGCTTCAGCGGCGCTGATTATTGATGGCAAATTGATTGCTGCCGCAGAAGAGGAACGCTTTAACAGAATAAAACATTCTGCAGGTTTTCCTTTTTTAGCGATTGAATATTGCCTGAAGGAAGCTTCAATAACATTGAAAGATATAGATTATATAGCAATATCAAGGAATCCAAGTGCTAATCTTTATAAAAAAATAATGTTTCTTCTGGTGAAAGGAAATTTTATGAGCAAGATGGTCAAGGACAGACTTTCAAGCGCAGCAAGGGTCCTGGATATTAAAAAAGAAATTGCATCATATTTTCAAGTACCAATTAGTGAAATAAAAGCTCCTGTATATAAAGTGGAACATCATTTGGCACATGCAGCAAGTGCCTATTATGTGAGTCCTTTTGAGGAAGCAACAATTGTGACAGTTGATGGATTTGGTGATTTTTGCAGTACTACGTGGGGTAGCGGTAAAGGCAATGAAATTAAACTACAGGAAAAAGTAATATTTCCGCATTCACTTGGAATATTTTACACTGCGATGTGTCAATTTATTGGATTCAAGAAATATGGAGATGAAGGAAAAGTAATGGGATTGGCGCCTTATGGGAAGCCGGAATTCATTGATATCATGAGAAAAATTATTATTCCTAAAAAAAATCTATTTGAGCTGAATCTTAAATATTTTATTCATCATACAGATGGAGTGGATATGACCTGGCAGAGTGGTTCCCCTACTATTTCCATGATATATTCTAAAGAATTAGCTGCAATATTAGGTTCTCCCAGGGAACCTTCAGAGCCTATAAAGCCCCATCATGAAAATATTGCAGCTTCAATGCAGCAGGTGTTGGAGGAGAATGTTCTTTCCCTTATTCGTGGCGCAGTGAAGTCTACCGGCATCACGAATTTGACGCTAGCTGGTGGTGTTGCATTCAATAGCGTAATGAATGGAAAAATCAGAGAGGAAACTGATGTTAAAAATTTATATATTCAGCCCGCAGCAGGAGATGCAGGAACAGCATTAGGAGCTGCTTTATATGTATACCACACTATCATGAATCAGCCGAATAGGCATATAATGAATCATGCGTATACCGGACCCTCTTATGATGATTCCCATATCGAAAGCGCTCTTAAAGCATTTCATCTTGAATATGATTACGTGACAAACCATTCTCACCTGGCAGCGCAATTAGTGGCTGAAGGAAAAATTATTGGATGGTTCCAGGGACGCATGGAATTCGGGCCCCGTGCACTGGGTAATAGAAGCATTATTGCTGATCCCAGGAGAGCGGAAATTAAAGATATACTTAATGCAAGGATTAAACATCGAGAAAGTTTCAGACCGTTTGCTCCCTCGGTGCTTTATGAGCATACTGCAGATTATTTTGAATACTCAGGCGAGTCACCTTACATGCTTTTGGTATATCCTGTCAGGGAGAACAAAAAAAAAGAAATTCCTGCAGTTACTCATGTGGATGGAACAGGAAGGCTGCAAACTGTTAAAAAGGATGACAATGCTGCTTATTATGATTTGATCCATAATTTTTATACAATTACAGGTGTCCCGGTGGTTCTTAATACTTCTTTTAACGAAAATGAACCAATAGTATGCTCACCTGAAGATGCCATCAGGTGCTATACGACAGCTCATATGGATGCGCTTTTTTTATCTCACTTTTGCATTCAAAGAGAAAAATAATAAATATTTATGAAAATAGGTGGTTTTCTTGTTGACAATGTACTCATTTTGTAATAAGATAAATTCTCATATGTATAGTAAAAGCATTTTATTAGTAAAGCGAGGAGGATTCATGAAAAGATATCTCTTGTTATTAGTAATTATGATAATAGCCTCTACTTATTTAAAAGCAGAGTTAAATGATGATGGTGTCGTGGTTGGTCCGTTTATTTTTAAACCGCATTTTTGGCTGGTTTTTGAACATACAGACAACCTTTTTCTACAAGGTAAGGAAGGTTTTCATGATAATTTATGGATTGTAAGGCCTCAATTCCAATTGATCTATCCCTTTCTGGAAAGTAGTGTTCAGTTGACATATGTTCCTATCTGGAGAGATTATGAGAAATATGAAATTAAGCATAGGTTCTCTCATTTTTTCACCCTACAGAGTAATATCCTGCAATCGTCGGGTTTGAATATTAAAATTTCTGATCGATTTATCAGAGGTATGATGGAGGTTGGTGAAGTCGATCCTCAAAAAGAATTGTGGTATGGTACCAACAGGTTTAATAAAAATCTCTTTGAAGCAAATGCCGGCTATGATTTGTCTGAAAGATTCACCCTAAATGTCGGAGGCTATTTTAATTATGTAAAATTTATTGACCATGATACGCCAGAATTCTTCTTCGATTATAATACCTTCATGTTGAATGGGTCATTCGGATATAAAATGAGCCCATTAACAACGGTTTATGCTACTTATGGATTTACTGCCAACGATGCTGAACAAGATTTTGATACAAGAGATTTTAAAGGACATCAATTCCTTCTCGGAATTCAATCTGATGCTACTCCTCGCCTGAAAGGAGGATTTCAAATTGGATATGAGAGGAAAAATTTAAATAACCTTAACATGAATGCTAATAATTTTATATTGTCTGCTGATGCATCTTATGAAATAAGTGATGCAACGAGAATTCTTTTAAATGCGAGTAGAGGTACCTTCCAATCAGCATACTTTGTTGCAGCTTATTATAGAGCTACGGGACTTGTTCTTACTCTTACCCATCATTTTACTGATAAATTAAGCGCTTCAGGCGGAGGTCTAATTCAATCAAACGATTATCAGGAAATTGGTAATCTTACAACAAGGAAAGATAAAATATATGGCTTTCATGCAGAAATCGGTTATATTATTCATAGTCTTGCAGTAGTGCATTTTAATTATAAATATGATAATAGAAATTCTAATTTTGATCAGTTTAGTTTCAAACAAAACAGATTAGACTTTGATGTTCAGTTAGGCTGGTAACAGCATAAATTCCTCGATTAATTAAATTATTTCTCAAAAGTACAATAAAAAAAAGATGTAGCTACATGTTTTTCAGCCGCAAAAAGCACTTTGATAATTCAAAAAGTGTAAAAGACTTGCCAGAGGGAAGGATAGCAACAAAGAGCAGTAATTTGCCATGTTGACGGTGAGCAGATATTCTGCTATACTATAAGAAATAATTATGAAATCTAAAATGCTATTTATATTGTTAATGCTTGTAGTGTATGCTACTATTATTTACAGCCAACAGAACGAAGTAACTATAAATAAAATAAATCAATATGTATCAGAGGAAGGCGAATTTATTGTTTTAATAGAATCTGATAAAGATTTTGATAAAATACAAGAATATTATCTGGAAGGCCAGAAATTTGTGTTAGATTTCTGGAATACAAAAAGTGCATTATCAAATGTGAATCTTTTCGAAAATAGCTACATTAAGCAATTTAGTTTTTGGCAAATTCAAACCAAACCAAGTTCAAGAGTGAGAATGAGTATCGATATAAAGCAGGCCAAAAAACCCAAGATGCAAATTTCGGGTAATGCACTTAAAATAAGTTTTGAAAAGATCCAATCAGCTTTTCCAACAAGATCTTCACAAATAGAAAAGGAATATAAAATTGGCCCTGGAGATGTTTTAGAAATAACAGTTTTTGAAAAAAATGAACTTTCTACCGTGTGTACTGTTCCGGAAAAAAATGGTATAGTTCTTCCTCTTGTCGGTGAGGTGAATATTACAAACCTGACTGTGCCAGAAGCAACTGATTTGATTGCTAATAAACTGAAAGAATATATACGATATCCTATAATCACCGTAAAGGTAAAAGAATATAAGAGCAAATGGGTAAATATTGTAGGTGAAGTAAAAACGCCTGGCAAATATTATCTGACAGGAACGTCCTATCTTCTGGATCTTATTTCGGAAGCTGGCGGTTTTACTGAAAGAGCTGCTTCTGAAGTAATAATAATCCGATCGAAACCTGGATTACAAGAAGCAGACAAGATTATTCTTAAGAAAGATGGGCTTTCATCGGAAGGCAATCAAAACAGCGTTGAAGTAATGAGTGGAGATACAATACTTATTCCTTCGAAAAAGTATTATTATATGTACGGAGAAATAGCCAAACCAGGTTCTTTTCTTCTTGAAGAAGGAACAACTATACTCAAGGCAATTACTCAGGCAGGTGGATTCACTAGATTTGCAAGCAAGAAAAGTATTGAAATATTACGCACAGATGAAAATAATCAGCAAAAGAAAATAATAGTAAATATTAGAGATATTGAAGAACGAAAAAGCCCCGATATAGAAATTAAACCTGAAGATATTATTAGAGTTCCCAAAAGCATTTTATAATTATATGGATCCGTATCTGGTTGTAATAACTAAATTGCCAGGCATGCTATTTACTGATTTTGTAGATAAAATGAGAAGAAAATTTGACAGCTTCTATTTTATAGATGAGGGAACCTGCTACATGCGCTGTTGGCGCCTGCTTGAAAACCAACAAGTGGGTTCATATGTTTTTTGCTCATACGGATTGAAAAAAAGAGATATGCATCCTGTTACACTTGTTATCAATGCAGGCCTTGCATATTTATCTCAATTAATTGAAAAATCACAGCATATTGTTATCTTATAATAATAGAGGTTAATAATTATGGAACTTCCAGAAATTGAAACAGGGCTAAAACTACATGATATATGGGGCATCTTATATAGAGGAAAATGGATACTGCTCAGTATCGTTTTTATTGTAGCGACGTTCGGAACTGTCAGTAGCGTTTTAGAAAAACCAACATATCAGGCTACTACATTGCTCATGTATAACCTTGAAAGCCCTTATGTGCTTCCTTCAAAAGAAATTTCACCCTCAATTCCTGCAGTGTTTACTTTGAGAAGGAACATTAATACACAACTTGAAATAATTAAAAGCGAAGCTTTAATTGAAAAAGTATTTCAGAAATTGAATCTTTATGAACATCCTTCATTTAAAAATAATCCATACGCTTATTCAGCTTTTGCAGGGCTTATAAGCGCAAAAGAAAGAGAAGATACAAATATTCTGGAGATAAGTGCAATCTCCTCGACTCCCCGAGTTGCAGCAAAAGAAGCTGCTGAATGGTCCTATACGGTGGCTGAATCATTGATTGAATATAATCTGGAAAACAGAATGGAACTTACCAAGCAAATCTACAGTTGGCTTCAAAGAGAATTAGCCAATTTAGAGAAGACATATTCCTCTTCGCAAGAAAAACTTTATCAGGCAACTGAAAAACTCGATCTCTTTATACCTGAAGACCAGCAATCAATTATTACTGATAAGTTAAAGCAGTTTAATGACATGTACACAGAGGTTAAAGCAAAAAGAATCGAGACTGAAGCTTATATCAAACAAATAGAGGATGCTAAAAGTAAAACCACGGAAGATGTATTTTCTTTGCCGTTTGTTGTCGCTAATTCTAATTTTAGCGCACTGAGCAAACATCTTACGGATCTTCAAATCGAACGATCTACCTTGCTTTCTCAATATACTGAAAAACATCCAGAAATAGTTAAAATTGATAGCCAGATAGAGCAAACTAAAAAAGCAATGCGTGCAATCGCCGATGAAATAATTAAGAGTGTTAATACGGATTATGAGATTCAAAAGAGAAAAGAATCTCAGCTTATTGATACTATCGAACGCTTAAGAAATGAATCAATTGATCTTAGCAAAAAAGGTATAACCCTGGAAAGACTCACACAGGAGACTACGTCAAATAAAGATCTGTATGAATTGGTACTGAAACGTATAAAGGAAGCAGATGTGTTATCAACTCTTCAGCTAAACAATATGAGCATTCTGGAAAGAGCCAAACCACCGCTGGCTCCTGTCAGACCGAGACCATTTAGAAATTTCATATTCAGTCTGGGCTTAGGTTTCTTTTTGGGAGTTGCTACTATTTTTATACGGGAGCTATTAGAAAATACTGTTAAATCAATTGATGATATTGAAGGTTATTTGAAAATTCAGCCATTGACTCTTGTGCCTAAATTTGCAAGCTCTCACAGGAGAGGACTTGCAGAAGCATATCAAAATGTGAGAACCGCCCTGGTTTTTGCACGAAAAACTGAAGAATCAAGCCTGGTTCTTGTAACAAGCGCCGGACCTACTGAAGGCAAAACTACCACTGTTATTAATCTTGCCAAGGTTCTGGCAAAAAGTGGTGAAAGAACATTGGTTATTGATTTAGACCTAAGAAGACCCGCGGTGCATAAATACCTCAATGTCGCATCCAATCCAGGAATTACTAATTTCTTGCTGGAAAAGTCAGATTTCAAGAGCATAATTCATCCTACTGATACTCCCAATCTTTACGTGATTCCCTGTGGCGCGGTTCCTCCCAATCCACCAGCCTTTTTTAGCAGCCCTCATTTTAAACCCTTAATTCACCAGCTTAAAGAATCATTTCAATGGGTTCTTATTGATTCCCCTCCCATTCTATCGGTGACCGATCCTATGCTGCTGGCTCCTATTGTGGATCATGTTATTCTGGTTATTCAGCATAACAAAGTTGAAAAAACAGCAATTAAAAGATGCATAAATAATATAAAAAGTATTGGGGGAAATTTGCTTGGAGCCATACTTAATAATGTTGATATTGAAAGACAAAAGTACTTCTATCATTCCTATTATAAGTATTATTACTATTATCCTTCAACAAAAATTACAGACCAATCCAAGGTTGCTGGAGCTAAAAAATAATATTGACTTCCATTAAGGAAATCGAAACTAAAATTGCTGTCCCTGATAATAAAAATATCACAGCAACACTTACCGCTCATTTTATTTCCTTGATCAAAGAAAGATATTTTGAAGATAACTGGTGTTTTGACTTTGAAGATAGAAGACTTACAAAAAATGATATTCTTCTAAGAATCAGAACAGCTAATGGAGTATCTACTCTGACTCTTAAAGGACCAGCAAAGAAAAAGTCTGGTTTGAAATTTCGTGATGAATGGGAAATAGAAATTAGCAAAAAAAGTACTCTATTAAAAATTTTTAAAACTTTAAATCTAAAGCTGGTATTCAGATATCAAAAGTATAGAACTGTCTATAAATATCTTAATTCGTTGATTTGCTTAGATGAAACCCCTATAGGCTCTTATCTGGAATTAGAAGGAAAGGAAGAAGAAATAATTCAGATTGCTGCTCTTTTGGGTTTTTCACCAAAACATTTTATTCCTATATCCTATGCATCTTTGTTCAAATTATACCAGTTAAAGCAGAAAGTAAAATGCAAAAATATGGTTTTTTGAAAGAGATAAAGTGCATCCTGCTTGCTGCAGGTTATGGCTCTCGATGGGAACCATTAACTAAAGTCATTCCTAAATCATGTTTGCCTTTTTTAAATATCCCATTCATAGAACATCTTCTCTGGTATTTGCATTACTGGAAAATAGAGGAAATATATGTAAATCTTTTTCATCGTAGCTCTTCAGTTAAAGAATTACTACAAAACTATTCACAGGAATATGAATTTTACTTTTCGGAAGAACAAAAGTTATTGGGAACAGCCGGAGGTGTAAAGAAAATATTTGCCCTTTTTGGGGAATCACCTGCATTAATAATTAATTCAGATTCCTTTTCCCCGGTACCGCTTCCAGAATTGTTCACCTATCATAGTGCATGTAATGCAGATCTTACACTGTGTCTAAAGATAGCAAAAGAATCATTACCCTATACCAAAATTTTCATTGACCCGGATAATCGTATCAGTTTTACACCTAATGCAACAATGCAGAAAAAGACCTTTTTCTTCTCCGGTTGCTACATGCTAAGCCCGGCACTACTTACTCCTATTCCGGAGAATGTGTTTGCCGATATGACTGGAGATGTAATACAATCTTCCATGCATAATCATAAAATTATGGCTTTTATTCTCAAGAAGTGGTGGGTAGATATAGGTACTCCAAAGAATTATCTTTTGGCTACAAAATATTTTCTTTCAAAGGTAGTAAAATGCAAATCCAGTTTACCCTGGTTACCAGCAAATTTTTTGTATCAACAAACATTGAGAACTCACGGTGATACCATAATGCTTTTGGGAAAAGGGACAAAAGTAAAAACTGACCAGATTCATGGTGCTAATGTGGCGGGCCAAAAATGTTATATTGCAGCAGAAGCTCGTCTTAGAAATTGCGTGTTATTGGAGGAGAGTTATGTGTCTTCTTATGCACAGCTGAGAAATTGTATTATAGGTCCGTTTGTTAAAGTTCCTGCTCATGCATATTATCACGACAAGCTTGTCGTTTCGTTATCCTGGCTTGCCAGTCATGATGTTTACCTTCCTGCCTCTAAAACCCAGGAAGATGAAGGTAATATAGTAGTCGATATCTGCTGAAAGATTTACAAAAAAATTCTTTGCCTTCAGTTAAGATAAGATTGCAATCGCTGACATTTCTGAAAATTCCTTAATTTGTCGAGTGCTTT